>Ga0307372_10012001_pt1 | contig 11444 bp, 8 predicted proteins | sample OX1MG_FD_202533 | JGI IMG/M metagenome (GOLD analysis project Ga0307372, IMG submission 202533) | Soil microbial communities from Risofladan, Vaasa, Finland - OX-1 | ecosystem: Environmental > Terrestrial > Soil > Coastal area > Acid sulfate soil | place: Finland: Risofladan, Vaasa | collected...
GGCCTGCGGCGGCGGCAGCGTGGTCACCGGACCCGGCTGGAACTCCATCACGGTACCGTGGGCGTATTCCGCATCGCTGCCGTAGATCACCGATGTGGTTGGTGACAGGGTATCGCGCAGTTTCACCTGCACGCCGGCGCTGTTGGCGGCGGCCGTTTCGATGGGTTCACCCGGCAGGTAGTGTTCCGTGAAGCTCGTCCAGTTGCGGCGTGCGTACGGCGTGATGTCGAGCTCGCGGCCATCCGTCAGGTTCAACCGCCATTTCTGCAGCACGCGCAGGCTGTGTGCATCCCGGAACGCGCCGGGGGTGGGATTGGAATAGCGCAGCGCCGGATTCTCATAGGCATCCAGTCCGTAGATATAGCCGGCGGTTTTCTGGTTGAGGTTAGTGGCTTCCAGCAAAGTCTCGCGGCTAAGCACAGGATCGTCATGCTCCAGACGCAGCGTGAGTTTCTGCTGGTCGTAGCCGGAATCGGCGCGGAAACCCCCGTCGTGTGCGGCATTGACGCTTACGCGGAACCCGTCACTGCCATTCCAGTTCCCGATACTGGCTTGCGCGCGGGTGTAATCATTGGAGCCACGCTCGAGACTCGCGCTGTTCTGCGGCTGAGACTCCGGCCCGCGGCTCAACACGTTGATGATGCCATTCAACGCATTGGAGCCGTACAGCGCCGAGCCGGGGCCGCGCACTACTTCAATCGCAGCGGCTTGTTCGGTGTTGATCTCGAACAAGGCGTTCACGTCGCAGAAACCCGCCGGCTGGATCGGCACGCCATCCTCCAGCAGCAGGAAGGCGCCGGCACCGGTGAACAGCGGCGAGCGCAGCGCCAGCAAATTTTCCTGGCCGCTGCCGGCGGTGATCCAGGCGCCGGGTACCGTGGCCAGCAGTTGTGCCGGTTGCGTGGCGCCGATCAGGGTGAGTGTGCTGCCATCCACACGCACGGTGTTGTCCGGCAGGATCCGTACCGGCACCGCTGCGCCCGTATCCGTGACCACCACGCTGCCGAGCTGCACGCTGTTGTCGTCCGCCCGTGCCACCTGCAAAAAACCGGCCACCAGACAGAAACTCACCCAGGCCAGAACAAAAAAATAGCGGTCGGGACGACCGCTCCTACAACTACATTTATTGTGGGAGTGGCGGTCTCCGCCACGATTCCAAAGATCCCGACTCATTGCGGCAAGGCAAACGCCATGATGTAATCGCCGCGCTTGGTGCCGAGACCACCATGGCCCCCGGCGGCGATCACCACATACTGCTTGCCATTGGCTGCATAGGTCATGGGCGTGGCCTGGCCGCCAGCCGGCAGTTTGTACTGCCACAGCAGCTTGCCGGTGTGGATGTCGAAGGCGCGGATATCGTCATCCACGGTGGCGGCGATGAAGATGAGGCCGCTGGCCGTGACAATGGGTCCGCCCATGCTGGGCACGCCCAGGTTCCAGTGGTTAAGCAGCGCGTTGCCGAAGGGCACCTGCCATTTGATTTTTCCACTTTCCATATCCACCGCCGCGAGCTGCCCCCAGGGCGGCTTGACGCAGGGAATGTGCAGCGGCGACAGCAGGGTCCTGCGGCGCATACCGTAGGGCGTGCCCTGCATGCGCGAGAAATCCCAGTCCTGGTACTTGCCGGAACGGGATTCCGCCAATAATTTGGCGCGCGGTATCAACGCCACCACCATGGGGACATTGTTGGTGTTGACCACGGCGGTCTGGTGTACCGGATCGAAAGCGAGGCCGCCCCATTCAATCCCTCCGCCATAACCCGGCTGCTCGATGCTGCCCTGGAAGCTCGGTGGCGTATAGATGCCTTGCGAACGGTATTTCTTGATTTCCTTGCGGCACCGGCCTTCATCCCAGAAGGTCAGCCCCCAGGCATCCGCTGGTGTCACCGGCCCGGTGCGCACCAGCGGCGGCGGCGCCACCGGAAACGGCTGGGTAGGCGACGGCTGCTCGCCCGGCACTCCGTCCGTGGGCACCGGCTTCTCGACGATGGGGAACACCGGCGCACCGGTTTCACGGTTGAAGGTGAACAATAGGCCCATCTTGGTGGGCTGGATCACCGCCGGGACCTCCGCGCCGTCGTGCTGCAGTTCCACCAGCACCGGTTCCGCCGGCAAATCGTAATCCCAGAGGTCGTGGTGCACGAGTTGATGCGCCCACACCAGTTCGCCGGTGTTGCCGTCGAGGACCACTAGGGAATCAGTCCAGCGGTCATCGCCGGGCCGCTCGCCGCCGTACATGTCGGGGTCCGCCGAGGTGGTGGGCAGATACACCAGATTGCGTTGGGTATCCACGGAGATGAGCGACCACACATTGCCGGCACCGGCGCTGGCGGCTGCCTTGGGATTCCATTCCTGGTACACCGGATTGGTGGGGTCCCGCGGAATGGGGTCCCAGCTCCACAGTAGTTTGCCGGTGCGCGTGTCAAAAGCGCGTACCTCACCTGATTCCTCGGTAGTGGAACGATTGTCGCCGATGGAGGAACCGATGATGAGTTTGCCGTGCAGAATCGCCGGCGGCGAAGTCACAAGATAATTCCGGTTTTCAATCGTAGCGTTTTGGTTGTTGTGATGTTTGAGGTGCATTTCGGCGGTCAGACTGAGCACACCGTGATCGGCAAACCCCGGACAGAGTTTGCCGGTGGCGGCATCCAGCGCCAGCAATCGTCCGTCCAGCGTGGGCGCAAAGATGCGCGCGTGGCACACGGCGTCCGCCGGGGTGCCGTCGTCCACCCACAGGGAAACGCCGCGGGAGACGGCATCGGAATACCAGAGTTTCTCCACGTGCGTGTTGACGCGCCAGAGCAGTTTGCCGGTGACGGCGTTCACCGCCACCACATTGGTTGAGGGGGTGGTGAAATACAGCATGCCGTCGTAGAAAATGGGGGTGGTCTCGAAAGCCATGTGCGACTTCCACTCATCGCCCGGAAAGCCGGCCCCGGTGTCGCCAGTGCGATAGGTCCAGACGACCTTGAGGTCCTTCACATTGGCAGGTGTGATTTGGGTCAGGACCGAATAGTGTGTACCGCCGGCATCGCCACCGTAATTGCCCCAGCCGGCGTTAGCGGCTGCGGACACCGGCGAGTGTCCCACGCCACATCCGCCTGTAATCAGGCTAACGAATATCGCCAGTAGGCCGTATCGGGAAATCGTTTGCATGCCTCACCTCCGGTTTGATGCGGTGAAACATAGGGGAAGAAACAAAGGCGTGCAACGACGAAAGTGACTAGCGGCGGCAGTCTGGGCTGAATGGCGCCCGTACCGGGACTAACGGTCGGGTCAGGAGTTGAACAGTTGCGGCAGACGGCTGCGGTAGCGGCGGCTGAAATTCACGAAGCTGCCGTCCTTGAGCAGGATGCGATAGTCGCCGCTATTCCAGGGCTGGATCTCGCGGATGCGGTCCAGATTCACGATGTGGCCGCGATGCACCCGTGCGAAGTGGTGCGCATCCAATTTCTTCTCCAGCGTCGCCAGCGATTCCCGCAGCGGATAAGCAGCGCCCTGTGAGTGGATGGTGACGTAGTTACCATCTGCTTCAATGTGATCGATGTCGGCGGTGCGCAGGATGAATTCACGGTTGAGCTTCCTCACCACCAGCCGCTCGATACCGCCGTTGGCGGCAACGGCCGGAAGCGTGTGCGTTGGCTGCGGCAGCCGGCTTTCCAGCCACAGACGGTACACCCGGAAGGCGTATAGCCCGGCCAGGATCAGCCAATAGACCAGGAAATCCTTGCGGTATTCATAAACCCAGTTGCTGAGCGGCGCGCCAAAATCGTAATGCAAGCCGGCGATCTGGTACGCCAGTTTGCGCAAGGCCACCATGCCGCTCACATGAATGATGGAGTACGGGATCGTCGCCAGCAGATGCAGCGGCAGCGTCCATTTCCAGGTGCGGGCGCCCAGCAAAAAGCGGTTGTTGAACCAGGCGACACAGGGAATCAGCGCCCAGGTGAGCAAGGCGCTGGAATACTCCCATACGAAGGGTTGCCAGGGTGACAGATAACGACCGTCACGCGCCTCGTCACTCAGCACCGTGAAGGCATTGACGGTGACGATGGCCGCGAGCAGACTGCCGAAAACCGCGAACTGCCACAGCCGTACCTGCCGGCTGATGGCCGCCGTCGTCTCGCTGTTGTTCGATTCAGGCATGTGTCCCCTGGAGAACCTCCACTCCGCTATTTTACGGCCACGCCGAGCTGTCAGTGCGGCTTGGTTTCCATGAGAGCGTTCATTTCCCCATGAGAGATGATGCGGCCGGTAAAACCAAAACTGCCAGTGGCGCGCAGCTCCTCCGCCACCTCACGGATGACGGTGAGCGCCGCCCGGGCCAGCCCGCCGCCCACGCTAATGCGCGCCACACCCAGCCTTTGCAGTTCCGGCAACGGCGGCGTCTGCAGACCGGCGAGGATATTGATGGGCCCGTGTATTGCTTTGACCAGCCGGCCAATGGTCACGGCATCGCTCACGAAGGGTACGAACAGGCAATCGGCACCTGCTTCACGATAGGCGTTGGCGCGGCGCACGGCTTCCGTAAAGGGATCGCCCGACACGTAGCCGGGATGAAAAACATCGGTACGCGCATTGATGACCAGCGGCACACCGGCTTCCCTGGCTGCCGTGCACGCCGCATGTACGCGCTGCACCGCCGCCTCGAACGGCAGCAGCGTGCCGCCGCGGGCATCTTCCAGGTTGAAGCCGGCGGCACCGGCGACGATAGCAGCCTGTACTGTCTGTACGATAGCCTGTTCACCCGCGCCGTAACCGGCTTCCAGATCGGCGGTCACCGGCACTTTCACCGCACGCGTAACGCGTGTCACGGCGGTGAGCATTTCCTCGCGGCTTAACTGTTCGCCGTCGGCATAACCGAGTGCATTGGCGATGCCGGAGCTGGTGGTGGCGACGGCCGGAAACCCCAGTGACTCCACCACCCGCGCGCTGGCCGCATCCCAGACGTTGAGCAGGACGAGCGGCTGCCCGCCATGATGTAGCGCACGCAGCGCCCCGACTTTGCCACAAAGTGCACTGAAACCAGCTGCTGCCTTCACATCAGAATTTCAGCGGTGCCAAACCGGCGTTTTGCAATGCGGCGTTCAGCTGCGGCAGATCAACAAGCTGCACCTGGCGCCATCGGTGCATGACCGGCTCCAGTGCCTTGCTCTGGAGCTTGAAACCGGTGCGCGCATCCGTAGTGGGCGCCGCATCAGCGCTTTCCACCGCATGTTCGAGATCCGCAAGTGCGCCCCCAAGATAGTTCAGGTTCTCCATATTGGGGGGCGGTACCCCCACGGAATCGTCCGGATTGGCGGGTGTAATCCCGCTGATGGCATCCAGTTTTTGCGTGAGTGCCGCAATTTGGCCGGCGAGTTTGCTGCTCACCTTATCTTTCATGGAGCGCAACTGCTTGAGCAGTGACTCGATGCTGTGGCTGGCCTCGGCCACCTGCACGCGCGCCGACTCGATTTGCTGCGCGAACTTCAGTTGGTGACTCAGGCTGATGGTGAATATTTCTACACGCGGGTCTTTCAGCACTGTGAGCGGCTGATTGTAGCTCTTGCCATTCACCGAGAGCCTCACTGTGTATTTCCCGGGCACCACCCACAGGCCGCCGGCGGGTTCATCATCACGCCGCAATGCCTGGGGAAGCGCATAGCGCAGATCCCAGACGAAGCGGTGCACGCCGACGCTGGCTGATAGCGGCGTAGGTTTCGTGACCCAGTCGGGTGTGGAATTGATCTTGGAGAGATCGGTTTTCTGCGGCGGAGTGTCACTGCTGAAATGCCGCACCGGGTTCCCCAGATAGTCATAGATGTCCAGCGTCACCGGCGTGTAGGCCGGAGCTCCCAGGTAGTAATCGATGTATGCGCCCAGCGGCGGGTTTTGCGCATGCGGCTCGTCTGCAGGCAGCGGCGTGCCGGTGAATCCCGCCGGCAGCACCCGGTAGGCGAGCGCCGGCTCGAACAACCAGGCATGCGCCTGCGCCACTTTGGTGGTGAGCTGCCGCAAGGGCGTCACATCGTCCATGATCCAGAAGCCGCGGCCGTGGGTGGCGATCACCAGATCGGTGTCATGCACGTCGATGTCGCGCACCGAAGTGACCGGCAGATTCTGTTGCAGGCCCTGCCACTGATTGCCGCCATCGAAGGACACGAACACACCCATCTCGGTGCCCGCATACAGTAGATCCTGTTTCACCGGATCCTCGCGCACCACGTTGACGAAGCTGCCGTCGGGGATGCCGTTCACGATCAGCTTCCAGGATTTTCCGCCGTCGTGAGTGACATAGATGTAGGGCTGGTAGTCGTTGAGCCGATGACGGTCCACGGCCAGATAGGCGGTGTCGGGGCTGAAATGGCCGGCTTCGATGCTGGCCACTTTCGACCAGGATGTGAGTTGCGGCGGGGTGACGTTAGCCCAATGCTTGCCAGCATCGCGCGTCACCCATACAAGTCCATCGTCGGTGCCGGCCCAGATCAGATCCTTTTTGCGCGGCGAGGGCGCGATGCTGTAGATCACGCCACGGCGCGGGGTTTTGACGGAGGCATCCACGGCGGTGACCGCATCCAGGTTGGACGGCACCCCCGGTTCCGGGCGTGACAGATCCGGACTGATGATGCTCCAGTGCTGCCCGCCATCATCGGTGCGGAATATTTTCTGATTGCCGAAATACAGTGCTTTCGAATCGGCCGGCGAGAACACCAGCGGCATGGTCCAGACTCTGCGGTACTGGCCGGGGTAGGCGAGCGTGGGTCCGAGGCTCTGGGTCTGCTCAGTTGTGGTGTCGAGGCGATCGACGCCGCCGTCGTAGTCGCTGCCGTACACATAATTCGGGTGTCGGGGATCCACGGCCAGATAGCCGCTCTCGCCACCGGCGGTGATTTCAGTGAACTGCATCATGCCGATGCCATCACCGGTGTTGGTGCTACTCGGCAGGGCCACGGCGCCCGAATCCTGCTGCGCGCCGTACACCCAGTAGGGAAACTGGTTATCGGTGGTCACGTGGTAAATCTGGGCGATGGGCTGGTTGTACCAGCTTGACCAGGTCCGGCCGCCATTGAGCGTGATGATCACGCCCTGATCGGAGCCGGCAATCATGTGCGCGGTGTTGTCCGGATCGATCCACAGGCTGTGATAGTCGTCACCGGTAGGGTCACCCTTCATGGGCAGGAAACTTTTGCCGCCGTCGGTGGATTTATAGATCACCGTGTCGCACACGTACACGGTTTCCGGGTTCTTCGGATCCACGCTCACGCCGCTGAAGTACCAGCCGCGCTGCCAGATGCGTTGATCATCCGACACGCGCGTCCAGTTCACGCCGCCGTCGCTGGATTTATAAAGGCCGCCCTGGGTGGCATCCACCAGCGCATACACGATCTGCGGATTGCTGGCCGACACCGCCACACCGATGCGGCCCACGCCTTCTTCGGGAAATCCGCGGCCCCTGATCTGCGTCCAGTGATCGCCGGCGTCGTGGGTTACGTAGAGTCCGCTGCCGGGACCGTTGGAGGGCGGATACACATTCCACGGCGGGCGGCGTGTCTGCCAGAGCGCGGCAAACAGGGTCTGGTCGCTGCCGCCGAAGGCCAGGTCAATGGCGCCGGTATCGTCATTCTTGAACAGCAGCTTCTTCCAAGTGCTACCGCCGTCGCTGCTCTTGAAAACGCCGCGTTCGGCATTGGCCCCATAGGCATGGCCCAAGGCCGCCACATATACGGTATTGGCGTTTTGCGGGTCCACCAGCACGGCGCCGATCTGCTGACTATCAGTCAGTCCGATATGGGTCCAGTGCTGGCCGCTGTCCGTGGATTTATACATGCCGTTGCCGTAACCGATGTCGGAACGCATGTCGGCCTCGCCAGAGCCCACATAAATTACCTTCGGATCGGAGTGCGCCACGGCGATGGCGCCGATGGAACCTACCGGTTGCTGGTCGAATATCGGCGTCCAGGTGCGGCCAGCGTCATGGGTTTCCCACACGCCGCCGTCCACGGCACCGAAATAGAAATGGTTGGGCTCGCCGGGCACGCCGCTCACCGCCAGCGCCCGGCCTGCGCGGAACGGGCCGAGCATGCGCCAGTGCAAGCTGGAATACAGGCCCGGGCTCAAGGGTGCCGCCTGTATGGGGGCGTTGAGCAGGCACAGGGTCAGCAGCGACAACAGCAACCAGGCACGCACGCTCATGGAGTTCTCCGGATTCTTGTGGGTGACGCGGTTTTGGGACCGATGAGACGGGCATAAGTTTTACACGTTTGGCGACGGCTTGCGCGCCGTGGCGAAAGTTTTGCCAGCAGCTGACGGCGCCCTTGACAACCTTACAATATTTCTAGAATATTGGAAATATGGAAACAAAAACCGCGCGGTTGGCGCTCACCGGCCTGGCCCACGATACCCGCCTGGCGATCTTCCGCCTGCTGGTGCCCGCCGGCCCTGAGGGTGTGCCGGCGGGCGTACTGGGCGAACAACTGCGCCTGGCTCCCGCCACGCTCTCCTTTCACCTCAAGGAACTGCGGCACGCGGGGCTGGTAAGCCAGCGGCGCGCGGGCCGCGCGCTTTACTACGCCGCGGATTACGGCGCCATCAACGATTTAATCGTCTACCTCACCGAAAACTGTTGTCAGGGCGCTGCGTGCCTGCCGGCGGTCGCAACCGGCAGTAAACCGGCGCCCGGCGTTCGCGCGACCCGCCAAAGCAAATCCAGCCGCCGTGCCTAAAACCATTTTTGCGCCCGCCGTTGCAGCCGCGCCCAGTCGCTGGGCGGAACGGCGCCGCCCGCTTTTCTTTTCATCATCGGAGCATTCCCATGAACCGTTTGCATGTGCACGTCGCGGTGCGCGACTTGGACGAATCCATCCGCTACTACACCATGCTGTTCGGCAGCAGACCGACGGTACATAAGGACGATTACGCCAAGTGGATGCTGGAAGACCCACGCGTGAATTTCGCCATCTCTGCCCGTGGCCGCTCAGCCGGTGTAGATCATCTCGGTATACAGGTGGAAGAGCCTTCCGAACTGGCCGCCATCAACGCGCGCCTGCGTAGCGCCGAACAGGGGTTGCGGGAAGAAACCGACGCCCACTGCTGTTACGCGCGCTCCGACAAGACCTGGAGCACGGATCCGCAGGGTATCCGCTGGGAAAGCTTCCACACCCACGGTGAAATCACCACCTATGGACTGGATGCCGCATCGGCAAAACTGTCTGCGGCGGCGGCTGACAACCCGGGATTTCATCACCGATGAATACCCAGCCCTATAACGTTCTGTTCCTGTGCACCGGAAACTCCGCGCGCTCCATTCTCGCGGAAGCATTTCTGAACAACACCGCCGAGAACCGCGGACGCTTCAGGGCTTACAGCGCCGGCAGCCATCCGAAGGGCGAGGTGCAGCCGCTGGCGCTGGAATTGCTGCAAAAAAACCGCATACCGAGCGCCGGGCTGCGCAGCAAGAGCTGGAATGAATTCGCCGCTGCCGGCGCACCGCACATGGATTTCGTGTTCACGGTCTGCGATCAGGCCGCCCGCGAACCCTGTCCCTACTGGCCCGGCCAGCCCATGACCGTTCATTGGGGCCTGCCGGATCCGGCGCTGGCGGTGGGCAACGACGAGCAGCAGCGCCGCGCTTTCCAGAATGCCTTGATGGTGCTCAGCCGGCGCATTGAGCTGTTCATCAGCCTGCCGCTGGACAAACTCGACAAGCTCAGCCTTGAGAAACATCTCAAGGACATCGGCAAGCAATGAACCTGCGCCACCGCCTGTTCGCCGAATGCCTGGGTACGGCCTTTCTGCTGGCCGTGGTGGTGGGCTCGGGCATCATGGGACAACGCCTGGCCGGCGGTAACCAGGCGCTGGTGCTGCTGGTGAACTCCATCGCCACCGGCGCCGGACTGCTGGCGCTGATCGCCGCCCTGGCTCCGGTGTCCGGTGCGCATTTCAATCCGCTGGTGAGTCTGGTGATGTGCGTGCGCCGCGATCTGCCCTGGAAAGCGCTGCCCGGTTATGTCATCGCGCAATTTGCCGGCGCCATCATCGGCGTGTTTGCTGCCCACGCCATGTTCGCGATTCCCATTCTGGAACTGGCTACCAAGCAACGTCCGGGATTGCCGCTCGCCGGGTCCGAATTGATCGCCACTTTCGGGCTGCTGCTGGTGGTACACCACACCTCCGCCAAACACCCGGATGCAGTGCCGGCCGCGGTCGGCTGCTACATCGCCGCTGCCTACTGGTTCACGCCTTCTACCTCGTTTGCCAATCCGGCATTGGCCCTGGCGCGTACCTTCACGGACACCTTCACCGGCATCAACCCGGCCAACCTGCCGGCTTTCGTTGCCGCCGAATGTATCGGCGCCTTGCTGTTCCTGTTTTATCTGCGGCGCACGGCGATACACGCGCCGGGCTGAAATCGACTTGCGTGCGATTGCAGAAAGATTCTGAGATTCTCAGTCGGTGATGTTGGATGCTGCCGCTTCCTGTAACAGCGGCTTCTGCGCCGTTTCCTCCCCCAGCCAAACGGACAGCAGCGCACCGGCGATGCCGGTGGCGGCGAACACCAGCATCAGCCAGGCCACGCCGATGCGCTCCTGCACCAGCGGCAACAGGAACACCGCCACCAGCGCTCCTATCCTTGATACGGCGGTGGCCAGGCCGTGGGCTGAAGCGCGCAGTTCCGTGGGATAGAGTTCCACCGGAAATATCCAGCAGGTGTTGGCGGGACCGTAGCTGATGGCCACCTGCCACAACAAAAGCCCGATCACCAGCGCCACCAGCGGCGGCGGGCCGTGCAATGCAAACACCCACACCAGCAGCAATCCGATTACCGAACCGACGAAACCCCAGATCTGCGCGCGCAAGCGGCCGACGCGTTCAATGCTGATGGCCAGCAGTGCGGTGCCGATGATGGCGACGATATCCAGCAGCGTATTACCGATGACGGATTGCACGTTGCCGTGCAGTCCCAGACCCAGGAGCAGCAGCGGCGCATAGATGCCGAAACTGTAACCCATGATGTCGAACAGAAACCAGGGTAGAGTGACAAACAGCGTGCGTCTTATATAAGTATGCGAGAACAATTCAAACCAGGAAGCCAGCGGCGTCTGCTGGTGCTGCTGTTCCGTTTCAATTAATGCGCGGCGTTGCGGTTCGCTGAGCGATGGCACCAGTTGTGCGAGTACCGCCACTGCTTCCTTGATGCGTCCGCGGCGCAGATACCAGCGCGGCGATTCCGGCAGATTCTTTCTGAGCCACAGGATGCCAAGCGCCGGAATGGCGCCCGAGGCCAGCATGAAACGCCAGGCGTGTTCGCCCAGCGGCAGCAGCGCCAGGCCCACCAGGCTCGAGACCGCGGCGCCGCCCATCCACAACGCGAACACCCACACAGTAATGCGGCCGCGGCGCGCACGCGGCAGGAATTCAATCAGATAGGTGGCGGACAACGGGTAATCCGCGCCCACCCCCAGG
>Ga0307372_10012003_pt1 | contig 11442 bp, 7 predicted proteins | sample OX1MG_FD_202533 | JGI IMG/M metagenome (GOLD analysis project Ga0307372, IMG submission 202533) | Soil microbial communities from Risofladan, Vaasa, Finland - OX-1 | ecosystem: Environmental > Terrestrial > Soil > Coastal area > Acid sulfate soil | place: Finland: Risofladan, Vaasa | collected...
GCGCGTTCGGGTCCGGCTCGAATCGGAACTGTTTGCCATAGGCGGCGGGCCAGGCGGATTCAAACTCGGTGTTGGGATAGTTCCCCACCAGCCAGTGGTGGCCGTCAACCGAAACGTCGGAATCCACGTAATAGTTGTCGCTCAGGCCAAAGCGCTCGGCCAGCGCGTGATGGTTGGGCGAGACGCGGACGTGCTCATAGGTGGGCTCACCCTTCTCGCTGACCGTGGCATCGTCGCCATAATGCGCCAGCGCAGGATCGCCGTTGACCTGCTCGCCGCCCACGGATTTGAGGTCGCCGAAAATCTGGTCAAAGGTGCGGTTCTCTTTGACGATAAACACCACATATTTGATCTTCGAACTCGCCTGGCCGGCCGGAGGGATGGGAAAATCGGCGGCCCGCACCGGCTCTTCCTGCAAGACGAATCCGTTGTTGCGCAGCACCTGCTGGGTCAGTTCCCCGAGCTTGGCCGTTGCGGGCGCCGGCATGATGGAAATCACGCCCTGGGTGATGTCGCCGATGTAGTCTCCCGCGGGGCCTTCATGAAAGTTCGGTCCGCCGTTCGGTCCGGCTCCAAAACCCTTGGCGTTGTCCACGTATAGCGTCTTGCCGTCCGGGCTCACGGCCACGCGGGCAGGAAACCATCCGGTGGGGATGTAGCCCAGCACCGCGTCCTGCCGGGTATCGATCACCGCCAGCGCGTTGATTCCCGCACAGGCCACGTAGAGGCGGCTATCATCGGGGCTGAGCGCCAGGCCGAAGGGCAGCAGGCCCCGCAGGCCCTGAACGCTCTTTGCGGGCTGCAACAGCAGCGTTTTTTCCTCTTTCCCGGTGTGCGCGTCCAGAATGCTGATGCTGTCCTGGGCGGAATTGCTGACGTACACTTTGTCCCGTCCCGCCACCACCGCTCCAGGACTGGAACCTCCCACCGATCGCGGTCCCGTCGGGATGCCGGTCCGGGTCCGGGCTTTCACCTCAGGATGGGCGGGATCGGCCACATCGAGCACATAAACCGAATTCGATTGCGGAACGTTCGGGCTGCCCAGCCCCGGAATCTTCTTGCCCTGCACCACCGTTCCCATCGCGGCCTCTCTTGAGGGAAAACCAAAGGCCGGGAAATCGAGCCCGGTGTGCAGCGCGTCCTTGGGGTTGTAGCCGGGCACCAGCGAATACCGGAACATGCCGACGTTGGTCACATAAGCCGTCTTGCCATCGGGCGAGAGCGCCAGGCCGAAGGGCAGCCGCCCCACGGGCACGCTCGAGATCATGCGGCGAGAACGTGTATCAAAAACCACCATCCGGAAATGCGCCAGGTCCAGCGCATAAAGGTCCCGGCCGTCCGGCGAAAGCTTCAGGTCGCCCGCCAGGCTGTGCTGATACGTCTTGCCCTGGTAGCGGCCGTCCAGGCTGAGCGTGCCCAGGTCGCGCCGCGTCTTCAGGTCAAAGATGCCGATGCGGCCGTTGTTGCCCTCGGAAAGATAGAGCGTGCTGTTGTCCGGCGTGATGGCCACGCCCAGGTAAACGCTCTTGGGATCGGGCTCCGAACCTCTCAGTGGGTATCCCGGCGGAATCTGTTCCACCACCGGCTGGCTGCTTGAAAGTTCGGAGATGATGGAGACGGAAAACGGCCAGGTTCCGCTGTTCGAAGTCACCAGCATCTTGCCATTGGAACTGAGCGCCAGGCCGTAAGGATGCGGCTCAACTTTAACCTGCACGCCCTGCGGCGTGATCAGGCGGCCGTTGGGCAGCACCGTCTCGCCCCGCGGAACGATTTCGGTGGGCCGGTTGCCCGCCGGCGCTACAAGCTCAGCCACCGTCGCCGGATGCTTTGCGCATCCTGAAAAGAATAGGGCCCCTGAAATAAAAAAGACGATAATGGCCAAACGAATTCCTGAAACCCGGCTCAGTCGCATCGTTGGTTCTCCCTTGTAAAGTGTCTGGCATGAAAAGATTTGTTTGCAGCATCCTGCCCCGAAAATTGAAGCCGCCCTGCGTCATCCCGAAGAGGAAACACTATAGCAAGGGTTCTGGAGGAAGTATATCTTGAATCACAACACGCGGGTGGCGCAGAAATTGTGCCGTGACAACCCGCTTTGTGTCTTTGCTGGGTTATAATTTTGGTCGCCTGAGTAGCATTGTCGCATGTGCTAGTCACGCCTCTTGTGGAAAGACCTGCCCAGAGGTCTAGGGAGATATTGATGAGAGTCTTTAGTGTACTGTGGGTACTATTCAGTTGCGGAATTGTGCTGGCACAAACTGCTCCTGCAAAGCCGGTACCCATGGGCAGGGTGGAGGTTCTAGCGCGATTAATGGCCACCTCAACGGAGGCGACGAAGAGCGACCGAGTCGAAAGGCTCGTACAACAACGAGGCCTGAGCTTTAAGCCGACAGACGACTATCTTGGGTCTGTAAAGTCCGACGGGGGAAGTGAAGCACTCCTGGAAGCCTTGCGGCGAGCGGGCCAAAACCTTGGTAGCATATCACTACCAGCAGCCACACCTGACAACGATGCAGAGCCCCTTAAGCACCTTGAGCGCGGGATTGAACTTTGGGACCAACACTCATTCAATGACGCAACGAAAGAACTGCGTGAAGCTCTGAAGATCGAGCCTGATAATGTTTATCTGTATCTCTCACTGGCAACCGTGCTGTTATACAAACACGACAAGAAGGCAGCCATTGAGGAGTGTCGCCAGGCAATTCAATTGCAGCCGGATTGTGTCGATGCACACGTGGAACTTGCTCGCTTGTTGGACAGCCCGAACGATCCGGCGAAGGCCATGCCAGAATATCAGGAGGCCTTGCGGATGGAGCCCGATTATGCCAGCGTGCGCTTTCGAATCGGCTTCGTAATGCTGCAGCAAGGAAATCTTGATGGGGCGATAAATCTCTATCGGGAAGGTTTGCGACTGGCCCCGAAAAATGCGGGGATGCATAGCATGCTCGGTGAGGCTTTGGCGAAGAAGGGCGACCTGGTTGCCGCCGAGGAGCAGTTTCGGCTCGCGGCGGCTTTGCCTGTCGATCGCAGTGTCCCAAAACGAATCCGTGTGGGTGGCAATATCCAAGCTAAAAAGCTTATTCAATCCGAGCTGCCCACTTACCCAGTTGACGCGAAAACAGCTCGCATCTCTGGCCACGTTAGATTGGAAGTGCTAATTGGCAGGGATGGGTCGGTTGCGGAAGTAAACGTGTTGTCCGGTAATCCGCTCCTCGCGCCGGCAGCCGTTAACTCAGTTCGGAAATGGTGGTATCAACCGACTTTGATTAGCGGTACCCCGGTGGAGGTACTTACCGAGGTTGATGTCACCTTCGGCTCCAAATAGGCGGGTGGCGTGGCATCGCGTTCAATGCCGTGGGTTCGTTGATTGTGCCCCGCAAAAAGCCCGCGGCTCAAAACCGGTGCCGTGACTACTCGCTCGCCTCAGCGTCGGCGTTGCACACCGCCATTCAAGCCCCATTCAGCTTCGCTGATCGCAGACCCCAACAATCGGGGTCTGCGCCGGTCACGTTCGGATTCAGTAAACAATCGTGAAGTTACCGCCGGGGCCTATGTAAACGCTCGGCAAGCCCCAGGCGGGGACGCCTGGCGCGTGGCCTTCGGAACCGATGGGCTGGCCTGACGGGCTGAAGAGTTGCCAGGCGAGCGAGCCGCCCTTTTTCCAGCCTGTGCCTTCCGTCCAGGCCAGCAGCACCTGGCCGCGCGCGTTGGCTGCGACGGCGGGATGCTTCCGGTCGGTGCTCTGGCCGGGCGCGGCGAATGAAGAAGAGAGTTGGAACGTCTGCGGATTGATTCTGTCGAAATAAACCTCGCCCGCCTTTTCCCAGGCGGCCAGCACGTGCTGCCCCCCTTCGCCCAGATAGGCGGTGCTCATGGGGCAGGCGTCGAGCCTCCAGGCTGAAACCTCGCTGGAGCGGAAGGTATGGCCGTGGTCGGTTGAAACCAGCAGCGTCATGTTGCGATGGATGTTTTCGCCGGCGGCGCGATACAGGACGAACAGCGCGCCACGATGGTCAACAAAGGCGCGCATACCGCAGCAGCCGCAGGCGCCCAGATCGGCGGGTGAAACCGGAACCTCGCGCGCAAAAGTCCGGCCGCCATTGACAGAGCGCGCCAGGTAAACACGCCGGTTGGCTTCTCCGGGAGTTTTGCCCGTGGCGTGCCACACCACGTAGACGTCGCTCCTGGGGCCGGCTGCGACGGACAATCCGCCATCAAGCCCCCTGGCGTACTGCACCAGGTTGCGCTGGGGCGCAAAGGCGGTGCCCGAAGCGTTCAGTCGCGAGAAGAGCAGCGGCGTTGAACCATCCGGGCCGCGCGGTTTGGCCTTGGCCGAGCCGAACCAGACCACATCCACCTGCCCGTTGGGGCCCACCGCCATCTGCGGCCCGCGCACCGTGCCCACCGCCAGCGCGCTCTCCGGCTGGCTGTTCACTCGAATAGGTTTGGAAAAAGTTTTCGCGCCTGGCGCGCGGCGAACGTATTCGATGTTGCCAGCCGCGGCGTCGCCCGTGAAGTAAATCATGTGGAGCACGCCGTGCGCATCCCGCGCCGTCTGTGGCTGAATGCCGCCGTTCGGAGTTCGCAGCAGCTTCACCTGGGGCGCCTGGGACGATTGCGTGGTGGTTGAATAGACAAAGGCCGCCGCCGCGAAAACGATGGCCACTGTCCACAGGATTTTCACACGTCGAAGCTTCATGGGCAAAAACCTCTATTTCTTTTTGGGCGGCTGCGAGGGCCGCATCTCGATCCGGCTGGCCAGCGCCGTCTTCGGAAACCTGTAAAGATCCACCACTGCCTTGGCGATGTCTTCGCCGGTCAGCTTCCACGACGCGCTGGATTTGCTTCCCGGCGCGGCGCCAAAATCCGTATCCACGCTGCCCGGCATAATGTAGCTGACCCGGATGCCGTCGTGCCGCACGTCCTGCATCAGGGCCTCGCTGAAACCGTTCAGCCCGAACTTGGTCGCGTTGTAACCGCTGCCGCCCGCAAACGGGTTCACGCCGGCCAGGCTGGAGATGTTGAAGATGTACCCGCCGCCGCGCTGCCGCATCAGCGGGACGGCTTCCCGACAGCAGTAAAACACGCCGGAAAGATTCGTCTGGATCATGGTGTCCCACTCTTCCGGCGTCAACTGATCCACTGGTTTGAAACAGGCTAATCCGGCATTGTTAACCAGAATATCAATACCGCCGAATTTTTCCACCGCGGCGTGCACGACCTTCCGGCAGTCTTCGTAGCGGCGAACGTCCGCGGCCACACCGTCCAGATTGCCCTCGGACTGCTTGCCCAGCGTTTCCAGCGCCGCTTTCAGGTGCGCCGCGTCGCGCCCGCAGATAAAAACCTTTGCGCCCTCCGCCAGAAGCCTCTGCGCGATGCTGAATCCGATGCCGCGCGTTCCGCCCGTCACGATTGCCACTTTGCCCCGAAGATCTTCTGCCATTCCTGCCTCCTCGTTTTCATTCCATGATAGCACCCGGGGCGCGCAGCAGGGCACGTCCGCCGGATTGCCTGGGCAAGGCGGTTGATCGCTCGCACCTTCCATAAGGCCGGCCGCGGTTCGTCTACGCCTTGCGCAGCACCAGCGTTTCCACCGAGTGCGGAGGGACCTGGTGAACGAACGTGTTGCCCTTGACGGTGATCGGTTTCTGCTGGCCCGCCTTCACAACATTCGGCTGGCTGAAGGTGTTTTCATCCCGAACGTTGGCCGAGGTCAACTGGCGCGCGGTGCCGCTCAGCGCGCCGGTAAACTCCGGGCCGGTGATCTGGATTTCCACTTCCAGCGCTTCGGTCAGGTGCTGGTTCACCAGGGTCAGGCAAAGCTGCGATTCTTTCCGCGAAACGGAGGCGCTGAGGTACGGCCGCGCGATCTCGCGCTCCTGTCCCGGCGAGTCCGGTCCTTTGACGCTGAAGCTGGGGCAATCGATCACGGTCCTGAGCGCCATCGAGTCCATGTGCGGCTGGAAGAGGTCGAAGACGTAGTAAGTGGGCGTCAGAACCATTTCCTTGCCGCGCGTAAAGGCCATGCACTGCAGCACATTGAACGCCTGGGCGATATTGGCCATGGAGATGCGGCTGCCAAAATTGTTCAGGCTATTGAGCGTCACGGCGGCCAGCAGCGCGTCTCGCAGCGTGTTCGGCTGCATCAGCGCGTTGTTGCCGGTGTTCTGGGTTCGATGCCACACACCCCACTCGTCCAGCGCGATTCCGATGGCCGGCCCGCCGGGCTCGGTGTAATTGTCGATCACGCCGATGGTTTTGCGCAGCATCCCTTCAAGCTGAGCCACGGCAGCCAGCAGGCTGTAATATTCCTGGTCGCTGAACTTCACCGCCGGAGCCCGGTTAAAGAAATAATGATGCACGGAAAGGTGCTGGACGCCTTCCACCCGCCTTGCCCCCGGGCGCCCGAGCAGCGTCTCAAAAAACTTCTGGTTCCAGTCGCCGTCCAGGTTTCCGCAGGCCACAAACTCCACTTTCGAACTTCGCGCGGCCCGCCCCAGATAGTTCACAAAGCGGGCGTAGCGGCGGCCGTAATCCTCGGCGTCAAAGCGGCCTCCGCAGCCCCAGTTTTCATTGCCCACCGACCAATATTGAACGTTGTAGGGAGCGGCGTGTCCGTTGGCGGCGCGCATCCGGGCGATGGTCGTCGGCTGGTCGCCGTTGCAATACTCCAGCCATCCCAGCGCCTCGCGCACCGTTCCGGAACCCACATTCAGGCAGAGATAGGGAGAGGCGCCGCAGAGCCGGCAATATTCCAGGTACTCATCGGTCCCGAAGGAGTTGGGCTCGTCGCGGTCCCAGAAGATGTTCCAGGTTTGGGGCCGCTTCTCTCGCGGGCCGATCCCGTCCTGCCAGTGATAGGTGTCGGCAAAACAGCCTCCCGGCCAGCGGATGAGGGGCGCCTGGATGCGCTTGAAGGCGGCCAGGGTGTCGCTGCGCAATCCGTTCTGATTGGGAATGGACGAATCCGGCCCCACCCACATGGCGTCATAAATGCAGCTTCCCAGGTGCTCGGTGAATTGCCCGTAAACGTTGCGGCTGATGGTTCCAAGGGTTTCGTTGGCCACCACGGTCAGGCGAGCCCGGCCGGAGTTCGATGGCGCCGCAGTCATTGCAGGCTCCGGCGCTCCCGCCGCGGCCTGGGCGCGTGCTCCCAGCGCTCCCATGGCTGCCAGACTGCCAGACTGAAGAAAACGCCTTCGGTTCATCGCTCACCTCGCGTGGTTCGAATGGCTGGTTGTCCCGCACGGGCTGGCTATGCGGACGGGACTCGATACTATGGGCGGGGAAATCGATTGTCAAGATGGCCGGGCGGATGGCCGGGCAGAGGGTAGTGGCCCATCCTGGTCTTGTGGAGCCGGGCGTGGCCGTTACGGCACGCTAAACCCCAAAATGGCGGCCGAAGGCCGGCGCTACGGCAAGCTGACGTCTGGGAAAGCAGCCCACCCGGGCCGGTGGGGCCAGACATCGGAGTGGTGAAGCTTCTGAGGCTACTTGCAGGATTGGCAAACGAAGGGCGCGGGCGTTCCCTTCACGCCATTCGCCTGGGCTACTTTTCCGGGCGAGGTCAGCACAAACATCAGTTCGGTGCCAGGCGGGAGGGTTACATCCTTGTGATGCTTGGCGAGCGTGTGGATCAGGCCGGCAACCGCTCCGATGCCCGCACCATAGAGCGCTCCCGTGCCCCCGGCGGTGATGGCGCCCACGCCGGCGCCCGCGGCGGCGCCGATGCCGCTCTCTTTGGCGGCCTGCGTCTTGCTTTTGCCCTGCCCCTCGATGGTTCCTTCGTTGCCGTTCACTTTGACGGACGAGGTGTTATCGTCGGTCAGTTGCCCGGCAAAGGCGTATTCATGGCCGTCCTTCAGGGTGATGCCGTCGGCCACCAGGCGCATTTCCGCCTTGCCCTTCACGCGGCCGGGCGGCTTCACAAAAGTGACGTGGCCGTGCAGCGTGCTGTCCGCCGGAACCACTTCCCGGCCATCGGCAAAGACCGGGTCCTCCACCCGCGCCGTAAAGGTATCTCCGGAGCGGTCAGCGGAAGAGCTCAGGGTGGAAATCAGCCGCACGCCAATCTTGGTTCCAATCGGAAGCACCGGCAGATCGGACGCGGCCAGCAGCGCCGGTCCCGCCAGGAGGGCCAAAACCAGTAACAAGAGCCTGTTCTTCATAGGATTCATGCCTCCCCCCTCGGGCCGTGCGCGGACGCGGTTCACCTCTTCCGTTTGATTCGCGGGCGCGCTGAACCGTTGTCTCATTCTACCGCCCCTGCCGCATGGGGACAAATGCCTGGGTTGGGTAGGCGAGCCCGCCAGACTCCCGTTCTGCCGGGTTGCTGTTTCGAAAAAAGGCTTGGGGAGATCGTAGCCCTCCCCTACCACGCCGCCGCAATTCGGCCTTCCGCTATTTTCCCAGAACTTTCAGGATGGAGGCCGCCACGTCGCGCGCTTCCGCCGCCCGGCCTTCCGGGTTGGGATGCGTGCCGTCCGCGCCCAGGTAGTATTCCGGGTGGTGCAGAACCGCCGCGTAGAGATCATCAATCGGAATCCCCGCCTTGCGGACGTAAGCATCGGCGAACTTGTTGCGGGCCGTCACGCGCGTGGTCCAGGGAGCGAACTCCGCCATATCCTTTCCCATGCGGACGGGCGTGCTGCTGGTCCAGATCAATTTGGCGCCGTGAGCGTTGGCCTGGATTGTCTTCACGTACTGCGGAAAATAGCGGGCGTACTCCTGCTCGCTGTAATCCTTGCCGTGCAATCCGTTGTTAAAGTGGATCACGTCAAACCTGTAGTTCTGCAGGACGAGCTCGATCTGCCGGGGCAGCATGGGATCGCCCACGGAGAGCGAGGAGGTGAGATATCCCACGTAGGCCTTGCCCTTCAGGTCCGCCGCCACGTCTTCGTAATAGGCCTGTGTAATCGAATCGCCCAGCAGCAGCACCTGCGGCAAATCCGTCTTGTTCACATTCGGCAGCCAGAGCCGGATCCACTCGATGGGTTCGCGCGCTACGTGACGCCCCGCCGGAGCGATGACCGTCTGCGCCCTCAGCGCCCCAGGCCCAAGCGCCAGCACCAGCAGCGCCGGCAGCCCAGCCAGCAGAGAGTAGATGTTTCGAAGTTTCATGGGCGCTCCCTCGCCTTCTCCGGATCGCGGAGTCTTCCCGCCGCCGCACCATCGAGCGGCCGCGATGGCATCGTATCACACCGATGGCTGCCAGCCTGAAGAGTCTGTGTGAAAACACACACTACGTGTCATTCCGAGGAGCCGAAGGCGACGAGGAATCTCGTAAGTGACGTGCTTTCAGTGCGAGATTCCTCGCGTCGCTCGGAATGACACGGCGGGGAACGGTTTTCACACAGACTCTGAAGGCTGGCGCTATGGCGCACCCGAGTTTCAGCTTGATTAACCCCATCGGCGGACATAGAATCGGATCAAAAGCTGCGCATCACGCACCAGCCGAACTTCTCAGACGGGAGCGATCCCATGGGGCGTCATGATCCACATTTTCGGGAACGGGTTGCGGCAGCGCTGCTGTTGGCGGCGCTTCTTGCGCTGTTCCCGGCATCGACGGCGGGCGACGAGGGCAAGGCGACGGTGGCGGGGCAGGTGACCACGTCGAGCGGGCAAACGATCCCTTTCGGCGTCAACGTGCAGTTGCAGGCTCCGGGCGGACAGATTGCGGGCCAGCAACCCGCGGACTCCTCCGGGCATTTCACCTTCGATTACATCGATAAGAAAGACTACACCTTGCTGGTCACGGCAGACGGGTTTCAGCCGGCCTCGCAGGAGGTCGATCTGCGATACGGGAGCCAGCTCTTTATCACCATCCGGCTGACCCCGCTGGACCATAAGGTCAGTGAGGCGCAGGGCGCGGTGATCTCGGTGAACGATCTCAAGGTGCCACAGCGCGCCCGGCAGCAATACGCCAAAGGCGATCGCGCGTTCAAGGCGCAGGATTTTGCCGCCGCCAAAAAATACTTTGAGCAGGCCGTGCACGAGTATCCGTGTTACGCCGAGGCCCAGCTGGGCCTGGCAACCGTGCTGATTGAGCAGAAACAGGCGTCAGGGGCCGAAACCGCCCTCAAAAAGGCGGTTGATTGCGCCCCCACGTTTCTGGACGCCTCGGTCGAACTCAGCCAGCTCCTCAATGCCCAGAAGCGCTTTGGAGAGAGCGTCAAACTGCTGCGGCCCGCGATTGAGCACTCTCCGGATACCTGGCAGCTCCACTACCAGATGGGCGTGGCGCATTACGGCCTGAAGCAGTATGAAGAAGCCGAAAAAGACTTTCTCGGCGCCCGCTCGCTCAATCAAGCGCCTCCGCCCATTCTGCATATCAAGCTGGCCGATGTGTACCTGAAAAAAAGCGACTTTGGCAAAGCTTATGCGGAAATGGAGTCGTACCTCAGGCAAGATCCCGGCGGCCGCTTTGCGCCCAAAATCAAGACGGTCATCCGGCAAATGAAGTCCGATGGCCTGGTCCCCGCAAAATAGCCTCCGGTGGCGGACCATCAGACGCCACGCCGGGGTGTCTCGACTCAGAGCAAATTCCGCGCAGAATCCCGCTCACCTGGAGGGAGGAGCGGGATTCCGCCGCTCGCCCACGGCTGAACGGCAAGGACCGTGGACGCAGCCCTTCAGCGGCGTCCGCCTCGTCCGTGGCCGTGGTCGCCGCCGTGGTTGCCGCCGCGTTCCGCCTGGTGCTGCGGAACTCCGTGCCGCTGTGCGGCGTAGTGCGCGGGCTGGCGCATCTGCTGCGGGCGGGCCTGGTAGCGATTGCCCCGGAAGTCGCGCCTGTTCGCCGGCTGCCCGCGATATTGGGGCGCGCGCTCCACGCGTCCGCGGGGAGCGGAGTAACCGCGAGCCGCATAGGCAGGCGCCCTCTGAAACCCGCCCCGGTTCGGAGCCGCGTACCGGCCGCCCATCCTTTGCTCAGGGCCCCGGTAGTGGGTTTGCGCGCGCCCGTTGCCGAACCGCTGGAAGCCTTCCTGTCTGCTGCCTGCGCGGTCGAACGTTCTACCCGGGCCGCCGCGGAAGCTTTCGCGCCGGTCCCGGAAATGGTCGTCCACTCTGCGGTTGTAAACGTGGCTAAAGTTCCGGCCTTCGATCCGGTTCACATCGCGGTTGTAAAAGAACCGGTCGTGGTCCCAATAGCCGCCGTGGTAGCCGCGGCCCGTGTAGCCGTACCCGTAATCAATCCCGCCGTAGTAGCCCACCGATCGGCCCCAGTAACCCGGGTGCCAGCGATAGGCGTCATCGTCATAGTCCCAGTAACCCGGAGTCCACAGCGCGCCGATAAAGGGCGCCGGCATCCAGGCGCCGGCCACCCAGTAATATCCCGAGCCCGGGTCCCAGGCATAGTATCCCGGCGTCCAGATATAACCCGGAGCGGGACAAGGGGGCTGGGCGTAATAGGGCATCGCCGGCGGCCCGAAGCTGACCGCAATGCCG
>Ga0307372_10012004_pt1 | contig 11442 bp, 18 predicted proteins | sample OX1MG_FD_202533 | JGI IMG/M metagenome (GOLD analysis project Ga0307372, IMG submission 202533) | Soil microbial communities from Risofladan, Vaasa, Finland - OX-1 | ecosystem: Environmental > Terrestrial > Soil > Coastal area > Acid sulfate soil | place: Finland: Risofladan, Vaasa | collected...
CGTCCATGCACTCCATGAACGTGGACCACTTGACGCGCATGGGCCGGCGCATGCAGTGCTCGATTTACGTCAAGAACGCGCCCAACCTCTACGGCCTGGGCCTGGGCGAGGGCTACGCGTCCATGTCCATCGGCACGCCCACGGGCGACGGCTTGACCAAGGCGTCGCACTTCGCGCGCCCCTTGCAGTGCAGCCTGGTCGGCTATTTTAGGATCACGTGATGAACATCGAGCCCGAGAAAATCAACGGCGCGGAGCTCTACCGCGGCGACTGCCTCAAGATTTTGGAGGACGTCGTGCGCCGCCACCCGCACGGCGCGTTCGATCTGATCTTCGCGGACCCGCCGTATTTTTTGTCCAACGGCGGCATCACCTGCAAGTCCGGGCGCATGGCCAAGGTGGACAAGGGCGCGTGGGACAAAAGCCGCGGCGCGCAGGAGAACCACGAGTTCAACCGCGCGTGGCTCTCGCTGTGCCAAAAGGCGCTAAAGCCCGACGGCACGATTTGGGTCTCCGGCACGGCGCACGTCATCCACTCGGTGGGATTTGCCCTGCAGCAGCTGGGATTTAAGATTTTAAACGACGTGACCTGGGTCAAGCGCAACCCGCCGCCGAACTTGTCCTGCCGCTATTTCACGCACGCCAGCGAAACGCTCATTTGGGCGGCCAAGAGCGCCAAGAGCCGCCACGTGTTCAACTACGCGGACATGAAGAAGGACAACGGCGGCAAGCAGATGAAGAGCGTCTGGGACATCCTGCCGCCCGCGGCCGCCGAGAAAAAATTCGGCAAGCACCCCACGCAAAAGCCCTTGGAGCTTTTGCGCCGCGTCATCCGCGCCAGCTCCAAGCCCGGCGACGCGGTCTTGGACCCCTTCATGGGCTCCGGCACCACGGGCCTGGCCGCGCTGGAGCTGGGGCGGCGCTTTACCGGCGTCGAGCTCGACAAAAAATATTTCGCGCTGGCGAAGAAAAGGATGGCGGCGGAAAGCCGCGGAAAGAACGGAGAGAACGGAAAGCGGGGAAGAGACGGACTTTCCGTTCCTTCCGTTCTTCCGTCGCCTTCCGTTTCCGCCGCTCCGGTGGCGGCCTGATGCCCGGACGCGACGCGGCGGTCTTGTCGGGCAACGCGCTTGAGGACAAGGTCGCGGCTTTGGCCGGGGGCCTGGGCCTGGAATCGCGGCGGCAGTACCGCGCCGGCCGGCGGCTCTGGGGCAGCGAGCGGCGCATCGATGTCGTTTTGCGCGACAAGTCCTCGCGCAAGGTCCTGGGCGTCGAGTGCAAGCACCAGGAGACCGCGGGCTCGGCCGAGGAGAAGATTCCGTCCACCATCAAGGACATCGAGGCTTGGCCCATTCCGGGTCTGGTGGTCTTCGACGGCCCCGGTTTTTCCGAGAACATGCGTCAGTATCTTCTCTCCACCGGCAAGGCGGTCGAGCTCGCGGATTTGGAGAGCCACCTGCGCCTCTTTTTCGGGCTGGAGCTGTAAATGGGATCCTTTAATAGCTATCACAATGAGTTAGTGAAAAGACTTTTTTCTTTGGAGACGAATGCTTTTGCTTTCATCAGCATTATAATTACGGTCTTGTCGGGGCTGGGGTATATTTATACCCGGGCCGCCGGACCAACTGCAATCATATTCGCCTCGCTCGGCGCTCTTGCGGTGCTGGGATTTGGCATATCTTATGTCCAAGCGAGCGCCTATTCTTATCGCCAGATTCAGTTGGTCTCATCAGCTCTGGAGATAAGGTTTGGATTGCAAAGAATCCTTGAGATGGAAGGGAGCAAGTGGTTGCTAACCCCCGATAAGGTGGCGGCTCCTACTTGCTGCCCCGGCTTGTGGTTTATCCCGGAAATGCTCAGAGTTCAATTATATTTTTATGCGGTACTTTCTATTGGAGTGGTGGTGACGGCGCTATTTTGGCTCCACAGACATTTTTGTATGTGTGTTGTTCTTCAAGATTTTGGCGTGGGCATTTTACTTGTTGTGCTTCTTTTAATTTCGTTGTTCATCATCTGCCAAAATTACGTTTTGAGGAAAAAGTTGTACAAATTCGCATCTAAGGGGTTGAAGCCAACATGAGCCCCACCGTTTTCAGGCACGGCGGCTACCGGTTTTTCTTTTTCTCCAATGAGGAGCCTCGGATGCACGTTCATGTCGCGTCGGCCGAGGGCGAGGCTAAATTTTGGCTGGAGCCGATAATTTCTCTCGCTCGTTATAATGATCTTTCACCCAGGCGGCTGCGGGAAATGCAAAAAATCGTCGAGGAGCGCGAAAATGAAATCCGTCTTGCTTGGAAAAAATACTTCAAAAGTTGAGGTGTTGAACATCTCGCGCAACGGCCTGTGGCTGCTGGCCCGCGGCAAGGAATATTATCTGCCGTACGAGCGATATCCCTGGTTTAAGAAAGCGCGGGTAGCGGAGATATTGAACGCCAAGCTTCTGCACGGCCATCATTTGCGCTGGCCCGATCTCGATGTGGATTTGGAACTGGATTCGCTGGAGCATCCAGAGAGATACCCATTGATTTATAAATCTTGAATATGACGCGCGAAAAAACGATTTTACCGCAAGCCGGGAGGCAAGCAGTACTGGGCCGCTTAAGAAAAGTGCTTTGCGGCCCGGTAGATAGGGTTTGGCCACTATCAACCCCACTATCCATACCCTATACACCCCCTATCAACCCCACTATCCATACCCTATACACCCCCTATCAACCCCACTATCCATACCCTATACACCCCCTAGCCACCCCAGATCCATCTAGATCCCATCTAGATCCCATCTCCAGACCCTATCTTCAAACCCTATCTGCCTATCTGCTGCCTATCATTTGCCTATCTTATATCGCGTTTTTCCAGCTATTTCCGATTGACTTCCTATTGATCGCCAGCCTTTTATCCGTTTTTTCCAGCTATTCGGTGGGGCCCCCGGCCGGCCAGGGCTGGCCCCTAGGCCTGACTAGGCCTTATAAGGCCTACCCTAGGCCTAAATTCCAGCTAGTTCCAGCTAATAGGCGGGGTGGTAGTTCTATGGATGTGACTGCTGGGCAAGCGGAGAATAAGGAGGAAATTTAATGGCGTATAAATGTCCGTTGTGTGGGAGCCCGCTGACCGAGAGCCACTACTATAAAGTGATCAAGCTTCAGGAGAAAAAAGAAAAAGTCCAAACGGGAGAGCTGGAAAAAATGAGGAAACAGACAGCGGCCGCGAATGCTGCCGCTGCGGCGGCAAAGAGAAGGGAGCGCGAGACCCGCGCAAAAGCAAAGCAAGGGAAAGAAGCTGCCCGGAAGCAAGGCGTTCTAGACGAGAGAAGCAAAAAAGATATTAGAACCAAGCGGCTGATGGCGAGGCTAAAAAAGAGCGATGAAGCGAATAAAAAACTGAAAGAAGAAAGGGAGATGTGGCAGAAGCATACGTCCCCTCAGGAAATAGGCTTAGCTGATGAAGGGGTGTTGGTGAAAAGACTGGAAAAGGAATTTCCAGGGGATCGCATTGAACACACAGGCACGGGAGGCGATGTTCTTCACCACGCCATCTTCGATGGGGATGAGGCGGGCTGTATTGTCTATGAATGCAAGCACACTGATCGCATCGAGACCGGGCACATAACCCAAACCGCACTTGCGAAGAAGACTCGCCAAGCGAGCTACGGAATCCTAGTTACAACCGGAACACGCAAAGGCTTTTCTGGGCTCGATCAAGAGGCGGGCATTTTTCTTGTTGCTCAGGCTGGCGTCTTGACGCTTGCTCGCATATGCCGAGACAGCCTCGTCACAATGGCAAGGCAACGCCTCGATGCCTCGGCAAAGGCGGCGGCGGCAAAGCGGCTAATGGATTATGTCACCAGTCCTGTTTGTAAGACCCCCCTGGAAGAGGCTATCTCGCATACTGAGCGGGCGCATAAGAATCTGGTCCGAGAGGTAAAGCAGCATCTCCACGATTGGAAGGAGAGGCATGAACTCTACCTGACCATCCATTATGATGTGTCGCACGTTCAAAAGAACTTAAATCTTGTTCTTGGCGGCAAGGAACCCTTGAAGCTTGAAAAGCCGCGATTTGAACCGCTCGCGCTCCCATTTAAAAATGATTAGAAGCTCATCGGTAATATTTGTTGTCTCCGTGGTTTTTTCCGCGCTGATTCCCGCGCGGGCCCGGGCGTCGGCCTTGACCGAGCTTTTCTCGGGCCCGCCGGCCCCGCTGGCCATCACCAAGGATTTTCCCGCCGCGGGCATCAAGACCGTCTCGGCCCAGGTCGACATCGGGAACATTTCGATTCACGGCGTCGCCGGCTCCACCATCACGGCGCGGATTTCCAACGACGAGCCTTCCGCGTGCGCCGTCGTCATGCGGGCCCAAGGCCCCGTGCTGAGGCTCTCGGCGCGCGGCGCCAACCGCTGGTTCTGGCAGGCCGACCGCTGCCGCGCGAGGATTACGGTGGGCGTCCCCTCCGGCGCGGCGGTCATGGCCTCCGCGGGCGAGGGCGACGTGAGCGTCTCCGGCCTCGCGGCCGGGGCCAACGTCCACGTGGGCTCGGGCAACATCCTTTTAAAGGGCGTCTCGGGCGCCTTGACCGCGCATGACGGCCGCGGCCTGGTCGCGGGCTCGGTCGGCTCGTCCCAAGTGGACGCCGAAGTCGGCGACGGCAGCGTGGCCTTGACCGGACTTGTCGGCTCGGCCCAAGTCAATGCCGGCGACGGCAACGTGCGCCTAGCCTGGGCCAAGGCGCCCCGGCTTGGCAGCGCCGCGGTCAAAACCGGGCACGGCGACGTGGTCCTGAAGTTTCCGCAAGGGACTAAGGTGCACGCGAGCCTGGCCTCCGGCCTGGGCCGGGTGGTCAACGAGCTCCGGGACGCGCCCGGAGCGCCGTTTTCGGTCTCGGTCGCCGCGGGCCTGGGCAACGTGACGGTGAAGAAGGCGGGGCGCTGATGGGGAACGCCGCCGCGCGGCCGGGGTTAAAGCGCCCTGAATTCGTCGGGAGAAATGCCCGCCTGCTTGAGCAGCGCGGCGAGCAGCCCGCGCTTCATCTCGCGCGCATGGTAAGGAACGACGAGACGCGGCCCGCCGGGCTTGATCAGGACGACATGGCTTCCGGACTGGTGGTCAACGCGAAAGCCAAGCTTCCCGAGCTTGCGGATGAACTCCTTGGGCTTGACGCTTCCCAGGCGGCCGGGCATCGGGGCCTATCGCGTCAGGCGGGGACTGAAACGAGGATGGACTCCACCACTTCTTGGACGTCCTTGGGGACGCTTTCGCCGTGCTTCTTCAAGCTCGCGCAGTACGATTTGATGGCGTCGCGCGCCATGTCCTCGGCTTCCTCCAGGGTCTCGCCCTGGGTGGCGCAGCCGGGAAGCGACGGGACGTGCGCGATGTATCCGCCCTCGGGGGCTTTTTCGTATACGACGGTGAATTTCAAGACGCGCGTCATGGATAAGTTGAGTGTATCAGACAAGTCCTTTAAGCGCAAGGGCCGGAACGTCCCGGCTCCTATCGGATAGGGAGAAAACTCATGCAAGCCAATATCGCCGTGGGATTTATCGAGACGTCCTCCATCGCCAAAGGCATCGAGGCCGCGGACGCCATGACCAAGATGGCCTCCGTGCAGCTGGTCAAGGGCTACGTCATCGCGCGCGGCAAGTACGTGGTCTTCATCAAGGGCCCGGTGGGCGAGGTGGAAAGCGCCATGCGCGCCGGCCGCGAGATTGCGGGCAAGACCCTTTTGGACGACGTGCTCATCCGCAACGTGCACGCCCAGGTGCTCTCGGCGCTGGACAAGCGCGCGCCGGTCGACGCTATCGAGGCCTTGGGCATCATCGAGACCAAGGACGCCATCGCGACCGTGCTGGCGGCGGACGCGGCGGCCAAGGCCGCGGCGGTGCGCATCATCGAGGTCAAGACCGCCGTTCCCGGCGGCAAGGGCTACGTGACCATGACCGCCGAGCCCGGCGCCGTGCGCTCGGCCGTGGCCGCGGGCGTCTCCGCGATTAACCCCGCGCGCTTGGTCTCCCACGTCGTCATCCCGCAGGCCGACGCGCAGCTCCTGGCCCAGGTGGGTAAATAGCGTGCGCTTGGTCATCGGCTCCGATCACGGGGGCTTCGCGGCCAAGGAGTGGGTCAAGAAGCGCCTTTTGAAGGGGGGACATGACGTTTCCGATTTCGGCTGTTATAATGAGGAGGCGGTGGACTACGCGGACGTGGCGATGCTGGTGGCCGAGGCCGTGGCGAGGAAGGACTTCGACAAGGGGGTCTTGCTCGACGGCTTCGGCGGGGCCGTGGCCATGGCCGCCAACAAGGTGCCGGGCGTGCGGGCCGTGGCCGCGCACGATTCGATTTCGGCGCGCTTTGCCGCCGCGCACGACGACGCCAACGTGCTGTGCCTGGGCGGCAAGACCCAGGGCGAGCTGGCCCTGGCTGAGATTTTGGACGTGTTTTTCGGGACGGCGTTCGAGGGCGGGCGCCACGAGCGGCGCCTGGCCAAGGTCGCGAGCATCGAGAGGAAGTATTCGAGATGAAATTGGCGCGCGTGGTGGGCCGGGTGTTCTGCGCACGGCAGGAGCCCGCCATCGAGAACAAGACCCTTTTGCTCATCCAGCCGCTGCGCTGGGAGGACGAGGCCGCGGCGGGAGATCCCATCGTGGCCATGGACGCGGTCGGGGCCGGCGCGTCCGAAAAAGTTTTTTGGGTCGCGGCGCGGGAAGCCGCGGTGGCCTTTCCCGACATCCCGCCCATCGACGCGGCCGTGGTCGGCATCGTCGAGGGCCACCAGACCCGCAGCTTTCGGGCCAAGAACTGACATGTACATCGCCGAGGTGGTGGGAAACGTCTGGGGCACGCGCAAGCACAAGTCCTTGTGCGACAAGAAGCTCTTGTTGGTTCGGCCCATCGATCCGTTCACCGAGAAGCCCCTGGGCGAGGCGGTGATGGCCGTCGACGGCGGGGTGCAGGCGGGGCCGGGCGGCGTGGTCTTGGTCGTCGACGAGGGCAACTCAGCCCGGCAGATTTTAGGGGACGCCAAGGCGCCCATTCGCGCGGTCATTTGCGGCATCGTGGATCAGGTGACGTCCGGCGGGAGGATTAAGAAATATGAATGAAGCGCAGCTGCGCCGGGTGGTCGAGGAAGTCGTGCGCGCCTTGGCGCGCCAGGGATTTTTGAAGGAAGGCGAGTGCGGGTGCAAGAGTTCGGCCCCGGACGCCAAGGCATTTTCCGATAGGGCGTCCGGGGCGGCTCGGCCTCCGGCCTCGGCCGCCGCCGCGCCGCGCGCGACGACCGTGGGCACCGCGGGAAAAGTTTTCTCGGGCGAGTGGGCGCCGTATAAGCCCCACGCGCCGGCGGCGCCGGCGGCCCAGGCTTCGGGTGAAGACGTCGAGCACACCGGCGCGCCCGACTGCCCGCATTGCGGCACGGGCCCGCAGCTGGACGAAAATCAACTCAGAGCCTTGGGCGCGGACCGCATCGGCGTGTGCCGGCCCAGCAAGAAGTGCTCGCCCGTGGCGCGCTACGTGGACCACACGCTTTTAAAGCCCAACGCCACGCAGGAAGAAGTGGCCAAGCTCTGCGAGGAGGCCAAGTCCTACTGCTTCGCCTCGGTGTGCGTGAACCCCTCCTACGTCGCCCTGTGCGCCCAGCTTCTGCGCGGCAGCGGCGTGAAGGTCTGCACCGTGGTGGGCTTCCCGCTGGGCTCGACCACGCCCACGGTCAAGGCCCTTGAGACCCGCGACGCCATCGCCAACGGCGCGGACGAAATCGACATGGTCATCAACGTCGGAGCCTTAAAATCCGGCAACGACGGCCTGGTCGCCAGCGACATCCGCGCGGTCAGGGAAGCCTCGCGCGGCCGCCTCTTGAAGGTGATCTTGGAGACCTCCCTTTTGAGCGACGGCGAAAAGGTGCGCGCCTGCAAGGCGGCCAAGGAGGCGGGCGCGGATTTCGTCAAGACCTCGACCGGGTTCGGCGGCGGCGGAGCCACGGTCGAGGACGTGCGCCTGATGCGCGAGACCGTGGGCCCCTTGATGGGCGTCAAGGCCTCGGGCGGCATCCGCGACGCGGCCGCGGCCAAGGCGATGATCGACGCCGGCGCCACGCGCCTGGGCACGTCCGCCAGCGTCGCCATCGTGGGCGGCGAGGCCGCCAAGGAGTCCAAGGGATACTGATATGGCCAAGAACAAGCCGACCAAGTTCAAGCTCAAAGTCGACATGCAGTGCGGGGTCTGCGGGGCGCTCACGCACTTGGAGGGCGAGACCATGCCCAAGTTCTGCCCCTGCTGCGGCGGGGCCATGGAGCGCTTTTGCCTGGCCTGCGGCAAGAAAGCGGACATGTTTTTCGAGGAGTGGTGGCCGGAGGACGACGAGTGCCTGCGCACGTACAGCCCGGCGCGCCGCTGCAGCCGCTGCAACGCGATTTTAGGGCCCGAGGGCGATCCGCCGTCGGGCGAGGACGGGGAGCGCCGGCATTAAGCCGGATCAAAGGAGAGACACGATGGCGGAAGCGGGACACGAGGCGTTGGGATTGGTGGAAACAAAAGGCTTTACCGGCATGATCGAAGCGTCGGACGCCATGGCCAAGGCGGCCAAGGTGCGCCTGTTGGGCTACGAAAAAGTCGGCTCGGGCCTGGTCACGACCTTGTGCCGCGGCGAGGTGGGCGCGGTGCGCGCGGCGGTCGAGGCCGGCGCCTCGGCGGCGCAGCGGGTGGGCGAGCTGGTCTCCACCCACGTCATTCCGCGGCCGCACGACGATCTGGAAAAATACCTGGATCGCATCGCGATTAAGCTCTCCGCGTAGGGTTGAAAGGCCGTGCTGACCCAAGATGATCTCGTCGAGCTCATCGTCTCCCATCTTCTCAAGGCGGGAGGCGGGGCCCAGGCGCGGCCGCAAAAGGCTCCGGCGCCCCGGGGCCGGCGCTTTATCTCCGAATACGAGCTGCGCCGGATGATCGCGCCCGGGGCGTCCCGGGTTTTAGTGCCCAAGGACGCCATCGTGAGCCCCATGGCGCTCGACTGGCTGGTGTTGAAGGGCATCGCCGTGGAGAGGGAGTAGGGAAGAGTGGTGGAAAAATGGGAACTGCGCCAGGAGGCGGACTCGCGCAACCCTAAGCGCCACCGCCTCTTGATGAAGGCCGGCCGCCAGGACGTTCTGGCGCTGGTGCGGGAGTTCGCCAATTTGTGCGGCCGGCCCGTGGCCGCGGACGTCGAAGGCTACAACTGGATTGTCGATTTGCGCTCCTTGAGCGCCTCCAACAAAGCGGCGATTTCGTCCTTCTTGGATTCCTTGGCGCTGCCTCTGGCGGCTCCGGCGCCCGAACCGGAACTTGCGGCCCCGCCTGCCGCCGAGCCCGAATTGTCCGCTCCGGAACCCGCGTCCCAGCCGGAGCCGGCCGCGCCGCCCGCCGTGGAGCTTCCGGCCGCCGAACCGGAGCCGCCCGCTCCGGCGGCCGTCCCGGAACCAGCGCCCGCCCCGGAGCCGTCCTTTTCATCGCCGCCGCCGGACCAGCCGGAGTTCACCGCGCTGCCCGCCGCGGAGTCCGCGCCGGAACCTGCCCTTACGCCGGCGCCCGCTGAAGCCTCCGGTCCGCCGACCGAGGAGAAGCTGGAAGCCCCCGTCGACTTCGAGCGGAATTTCGATTCCCTCATCGTGGGACCGCACAACCGCTTCGCCCACGCCGCGGCCACCTCCGTGGTGGATTCTCCCGCTTCCTTATATAACCCGCTTTTTCTCTTCGGCCCGCCGGGCACGGGCAAGACGCACTTCTTGAACGCCATCGCGGCGGGCTTGAGCCAATCGCTGGGCCCCGACGGCATCATCTTGACCACGGGGTTCAAGCTCTCCTACCTGCTGGATCCCATGCGCGGCGGCGGGCTGCCCTATTCCCGCGAGCGCTTGGAAGAGCGGGCCCGGGCGCTCCTCATCGACGATTTCCACCTGACCCAGATCACCGACGGCAACAAGCCCGAGCTGGCTCGGCTTTTCGCCGCCGTCTTGAAGAAGAAATGCCAAATCGTGATGGCGTCCCTCTATCCGCCCAGGGCGCTCGCGGTTTTGGAGCAGGCCCTGGGAATTTCCTTCGCCAAGGGCTGGGCCGTGGACCTGAAGGTCCCCGCCGCGGCGGCGCGTCCGGACATCGTCAGGGCCTTTCTCCAGCGCCGCGGGCTCTCCGCGAGCGAGGAGGAGGCCGCCAAAATCGCCGAGCTCTCCAGCGGCGACTACGCGGCGGTGTTCCAAAGCCTGGAGCGCCTGGCCGCCTTCAAGAAAGTGCGCGAGAAATTTTCCGCCCCCGCGGGCGACGTCGTGCCCATGCTCTTCGACCAGGCCAAGACCGCCCTTCCCGACGCGACAAGGCTCGACTCGGCCAGGAGCTTTTCCCCGCCGCCGGCCGGCCCCGACGCCCCGGGCCTGGCGCTGCTTTTTCCCCAGGGCCACGAGGGCGCGGGCGCCTGGTGCCTGGCGCGCTTCTATCAGGCCGCCGGGCACTACGGCTTTTCCACGGCCTACCGCCACGTCTTGAGCCGCGGCTACGACGCCTCCCAGGGCACACCCTTCGAGCTGGGCCGCGCCTGCGTGCAGGAGGGGGCCCGGGCCGCGCTCGTGGTGGGCCCGGCGGAGGATTCTCCCCTCTTCGCCAAGGCCGCCGAGTTCCGCCACGCGGTGCTCCATGTCCTCAAGGCCGCGGGCGTGCGCGCGGCCTGGGTCGCGCACGACGAAATCGCGGGCTCGGCGCCGTTTTTAAACGCTCATCTTGACCTGTCCCCGGAGGCCCATGATTAACCCACTGGCACTTGCCGCCGTTTGCTCCCTGGCCGCCGCCGGCGCCGCGGCGGCCGCGACCGCCGCCGTCGTGCGCCGAAAATTCGCCGCGCAGGCGGTCAAATCGGGGTCGCGCGAGCTGCGGGCCTTGGGAGACTTGGCCCAGAGCTTCGGGGCCTCGGGCGCGCAGACCGAGTCCATACTGGCCGCATTGGTCGCCATCCTGGCCAAGTACCTGGAGGCGGACTTGGTGGCCTTTTTGCTGCCCGACGCCTCGGGAACCGAGCTCGTCGTCCAGCCGGGCACCTACGGAGTCAAGGACAAGGAGGACATGTTCTACCGCATTCCCATCGCGAGCGACGAGCATTCCTCCGTGCGGGTCTTCAAGAGCGGCAAGCCCTTTTTGACCGGCGACGCCCAGAACGACCCGGATGTCATTTCCCGCTACGCCAAGCTTTGGGACATCCGCTCGCTCATGGTCCTGCCCCTGCTCCGGGGGGACAAGACCATCGGCGTCATGCGCGTGGGCAGCTTCCGCAAGGACTACTTCGACCAAAAGCACCTGGACCTGGGCCTGCTCATCGCGGGCGAGGCCGCGGCCGTGGTGGAGGCGGCCGTCCTGACCCGGCGCCTTTCCGAAACGGCGGAACAATTGAAGAAGTCCAATCGTATAAAGGATGAGTTCATCTCGACCGTCAGCCACGAGT
>Ga0307372_10012005_pt1 | contig 11441 bp, 8 predicted proteins | sample OX1MG_FD_202533 | JGI IMG/M metagenome (GOLD analysis project Ga0307372, IMG submission 202533) | Soil microbial communities from Risofladan, Vaasa, Finland - OX-1 | ecosystem: Environmental > Terrestrial > Soil > Coastal area > Acid sulfate soil | place: Finland: Risofladan, Vaasa | collected...
GCTCAACTGTCCTGCTCTGGCCAGCCGGGGCCGACCAGCGAGGGGCGCTGCTGAGCGGGGACACCATTGCCGTCGCCGCCGACCGCCGCTGGGCTGCCTTCGGATACAGCTATCCCAATCGAATCCCACTGCCGGCGGCCGCGATCCGGGCCATCGCCGAGCGGGTGGAACAGCTTTCCTTCGACCGACTCTACGGCGCCTGGCCCGGGCACGTCATCATCACCGACGCCCGGGCCGCGGTGCTTCGCTCCGCCGACCGCTACCTTCGGATGCTGGACGGGAGCTGGCCTCGTGGCTAAGCCAGGCTGGCGACCCAGCTCCCTGATGGATCGGATCGGCGGCGCCGGCCTGGTCCAGCCAAAAGCGCGGCTGCTGGCCAGCCTGAAGAGCCACCGGATTGAGGCCACCGTGGCCGCCTCCAGCCTGGGGCTGGGGCTGGCGGTTAGCGTCAGTTCGTTTTTGCTCCAGACCCGCTTCGTGAGTTACTACCACTCCGGACATCGGCTCTCCGGCTGGGAGAACTTCCTTCGGCTGGGTGCCCCCTGGCAGGCTCTCATCCCGGTGGCGGCGGCCGGATTTCTGGCTCTGGTCGGCGCCGGCAGGCTGAGTTCAGCTGAGCCAGAGCCCCCGCTCAGCCTGGGGGGCCGCGAGACTGCCAGCGCCGGCCAGCTGCGGTCGGCGATGCGGGCGGAGAGGCGCGCCATCGGGATCGCCTTCCTGGTGATGACCGGGCTGGTCGGAGTGGTGGCGATCCGGGTGGTGGTCTACGGCCTAGTGGCCCTCTCCGGCAGCGGCGTGGCCCGGTCCACTCTGGAGGGGGTCGCCATCGAGCTGGGAGTATGGCTGGCGGCGTGGCTGGCGGTCTGGAACTGGAATCGACGCTATCGGGCCCGATTGGAGGGATGGGGAGTATTCGATGGCTGAACGACTTGACTTCCTGACTCGTCGCAATTGCCACCTCTGCGAGCTGGCCCGGCCCACGGTGACCGAGTTGGCCGAGGCACTGGGACTGGCTCTCGCCGAGTTCGACGTGGACGAGGACCCCCTGCTCCAGGCGGAGTTCACCGACCGCATCCCGGTGCTGCGCTACCGGGGTCGGCTGGTGGCTGAGGGCCGTCTCGATCGCCGCCAGATCTGGAACTCGCTGGAAGCGGAGGTCGGCGCCCGGACCGCCGCCCCTGACGATTCGGTAACAGAGGCTGATCGGGCTCGAATTCAAGGCTAGACTGCGGCCCATGCCCGAGCTCGGTATTGAGGCTGCGGCGACGGCCCCTGAGCTCACCGTGGTGCTCCCCACCCGTAACGAGGCCGGCAACATCGCCCCCCTGCTCTCCAGACTCCGGGCCGCCGTGGCAGGGGTCGATTTCGAGCTGGTCTTCGTCGACGATAGTGACGACAAAACCCCCGAGCTGCTCAAGGCCGAGGCTGCCGGCGACCACCGGCTTCGGGTCCTGCACCGGGCCTCGGACCAACGTTCGGGCGGCCTCAGCACCGCCGTGGTGCTGGGTATCCACGAGGCCCGCGGCCGCCTGGTCTGTGTCATGGACAGCGACCTCCAACACCCCCCTGAGACCATCCCCAGCATGCTGGCCGCCGAGCGGGCCGGGGCCGAGCTGGTGGTGGCCAGCCGCTACCAGCGGGGCGGCAGCCGGGAGGGGCTGGCGGGGGGGGTGCGCCACCTGGTGTCGCGCGGAGCCAGCCTGCTGGTCCGCACCCTCTTCGTCGAGGCCAGGGCCAGCAGTGATCCGCTGGCGGGGTTCTTCCTCTGCCGTACCTCGCTGCTCCGAGGGCTGGAGTTCCGCCCGGTCGGCTTCAAGATTCTGCTCGAACTGCTGGTCTGCTCCCCCCAACTGACCGTCGCCGACGTGCCTCTCCGGTTCCAGGCCAGGACTTCGGGCCAGAGCAAGGCCAGCACCGCCCAGGGGCTGCTCTTCTTGCGCCACGTCTGGTCGCTGATCAAGGACGTCCCCGGCAGCGCCCGGATGTGGAAGTTCGCAGCCGTGGGGATCAGCGGGCTGGCACTGTTCCTGCTGCTGCTAGAGCTGGGCGGCGTGGTGCTGGGCTGGCCCGCGCTGGCAGCCTGGGCTGTCGCCTTCGTGGTGTCGGTGCTCTGGAACTTCAGCTGCAATCTGGGACTCACCTTCGCCGACCTGCGCCGGGAGCGCTATCCTCTGATGCGCCGCTACATCTCCTCGACCCTCACCGCCGGCGGGGCCCAGCTGGTGGTCTTCCTGGGCCTGGTGGGCACCGACCTGCCCCTGGTCCTGGATGGGCTGCTGGCGGCAGTTCTGGGGATGGCGGTCAACGCCGCCCTCAACTGGCAGCTCGCCCGCCGCCACCGTCGCCCCTCGATCCAGCCGCTCAGGGTCGATCGCTTCTTGGCCCAGCTCGGCCAGCTGGTGGGGGCCCAGTTCGCGGTCATCCTCGACGCCGAGGGAGGGGAGCTGAGCCGGAGCGGACCGACTTCGGGTCCGATCAGCGACCAACTGCTCTCCCTGGCCCAGAGAGCCCGCCAGGACGCCCTCCCCGTGCTCTGGGCGGAACCCTCCTCCAGCCGACCCCAGGCCCGGACCAATGTGAGCCTGACCTCGGTAATCGTGCTGCCGCTGGGACTGCCGGGGTTCGCGGGCTTCACCGTGGCGCTGGAGCGACACGCCCGCTCCGGGTTCAGCTCCTCCGACCTGGAGGCGGCCATGCACGTGCTGGAGCGGCTCCGGCCCCGGCTGGGGCTGGGAGAACCGGCTCCCACCACCGGGCTGGCCGCCAGCCCAGCCCAGCCCGGCCCGGTCCGCCCCTTGGGCTAGTAGTAGTCGTGGGAGGAGGGAGCGGGGAACAGGGACTCAGCTGGCTCCGGATCGCCGGCCAGCCCGGAGTTGGCCGGCAGCGGCACCAATCTCTCCACTAGCAGGCTCATCACCCCGTCCGCCATCTGGATCACCCCCTCGGCGCAGACCACCGGCTGCTGGTGAGCCCAGGCCCGGTTGGCACGGTACACCTGAGGGTGGAAGACCAAGTCCAGATGGGCTGTCTCGTCCACCACCGTGAAGAACCGCATCCCGTGGGCCGAGGACGGCGCCTGTCGGGTTATCACCAGCCCGGCCGCCCGCACCCGGCTTCCTCTGGCTGCCTGCCTCACCTCGGCCAGTGGCATCGCCCCCAACTCGGCCAGCTGGGGCCTGAGGAAGGCGACCAGATGCTCACCGGTGGTGAGCCCCATGATCCGGTAATCGGCCGCGGCTCGCTCCATCGGCGTCAGCGCGGCCAATGGCGGAGGGACGGCGGGCAGGTCGAGCAACTGCTCCTGTCGGGGCCGATCCGGCTCGGGACTGGAAGGGACGGCCGGATCCGGGACCGGCGTGGTAGCTGCCAGCCTGCTCTTGGTCGGTTGGAATCGGCGGTTCCCCACCAGCGACTCCTCCACCGCCTTGAGCCGCCAGAGCAGCTTGCGGCGGGACTCACCGAAGCTGTCCAGGGCGCCCACCATCACCAGGGAGTCGAGGGCGGGCCGGGGAAGCTCGGTGCGGCGCCAGAAGTCCTCCGGAGATTGGTAGAGGCCCGACCGCCGCTCCCGGTCCAACCGCTCCCGGAGGGTCTCCCCCAACTCCCGAATGTAGTTGAAGCCGAGCCGGACCGCCAGCTTGCGGTCCTCTCGCACCGGGGCTTCCAACTCCTCCAAGTGGCAGCGGCCGCGGCTCAGGTTGACGTCCACTGAGAGCACCCGCACCCCACGCCGCTTAGCGTCCTCAACCAGCACCGAGGGGTGATAGAAGCCCATCGGCTGGTGGTTGAGCAGCCCAACCAGATAGGCGGCGGGGTGGTAGAGCCGGAGCCAGGCGGTCTCGTAGGCGGTCCGGGCGAAGGCAGCCGCATGGCTGCGGCAGAAGCCGAACTCGGCGAAGCCCCGGACCGCCTCGAAGAGTTCGCTGGCCACCTCCTCTTCCACCTGCCGCCGGGAGCAGCCGTCCCGGAACGCCTGCTCCAACGAGCTCATCTCCACCCGGGAGCGATGGCGGTTCATGGCCCGCCGGAAACGATCGGCCTCCCCAGCCGTGAACCCGGCCAGCTGCATGGCGATCTCCAGGATCTGCTCCTGGTAGAGGATCACCCCCAAGGTGTCGCGCAGGATCGGCTCCAGCAGAGGGTGGAGGTAAGTCACCGGCTCCCGGCCCTGGCGGCGACGCAGGTAGGGATGCACCGCCTTGCCCTGGATCGGTCCCGGCCGGATCAGCGCCACCTCGACCACCAGGTCGTTGAACTCCCGGGGATTGCTGCGGGGCAGGGTCTGTTGCTGGGCTCTCGACTCGATCTGGAAGACCCCGATGGTGTCGGCCCGGGCGCACATCTCGTAGACCGCGGGATCGGCCAGGTCCAGCGCTTCCAGGTCGGGCCGATGGCCGGTGACATCCTCCAGCTCCGAGAGCGTCTCCTCCACCACCGATAGGGTGCGCAGGCCGAGCAGGTCGATCTTGATCAGCCCCAGATCCTCGATGTCGTCCTTGTCAAATTGGACCACCACCCGGCCCGGCATCCTGGCCCGCTCCAAAGGGACGATGTCCCAGAGCGGCTCCCCGGTCACCAGCATCCCACCCACGTGGATGGAAAGATGACGCGGCACCCCCACCACCGCCTCCACCATGCAGGCGAACTGCCGCCAGGGCCTGGAGACGAGGACCTGGGCCGCCGACTCGCCGGCCAGCTCCAGCACCTGGGCCACCAGCGCCTCCTCTCCTCTCCCGTACCAGCGATCTACCGAGCGGCTGAGCTTCTCCACCACCGCATCGGGCAGCGCGAAGGCGTGGCCCACCTGACGGATGGCCATGCGGGCCTGGAAGGTGATCACGGTGCAGACCATCCCGGTCCGGTCCTGGCCGTAGGTGTCGTAGACGTGTCGGATGAGAGGCTCACGGTGGGCACTGGAGACATCGATGTCGATGTCCGGGGTCCCCTTCATCTCCTCGTGCAGAAACCGTTCGAAGAGCAGGTGGTGGGCGATGGGATCGACCCTGGTTATGTCCAGCAGGTAGGCCACCAGGCTGTCCGCGGCGGATCCGCGGCCCTGAGCCGGTATCCGCTCCCGCTTGGCGAAGTCCATCAGCTCCCAGACGATCAGGAAGAACTCCGCCAGCTTGCACTTGGCGATGACCCCCAGCTCATGGACCAGGCGTGCCTCCAGCTCCGGGGTAGGGATCGGATATTTGCCCGGCAGGCCTCGGCGGCAAAGCTGCTCTAAATACTGATCGGGGCTGAGTTGCTGGGGCGCAGTGAAGCCGGGGAAGCGGCTGTGGCGGAAATCCAGCTTGAGCTCGGACCGGGCTGCCAGCTCAGCGCTGGCGCGGAAGGCCTCGGGATAGGGCAGCAGTTCCCATAGCTGCTCCTCATCCCGCATCCAGTACTGATGGTTGGGCAGCAGCAGCCCTTGTCCCGCCGCCGCCTCCAGGGTGCAGTTGTGGCGGATGGCGGTGAGCACGTCCAGCAGGGCCGCTTCAGAAGCAGTGGCGTAGCGGGGCGCGGCCGACACCAGGAGTCCTGCCCCAGTTCGCTCGGCGCAGGCCGCGGTCTCAGCCGCCAGCCAGCTGTCCCCGGGAAGGAGATGATGTTGCAGGGTCAGGTGCACCTGGCCTGGTGGAAAGGCTTCGCAGAGGGCGACCACCAGCCGGTCCGCCGCCACCCGGTCCCCACGGAGCAAGGCCAGACTGACCGGACTATGCGGCCCTCCGCACAGCACCGTGCAGTCGCTGATGTCCTCCGGCTCTACCCGGCTCTCGCCGTCCCTCCCGGGAATGGGAGGGGATTGGTCCTTGCGGCGGCGTTCCAGCGCAGGCGGCAGAACAGCGTCCCGCTCGCTCCGGGTGCTCCCCGTGGCGTCAGCCAGGGCGGACTCAAGCCCGGCTAGCCGGAATCGGTGCGCTCCCTTGGCTCCGGCCAGCTGAGCCCGGCTCACCGCCCGACAGAGCTGCTGGTAGGAGGGGCGATCCGTGGCCAGCAGCACCAGTCTGCCCCCCTCCTCCAGGTCCAGCTCCGCCCCCACCAGGGCAGCCATCCCTGAACGTTCGGCGGCCTGGACCAGTCGCACCGCCCCGTACAGGCCACCCCGGTCGACCAGGCCCAAGGCCGGCATCCCCAGCTCGGCGGCCCTGGCCACCATCGCCTCGGGGGCACTGGCGCCCTCTAAGAATGAGAAGTAGGAGCGCGCCCAAAGCTCGGAGAAGGTCGCCTGTAACACTGCCCCATTTTACGAACAACCGTTCGACCGCGTGGCATCATCCGGGCCGGGATCCAGTCCCCAGTTCGGCGCCGGCGTTTGGTTCTCGGCTGGGCCAGCCGATTCGAGGCGTTCTTTGAGAGACCTTGAAGGGGGGTTGTAGACCAGTCTCAGCTCGGTCTGCTGGCCTCAACGCCGCGCTCGAGTCGCGTTCGGGCGGCAGGGCCCTAGAGAATCCTGGCGGCCAGCCTGGCGCCAGGAGATGAAGATGGATCGGACTCTGGCGGCGGTTCTAGCGCCGGAGCGGACGGCTGGGGTCGGCGGCGCCCATCGCGGCTAGTTCGAGGTCCACCTTTGCGGCTCTGGAGTCAGCACCTTGTAGGGGGAAGCGCATGACGGAGAGTTCATCCCTCCGGCGAGCTCCTTCATGGCCAGGGTGAGGACGGCCAGCCTCCCGGGCTCCATCTGATCCAGCAACCGCTCCAGCACGGCTACCAGGCCGCAGCGATAGTCGCGGGCCATTTGCACGCCAGCGCCGGTGGCAACCAGGTGCACCAGACGCCGATCCAGGCTATCCCGGTAGCGCACGGTGGCGCCGACTTCGGTGAGACGGTCTGCGATCGAAGTGGCTGCGGCACTACTGATGCCCAGTGACCGAGCAAGAGCTCTCATGGTCAGTCCCTCATCCTCAAGACAGCCGAGCGCTCTGAGCTGCTGCCGGGTCAAGCCATCGGCCGCCGAGCCTGGCGCCGCCGGCGCCAGGCTGCCGGCCTGGCGGACCAGATCGATCCAAAGGCTCAATACGTGGCTGGTGACGCCATCGGTGACTCCACCCGCCTCCGCCATCCCGGCACCTAACTCACCAGCGTCCACGGTCGGGCCTTCCGGCACCAGGGCGACCGGAGCCAAGGGGGCGGCGGGAATCCCGGGGTTCAGCACTTAGGCTGCTTCGGTGACCTCATGTGGCTACCTCCTTGAAGGTGGAGCGGGACCCGCCGGTCGGGCGGTGGCCGGGGAACCGGAGCTTGTTCGGACCTGATCCCCCTAGCTAGAATGAGGCCCGAGCTCGGTGGCGTCGGTCCGCTGCCGTACCGACGTGGGCAGAGCCGTCGGACGCCGGGCTCAGGAGGTCGGGGCCAGACCGTGGAAATGGCGACTCAGCTCCGCAAAGCCGACAGTGGGAACCGCCTCTTGGCTGGCCTGCCATCGCGGGACCAAGAACGGATCATGTCCAAGCTGGTGCCGAGCTTCCTTGAAGCCGAGACGGTGCTGTTCGAGCCCGGAGAGGTGGTGGCCGCCGTTTACTTCCCCCTGGATGGGGTGGTCTCGTTGGTCACCCCGCTGCAGGACGGAGCGATCGTCGAGGTGGCGACGGTCGGCAACGAGGGCGTGGTGGGCGTGCCGGCGGTGCTCGGGGGCAGCCTGGCGGTGCGGGCCATTTCGCAGGTGGCCGGCCGCTCGCTGACCATGACCACCAGCTCCTTCCTCGGCGAAGTAGCCCTCAATGAACCATTGGCCCGGCTGGTGCAGAACTACGTGCAAGCCTTGTTCGGGCAGATCTCCCAAGCCGCGGCTTGCAACCGGCTCCATTCCAGCGAACAACGACTGAGTCGCTGGCTCCTGATGAGCCGAGACCGGGTTGGCAAGGACCAGTTCCCCATCTCCAAGGAGTTCCTGGGCCAGATGCTGGGGGCGCCCCGGGCAACGGTGACCCTGGCCGCCGGAGTCCTCCAGAAGGAGGGGCTGATCAGCTACCGCCGCGGTCTTATCGAGATCGTTGATGGGAAGAGACTGGAAGTGGTGGCCTGCGAGTGCTACCGGGTGATCCGAGCGGAGTTCGACGGAGTGACGGCCGCGGCTGGAACTCAGCCAGAGTAGGAACACCAGCTAGGACTCGCGCCTACAGCAACGGGAGCGGACCCGACCCGGCCGGCTCGACCAGTGCTCCTCATTCCGGTGACGCAGTTGCTCACCGTTTGAGGATGGGTGGCGGCGCCAGCCCGCTCTCTGGAGGATCGCTCGGTGCAGATCGAGCTACCGGAGCCGGGACTGGAAGCGGGCCAGCTCCGCCGCGCCCGGGCAGAGGCGTTCGTGGGGCAGGCTCTGGAGGGGCTCCTCTGGGGTCTCATTGAGCTGGTGGAGGTCGGGCACCGACTCATCCAGATAAAGAAGCCCGGTCACGATCTCGCCGTGACCGGAATGCTCGCGCAAGTAGGCTTCCACGGCGCGCCGGTCGCGCGGGTCGTAGCCGGGCGGGACGGCCCGGAACCTCACCGCAGCCCCGTCGTGGAAATTCACTTCTGTGACCGCACCGGGGATCTGCTGCTCCCTGATCTCGTCCCGGCTGGGGATGAAGTCAGCGTCGAGCTCCTGGACTTCGTGCTCGCGGACGTAGAGGAAGCTCTTGGTGGAGCCCTCGTGATCGTTGAACTGGACACAGGGGGAGATCACGTCCACCAGTGCGAAGCCGCCGTGGGCCAGTCCCGCCTTGAGGATCGGCACTAGCTGCCCCTTGTCCCCGGAGAATCCGCGCGCCAGGAAGGTCGCACCCAGGCTGAGGCCAAGCAGCATCGGGTCCACCGGTGGGAGCAGGTTGGGCTCACCCCGCCGGGAGCGAGAGCCGACATCGGCGGAGGCGGAGAACTGTCCCTTGGTGAGGCCGTAGACCCCATTGTTAGCGATCAAGTAAAGCATCCGGACGTTGCGCCGGATGGCATGGCAGAGGTGGCCCAAGCCGATGGAGAGAGAGTCGCCGTCGCCGGAAACCCCCACCAGCACCAACTCGCGGTTGGCGGCCGCCACCCCGGTGGCAATGGCAGCCATCCGCCCATGCACGGAGTTGAAGCCGAGGGCGGCACTGTCGAAGAACTGAGGAGTCTTCGAGGAGCAGCCGATGCCGCTCAGCTTGGCGACCGTGTGCGGGGGTACGGACAGGTCCCAAAGCGACTCCATCAGTGCCGCTGTGATCGAGTCGTGGCCGCAGCCGGCGCAAAGGGTGGACATGCTTCCGGCGTAGTCGCGCAAGGTGAGCCCGAGCTGATTTCGGGACAGGGGCGCCAGCGGGATTTGCGGCTTGGCTATTGAGGGCACGGTCAGGCCTCCAACTGGCGGGTGATCTGCTCCGCCACCCAGCCGGCGGTCAGAGGCAGCCCCCCATAGGAGAGCACCGGGCGCAGCTTGGCTCCCGGTGCGCCGGTCTCGATCTGCAGCAGCGAGCGCAGCTGGCCGTCGCGGTTCTGCTCCACCACGAAGCAGAACCGGTGCGCCTCGATGAAGCGACTCACCTCCTCCCCGAAGGGGTAGCCGCGCACTCGCAGGTAGCTGAGACGGACGCCCGGGATCAGCTCCATCGCCTCCCGGACCGCCAGGTCGCAGCTGCCCAGGGTAATCACCCCGATTTCGGCGCCCGACTGCGGTTCCACGACCGGCGGGGGGAGGTGGGAGGCCGCCGCCCGGTGCTTGCGGAGCAGTCGGTCCACCACTTCGCAGTACTCCTCGGAGTTCTCGGTGTAGGCGGCCCGGAGGTTGTGCCCCGAGCCCCGGATCAGGTGCCCACCGAGCGGGCTCACCCCAGGCAGGGTCCGGGGGGTGACACCTTCGGTGTCCGCGTCGCCGTAGCGCCAGAAATGGTCCAGCGATTCCAGCTCCTCTCGGCCCAGGACTCGCCCCCGGTCGGGACGGTAGCGGTCGTCCCAGGTGAGCTCGGGCACGTCCCAGTCGTTCATGCCAATGTCAAGGTCGGAGAGCAGCAGGACCGGGGTCTGGAAGCGCTCGGCCAGGTCGAAGGCCTGCACCGTGAAGTGGAAGCACTCAGCCGGGTCGGCCGGGAACAGCAGGATGTGACGGGTGTCCCCGTGGGAGGCGTAGGCGGCGGCCAGGATGTCGGCCTGCTGCACCCGGGTGGGCATCCCCGTCGAGGGACCCGCCCGCTGGATGTCGACCACCACCGCCGGCACCTCGGTGTAGTAGGCGAGGCCCAGCAGCTCCTGCATCAGGGACAGCCCCGGGCCCGAGGTGGAGGTGAAGGCGCGGGCCCCCGCCCAGCTGGCACCGATCACCATGCTCAAGGCCGCCAGCTCGTCCTCGGCCTGGATGATGAGGTAATCGTGACGGCGGCCTTCAGCCGCGGCCGGCTCCGGCCCCCGCCGGTACTGGGCGCAGAGTCGGCTGAAGCCCTCCATCACCGAGGTGGACGGAGTGATCGGGTACCAGGCGGCCACCGTGGCCCCGGCGTAGAGCGCGCCCAGCGCCACTGCGGTGTTGCCGTCGATCAAGATCCGGCCCGCGGGCGGGGCCAGCCTGTCGACGTAGAAGGGCAGGGGACAGCTGAGATGGGCGGTGGCGTACTCGTACCCGAGCCGGAGCGCCGCCTGGTTGTCCTCCAGCAGTCGGGGATGCCGCGAGTAGGTCTGCTCGAGGAGCGCGGCTACCTCGTCCGCAGGCAGTCCCAGCAGCGCCACCAGGACCCCGGCGGTGGCGACGTTCTTCATGAGGGTGCGCCCTTTGGCGGTGGCGAAACGGTGCCCGCAGAGCTGGGCCAGCGGCACTCCCAGGAAGTTGACCCCGGGACGGAGCAGTTGGGAGTCGAGGGGCCAGCTGTCGTCGTAGAGGAGGTAGCCCCCCTCCTGCACCTCGGCGATGTCCTGGGAGTAGGTCTGGCCGTTCATGGCCACCATCAGGTCGTAGCCGGAGGCCCTGGCGGTGTGTCCTGAGGCGCTGACCCTGATCTCGTACCAGGTGGGCAGTCCCTGGATGTTGGAGGGGAAAAGGTTCTTTCCCGACACCGACACCCCCATCCGGAAGATGGCCTGCATCAGCAGGCTGTTGGTGCTGGCGGAGCCGGTGCCGTTGACGTTGGCCAGCTTGATAGCGAACTCGTTGACGCGAGCGCCGGCCGCCAGCCGCGCCTCCACTAGGACCCCGGGACGGGCCATCAACCGCTCTCCGCCGGTCGGCCGGCGTAGGGGATGGCCAGGTCGAACTTGACCATGTCCCAGGCCGCCGTCGGACAGCGCTCGGCGCAAAGGCCACAGTGCACACAGAGATTCTCGTCCTTGATCATCACCCGGCCGGTCTGGGGCAGCACCGAGGAAACGAAGATCGCCTGGTCCAGGTTGGCAGCGGGGGCGTTGAGCCGCCCCCGGAGCTCCTCCTCCGATCCCCAGTCCGGCGCCAGGATGGTGAGGCAGCGGACCGGGCAGATGTCCACGCAGGCGTCACACTCGATGCAGAGGGGGGC
>Ga0307372_10012007_pt1 | contig 11439 bp, 10 predicted proteins | sample OX1MG_FD_202533 | JGI IMG/M metagenome (GOLD analysis project Ga0307372, IMG submission 202533) | Soil microbial communities from Risofladan, Vaasa, Finland - OX-1 | ecosystem: Environmental > Terrestrial > Soil > Coastal area > Acid sulfate soil | place: Finland: Risofladan, Vaasa | collected...
AAGGAGCCAAACGCCAAGCCTTCGAGGTAACGACGTGTTTTGCCCCTTTATTGGCCTGGGTGCTGAGTTTGTGGCCTGCCGAGGAACGTCATTTGGCACTCGCTATCGATGCAAGTACCCTGACTCAGCGCTTTACCGTACTGTGTGTGAGCGTGGTGTATCGAGGCTGTGCCATTCCCGTCGCCTGAAAAATCGTGGCAGCGGAAGCAAAAGGGTCATGGCAACCGCACTGGAAAGGACTGCTAAGCCAGGTCCAAGCAGGAGTGCCTGCGTCCTGGATGGTGATTGTCCTGAGTGATCGCGGCTTGTATGCGCCCTGGCTCTTTCACCATATCGTGTCCTTGGGCTGGCATCCCTTCATGCGTATCAACAAGCAAGGCCATTTCCGCCCTCTGGGCGAGACACTCTTTCGTGGCCTCTCGACTACAGTACCGGAAGTCAACGGGGCGTGGTGTGGAGAGGTGGAGTGTTTCAGCGGGCCGAAAAGCCGCTTGTCGTGTACGTTGCTTGCCCTCTGGGAGGAAGGCTATGAAGAGGTTTGGCTCGTCGTGACGGATCTTGCTCCTGACGAGGCACGTGTGGCGTGGTATGGAATGCGCAGTTGGATTGAAGGAGGCTTTAAGGATACCAAGCGGGGCGGCTGGCAGTGGCACCAAACAAAAATGGTGGACCCCGCACGTGCGGAGCGACGGTGGTTAGCGATTGCGGTGGCCACGCTGTGGGTTCTCAGTGTGGGAGGCGAGGCAGACGCGACTCTTCCGGTGAGTGGACTGGAGGCGTTGCCTACCACCCATATTGCGCGTCGCACCGCCACCAAACGCTCTCACCCTCGGATGCTCAGTTGCTTTGCGCGTGGCATACTCATCATTGTCGGGTCGTTGATCTGCGGCAATGGGCTGGTCGTCGGACGATTTTTTCCCGAACCCTGGCCTTCGTCGCCACCTGTTGGCAAGAAATCGACGACGAAGAAACGGGCGGCTCATCCCGCTCAGCAGGCCGCTTGATGAAAAAACCTACTGTTGAAAGGCCTGGTGCCTGTCCTCGTCGGGGTGCTGATCCAATGTGGCACCAGGAATCCTGCCGGAATCGTCACCCCACCCCGGACAAGCACGAGGCCCCCACAGGACGAGGCCATGCCTACCCAACACAAGTAATGGAGCAATGTCTTAACGGGTGTATGGCATTATCATCACTTTAGTTCACGGGGTGATATAATGCACTCATCCATCTACTTCAAGACATCTTTGTTTTCCATATATTCAACATGTTGGGTCACTCATGCGAAGCTTTGAGGAACAATTACAAGACGCTGTAGAACTGGTACAGACGTCGCGGCGCATCGTCGCCCTGACCGGCGCGGGTATCAGCACCGAATCGGGCATCCCTGATTTTCGCAGCCCCGGCTCTCCCTGGCAGCAACAGCCGCCGGTAAGTTACCAGGACTTCATCGCGAAAGCAGAAGCGCGGCGGCACTACTGGCAAACGCGGCGCGATCTTTCCGGGCAGGTAGCAGACGCGAAACCTAACGCGGCGCACTACGCGCTGGTGGAACTGGAACGCCGGGACATGCTGCTGGGCATCATCACACAAAATTTTGATGGTCTGCACCAGGACGCCGGCCACCAGCCCGAAAAGATTGTGGAGCTACATGGCACCTCGCGCGAAGCGGCCTGCACGTTATGCGATGCGCGTTCTTCAATGCAGGAACTCCAGCAGCGCGTAGACGCGGGCGAGGTCGATCCCACCTGTACTCATTGTGGTGGCTATATGAAAACAGCAACCATTCTCTTCGGGCAGCGCGTGCCAGATGCGGTGCTGACCCGCGCCAGAGAAATGGTAAATGATTGTGATCTGTTTCTGGTCATCGGTTCTTCACTGAAAGTCACACCCGCCGCGACGCTGCCGCGTCACGCGCTCACCCGCGATATCCCACTCATCATCATCAACCTGCAACCAACCCCGCTTGACGACTACGCCGACATAATTTTATACGAAAAAGCGGGCGTTGCGCTTCCACCTCTGGTGAGCGCGCTCTCATAGGTTCGGTATTGGCATCATAAGCCTGCATATCTAGAAAAAAGATGGTTCTTACGCAACCTCGCTTCAGATCTATTATGAATGCGTCCTATGGCTGGGGGTTGTCCATCTTCCCCTCTTGCTCATTTCGATCTATGCCTTTGTCCTGGGTCAGGCTCGCCGTGGGAAAAGTTTTTCTCGCCTGCGCGCACCGGCACTTGAAGGCGATTCTCAGGTGGCGACAGGGGACAAACCCAGCGCGAATTGTAGGCACACGAGGGATTGTAGGCATAGTTAAAGTCTAGCAGAATACTCTCTCCCAGTGGCGCGCCGGGCGCGGGCAAAAAGTCGCTGCCCTTGATGGTGTCGAAGAGATAGCGCCCGCCGCCGTAGCTTTCCGCCGGGCAGCTAGCATCACGGAAGGGCAGGAACAGCCCACCGCCATAGACGTTGAGCCAGTAAATCGAGAGCGCCACGGCCTGACCTTCCAACTCAAAGTGCAAGCGCGCGGCTCGCGTCATAGTCATCGATTCTTGCGCGTTCATGGCGACGGTGAAGGTTGCTGGTTCAACGTCAGAGTCCAGCAGGGCTACGACACACATGGCCGGGTTATAGGGGAAATACGGCAGTGCCTTGAACTGGCGGCGCTGCTCTTCATCTAAGGCGGATTGTGGATGGGTCGCGAATAGCTGATTTCGCCCATCGAGAAAACGCTGCCATGTTTCCACAGCATCTTCACCGGCCAATATAGCCCTGGCACGGTCGCGATAAAGAGCTGAGACCTGGCAGCGAAAATCATAGAGATCGAGGAGATCAGACACAATGTACCTCCTTTTGTCTGTACCTGTTCAAGAGTTTGAGTATATCACCGGCAAGAGACTGCTAACAAGTCTGATCGAAGTCAGACTTACCCTGATCAGCCTTGCCGGAGTCGTTGACCTGGAAATGGCCTGGAAACTGCACCTGAGCAACGACGCGGTGGTTGAACTTATGGGAGGCAGTTTCCCCAACGCGCCCGAACGCTACGCGTCTGCTTCCCCGGCGGCTATGTTGCCACTGGGAGTGCCGCAGGTACTCATTCATGGCACCAGCGACAGCAATGTACCCATCGAGATCAGCCGCAAATACACGCGGGAAGCGAAAACGGCTGGCGATCCCGTCACTTACCTGGAGCTTGAGGGCATCGACCACTTTGATGTCATCAATCCCCGATCAAGCGCGTGGGAAAGGACGATGGAGATACTACAAACGCTTGTGCAATAGAGGCACGACAGGCTAAGCTTATCTGGCGGGTTCGGGATGCAGCGCATCCTGTGAGACGTAAATGTTATATATATGCTGATCCGCTCTCAAAAACGTACTGGAACCATAGGCGGAATCGACGAAGGGAGAGGTCCAGGCCTGCTCCTGCACGGTCGTGAAGAAGTTATCATCGCCGCCGTTCAGTACGATGACCGTGTGTTGCGCTGTGCTTTCAGTTTGAGGGTTATTGTAGCGACCCTCTAAACGGGTGAGTTTAAAGCCTGAATGAATGCCCAGAATGTTCATCCAGGTTGGGAACTTGAGGATATCGCCCTGCAACATCCATTCGTCTCCCTGCACGATGAATGTTTTATCTGAAGAAACATTGCCGTTCTGATCGTACAAAACCAGTTCGACGCTCATCAAATGCGGAATATTGGCTACCGGGGTGGCGTGAATCTGCGCTACTTTGATATCGCCCGTCAGGCCCATGTAGGTCTGGACAAGAAATGTCAGCCAGAGCAGCGAGACGGCGATTGCTACCAGCAGAACGCCACCTAACCCGCTTTTCCAGTGCAGGCGATGCCGCCACCGCCTGCGCGGGTTGCCGTTCGCGTCGTAATCCACCGCTCTCTCTTTGAGTTCATGTATCTCGTGCCCGCGTATGAGCGCCAGCGCGGCCCGTATGAAAAGCCAGAGTCCCGCCAGGCCAATAATAATCAGGATTATCTGCGGCAAGCCAAACTGAAAAGGTATGGTCATCTATTCGCTCCTGTTTTGTTACATTTCGCTTCTTCTATTTTCTATTCTTCATATACCCATTAGTATAGGGCAATCATGCTTATATTTCATGCTGTTGGGTCTGCTCCTTTGAGAGGGATACATATAAGAAATTGGGGGTGTCCCTTTCACCACGATATGACGAGATTTCCGCCCTAAACAATCCTGCTTCAAGTGTCGATAGGACTAGCAATAGTTATTACACGAACGAAGGAGCGGAACCGTGACAACCGACACAGCAGAAGAATTGTCTACTTCACCAGAAACGAGCATGTTGGAAGACTCTCCCAGGCTCTTATATAGTGTAGGAGTTATGGCCTACAACGAAGAGATGAACATCCGGCGCACCCTGCACGCGGTGCTGGAACAGGAGAGCCGGCGCACCCGCGTGGCGGAGGTAATCGTCGTAGCAAGTGGCTGCACCGATAACACTGTTGCGATTGTGCAGGAGATCATGCAGGCCGATGCACGCGTTCAACTCATCGTACAGGAGAAGCGTGAAGGCAAGGCGTCAGCCATCAACCTTTTCTTACAGCAGGCGCGCAGCCAGGTACTGGCGCTGGTCGGCGCAGATATCATTCCTGAAAGAGATGCTCTCGAAAGGCTCTGCGCCCTTTTTGCCGATACGACGATCGGTATGGTTGGAGCGCGCCCGGTGCCAGTCAACGACCAGGATACCTTTACGGGTCATGCCGCGCACCTGCTCTGGCGGCTGCATGATACACTGGCGCGCCGCGCTCCCAAGCTGGGTGAGGTCGTAGCATTTCGCAATGTGGTGCGTGCCATTCCCGCCGATACCGCCGTGGACGAACTCTCCTTGCAAGCGATCATCGCGAAGCACGGCCTGCGCATGGTTTATGTGCCGGAGGCCATCGTATACAACAAGGGGCCAATGACCGTTCGCGATTTTCTCAAACAACGGCGACGTATCTACGCGGGCCATGTACTCATTCGCGCGCAGGAAAAATATGAAGCGCCTACCATGAACACCGCTGCTGTCCTATGGGCATTAGCGGCCAACGTGCCAGATTTCGCCGGTACCCCCAGACAGGTGTGCTGGACGGTAGGTACCATCGCGTTGGAGACGCTGGCTCGTTTTCAGGGACGCTACGACGTGAAGCGCAAACGCTCGCACCACGTGTGGCAGGCTGTCGCTTCAACCAAGGCTGTCGAGGACGAAAAGCGCAAGCTGCGGCGCATATGCAACACGGAGAGTGTTATCGTCCTGCGCATCAGCCGAGGGGAAGTAGAGCAGGTCGATTACCGGCCCAGGCGCGAACAGCAACTCACGCGCCAGATGTTGTGCAAATTGACGCCGGTACTGCGCAAATATGTTCGCAAGAACGACGCATTGAGCATCCATGGGAACAATTTGCTTGTGGTGCTGCTGAATGCGGAAAGGCACGAAGCAGGGTTGATCGGGCTGCGGCTGCAACAGGTGATTGAGAAACAGCACATCGTCCTGCGCAAAGGCGAGATCGCGCATCCGGCGGCACAATATCACGCCGTTTCCTTCGCTGAATAAAAGGGGAGCTTCAGGCTTGCCACACGAGCGCGGTTTTATCCGCGCTCGCGGAAGCCAGTCGTTTGCCATCGGGCGACCACCTGACGGCGTTTATGCTGTCTTTATGGCCAGTATAAATCATAATAGTCGTGCCTTTGTTGGCATCCCAGATATGCACCGACCCGTCGCGCCCGCCCGTGGCAATCCTGGTTCCATCAGGCGACCATGCCACGCTTTGTACGCGGTCGAGGTGGCCTCGATACGTGGTGAATGCCGTTCCTGTGACGGCATTCCAGACCTGCGCGCTTTTATCATAACTGGCCGAGACGATACGCTGGCCATTGGGCGACCAGTCCACGCCGGATACGATGCTGGAGTGCTTGAAATAGGTGGCTATATTTTTGCCGCTTGTGGCATCCCAGAGATGCACGGCATCGTCGGCTCCCGTTGAGATGATCTGTCTGCCGTCTGGCGACCACGCCATCGTATAGATGGCGCTGTTATGCCCTTTATAAGTGATCAGTTGTCGCCAGATACGCGCATCAAACATATCGATTTTATATTCAGCGCCCCCACATGCCAGGCGCGCGCCATCTGGCGACCAGGCCAGAGTAGAAATAGTTTTATCAGCCTGCGCGCTCCAGAAACCCGTGTTGCTGGCGTAGGAAAACACTTTTTCACCCGATAGCGCCCGCGTGATTTGTAGCGTTTCGGGGTTGCGCTTATCACCGGCATAGCCAGTTGCGAGCAATGAGCCGTCAGGAGACCATGCTACCGTCACGGCGCGTTGTCTGGCATCCCGGAAACTCTGGACAATTGCCCCTGTCATCGAATTCCAGATATGCACTGACATATCCTCGCTGGCGGTCGCAATGTACTCGCCATCGGGTGACCAGGAAAGGTCGTTGACGGCGGCTGTGTGCCCCGCGAAAGCGCAAATTACCGTACCAACAGGTGGAGTACTCAAATTTTTACCGGACTGCGAGATAGGACCACTGCGCGGAGTCTGGGATGCGCCTCCTGGCGGAACCGGTGGCCGGGCATCTGGCGAGGGGGCTGCCTTTCTGCTTGCTTCCCTCAATTGATTGGCAACACGCTGTAGCTCACGCGCGACCGCCAGCATATTTTCTGGCCGGCGCGCGGGGTTCATCTCCAGCATGCTCATGATGAGCGTACCAAAACCGGCCAGGGGCGACGCGGGCGGAAAGCGGATTGGAGCGAACTCGAATGGGCGCAGCGATGGGTAAACGCCGGTAAGCAATTGATGCAAGGTAGCGCCCAGACTATATATGTCAGCGCGCACAGTGGCCTGCGTGTTCTCATATTGTTCAGGTGCCGCGTAGCCCGGTGAACCAAGGGGAATAGAATTTTTGGAGGGTTCAGGTTCAAACAGGCGCGCCAGGCCAAAGTCGATCAGGTAGATATGGCCCTGGGGAGTGATAATGATATTGGCGGGTTTGAGGTCGCGAAAGATCACCGGCGGCTGGCGGTTATGCAAATAGCCAAGCACTTCACACAACTGCATACCAACCTGCAATACTTCATCGACACGCATGCGCCCTACGCGTTCCAGGCGCGCCTCAAGCGTTTCGCCCTCGATGTAATCCATCACCAGGTACCAGCGTCCAGCCTCGGTGAAATGATCATAGATGCTGGGCAGGCTGGGATGCTTCAATTTGGCCAGCAGCAGCGCTTCACGCTTAAAGGCATCAGCCGCTCCACTTATCTCCTGTGAAGTAAGGCCGCCCCGGTTCATCTCTTTGAGCGCTACCAGGCGATTGCCGAAGAGCGCGTCCTCCGCTTTGTAGACGGCCCCAAAACCGCCATTGCCCAGGCGCGCAATGACGCGATAGCGCTGCTTGAGTACATACCTGGGAGTGAGTTGGCCCGATCGACTGCGATGACCTGAGTCGGCTTCACCTGTAGCAGGAGCTTTCGATAGCAGGGCGCTGTTCTGTAATGGTTGTCCACAGGCAAAACAAAACGCGGACTGCGCGTGGTTGGCAGTGCCGCACCGCGTGCAATAAATATTTGACGGAACCATCGACCTGCTCCTGTTACCTTTCAGCCGGGTTTCGCGCGACAAGCGCCTCTAACTCCAAAACAACGCGTTCCAACTCATCAATTAACGGAGTTCGTTCAACATTTAGCAATACATCAAGTACCGAGCGATAATACCAGAGCGTCCCTTCTCTTCCGCCGCGAAAGCGTGGCCAGAGCAACTCTCCCATCACGCGATAATCCGCGAGAACTGAGCGCGCGTTATGCAGCTTATCGGCGGCTGAAACCAGGCGCACGGATGCAGGCGCGTGCTTCAGGTGGGAGATGTACGCCTCTTTACGAGGCTTCCAGGGCGGCTTAGGAACGACATCCGCATCGGTGCATCCATCGACAATCTGAACTACATGTTCTCCAAAACGTTGTTGGATCAACTCGCGCGTGGGCGCGCCACCTTGATCTTCGATGGCATCATGTAAAAGGGCGGCTATTGCCTCATCCTCGTTTCCACCCTGTTCAAGAACGATACTGGCGACCGCCAGCAAATGCGCGATATAGGGGGTGTCCGAGCCTTTGCGAGTTTGCCCGGCGTGCAAACGCCTCGCGAAAACCAGGGCATCGTCAAATCGTGTTGAGAGTTCCATCAGTTACCTCTGACCAATTATCAAACTGCGAAATTATAGCATAATTTGAAGCAGACCGGAAAACTATGAACCAATCTGGTATCTATTTACACTGTATATCGCCTGAGCAAAAGAGCAGTTGCTTCTGCGCCCAGAATTTGTCGTACAATCTGAACATCTCTCGATAACCTGATACGACAAGGAGTAAGCCATTCATGTCTCAACTACAGCCAGACGTTTCGGCGCAAGTTACTTCGACCGAACTGCGAACACAGCGCCGACTCGCCAGCGTGCCTCTGCGCATTTTAGCGGCGTGCATCACTTCGGTGGTGGTAGCTGTCCACTACACGAACTACGGGCCATTGATTCCTGTGTTGACGAAGGATCTCCACATCAACGGGGGACAGGCAGGGCTGATGTCCACCTTTTTATTTCTGGGGCTGGCAATCATGTATATACCGGCTGGCGCGCTGGCAGATCATTATGGGCCTCGACCTGTGCTGATTGGCTTTAGTATCGTACTTGTGCTGGGAGGCGTCTTACTGCCAATCATTCCAAATCTGAGCTGGATATTATTCTGGCGCTTGATTGTCGGATGCGGCGCGGGCGGCACATTCGTGGCGGGAGCAGGAGTCGCTGCCAGCCTGGGGAAATACGCGCCGGTTGGACAGGGGTTGTATGGCGGCTCGGTGCAAATCGGTTCGGCGTTGGGGTTGTTGCTGACACCTTATCTGGCGACCTGGTTCAACTGGCAAGGCTCATTCTTATGCTGGGGTCTGCTGGGCATTGCTTCAATTGTGATCTGGATTCTGGTCGATGATGGATTCGAGCAGCATACACGCTCGAAAATCGATGTACGCGCCGGGTTACGTTCTAAAGCGGTCTGGACGCTTGGCCTTTCACACATGGGAACCTTCGGACTTGGCAATGCTATCGCGGCGTGGATCGCCATTTATCTTGTTCATCAATACGGCTTGACACTTGGGTTGGCGGCGACGCTCGGCTCAATTGCACTGCTGAGCGGAGCATTTTTCCGTCCTCTGGGCGGTATATTGATCGCGCGGCGCACAATCGGAGCTATCCCCTTGCTGCGCATTGGCACCATCCTGGGCGCGGCGGGAGTCGCATTCCTGGCCTTACCCCTGCATTTCGCGCCAATCGCCGCGCTTGGTATGGCGATGATAGCCTTTGGGTCTACCGCGCCTTACACCTCGGTCTTCAACGAGGCAGCCCGCCTCAAAGGAGTTGGCAAAGGGATAGCGCAAGGTCTTGTGAGTATGATATCAACGCCGCCCGTGCTGCTTGGCCCGCCCTTGATCGGTTTCCTGTTCGAGCGCAGCGGCAGCATTACCCTGGCCTTCAGTTCGATTCTCTTGTTCGCGGCTATTGCTGTCACCGCGTCTTTCCTGGCCGGGCCAGCGGTGCGCAACGAAACATTGGGATAGCAAGCAAAGCAAATTATGCTATTGACAAAAACATAGTCGGGGGGTATGATAAGTGCGCACTAAAGCATGGCGCATTCGTCTAGTGGTCTAGGACGCCGCCCTCTCAAGGCGGAGATCACGGGTTCGACTCCCGTATGCGCTACCATTCATCACTCTATAAACGTCTCAGGCAAGGATAGAAGCGGCTTGAGACGTTTTAGTTTTTCTCACTATCCCGTAAATGTAGCAACTGTGTAGCAATCGATTTACTTAACTGCCTTCTTTCTTTTCGTCGCCCTCCGGTCTCTTCAACGCCTCATCCCGTATGCTCATCGCGTCCTTTTGCATCGCTGGAATCAGACAAGAATACACATCCATCGTTATGTTAATCTGTTTATAAGCCAACAACCTTTGGATGAATGCCAAGACTCAGCAAGAGAGATGCTGCGCTATGTCGTAGATCATGAAACCGGATGTTTGGTAAACCTGCCTGATTGAGCAACTTTTTGAAATAGTCCACAATAGAGGGTGTAAAATAAAGTGTGTAAGTTGGTTGTCAGTGGAAGAGTTGAGAAGAAGAAAGGTGGAGGAGGAAACAGATGACCATTCGACCCGAATTGATCGACGAATTGCTGAAAGACTGCGCAGATCCGCGTGAGGTGCTGGCGGAGGGAGGATTGCTCAAACAACTGACCAAGGCGATCATCGAGCGCTGTTTAGAGACCGAGCTGGACGCACACCTGGGCTACCGGAAGCATGGACGTCGAGAGGAAGGCAGCGCCAATGCACGCAATGGCAGCAGCCGCAAGAAGCTCAAAGGAGCGCAGGGCGAGATCGAGATTGCCGTCCCGCGAGATCGGCAGGCCAGCTTTGAGCCGCAACTCATCCAGAAGCATCAGACCCGCTTAGAGGGCTTTGAGGACAAAATCCTGGCGCTCTACGCTCGCGGCATGACCACGAGAGACATTCAAGCACAAGTTCAGGACCTCTATGGGGTGGAGATCTCGCCGACCTTCGTCTCCAATATCACGGAGGCAGTGATGGAAGAGGTGCGCCAGTGGCAGAATCGTCCGCTGGATTCCGTCTACCCCATCGTCTATGTGGACTGCCTGGTCGTCAAGGTGCGTGAGAACCAGCGCGTGCTCAATAAGGCCCTGTATTTGGCGCTGGGTGTCGATATGGAGGGGCAGAAAGAATTGTTGGGCATGTGGATGTCGCAGAGTGAGGGGGCCAAATTCTGGCTCGCGGTGTTCACCGAACTGCAGAACCGCGGTGTCAAAGACATCTTCATCGCCTGTATGGATGGACTCACCGGTCTTCCAGAAGCTGTGGAGACACTCTATCCGCACACGCGCGTCCAACTTTGTATGGTACATATGGTGCGCAACTCGCTCAAGTATGTCTCGTACAAACATCGCAAGGAGGTGGCTGCCGATCTGAAGCTGATCTACGGCGCGGCGACTGAGGCCGAAGCGCAGGTGTATCTCGATCTCTTTGCCGAGAAGTGGGATCGGCTCTATTCCTCCATCAGCAAGCTGTGGCGCACCCACTGGAGTCGCGTGATCCCCTTGTTTGCTTTCCCAGAAGACATTCGCAAGGTGATCTACACCACTAATGCCATTGAGTCGGTCAATATGTCGTTACGCAAGGTGACGCGCAATCATCGGATTTTCCCGTCCGATGAAGCCGTCTTTAAGGTAGTCTACCTGGCGATCCAGAACATCGCCAAGAAGTGGACCATGCCCATTCACAACTGGAAGCCTGCCCTCAATTGCTTTGCCATTGAATTTGCTGGCAGGGTTCCCCAATCATGAAAACGACTTACACAAAATACTTGACAGACTCAAACCGG
>Ga0307372_10012008_pt1 | contig 11438 bp, 8 predicted proteins | sample OX1MG_FD_202533 | JGI IMG/M metagenome (GOLD analysis project Ga0307372, IMG submission 202533) | Soil microbial communities from Risofladan, Vaasa, Finland - OX-1 | ecosystem: Environmental > Terrestrial > Soil > Coastal area > Acid sulfate soil | place: Finland: Risofladan, Vaasa | collected...
CGCCGCGCCGGTGGACCTGGTCCGTCGGGCGGTGGCCGCCTTCCCCGCGGTGGACTTCTCCAACACGTTCGGCCAGACCGAGACGCTCGGTGCCTACGCCGCCCTGACCCCCGAGGACCACCGGCGCGGTGACCGCTTCGGCTCGGTCGGTCGACCGTTGGCCGGCGTCGACGTCAGGATCGTCCACCCGGGGTCCGACCGGGAGGTGGAGCCCGGAGGGATCGGCGAGTTCCTGGTGCGGGCCGGTCAGAACACCACCACCGAGTGGCTCCACACGGGCGACACCGGGCGCCGGGACGGGGACGGCTACCTCTATCTGGTCGGTCGGCTCTCCGACACCATCAACCGCGGTGGGGAGAAGTTCGGTCCCATCGAGGTGGAGGAGGTCCTCCGCTCCCATCCGAGCGTGGTCGACGCCGGCGTGGTCGGCGTGCCCGACGCCGAGCTGGGCGAACGGGTGGGCGCCGCCGTGGTGGTCTCCGCACCGGTCGGCACCGAGGAGCTGCTCCGGCACTGTGCGTCGGAACTGGCCGCGTACAAGGTGCCCGAGTACCTCGAGTTCACCGACGAGATCCCCGTGACGGTGCTCGGGAAGCCCGACCGGAAGGCACTCCGGGCCCGGCTCGGCGACGCCACCCGGGTCGGCCGTTCGGCCTCGTGACCCTGACGGCGCCGCCGGCGGGTCGCTCGATCAGGCCGGCGGCCCGGAGCCCAGCTTCACCCCGGCGGAGTGGGTCTGACCGGACTGGTCCGTCCACTGGAGCTGGACCGTGTCACCCGGATGCTCCGGCTCCATCAGGTTGGTGAGGTCCGAGGTCGAGTTGACCGGGGAGCCGTTGAGGCTGGTGATGGTGTCACCCACGGCCACCCCGGCCTGCCCGGCCGCCGAGCCCGAGAGCACCTGGGACACCACGGCTCCCGAGGAGGCGGCGTTCCCGCTGCCGCTCCCGGTGCCGAACCCACCACCGAACCCACCGCCGAACCCGCTACCCGAGCTTCCCGACGAGGGGCCCACGCCGACTCCGAGAAAGCCGGTCGGGCCGATGTGGATGGTCGACGACGCCTGGCCGGACTCGATCCTGTGGGCCACCGACAGCGCCGTCGCGATGGGAATGGCATAGGCCTGGGTGGCCGACACCTGGTAGTTGGAGTCGGCCGAGGCCGCGGTGTCCATCCCGAGCACCTGGCCCTGGGTATTGACCAGCGAACCACCCGAGTCGCCCGGCTGGATGCCGGCATTCACCTCGATGAGGCCGCTCAGGTTCTCGGCGTTCCCCCCGCCGTTGTCGCTGGCGGTGATGGACTGGTCCAGTGCGGTGATCGAGCCCCCGGCCGTGCTGGGGGTGCCGCCGGTACCTCCGGCGTTTCCGACGCCGACGACGGCCTGGCCGACCGCTGCAGGGTTCGGGCTGGTGGTGATGGTCTGGAGGCCGCTGGCCCCGGACAGCTTGATCACCGCGACGTCACCGGTCCGGTCGTAGCCGACCACGCTGGCCGAGTACGTCTTGCCGTTCCCGACGTCCGTGACGCTGATGCTGGTCGCCCCGTCGATCACGTGGTTGTTGGTGAGGACCACGCCGTCGGAGGTCAGCACCATCCCGGTGCCGGCTGCCTGCTCGTTCTGGTAGCTGAGGTTGGTGTTGATGTCCACCAGGGCCGGGTCGACCTTGGCGGCGATGGCCGAGATGTCCGAGGGCGCTCCGGCGCCGGTGGAGGTGTTGCCCGACCCACCCGAGCCGAACGACGACGATCCGTTGCCGGTCGATCCGTTGCCGGTCGATCCGTTGCCGAACGGGTAGCTCCGGCCACCCGACCCGCCGCCGGGGGACCCGCTCGAGCCGGGGTTGGCCGTGGCGGACGAGGTCGAGGTGGGCGACGGCCACACGGCGTGGCCCAGGCCCACGCCCGCCACCACTGCCACCACGAGGGCCACGGTGGCCAGGGCCATGGACAGGCCGGTCCGCTTGGAGCCGGTGGCCGACGGCCCGGCCGCTCCGGCGTCGGCTGCCGGCCACCCGAGGTAGGACGGCGCGCCCTGGGGGCCCGGGCCCCACACCGACTGGGGGGGCGGTGGCCACGTGCCGGCGGGAGGAGTCGGAGATCCGGGGCCAACGGCCGGCGTCCCGGAGGTGGGGTCGAACGCGGGCGGAGGTGGGGCGGGGGGAGGAACGGACGTCCCCTGGGGCGCCCCTGCAGGCGGGAGCGGAATGGCCCTCCCGGCCTGGCCCGGCTGCGTCGGCTCGTCCGGTCCTGTCGTGGGATCCCAGGTCTCGCTCATCTGCCTCCACCTTCCGATTCGGCGTCGTACCGGGGCCGGCCCGCCCCGGTGGCGACCAACCTCACGAGACCATTCCAGTCCAGTGGACTAAGGACACCATCAACTCCGCATATGAAGATCGTAAATTGCCGTTGCCCCGGGGTCAGGATGACCGGTGGGTCAGGATGGCCCCTGGTCGGGCGACCAGTCGGGGTCGAGCTCGAAGAACTGGACGACCAGGGCCTCGAGGCCGACGCCCAAGAGCGTCCACGACCGCAGGTCGCCCTGCGGACCGGTCGGCCGCAGGATGCCCGACATGTCGGACCCGTCCACCCCGCTCCGGAGGGCGCACCCCTCGCCCAGGGGCTCGGCGGCAATGGCGAACTGCCGGAGTGTCAGACCGCCACGGAGTCGGAGCCCCAGCCGTGCCGCCATCCCCTCGTAGATGGCCGAGACCGTTGGGTGAAGGCCTCGTAGCCGGGCGCTCTGCCACCGGGCAGCCTCCGAGGAGACGTCGACCTCCTCGAGCGACGAGGCCATGGCGGCCAGGGTGTACTCGATCTCGGCCTCACCGTCGTCGTCAGCGATCGAGACCAGCACGTCCGCCTGGAAGTCGGCCTGGTTGTCCCAGACCCGCTCGATGATGGAGGCATTGGTCGGTACCCCCCAATCGTCGCCCCTGTCGCGACCCGCGGCTCCCCCTCCCCGGTCGCCGATCCTACCGGGGTGCAGACCCGGCCCGGCTGCCGTCGCGAAACTGCAGGCCGGAGCGGATTTGCAACCAATGGTTGCAAATCCGGGGGCAATTCCCCATACTGAGACACGACGGGCGGCGAATCCCGAGCATCCGATGACGAGGGCCACACGGGGCACGGTCCCGGGCCGGCCCCAGACCCTGGCGGGCGTGGAGCGAACAATGGCGTGGCCACGCGCCCGGAGATCGGGCGGCGCGCCTCGTTCCGGGGCGGGCCCGGTCGGCTCACGGTCAGGTGATCGGGGCGTTGCCGCCGTCGGCCATCAGGGTGACCCCTGTGACGTAGCGGGCCTCGTCGGACAGCAGGAACCGCACCACGGGCCCGACGTCGTCGACGGGATCGCCCAGGTAGCCCATGGGGTGCCGACCGAGCACCCGCTCGGCCATGGTCGGATCGGCGGCCATGGCCTCGGCCAGGGCGGGTGACTCGGCCAGCGGGGCGACGCAGTTGACCCGGACCCCGTCGTGCCCCCACTCCCGGGCCCAGGACCGGGCCAGGCCACGCAGGGCGGCCTTGACCGCGGCATAGGGCGCCAGCCGCATCGTCCCCTGAAAGCCGGCCTCGGACGTGAGCAGGACCATGCTCCCCCGGCTCGCCACCAGATGCGGGAGGGCGTGGTGGGCCAGCCAGTAGGCGCCCCGGACCGACACCATCACATGGTCCCGCAAGTCGGCCATGGGGACGGCGGCGGGCACCACGGGTTGGGGGGAGCGCCCGCTGGTGGCGTTGTGCACCACTCCGGTCAACCGACCCTCCTGGTCGATCACGGCGGCCAGCGCCGAGGCCACCGAGTCACCGTCACCGACGTCGCAGGCCACGAAGCTGCCGTGCCCGCCGGCCCCGGTGACCTCCTCGGCCACCCGCCGGCCCTCGACGGGCCTCCGGGCCGCCACCCACACCGACCACCCGGCGGCGCCGCAGGCGATGGCGATACCCCTTCCCACGCCGCCACTGGCCCCGGTGACCACCACTACCGGTCCGTCCCCGGCCGTCACCACCCCGGCCCGGCCCGGAGCACAGCGGTGGCCACACCGGCACCACCGGGAGAGAGCAGCATGCCCACCGCGCCGACCACCCCGGTCAGAGGAGGGCCGGGCGACCCGGAGAGCCGCTCCGATGTCGTGACGACGTGCATCCGGACCCCACGACCGTGGTGGACCTGGGCCAGGGACTTGACCATGACCTCCACGGCGTCGGCACAGGCGGACTCCGGAGCCCGGCCCGCGCTGTCCTTGGCCGCGGGGCGGTCGACCACGGCCACCACCCGACCGCCCGGGCCGCACCGTTCGCCGGCCGCGGCCAATGCGGCGAACCACAGGGCGAAGGTGGTCTCCAGCCTCGCCGTCCACGCCTCCAGGTCCAGGTCGACCACCGAGCACGGCTCCCGCACCTCGGGCCAGACCGCCACCACGGCCCGGTCCACCGACGGGGCGGTCCGCCCGCCCTCCCGCCACTCCTCGATGCGGTGGGCCCCGGACCACGCGGGGTCGAGGACCACCGGCGGCAGCTCGTCCAGTTCAGCGCCGAGTCCCTCGGCGAGGGGCAGCGCCGGTCGGGTCCCGACCACCCAGGGGGTCTCGATCACCGGACGAGGGCTCGGCACACGCCCCAGGGTTAGCACATCCCCGAGGTGGGACCGGCTTCCGGCCGAGGCGGATGACACGGCGCCACACGACCGGAAGCGATCGACACGGGAAGGGGCCCGCAGGTAGCGTCACAGCTGGTGACACAACCTCGCCACCGCTCCCGGGTCGCCGACCGGGCCGCCCACCTCGACACCAGCAGGGGACCGACATGAAGAGCTACGACCGCTTCGACGGGGTCATCGGGCGCACCCAGGCGGAATCGACGCCGTGGTGGCCCACCCCGAAGCACCCGGGCGAGGGCGCCCCCAACGTGGTGATCGTGCTCCTCGACGACACCGGCTTCTCCCACCTCGGCTGTTACGGCTCCGACCTCGCCACCCCGAACATCGACCGGTTGGCATCCGACGGGTTGCGGTACACCAACTTCCACGTCACCCCTCTGTGCTCGCCCACCCGTGCCTCCCTGCTGACCGGGCGCAACCACCACACCGTCGGGATGCGATCGATCTCCAACTTCGACAGCGGCTACCCCCACATGCGCGGCCACGTCAGCAATCACGCCGCCACGGTGGCCGAGGTCCTGCGGGACGAGGGATACGCCACCTTCGCGGTGGGCAAGTGGCATCTGTGCGCCATGGAGAACGCGTCGGCGGCCGGGCCCTACGACCAGTGGCCGTGCCAACGTGGCTTCGACCGGTTCTACGGATTCCTCGAGGGTGAGACCGACCAATTCCACCCGGAACTGGTCTACGACAACCACACCGTCGAGCCCCCGGCCGCTGCCGAGCAGGGCTACCACCTGAGCGAGGACCTGGTCGACCACGCCATCAGCTTCATCCACGACACGACGTCGATCCGACCCGACCGGCCCTTCTTCACCTACCTGGCCTTCGGGGCCATGCACGCCCCCCACCAGGCGCCGGCCCCCTACCTCGAGAAGTACCGCGGCCGGTTCGACGACGGTTGGGACGAGGCCCGCCAGCGGTGGTTCTCGCGCCAGCAGGAGATGGGGCTCCTTCCCGCCGGTACGCAGTTGGCCCCCCGGAACCCGGGCGTCGAGCCGTGGGACAGCCTGCCCGAGAACCAACAGCGACTGGCCGCCCGGCTCCAGGAGGCCTTCGCCGCCTTCCTCGAGCACACCGACGACCAGATCGGTCGCTTCGTGGCCGCCCTCGAGCACCTGGGGCAGCTGGACAACACCCTGTTCCTGCTGCTGTCGGACAACGGTGCCAGCCAGGAGGGCGGACCGTTCGGGGTGATGCACGAGATGAAGTACTTCAACATGCTGGTCGAGACTCCCGACGAGGCCGTGGAGCGGATCGACGACATCGGGGGTCCGCACAGCCACGCCAACTATCCGTGGGGGTGGGCCCAGGCCGGCAACACCCCGTTCAAGTGGTACAAGCAGAACACCCACGAGGGCGGGGTGCACGTGCCCCTCATCGTCCACTGGCCCGACCGCATCCCCGGGGGGGGCGGCCTCCGCCACCAGTTCCACCACGTGAGCGACCTGGCCCCTACCATCTACGAGACCCTCGGCATCGATCCCCCCGACACCTACCGGGGGTACGACCAGATCCCGCTGTCCGGCGTCTCCCTGCAGTACACCTTCGCCGCACCCGAAGAGCCCAGTCGAAAGCACGTGCAGTACTTCGAGATGATGGGCCACCGGGGCATCTACGCCGACGGGTGGAAGGCGGTCACCCGTCATCAGCCCGGCGTACCCTTCGAGGACGACGAGTGGGAGCTCTACCATCTCGACGAGGACCGCTCGGAGTGCCACAACCTGGCGGCCGACCATCCCGAGGTGGTGGCCGAGCTCCGCGGGCTCTGGTGGCGTGAGGCCGAGGAGTATGGCGTCCTGCCTCTCGACGACCGCACCATCGAGCTCTTCTTCACCCGCTACCGGGACCGCTCCCCCCATCCGACCAGTCGCCGGTACACCTACTACCCCCCGATGTCCCCGCTCCCCGGCCAGGTCGCCCCGTCCCTCGGGGGACGGGGCTGGGACATGTCGGCCACCATCACCCGCCCCGAGGGTGCGGCCGGCGTCCTGTACGCCTCGGGCACCGAGAACTCCGGGGTCAGCCTGTTCATCCAGGACGAGCGGCTGGTCTTCGACTACAACTGCTTCGGCGACCACCACGTGGTCGAGTCCGAGGCCCGGGTGCCGGTGGGCCGCTCGGTGGTCGGCGTGCAGTTCCTCCGGAAGGGCCGGGCCGGCGAGGCCATCCTGGTCATCGACGGCCATTCGTCAGGATCGCTGTCGGTACCGTTCGCCATGACGATGATCTCGAGTGTGGGCCCGAGCGTGGGCTACGACCACGGCTCCCCGGTGAGCGGGCGCTACGACGACTCGTTCCCGTTCGAGGGCGAGCTCGACCGGCTCGAGGTCAGGCTGACCCGGCTACCGGCGTCGGCGAGTGGTGCCGAGGGTGAGGCGCGCGCCGCCATGTCCCGACAGTGACGACGGCGGGCGCTCCCGCCCGCCGTCAGCCGGTGAACTTGGCCGAGGCCCCCGCGTCCACGTCGATCACCGAGCCGGTGATGTGGCGGGCCCCCTCCGAGGCCAGGAAGACCACGGCGGCAGTGACCTCCTCGGGCTCGAGCCACGGCACGGGCTGCACGTGGAGGGCCGTCATGCCGGGAACGACATCCTCGCGTGTCGGATGGTCGAGGTCCGGGCGCATCAGGCCGTAGAGGGTGTCGTTGTGGATCATGGGGGTGGAGACGTTGCCCGGGGCGATGGCGTTGACGGTCACCCCGAAGGCCGCCAGCTCGAAGGCCGCCGACTTGCACAGTCCGATCACCCCCCATTTCGACGCCACATAGGCGGCGATGCCCGGGTTCGACGACCGGCCCATCATGGACGAGATGCCGATGATCCGGCCCCATCTCTGGCGCCGCATGTGGGGGGCCGCGGCCCGCATGGCGTTGAACACACCGGTCAGATTGGTGTCGATGGTCTCGCTCCACTGGGTGGCGTCCATGGTGCAGACGGACCCGAGTGTGGAGATGCCGGCGTTGGCCACCAGGATGTCGACCGAGCCGAGTGCGGTCCGGGCCTCCTCCACGAAGGCCACGGTGGCGTCGAGGTCCCGCACGTCGGCCATGGCCGAGACGCAGCGGCGCCCCTGCTCCTCCACCAGACGCACCGTCTCGGCCAGGTCGTCCTCGGTGGCCAGGGTGTAGCCCACACTCCCCAGGTCGTGGCCCAGGTCGCACACCGCCACGTCCGCTCCGAGTCGGGCCAGTCCCACCGCGTGGGAGCGACCCTGCCCGCGCCCCCCTCCGGTGATGACGGCCACCCGGCCGTCGAGCGGTGCCCCCTCCCCGGCGGTGGTCGGTCCGGTCATGGTCCCTCCCCTCTCCGACGCGCCGCGGTCGCGTCCGTGGTCGTCGCCGTGGTCGCGGCCCGATGATCCTAGGATCAGGGACCCTGTCCACGCACGACCGTGCCCGCACCACCGTGGCCGCACCTCAGTCGGAGCGGCCCCAGGTGCGCAGGACCTTCCGGTACTCCCGATCCCACCGGTCGTACGCGTCGCGCAGCGAGGGGCCCGGCCACGTGTCCGGCAGCAGGGCCGGGGGCAGGAGGGGGTCGGCCTGCAGGTGGCGGAGGACCGACGCCGACAGCACGAACCCTGGCGCCAGGTCGCCGGGCCCGGTAGGGGGCATGGCCTCCATCCGGCGGTGGAGTCGGGCCGCACCCCCGGCCCAGCCGGTGAGATCCCACAGGGAGGAGGCCAGCTCCACGGCGTCCCCGGCCGGCGTGGCGCTGAAGAGTGCGGCGTCGGGGTCGCCTGCAGGGTCCGGTACCAGCTCGATGTTGTCGGGCCGAAGCCAGACCCCCTCGCGCTGTTCGGCCAGGCGGGCCAGGGCCATGCGCTTCCGGCGGGCGGAGCGCTCCTCCGGCGACCGTCCCGAGCCGGTGACCACCACCATGCGCCACCGACCCCCCCAGGGCCGGGTGTCGCCCCGCCGGCTCGCGGCCTGGCGGCCCTGTCGCTCGAGGAGGTGGCCGGCCAGGCGGTAGCGGCCGGCGCCGTCGGTCGTGACCTCACCGGCGGTGGCCATCCGGCTGAGGGCCACCCGGGCCCGGTTCTCGTTGATGCCGAACAGCCCGGCGAGGTGGACCAGGTGGGAGACGGCCAGTTCCGGCGGGTCCTCGCCCAGGAGGGCGCTGGCCAGCACGGAGCGGGCTGTCAACGCGGCGTCACTCTGTCGGGGCATCACGCCTCCGCGACATTACACTCTTGCATCATCTGTCCTAAAGCTTGTAATATGCAGCCCATGGCGCTCACCATGGTGGCCGATCCGTCGGCTCGCCCCGAGGTCCTCCCCACCGAACGCCTGCTCGACAACGGCATGGCCCGCCCCGAGCTCCGCCACGGGCTGCGCCGGATCGACGATGCCCGCAACGTGGTGACCGTGGCCTCCCTGTGGCTGTGGGTGGCGGTCATCGTCGGGGTGGCCGTCTGGGTCGACACCCCCTGGGCGTACCTGGCCGCCTTCTTGCTCATGGGCCCGATGTACGCCCGGTTCGCCATCGTGATGCACGAGGCGGCCCACAAGCTTCTGTTCACCAACAAGCGGGCCAACGACTGGGTGGGCACCTGGCTGGTGGCCTATCCGACCTGGACCCCCATCTCCGTCTACCGGCGGGGCCACTTCGCCCATCACAAGGAGGAGTTCGGACCCCGGGAGCCGGACCTGGCCTTCTACGGCGGCTACCCCTGTGACCGACGGGCCCTGCGCCGGCGCCTGGTCCGCGACGCCGTGGGCATCTCGGGCTGGAAGAACTTCACCCCGCTGTTCAAGGCCCTCCGGAGCAGGGTGTCCCGCCGGGTGGCCGGCTCGATCCTCGGGGTCCAGGTTCTGCTGTGGGCCGTCCTGTGGGCAGCAACCGGGCGGTGGTGGGTCTATCCGCTCCTGTGGTGGCTCCCGTGGATGACCCAGTGGCGGGTCATCAACCGCCTCCGGGCCATCGCCGAGCACGGGGGGCTCGAGGCCAGTCCCGACCGCCGGGTCACCACTCACAATGTGCGCCAGTCGTGGCCGGCCCGGTTCTGGTTCGTTCCCTACAACACCGGCTGGCACCTGGCCCACCACGTGGACATGGGCGTGCCCTTCCGCAATCTGCCCGCCTTCCACGCCGAGTTGGTGCGGGCCGGCTATGTCACCGAGGGTCTGACCTACCCCAACTACCGCTCGCTGTGGAAGGCACTGGCCTCGGACTGAGTCCCGGCGACGCGGAGCCGGTCGGGCGGCTGGCGGCCGGTGGCTCAGGACGGACGGCGCCTCATGGCGCGGTACCGGCGGACCAGGGCGGCCGTGGAAGAGTCCTGACCGCCGAGGTCGGGCTCGTCGGCGTCGGAGAGCGCCGGGGCCAACTGCACGGCCATGGCCTTGCCCAGCTCGACACCCCATTGGTCGAAGGAGTCGATGCCCCACACCGCACCTTCGGTGAACACCGTGTGCTCGTAGAGCGCCACCAGCTGTCCGAGCACCGACGGCGTCAGCAGCGGGGCCACGATGGTCGAGCTCGGATGGTTTCCGGGCATCACCTTGTGGGGCACGACGTCGGGCGCGGTCCCGTCGGCGGCCACCTCCTCGGCCGTCCTTCCGAAGGCCAGCACCTTGGCCTGGGCGAAGCAGTTGGCCATGAGGAGGTCCTGCTGGTCGCGGTACTCGTGGGTGGAGCGCCCGAACCCGATGAAGTCGGCCGGGATCAGACGGGTGCCCTGGTGGATGAGCTGGTAGAAGGCGTGCTGGCCGTTGGTCCCCGGCTCCCCCCAAAAGATCTCCCCGGTCCGTCCCCACACCGGGGAGCCGTCCCGACGCACGGACTTGCCGTTGGACTCCATGGTCAGCTGCTGCAGGTACGCGGGAAAGCGGGCCAGCCGCTGGCTGTAGGGCAGCACGGCATGGGTCTCGGCCCCGAACAGGTTGGCATACCAGACGTTGAGCATCCCCTGGATGACCGGCATGTTGGCCTCCAGCGGGGCCGACCGGAAGTGCTCGTCGATGACGTGGAACCCGGCCAGCATGTCGGCGAACGCCTCCGGACCGATGGCCACCATGAGGGAGAACCCGATGGCCGAGTCGGTCGAGTACCGGCCCCCCACCCAGTCCCAGAAACCGAACATGTTGGCCGGGTCGATGCCGAACTCGGTGACGCCGGCCTCGTTGGTCGACACCGCCACGAAGTGCCTGGCCACCGCGACCTCACCGGCACCCAGTCCCTCGAGCAGCCACCGGCGGGCCGCTGAGGCGTTGGTCAGCGTCTCGAGGGTGGTGAAGGTCTTGGAGCTGACGACGAACAGCGTCTCGGCCGGATCGAGGTCGTGGGTCTTGTGGTACAGATCGACGGGGTCGATGTTGGACACGAACCGGAAGTCGATGGCCGGCGTGGCGTAGTCCCGCAACGCCTCGTGGGCCATGGCCGGACCGAGGTCGGATCCCCCGATGCCGATGTTGACCACGGCGGTGATCCGTCGGCCGGTGGCGCCGGTCCACTCGCCGGAGCGGAGGCGTGATGCCACCGAGGCCATCCGGCCGAGCACCCGGTGGACGTCGCCCACCACGTCCTGTCCGTCCACGACCAGGCGGGTGCCCTCGGGCATGCGGAGGGCCACGTGGAGCACGGCCCGGTCCTCGGTCGTGTTGATGTGGCGGCCGGCGAACATCGCGTCGCGGCGTGCCTCGACGCCGGTGCGTCGGGCCACGTCCATCAGGGCGGCCATGGTCTCGCCGTCGGCCCGGTGTTTCGAGTAGTCGAGGGTCAGGTCGCCCGCGGTGACCGTCATGGACGAGCCGCGCTCGGGGTCCTCGGCGAAC
>Ga0307372_10012009_pt1 | contig 11438 bp, 12 predicted proteins | sample OX1MG_FD_202533 | JGI IMG/M metagenome (GOLD analysis project Ga0307372, IMG submission 202533) | Soil microbial communities from Risofladan, Vaasa, Finland - OX-1 | ecosystem: Environmental > Terrestrial > Soil > Coastal area > Acid sulfate soil | place: Finland: Risofladan, Vaasa | collected...
CGATTTGATTTTCTCGGGTCAGGGAATGAAGCAGATTATTGTTCCGCGGGGAAAGAACGAGACCGCGGGCGCCTACGCCGAGCGTCTGGCTCAAGGTGCGTTTCAAACATTGTTGACGATTTTGGGTCACGTGGTTCCTTCTGGCGCAGCGAAAGCCGAAATCGAGTCAAAGACAACTATCCCCGTCAGCGGCGAAGTCAAAGTGACGCCCGTCGCGGCCCCAGTTGAAACCGAGATTACTGCGCCCGAGCAAATATCTGTTTTAGATAACCAGCCGGAAGTAATTGCTCCGCAGGGCGGTCATGCCGGAAACGAAGTCGCATCTGTCGAGGAGTTAAATCGTCCAGGTCGCTTCGTTAAGGTATCCAAATCTGGACAGCTCACCGACCAGGGAAAAACGCCCGACTTCAATTTGAAACCCGGCGAGGCTGGATACCAAGTCAAGCCGGACGGAACTTTCGAAATCAAAGCGGGCGAAGAGACGCCTGCGACCCGATTGGGAGTTCAGAATTACGCGCGCGAGGTCTTTGGGAATAAACCTGTCGCCGTTCCGATTGCAAAAGTTGTCACCGATGATTACGTGCCGACCGTAACCGAGGACGAAATACTCTCCGACTCGACACAGCGGATCGTGGACAACAGTCCAATCATCGCCCGGCTTATTGACCCCACAAAGCTCCAAACTCCAGATGACATTGCCGCGGCTCTTGAACAGGCTAAGCAGCATGTGGATCGGAATCTTGATCCGCGCGTTGGCGCTCGAATCGGTTTCGATTCGCAGAAAAGTTTGGCCAGCGATCTAAATATGACGCTGCCCGATCTTCTTAGTAAGCGTTCTGGCGAAAGTTATAACGCAGAAGAATCCGTCGCTGCACGCTCCATGCTGAAAAGTTCCGCCGACCGACTGAATCAACTGGCGCAGCAAACCGCCTCTGGCAGCGAATCCGCGAAATCGGAATTTGCTTTGCAAGCTGCAACCCACCTTGAACTTGAAAATCAGATCCTCGGAATCAGAAGCGAAGCCGGCCGTGGACTGGGTTCGTGGAGAATCAATACTCTCGATTTGCCCGAGGTAAAAGTCGCCTCCGCACTGGCAAAATTCGACCCGTCTTTAGTCGAGCAAGCTACCCGAATCGTTGGGAAGCTGGACAAGAGCGATCCTCTGTACACACAAAAGGCCAATCAGGTTCTCAGGCTTGCCGAAGCTACAAAACAGGTTGCTCCGAAGACGCTCGTTAAAGCCGCGCAACTCATGGGCAATTTAGATCCGTCCGCTCCTGGATTCGTACAGAACGTTGGCAAGCTCATCGCAGAAATAACTCCGAGTACCACACAAGACAAACTTTTCGAAGTTTATCGCAACTTTCTTCTTTCGGCGCCAACGACGGTTATCAAGAAAACCGCGTCCGAGGCGTCGATGATGGCGCTAGAGACAACGAAGAAACTGGTTCAAGGCGGGCTTGAAAGTCTGCGAACTGCGGTCGCTCCGTCTGATTACGAATCGTCAGGCGCCGCGGCTAGTGAAGCTTATTGGTATGGAAAAGGTTCTCTGCAAGCTCTCGCGAAGGCAAAAACATTCCTCACCGGACAGTTCGACCTAGCCGACGCCCCAGGCTTCGAGCACGGATCAACTCGCGCGGTCAAAGGTGTCGCGGGGCAAATCGTTCGAACCCCGGTCGAGATTATCAATCGCCTGACGAATATGGTCTACGCGATGAACTATTACGGCCAGTTGAATTCGCTCGCGGCTCGACAGGCAATTTCTGAAGGTTTGGAAGGCGAGGCACTCGCAGCGAGACAAGACTTCCTCGCACAGAATCCGACGGAAGAAATGAAAGCCGCGGCGAACGAAATTGGATTGCACAATACCTTTCAATCGAAGCTGGGGAAGACAGGGCAAAAAGGCAGCGAATTCATTTCGTCAAATCCCATCACGAAGGCCTTGTTTCCGTTCTATCGAACGCCAGTAAACCTGGTAAAAGCTACTGCCGAATTTTCGCCGTATGGATATTTTAAAGGTACCTTGAACGGCGATCTTGGAGCGCAAGTTAAAGGACTCATTGGCTCTGGAATCGCTGCCGCGTTCGCGAATTTAGCAGCGGACGGAATTATTACGGGAGGCGGACCTGTCGATTTCAAACAGCGTCAAACACTGGAAGCAACCGGATGGCAGCCGTACTCCATCAAGATTGGAAATCGCTACATTTCTTTTAACAAGGCGGAACCCCTGGGCCTATCACTTGGCTTGGTCGCAGACAGTGTGCTCGCGAACTTGCACATGGAAGGCGCCGAAGCTGCATCAAGGGCGCAGAACGCAGTCAATTACATATCGCGCAACGTTCAGTCGCTTCCCTTCCTGAATCAAGTGTCAGAAATTGTGGACGGCCTAACAAAGTTGGGGCAAGGAAATACCGCGGAACGTATCGCGGACAACATGGCCGCATCGATGGTCGTCCCAGCTGGCGTAAAGGATTTGGCGCAGGCAATCGACCCAACTGTCCGCACGCCGCAGTTCGGCGGGATCGATAACCCGCAGCAAGGAATGACGCAGACAATCGAATCTCGTATCCCAGGTCTGACGAAGAATGTTCCGGCCGATATCGATGTCTCAGGACAGCCTATCAAGAGGGCACCTAGCTCCGTTGGCGGAATGAATCCATTTCCGGTCACCGCACAAAAGAACGATCCCGTCCTAAACGAAATGGCTCGTCTTGGGGTTTCGGTTGAGAACGCCCCGACGAAGCAATTGACGTATCACGGGCGCCCGACTCCGGGCGGTCAACCAACTCCGGCCGAGGCATTGAAGTTGCAGCAATTGGAGACTAAAGAATTTTACCAGATCGCGTCCAAGACAATTGCTAACCCCGACTGGGTACGCATTCCTGATAATGACAAGCAAACGATCCTCAAAAAGATTCGGTCGAAAGTGGACGCCGGCCGTTATGGTCGGCTGCTTTTGATTCGCAAAGGAAAATCTTAGCCCATGCCGAACAAACCAAATCCGCTAATCGACGAGCCGATTGCAATCCAGACCAGCGGCTGTCCGCTCTCGGCCGCCGCATGCTTCACCGACACGTGGCAACCGATGGACACGCACGTCTATGTGATTCGCACATCACGCACAGCAATAATCCAGTGATCCGGCGCATTTGACGGGGCATTTCCTACTTTTCTACCTTCCCGGTATCCAGTCAGCACGGAACGCAGCGGGCCAATGGATTTTCTGCGAACACATGAAAGCACGGCGGCAAAGGCCCAACCAATACAGAGCCAAATATAAGTTGATTTGTGATCGCTCCAGTTGCGCAGGTAAAGATATGTATAGGCTCTTGCATGTCGGCGTAGCCAATCAGATTCTCTCCCAGTAGAATTGAAATGGTGAGTGAGTTTACAGCGCGGGTCGATTAGGTACGACCCCTTTAATCGCACACAGAAATCAACGTCCTCGCCATCCGAGACGCCGCAAAGATTTGCGTCAAAACGTGTCCTATTTATGCAGGAATGTCGAAAGCTCATCATGGCACCAGTCATTCGCGAAACACGCACCGGCCCAACCTGGTTTTTTGCGCCCCAGTACACAGGTTGTCGGTCATCATGGAATGGCCCTCGCATGAACATTTTTGACCACCCTAAATAGAATCCATTAGGTGGTGAATAGTTGTCGGGGATTCCGGATATGCCTGCGACGCTAGGATTTTCTTTGTACGCCAGCAGTAGGTTCGCTACGAAGTCGGGGTAGAGAGTCACGTCATCGTCGATAAAAAGCAGAATATCACCTTTTGCTTTTTCGATAGCTACATTGCGGGCGACGGTCAGGCCGGAGATCGAGGCGTAGGGCGCACCCGCCGATTGGTCAATGACAACGACTTCATCCGGCCTAACAGTTTGCGCGTCGATGCTTTTCAATGCCGCGGCAAGCGCAGCGGGGCGATTCTTGGTGGGGATAATTACGCTGAGGCTGGGTGCCATGCGTTCCTCCGATAGTTCCGCACAAGACAAAGTGTCGGAATATCATCCCCGTATAGCACTAAGGTATCTAATCTGTCAATTCATCGCTTCTAATATTCCATGAACATGGTGGCGCACGACGCGACGCGAGGAAAATAAACTCCCATGATTCCTATCCCGATCTTCGTCCCGAAACAAACGCTTTCAACCCGAAACGGAATTCACATCTCGAACACCACGACGGACCCGCCCGCTCCGTTTGTTCCGTCGCCTCCTCGATTTTTGGAGACTGGGCCGTACTCGATTTCGGCGAATATTCAAGGCAACCTTGTAGTAACCGACTTGTCAATTAGAACAGTAACTATATGGTAGCCACGAGGCTTGAGGACTTTATGATACCCGTACCAAACTTTACGCCGGCACAGACGCTGTCGACAGCCGGCGGAATTCACGTTTCAAGTCCAACTAGCGATCCGCCAACTCCCCCGCCAAACGGTAACTGCAATTTCAATCCGTGGGAGCCGTGGTTAGGAGCGAGCGGAGATTTTGAATTAGCTCTCGATTACGAAGCCGCTTTGAATGCGGATTTCCCACTCACCGTTTCGCCGCAAGGAAATTTGGTGATGACCGATCTTGCGACAGGCCAGATCTTTCGCATCGCTTAAACTTTTTTTGTTTCGACGATTTCGTAAAGACTTTTTACGAGGGGAATTTAATGTTTGACGCAGCATCTCAATTAAAGCGCCTTCTTACCGAGGTGCAGGGCCTCAACGCCTCAAATGTCGCTCCGTTGTGCGACATAAGCATCGCTCAAATTTCGATGTATCTGTCTGGCAAAAAGCCGGTCGCGCTGGAAGATTCGCAGAAGATTGATAATCTGTGTCGATTCGTTCGCGATATTGAAGCGGCATTTTCCCCGGCACCGCTGAACTGGAAGAACACCGCGGCGATTAAGAAGATCAAAGAGAGTTTCGAGAATGGCGAACTTTATGTTCGCGTCATTCAGAACTCGGAAACAAAACAATAGCCGTACCGCAGTAAATCATCCTTTCGCAGTAGAGCCAATCTCTATTTAACAGAGGAAATTCAACGAGGCCGAAAGGCTGATAAGGAAAGTTCATGTCTGTGCGAATTATGCAAGAAGACGGCCAGGCGTTCGAAGACCGATACCTCGGAATGCTCAACCGATTCCGCGACGCGGAAACCGGCGTTCCGAGCAGCGACGTTTTCGCCGCGCTCATTTTGGAAGTCAATCAAGATCGGCGTTTGGAAGGCCTACTTCAAGGGCGGATTCACGTGGTCGGCGAAGTGGATGAACAAAATCGGTTAGAGGGCTTGAAATTCAAGGAGGTAAGTTAAATGTCAGAAAGACCGGAACCGGGAACACCCGAATTTCAGAGGGCTGAGGCAATTGCCTTCAACCACTTTTACAAAATGCATCCTGAATTAAATCTAACGGCGAACACTTTTGTGCTTCGCCAAACCGCTGCGGAGTTGGGGCTTGATCTAGTCACGACGACGGACATCACCCACGTTGCAAATTATCTGGGCGACGCTCTCGCCAGAATTGATAACGGCGACCCCGTGGTGCAGGGACCCGTCGAACCGCCAGCGACCTACGAAGAACGCAATGCCGAGTATCAGGACAAATTGCGCAACGCGGATCAAGCCACATTGAGGAAACTTGCATTAGTAGATAGCTTGCGAAAGTCCGGCTACACCCAACAACAAATCTCCGACGCTTTAAGAGACAAGGGATTTTCGCCGTTGACTCAAAGCGAAGAGGTCTTGCTTCAACGGCCGGTGCCGACGAATGATGACCTTCAGGCCGGTCGCCAAAGTGCCGATAACGAAGTCAACTCAGCGGCTGCGCGGATCGGGCAATTAGCGGGCCTGGGACGACCGATCACCGCACAAGAATTGAAGGCCTTGCCAGTTCAGACATTCAAGCGACTAATTTGGCCGAACGGCCCGGGCACGAGAAAATCCGACGAAAACGAACGCCTGATTGACCTTGTGTTGGGGGGTGGGCAATGAGTTACCAGGCGAAACGATACGATCACGAATCGTGGATTGTCGTAGATGGATTCGGATTCTATATCCGAGACCGCGATAAAAACGTTCCCGATTCGTGGAAGGCGCCTATCCTTTTCTCAAACGAAAGCGAAGCCAACGCTGCGGCCATCAGACTTCAGGAACAGGACGATGCCGCGGTCGCCGCACAAGAAGAGCGGCTCGCAGAACACATCCGTCAAAAAGCTGAACAAGAAAGGCACGTCGCGGAAGAACTCGCTAACCGAAAGAAAATAGAGGCTGCCGGTCTCTATGCTGTCAACATCCGCAAGAAACTCGACGAGGCACGAACCTCCGAAGCGACGATAGAGCGGTTAATCGATCAGTGGCGGTCTGACCTTCTGACAAAACAGGCTGAACTGGATGCAGTCAAGCTATCGATAAAGACTTACGAAACGGAGATACGAAGAATTTTGGCAAACACCAAGGGAGGACCAAGATGAGCAACATATCAGAAGAAGAAAATCAGAGGATCGCGGCAGAATTCGCTGCTTTCCAGCAGAACAGGCCAGACTTTATTTTTACACAACGTAATGTGAATTTATTGGGGGAGCAACTTCAGGAAGATGCCGCGGCAATGCCGGCCGATTATCCGTTTGAAATCAATCGTCAAACGCTAGCGACTGCGGTAGCCAATCTCGTTAGCAAAGGACGCATAGAACTTGCGGCAGTGTTGCCCAAACGAGCCGAAGAAACTGTTGTTTCAACGCCTGCCCCGGAGCGGGAGGAGTCGTACGATCCCCGCGACGCAGCGAAGGCGCAGAAATATTCCGAATACTGGCGCAAGAAACGCGAGGAGAGCGAGAAAGCCGCACGTCAGAAGGCGATAAAAACGGCTGCCTCGTTTTTTTCGAAAGAGCAGAGTTCGGTGCAAGAGGAAAAAACCGAGCGAATTCCCGATTCGCTTTTGGAGGCGGATGAAAGTGAGCAACTGAGGGTTATGCAGATGTATGACGGCCCCGCGGTGAGAAATTTCCTTGAGCGAAAGCGAATGCGGGCGAGGAGCTAAAAAATGGAAAATCAAAAAGAATATTGCAATGATGAAGAGAGAAATGCGGTGATCCGTAAGCAACTAGGCCTCCCGGCAACCGCCGAAATCACGTATCACATTATGGCCTTGTCATGAGATTTGGTGGTATTTATGAGCCGTACGACCCGCCTCCGCCGAATAGTCCGTTCGCTTTTCGAAAATGGAATACTATTGCGGACATGACAGCGATTGCTGTGGTTTGTCTGCCGGACGGCTTTGTTATAGGAGCAGACGGCCTTCGTAAAAGTTTCTCCGGCGAGACGGTGACGGAAGAAGGACAAAAAGTCTTCTGTTTCAGAAATGACAAAATTGTTTTGGCGTATGCGTGGTGCGGCCAGACTGTAATTTGGGGTGAGAATAATCGCGAGCCGGTGTTTTTCGATTTCAGATCTACAACGGAGTCTTGTTTACTTACAGCATCTTCTAGCAATGACCTCACGAGTTTTGCTAATGATTTTTGTAGTTTGCTACAAAGTGCTTTAGTCATCGACAAATTTCCTAATAAATGGGCAGATGATTCTTTCGAAGGCAGCGTTGCCAGAATGTTGATCGCGGGCTATTTCGACACGGAATTGTTCATGGCAGAGGTAACAGTGACGCGAGGAAAAGGCTCAACTTTGGATGTTTCAGCTCGCAGGATTACCCCTGGACAACAACGATTAAGAGTTTTCAGTGGGTGTCCGCATGTTTCACCGGACGAAGATTTAACGAAGAAACCAGAAAACAGCCAAGACGCCAAAAATCTTATATGTACGTATATACGACGTTGTGTGGAAAACCCGAAATGCAACGGGCGAATAGGTGGGAAAAGTCACGTCGCGTTCGTCACCCCAGATTCTTTTACTTGGATTGAGCCGCCCGCTGGCGTAGCCGTTTAATGAAGGTGTTTCGACCGATAACGAACGAAAGTCGTTCGGAAGCCACGCATATAATGCCCCTCCGAAGCCTTCAGGATCGGATGGGGTGATTCGGTGAACCTACTACAAGGGGAAACAAAAATGAGCACTAAACTTATGACAGTGAAGCGATGGCACGACCCCGCGGTTCAGGCCACAATAAAGCCGCATTTCACGGACTGCTTTACGATTCGTGATACAGCTCAACAAAATGGCAGGAAGGACACTCGTAAACCGAAACTGGATAGCCAGCTCTATCGCTGACAGGCTTGACGTCAACAAAGTTCTCGTCCCGCATCGCAGGGATAATAGCTTGGGTTGGCATAGCCTTCATAGTTTGAGAGCTCGGGCATTTAGGGCAAAGTTTTTCGGCCATCGTAAGAGGTCTCCTTTTTAGCGCAAGCAGTATGCCTCTAAGACGAAAAGATTACGACCCCCGAAACTTTTGTCGCCGGTAGGAATGAATTTTGCAGTAGCAGCGAAACACATCGCCGATAAATCGCGAACGTCTCACCTTTTTCGCACACGAGCGGCCAATTAAACTTTTCCGACAATCGTCTCTTTAGCGCAACGAAACGCGCTCCTTTTTCAGGCGCACGAGCAGACCGCCTCAGTAAATCAGCAAAGCACTAAAGATGCGGCGTAGAGCCGTGTCTACTTTTTCGTCCGCGCAACCGCGGGAAGGAAATATCCAATGAACGTGAACCAGAAGTTGGAAGGCGAAGTCATTTTTTGGAAAGGGACGTACGGTTTTATTCGACACGAGACCGAGGACGGAATAACAACGTATTTCGCTCATTTTAAGAACAGCACGAACATAAATAGCGAGCAGGAGCCGGTTATCGGGTCGCGAGCATCGTTCGATATCGCCAAATGGTTCAAACCAGGAATGGCGCCCGAGGCGGTAAACGTCAGATTTAGTGAAGTGCGTCCCAAGAACTCGACGGCTGCTGTTTCAGCCTCTCAGGAGGTCAAGTAAACATGTCCTCCATCACATACCTCGAACGCGCAAAGATCGCGCTTAAATACGGAATTCCGCATATGCCGCTTCAGGCGGCGAAGAAGATTCCTATCCTCGCATTAGGTTCGTGGAAGGAAAGAAATCTTCCTACCACCGACACGAAACAAGACGAAATTTGGAATCAATCGTATCCCGATGCGAATATCGCCTGGGTAGCGTTCGCAAGACCTGACGGCTTCATCATATTTGAGGCCGACCGGGAAGGTCTGCTCGATAAAATCGCGCGAGATACGGGTCACGAAATATCGCCGCTGACTACCTTAAGCCAAAGATCCAGGCAAGGCCGAGGTCATCTGGTCTTTCGCCAGACCGCAAAATCAATCGCGGTCGGCAATCTGCAACAAAAAGATGAATTCGGCGAAAAATGGAGTCTAAGATCGGATTGGCGATACATTGTGGGGCCCGGATCTATTCATCCGATTACCGGTCTCCAGTATGAGCTAGTCTCCGACGTCACGCCGGTCGATATTCCTGATTGGCTTGTGGATTGGTGCGTAAAAAACAACAGCTCTGATTCCGATACAGCAGCAAAGGTGAAAGATCCGGTCGATGCCACTCCGAACGGTCCTCCCATTCCGCACGGGTCACACGATGACGAACTGTTCCGGGTCGCGTGCAAGCTCCGTCAAATTGGGATGGAGGAGGACGCAATCTACACCGCTCTCGTCGAAATCTGCGAGAAACGATGCGTAAACTACGGGTCTGATTATCTCGATATGTGCCGCAACAAGGCGAGGTCAGCTTGCCGTTATGAACCGGGCAAGAACGGGCTCGTCTTGGTGACCGGCAACGGCCGGCCAGCGATGGTTTCTGAGGATGCTGAACCACTCGAAGTAGACAGATCGGAGATCACTCCGCGGCCGGTATTTCCGTATTGGGTTATCAAAGGAACCTCTGTCGGAGACGGTTTCGTTATGCCTACCGCAGCATCGTCTTCAAAGCATCCAGAATTCCTGTTCATGGCGGCGGTCCAGACGTTCCTGATTCACTTGTCACAACGGGTGAAAATCGAGAACTTCGCGAGCAATAACCTCAACCTGTATTTGGGGTTTATCTCGCCTTACGGGAAATTCTTCAAATCTTCTAGCTCCGAGGCTGCACATGCGTTCTTTAGGTCGATGGGGTATCTCAATATTTACACTCCCAAAATGATCAACGCAGATGGCCGCACGCTAGTCGTGCAATCAGGGAGCCCGGAGGGCTTTGCCTTAGCGATGAGCCAAGTCAACTGTACTCACGGCATCCTTTTCCACGACGAGTTGAGCAAGCTGGTATCGAAGTCATCCATCAAAGGCAGTTCCTTCCTATCTGACCTGCTGACGTGGTACGAAAGTGGCACCTTTATGAATCGAATTAAGGACTCGAAGGCGAGCTACAGTTTCGAGGCTGGAACCTATACCTTCGGCTGGAACTGGTGTACCACCGATCGAGGCTTTACAAGGTTGTGGCCGGAGATCGCCGAACAAGAGTCGGGCATGCTCGACCGGCACTTCTTCGTTATCTGTCCCAAGGATCCGAAGCCGCTCGTTAAGGCCCGGGATCTCAATCTGACGGCTGCCGCGGGGATAACGTTCAAGCTGATAGCCGACGCGACGGGCAAGACCTACCGCTTTGGCGCCTCCGCGCAGGACGAGATTTACCGCTGCTTTCAGGACCCTCGTTCGGCCAGTCTGGTCGAGAAGTTGGCTCTCTATTTCGCCATCGACACCGGCCACGCCGATTCTGAGATTGACGAGGACGCGGTGGAGCGAGCTATCGCACTGGTCAGGTACCGAAACCAAGTCACCGAGTTTTTGGCACCGGTCGAAGCCTTTAATTCGGAGGGCCGGTTCCAAAAGACCATACTTCGCGAGCTTCGTCGGAATGGCGGCGAGATGAATCGTAGGACTCTTTTGCGTCAACTCAGCTACCAGGACTACGGAACATCCAGTGCTCTCAAGTGGTTCAATGCTCTTTTCCAGGGAGCGGATAGCCCTGTCTTTGAGCGCGACGGAGACGTTCCAACGAACGGCGGGCGGCGTCCGAAGCTGGTATGCCTCCGCAAGTTCAACGATTGAGCGATTGTCAGAATCTTTCGGAGCGAGTGTCAGGAATCTTTGCCAGGAGCGATCGTCAGGTAACTTTCTGACAATCGTTTTCTCCCGTAAACTACGTCGAGATCTATAAGTTACGGGTCGAGTGTCAGGAAAGACGGTCAATTAGAAGGAATGTGAATGATTGGATTATATCTCTTATTTCTTCTAATTAGGCATCTTTCCTGACACTCGGTGGCTAAGTTGTTGATAATCTCGTCCTTTACGGGCGAAAATCGCATTTTGGAGCGTTTCTGACGATCGCTCGCAGACTTGCAACGCTCTCACCCCGATAAGGTCTCTTGTAACGGTCAAACTTTCTACCTCTTCATCTAGGCAGCCGCCGTCAAATTTTCAGATTTGCGTAACATTCCGCGCTAAATCATCATTAAATAATT
>Ga0307372_10012010_pt1 | contig 11438 bp, 10 predicted proteins | sample OX1MG_FD_202533 | JGI IMG/M metagenome (GOLD analysis project Ga0307372, IMG submission 202533) | Soil microbial communities from Risofladan, Vaasa, Finland - OX-1 | ecosystem: Environmental > Terrestrial > Soil > Coastal area > Acid sulfate soil | place: Finland: Risofladan, Vaasa | collected...
AACGAAATACGCTCGTAGTTCTCCCTGTCGGCAGCACTTTCGGACGTGGGTTCAACTCCCACCGCCTCCACCAACTTTCGCGCTGCGCGCGAAAGTTGCCCTGCGAAGCTCCGCAGGAGCGAAGCAGGGCGCCAAAGCTCCCCCCCCACCTGCGTGGTTCCCTTTCTCCCCCCCTTCCTCTAAAATCCGCTCTCGTGCGCTACGTCTACCTCCTCGAATCCCAGAGCGGTACCCATCGCTACGTTGGTGTGACCGAAGACCTCAAACGCCGTCTCGCCGAGCACAACGCCGGCAAACTCCCCCACACCGCCCCCCACAAGCCCTGGCACATCACCACCTACACCGCCTTCACCGCCGCCGCCCCAGCCCTCGCCTTCGAACGCTACCTGAAATCCGGCTCCGGCCACGCCTTCGCCCGCAAACACCTCTGGTAAGTGCCGTCGAGAAGAATTGCGGATAGCGACAGCCGCTCAATGATTTCGTCAATCTGGAGCGGCATCAAGTTTGCTAGAGCTTGGCAGTGGCGAAAGGGCGAGGCTGAAGGTGCTCGGCCGAATCCGCACAGTAGGCATGCCAGAACTAATCGGGAACGACTTACGCCGCCGGCTCTTGAAGGCAAGGGCGGCGGGGGAGGGGGGGGGCGGGAGTTGGCGTCGCGCTTCGACGTTAGCCATGCATTCGCGAAGAAGATCCGCCAGCAGCAGCGGCGGACGGGATAGATGGAGCGGGTCGAACAGTCGCGGCACGGATTGGCGAGCCGGGTGGATGAGACGGCGAGGGAGCGGTTGCGCGGTTGGGTGCGAGAGCAGCCCGACCGGACGATTGCTGAGCCGCAGGCACTGCTGGGCGAGCATGGGGTACGGGTCAGTTGGACGCGAGTGGCGCAACTTCTTCCCGAGCTCGGGCTCCGGCGCAAAAAAACTTTGCACGCGCTGGAACGCGACGCTGAAGGAAACCAGAAGCGGCGGACGGAGTACTTGCGCGAGATCGCCGCGGTTGCGCCGGAACGGCTGATCTTCGTGGACGAGAGCGGGGTCACCACCTCCCTCGCCCGGCTCTACGGACGCAGCGAGGGCGGCGAGCGCATCCGCGAAGCCACCCCCGGAGGCCGCTGGAGCGTGTTGACGATGCTGGGTGCGCTCAGCCTCGGCGGGGTGAAGGCCATGTTGACCATCGCGGCGCCGACCGACGGCGATATCTTCTGCGCTTTCCTCACCGCCGTACTCTGCCCGCGGCTGGCGCCTGGCGACGTGGTGGTGCTCGACAACTTGGGCGCCCACAAGGTCGCCGGCGTGCGCGAACGGGTTGAGCGCCGCGGCGCCCGCCTGCTCTACCTGCCTGCCTATGGAGGCAGCTTGGAGATACCACGAGCAGAGCGGGCATCCCCTGCCGCCAATCGAAGCCCGCCCTCAAGCGAGCGGTGCTCACAGTGCGAGCATCGCGGGAGCGACCCAGCGAAAAGTGGCGAGCCACTTCGCCCGATCTCAATCCCATCGAGAAGGCTTGGTCCAAACTGAAGACGCTGCTCCGCACCACCAAGCCCAGAACTCAGGATGCCTTGCAGGCCGCCATCGCCAACTCGCTCCCTGCACTCTCCGCCTCCGACCCCAAGAAGCGAATCGCAAAAGTGGCATGCAAAAAAGAACAGCCATTCGAGCTGGCTCCATTGAACAAGCGCGACGTTGAAGTCCTTCGGCACGGGTTCCATAGAGATTATTTCGGTTTACGACGGTTCAGGTATTCTTAAGCTAACTTTGCGGAGATTGACAGTCATGTTGGGGGGGCGCAGGCAATTCGTCGCGATCATTTCGATCGTATTGAGCGTGGTGACAACGGGGTTGATGTGCACCGCCCAGGGTGTCGCCCCGGGGTTTGCCTTGGTGCGCGCGGTGCGATACCGGCCGGTGGTGCGCGCCTACGCCAGCGTCGAGCCCGCGTATGTGGTGACGGTGAGCGCGACCGAGGGCGGGGTGCTCTCCGGGTTCACAGCCCTGCCGGGGAGCACCGTGCGCGCGGGCGCGGTGCTGGGACACGTCCAGGGGCCGACGCTCCAGCTCATGTTGGCGCAAGGGGAGGCCAATGTCCGCGGCGCCGATGCGCAGTTGGCGGCGGCCCAGAAATCGTTGGCCATCGTGCGGCAGCAGTTGGCGACCCACCTCAGCACCAACGTGATGGTGCACCAGGCGGAGAGCGCGTTGGCACAGGCCCAGGCCAACGACGCCAATGCCCACTCCGGGTTGGCGGCGGTGCGGGGCATGGAAGCGGTAATCGCGCCCACCTCCGGCACGGTGCTGGCGCTGGCGGCGGCCGACGGCGAGATGGTCAGTGCCGGGCAGGGGTTGTTGACGCTGCAGCCGGCGGGCAAGCTGTGGCTGCGAGCCAGCATCTATGGCGCCGATATCAACGCCGTGCGCGTGGGCATGGCGGGTACCTTCTCGTCGGCGGACGGGCGCGCGCCGGTCGCGGTGCGCGTGCGCTCGATATTCGCCGCGCTGGGCGCCAACGGAGCCGAGTCGGTGGCGCTGGTGGCGGCGCCAGGCGCCGCCCACGCGACCCGCTGGCTCAACGGCGAGTACGGCACGGTGGCGCTGCGCCGGCCCACGGAAACATTGCTGGCGGTGCCCACCCGATCCCTGATCCTCGACCAGGGACGCTGGTGGGTGCTGGTGAAAACGGCTCGGGGCTTCTCGCGCCAAGCCGTTGTCCCCGGTCCCGCGCGCGGCTGGCAAACCTATGTCGAGCAGGGCCTGCAGGCGGGCCAGCAGGTGGTGGCGGGCAACGCCTATCTGCTCTTTCATCAGGGTGTCGCCAACTCCTACCAGCCTCCGGATTGACCCATGCCGCCGCCTCCCAACGCCACCGGCCTGCGCCGCATACTGCTGAGCCCGCTGCTGTGGACGCTGATTTTCGGCGCCCTCATCGCCTACGGCGCGTACGCGCTGCTGGCCATCCCGGCTGAGGTACTGCCGAACTTTAATTTTCCGCTGATCAGCGTCATCAGCCATGAGCCGGGGGCGACCGCTGCCGAGCTGGAAACGCAGATCGCCTATCCCATCGAGGCCGGGATCCTGGCCCTGCCCAACACGGCGGGGGTGCGTTCGACCATGGGGGATGGGGTGGTGGACACCGAGGTGCGCTTCGCCCAGGGCAGCGACCCGCAAGCCGATCTGCAGGCGATCTATAGCGCCATCGATATGGCCCGCGGCCAGTTGCCGGCCAACGTGGCGCCCTACGCCGAGGTCATGGGCAACGCCATCAACGAGGTTGCCGACTACGCGCTGCGGGTGCCGGCCACGGTGGCGGCCTCGGCGGCTCAACAAGCGGTGCTGGCCACGGTGGCGCCGGCGTTGCGGGCGCTGCCCGGAGTGCAGCGCGTGGACGTGTACGGCGCCGGGCAGGAAGCGTTGTGGGTGCAGCCCCGCCTGGCGGCACTGCGGCATTATCGGGTGCCGGTGACGGCGCTGACCCAGGCGCTGGGCCAGCAGGTGCTGCTGCGTCCGGCCGGCTATCTCAGCATCGGCCACCAGGATGTGTTCATGGAGGCGCGCAGCCTGCCCACCCACATCGCGCAACTGGAACGCATGCCGGTGGCGGCGACGCAGGGGCCCATCGCGCTGGGCAGCTTGGCGCACGTCGTCCGCGCGCCCATGCCCACCCTCAATACGGTGCTGCTGGACGGGCAGCCGGCGGTGGCGCTGATCGTCTTCAAACAGCCGCTGGCCTCCACGCGCGAGGTCACCCAGGCGGTGCAGGCACTGCTGGCGGCGAATGCCGGCGTCCTGCCGGCAGGCGCGAGCTGGGTGCGGATCTACGATCAGGGCCACATCGTCCGCGTGGTGGGCTCGGACCTGACCCGCAACCTGGTGCTGGGTGGGGTGCTGGCCATCGGCGTGGTGCTCTGGGTTCTTGGCGCCGGCTCGGGCATCTGGGTGCTGGCGATCAGCATCCCGCTGGCGTTGCTGATGGCCATCGCCGGTCTGTACGCCACCGGCCAGAGCCTGAACATGATCACCCTGGGCGCGCTCACGGTCGCGGTGGGCCTGCTCGCCGACGACGGCATCATTGTGCTGGAGAGCATTTATCATCGCTGGGAGCAGGGCGATGGGCACTGGGTGGGGGTGGTCCAAGGTCTGCGCGACATCGCGGGGCCCGACATCACCGGCACGCTGACCACGGTCGCGGTGTTCGTGCCGCTGCTGTTCGTGGGCGGACTGGCGGGCTTGTTTTTCATCCCCTTCGCGCTGGCCATGGCGCTGGCGCTGCTGGCCTCCTTGCTCATCTCGCTGAGCCTGGTCCCGCTCAGCCTGGGGTTTTTGCAGCCCCAATCCAAGGCGGCCAAGCCCACCCTGGCCGCCCGCGGGTTGGAGGGCGTCCGGCGTGCCAACCTGCGCCTCTACCACGGCGTGCTGCGCCGCCCGGGTCTGAGTCTTGCCGTCTGCCTCGCGCTGCTGGTGGCGAGCTGCGCGGGCCTGGCGCTGGTGCCGATCAACTTCCTGCCCCTGCCCAACGAGGGATCGCTGCTGGAGAGCTTCAGCCTGCCGCCCGGCACCTCCTTCCACGACACCGAGGCGGCGGTGGAGACCATCACCCGCCACGTGCGGCGGGATCCGGCCGTCGCCCACGTCTACGCCCGCATCGGCTCCTCTTCGCGCAGCGCCTACAGCGAGCCCGGCTATGCCGGCGAGATCCAAATCACGCTGCGGCCCAGCGTGAACATCAACGACCTCACCGCCATCGGCAATCGTGTGCTGGGCGAAAGCGCGCTGCCGGCGGTGCAGGAGGCGCTGGATACGCCCACCATCGAGCGCACCGGCGAGAGCCTGTCGGGCTTGCCGCAGCCCTTCGTGCTGGACGTGTTCGGGCCCAGCATCGCCGGCCTGCGCGCCGTCTCGCGGCAGATCACCGCCCGGCTGCGCACCGTGCCCGCGCTGAGCGGGGTGTTCAACAACGACGCCTACCCGGTGAGCGAGCTGCGCATCACGCCGCGGGCGGCGGCGCTGGCAGCGCACGAGATGACGCCGGCGGCGCTGTATCAGCAGTTGGACCCGCTGCTGAATGGCGAAATCGTGGCCCGGGTGCCGGAGGGCAATGTTTCCTTGGCGCTCTATGTGCGTTTGGCGGGCGCGCCCCAGGAGTCGCTCGCCGCGCTGGGGCGGCTGCCCATCGCGGTCTCGGGCGTCGCATCCGGCGCCGGGTGGACGCCGCTGGCGCAGTTGGCACGGCTGCAAATGGCGGCCACCCCCAACCAACTCGAGCACATTGCCGGCGCCCGCGCCCTGGAGATCCTCGCCACCCCCAAGGGGCCGCTGGGCTCAACCATCGCCGCCGCCCAGCGCGCCCTGGCGGGGCTGAAGCTGCCGCCCGGCTACCGCTACGACTTCAGCGGTCTTTACGCGGAGCTGGAGCGGGGCATCGTGGGCTTGGTCATCGCCGCCGTGGCCGCCTTCCTGCTCATGGCCGGCATCATGGTGCTGCAGTTCGACGGGCTGCTGGTGCCCGGCCTGCTGCTGCTGCAAGCGCCGCTGGCGTTCACCGGCGGCGCCCTGCTGCTGCTGATCAGCGGCGTCGGCTTGAACGCGATGGGGCTGGTGGCCTTCCTCACCCTGATCGGCATCGGTCTGAACCACGGCATCGTGCTGCTGTACCGCGCCCGCCGCAACGAGGCTGCCGGCATGGCGCCGGAGCCGGCCGTGGAGGAGGCGATTCACGTGCGCTTCCGGCCCATCGCCCTTACCGCGCTCACGGCGGGATTGGGCATGCTGCCCACCGCGCTGGGCTGGGGCCAGGGCGCCGCTCCCGAGCAGGGCCTGGCGGTGGTGACGCTGGGCGGTATCGTCTGGAGCGCGCTGCTCAGCACCAACCTCATCCCGGCCCTCTATGTCCGCCAGCGCCGGAAACAGTTGGCCAGGGTCACGCCGTGACGATTGCCCGACACTGCCACCTGCTCCCGGCCGCGCTCGCCACCGTTCTGCTGGCCGGCTGCGTTCACTACGCGCCGCTGCCGCTTCCCACCGCTGCCGATCTCAAACCCACGCCTCAGGTCACGGTTCTGGCCAGCCAGTTCCAGCTTCCCGGCCTTCCACCCCATCCGCTGCCGGCGGCGGGCATGGATGAAACCACGCTGGTCACGCTGGCTGTGCTGCGCGATCCCGACCTCGAGGCGGCGCGCCAACTGGCGGGCGTGGCCCAAGCGCAGTTGTTCGCCGCCGGGTTGCTGCCCGATCCGGTTCTCGGCGCCACCATCGCGCGCTCGGCCCTGGCCACCGGCTATAGCCTCAACCTGCTGCAGTCGTTGCAGGCGCTGCGGCTGCGCGGCGCCGCCCAAGCCAGCGCTCGCGCCAGCCTGCGCCAGGTGAACCTCAACATCCTGTGGCAGGAGTGGCAGGTGGCCGAGCGCGCCCGGGAGCTGTTCATCGAGGCGCGCGCCGACGCTCGTCTGGCGGTGGTGCTGGCCCGCTCGCGGACGCTGCTGGCCGCCGCCTATCGGCGCGATCACGCTGCCGTGCTGCGCAACAACGCACTGGCGAGCACCGCGGCTGCCGACCTAGCTGCGCTCACGGCCGCCGAGGCCAGCCAGCGCCAGGAGCAGCTCGACGCCAGCACCACCCGCCATCAGTTGGGCGAGCTGCTGGCGCTCACGCCCGGCACCCGGCTGCATCTGACCGGCCCCACCCGCTGGCCCCCGTTCCCAGCCGCCCGCTACCGCGCCGCTATCGCCGCGCTGCCCCGCCGCCGCCCCGACCTGATGGCACTGCAGGCCGGCTACGAGAGCCAGGAACAGAATCTCCGCGAGGCCATCCTCGCCCAGTTTCCCGCCCTCGCCGTCAACGCTGGTCCCACCCGCGATCCTATCGAGGCCCGCAGCTCGATTGGGCTCGGCTTCAGCCTCACGCTGCCGCTGTTCAACCGCAATCGCGGCGGGATCGCGGTCCAAACCGCCACCCGCGCTGTCCTTCGCGCGACCTACCAGGCCCGGTGGGATCAGGCGCAGGGCGACGCCGGCCAAGCCTGGGCCGCCGCCCGCATCCTGCAGCGCCAGCTCGACCAGTTGGCCACACGCGTGCCCGCCCTGCAAGCCGCTGCCCGCGCCGGCGCCGCTGGCTTTCGCCAAGGCAACGTCAGCGCCGCGTTGTACGTCACGCTGGAATCCAGCTCGCTCGAGGCCCAACTCCAGGCCATCCGCCTGCGTGCCGCCCTCGCCACCGACGAATCCTCGCTGCGTACACTGCTGGGACTTCCGTTTCGGCCGCCGGGCTAGCCGACACCGAGCCGTTCGCGGCCGCGCGATGACGCCGCCTAGAGCGAAACCAGCGTAGGTGTAACCAACATCGGGAAAATGCGCTTATAACCATGGTTGCTGCGGTGGATCATTAGAGCGGAATCATGGTTGCTGTAGCCCGATTCCGCAGCCGCGGAACCAGGCAGCGGCATCAGCGGCGGTGATGGCGGGCAGAGAGTCCGCGATCGCGGTTTGCAGAGCATCATGGGTGCGGGCCTTGGCGGCGCGGAGGCTGGTCTTCAGCTTCGACCAGGCCTTTTCAATTGGGTTCAGATCGGGCGAGTACGGAGGCAGGTAGAGCAGGCGCGCCCCGTGCTGCGCGAGGAGCGGCTGCAGGCCGGCGACCTTATGGACGCTCAGGTTGTCCAGCACCACAACGTCGCCGGGGCGTAGCGGCGGCGCCCGCACCGCGCCGGCAAAAGCCAGAAAGATGTCCCCATCCGCGGGCGCGGCGATGGTCATCATGGCGCAGACCCCGCCCAGGCGGAGAGCGCCCAGCAGAGTCAGCACACTCCAGCGCCCGCCGGGCTGCGTCCATACCACCGCGTCAGCGACGTGGTCACACCGCTTTCGTCTAGAACAATCAGCCGCTCCGGTTTAATGCCGGCCAACGCGGCCAAGTATTGCTGGCGCCGCAAACGATTGGCCTTCAGGTCACGTTCGCTCGCGTGCAGCGTTTTTTTTACGCCGCAGTCCTAGCCCGGGCAGCAGTTAGGTGACCATTTTCGAAGTGATGGACTTGACAAGTTCTGACGATCAGATAATCTGACATCATGGCCGCTAAATCCATGAGCAGCATCAGCCGCGTCGGACAGCGCCGGCAAGTGGTAATCCCCCAGAGCATCTGCGAGGACCTCAAGCTCGCCGTGGGCGATTTTGTCGCGATCGAGGCGCATGCCGGCATGGTCGTCATCCGCCCACAGAGATTGGCGGATCGGGATGACGGGCTCTCTCCCCGCGAGGCCACTGCGGTCCGCCGCGGCATAAAGGATGCGGCGGCTGGTAACACCGTCGATTGGCAGGGATACAAACGAAAACATGCCGTGGGACGTAAAGCTCGCTAAGAGTGCGTGCCGCGTCTTGGACAAGCTTCCCCGCGGCATGTGGCCCCGGATCGAACGTGCGATTGATGACCTTGCCCGTGATCCTCGCCTCGGCGATGTGCTTCCCCACAAGGGTTCCGAGTGGAAAGGGTGCCTGCGGAAACGCATCGGCGACTATCGCATCATCTTCACGCTCGACCACGACGCCCATGTCGTGATGATTCTTGCTGTACTTCGGCGTTCGGAGAAGACCTACCGATGACGACGGAGTCGGCGCTCAATCTGCGGGCGTGGCGATGTTCTTGATTGCAGCGGTGATGCCCGCGATCAGCGCGACGGCGGCGCCGTGCAATTCATCTACAATAGAGCTCGTCTCCGCAGCGAGGATTCCGATGGCCGCCCTGATTGACGCAATCGACATCAAACGCAAGTCTTTCCTGGAGTTTGAAAACACCCCTTACGTCTGCATGGACAAGGAGATCTCCACCCCCACGGCGCGGGGTGGCCAGACCCTGGTGCGCCTCAAGTTGCGCAACCTGCTGACCAGCGCGGTGGGCGAGAAGTCCTTCAAGGCTGGAGACAAGTTCAAAGAGCCCGACCTCGAAAAGGTCCCCTCGGCCTACCTCTATAGCGACACGCAGGGTTCCTACTTCCTCGATCAGGTGAGTTATGAAACGCTTTCCCTGACCGCTGAGCAGGTGGGCGACGATTTGGAATTGCTCGTTGACGGCACCATCGTCCAGATCGAAAAATACAACGGCAATCCCATCGGCCTCGAGTTGCCGATGCACGTGGAGTTGACGGTGGTCTACTCCGAGCCCGCCGTGCGTGGCGATACGGGCAGCGGCGCCACCAAGCTAGCCCGCCTCGAAGGCGGCGCTGAAATACGTGTTCCGCTCTTCATCAAAGAAGGTGAAAAGGTCAAGGTCACGACCGAAACCCGCGAATTCCATAGCCGCGCCTAAAAACCTCCATCCGGCCAGCCGCGCTTGCCAGTCTGGCTCGAAGAGCAGGTCTGGCCAAGGGTTGCGGCGTTTCTCCGGCGCCCAACCCGGCGGCGGAGAGGGAACTGGGGATGCGCCGCTGCCTCGGGTGCTTGAGCCAGCCACGTCGCCTCGGGTCCTCCAACCAACTTTGCCTCCCGACCTTGTCGGCGGGAAGGCGCCGCAGAGCGTATATTAAGGCTATCTTTCGTTGAATCAAATGAAAAGCTTCACCGCCATTGTCGAGCGCGATCCGCAAACTCAATTGTATGTGGGCTGGGTTCCCGGGCTTCCCGGCGGCCACAGCCAGGCCGCGACACTCGACGAACTTCGCACCAACCTGCAAGAGGTGATTGAGCTGCTATTGGAGGAAGGCGAGGTTCACCTGGAAAGCGAATTTGTCGGCACCCAGACCCTCCAGGTCGGCTAGCCGCGATGCCTCCTCGCCCGATCCTTAAGCCGCGCCAACTGGTCTCGCTGCTCGAAAAGCGTGGCTCGCCACTTTTCGCTGGGTCGCTCCCGCTGGTCGCTTGAGGGCGGGCTTCGATTGGCGGCAGGGGATGCCGGCTCTGCTCGTGGCATCTCCAAGCTGCCTGCATCGGGGTTAGCGAATCGCGCCAACGCGGCTCCCACAAACAATTTCGCCACGCCGATGGGCGAACTACGACGGTTCCGTTCCACCCCGGCCGCGACATCTCGCCCATCCTGCTGCGCCAAATTGCCAAGGACATCGGCCTCACGCTGGATCAGATATATTCGGCTTGGGACCGCTAAGCCCCGCCTCACCGCTTCCTTTGCCGGCCGTGGTCGCTCACAATAAAGGAGTCGCCAGAATGGCCCCACCGGGCCCCTTAGGATATTGCCGCATGGCCGAAAAAATCCACTCCGCCGTCCCTCTTCGTTGGCCCGCCCTGCTGCTCTGCGCTGCGCTGGCTGCGGTTCTGCTCCCCGCGCGCGCTGTCGCCCAGGCGCCGCCGCCGCTGCGGGCGACGCTCCCCAATGGTCTGCGCGTGGTCATCGTGCGCGACACGCTGGCTCCGGTGGCCACGGTCGAGCTCAACCTCCTCGCCGGCGGCAACGAGACCTCGGCGCAGTTTCCCGGGCTGGCGCACGCGCAGGAGCACATGGCCTTCCGCGGCTGCACCGGCATGACAGCTGACCAGACGGCGGCCATCTACGCCGAACTCGGCGGCGACAACGACGCCGACACCCAGCAGAACATCACCCAATACTTTGCCACCGTGCCCGCCGCCGATCTCGACGTGGCCCTGCGGGCGCAGGCGGCCTGTGTGCAGGGCATCGACGACAGCCAGGCGCAATGGGACCAGGAGCGCGGCGCCATCGAGCAGGAGGTCTCGCGCGATCTCTCCGATCCCACCTACAAGTTCATCGTCCGCCTCAATCAGGACATGTTCGCCGGCACCCCCTACGCCCACGATCCGCTGGGCACCAGGCCCTCCTTTGACGCCACCACGGCGGCCATGCTGCAGCGCTTTGCCGCGAGCTGGTACACCCCCTCCAACATGATTCTGATGGTGGTGGGCGACGTGGACCAGGCCTCGACCCTGGCCAAAATCCGGCAGTGGTATGGTAGGGTCCCCAGCCATCCGCTGCCGCCCCGGCCGGCGGTGAAGCTGAGCCCGGTGAAGTCGGAGTCGTTCACGCTCGCCAGCAACCTCCCCTACAAGCTGGGTTTTATCGCCTACCGCCTGCCGGGCACCGACTCGCCCGACTACGCCGCCGCCGAAATCCTGTCGGACGTCCTAGATAGCCAGCGTGGGAACCTCTACGCCATGGTGCCCGCCGGCCAAGCCCTCGATGCCGAGTTCGGACTCGCCGAAACCTACCACAAAGCCAGCGTTGCCTATGGTTTGGTGGCGCAGCCCAGCAGCGCCCCCATCGCCGCCGCCATCCAGCACATGCGCGGGATTCTCCAGGCCTACTCCGCCCAAGGTGTGCCCGCCGATTTGGTGGATGCCGCCAAGCGCAGCGAAGTCGCCAGCGCCGAGTTCCAGCGCAACTCCATCCCGGGCCTAGCCAACGTCTGGTCGAACGCCCTCGCCGCCGAAGGCCGCACCTCACCCGATCAGGATGTCGCGGCCATCCAGCGCGTGACCGTGGCCGATGTCGACC
>Ga0307372_10012012_pt1 | contig 11437 bp, 9 predicted proteins | sample OX1MG_FD_202533 | JGI IMG/M metagenome (GOLD analysis project Ga0307372, IMG submission 202533) | Soil microbial communities from Risofladan, Vaasa, Finland - OX-1 | ecosystem: Environmental > Terrestrial > Soil > Coastal area > Acid sulfate soil | place: Finland: Risofladan, Vaasa | collected...
CGCTCGGAGTAGTAGACGCGTTTCGAGCACGAATGCGCCATCGAACTCAAGATCATTGGTGGCGAGAGTATCTGCGAATCAGATTTGTCGATCAAGGTTCCTGTCTATCTAACAGCGTGCGCGAAATCAGTGGAACCATTTGAAGGCTTGGCCCGAGTCCAGGAGCGGCTCAGTAAGCATCTCAGGGTAGTACTGATAAAAACGGAAGCGCGCTTTACGATTTGCAAGTGCATGGAGACTGCGATATAGGGCTTGGACGGTTCCAGCGGTTGTGACCCCCAAACATATTTCCGGTTTTCGTTATCGTGACAGGCCCGTTCGTAGGGATCAAGAGAACGTTATAAAGTGTTCTACTCTCAGCGGATTCAATGACACGATGCATCATCCAGAAATTGGCCACCCACGGCCATCGAGGCAAGGGAGCGAGCGCAGGTCAGGATGTTCTGGTTCAAGGGATCGGCTTTGAGATTTTCCGGAGAAACGGAGTGCATCTTGCGCTCGGCCAGGATCTTAACGCTCAGCGCTTTCATGTTGTCGAACTCGTTGCTCAGCAACTGAACTGCGCTTCGGTCCGAATCGGTGGAGGCGGCCACGGACGCCAATCCGAGGCTGGTGGAGGCTTGGCCGCCGTAACGCTCCGCCCAGTCTTGCTGGATCGGGTAATTGTTTTCGATGGAGTTGACCAGCACGCTTCGCCATTCCCGGATCACCGCCATTTCTTCGATGCTGGCCCGCAGGAACTCTTTCGAGAATCCGGAATTGGCAGGCGGGCTTGACGGTGCGGACGCTGTGTTGGCGGCGGAACTGGGCAGCGTCAGGGTAATCTGATTTCCACTGAAGCCCACCGTGCCATTCGCGATGCGTGCCAGTGACTCCAGGTCCACGTACGACCGCCCGTCGATCTCCATGACTTTCACCTGTCCCGATTGGCCATTGACGATGACCGTGCGGCTCTGCTGCACGGCCTGCGAGTATGCGAGTCCGGGAACAATAAGGAGTACGAGCAGGACCAGACAGCCACGCCACAATTTGTTTTTCATACGTCCGCTCCTACATCTGCCGGATTCCCGCCTCAGCCTGGAACGGGAGAGGCATCCGGCCAAGTCCGAGTCCCGGTGCAACGGGGCAAACGAAGACCTATCTTAGCGCCGCTAGCAGGAATCAATCCTGAAGCGCGCGCTGCGCCACGCACACCAAGTTCCTCAAACCGGAATTTTTGTTTTGACTTCGTCGCCAACCGAAATTTGCACCTGACTCATTCAGCATGCAACGCCCCAGCCTGGTTTCGAGTCCAAAGTCCTTTCGCGGACGGACAAGGTTATGGCAGCTCAACGACTCGGGTTGTCCGGCTCCTCCGCTTGCCTCTTCTTTTCGCAGTCTCCGCGGTCGCTTTCAGCACTGACAGCCTTCATGACTCTCTTTTCGAATTCTTGCCTCCACGGCCCAGATCCTTGCCCATTTCCTTGCCTACCGCGATGGTTATACCTTGCCTCATCTCGTGGCCAACCTCTTCGCCATCCTCTCCAACCTCTTGGCCTGCACCTTTGAAACTACCTCCGATTGACCCTGGTCCCATTCCCAGTTTGCCCGCTGTGTTGGGCATCAAGGTGTCCCGTGCCTGCATCTTTTGACCGGACAATTGCTGCGGCTTATCGTGGTCGTCTCACTGGCAGGTTCTCTTGGTCGCAGAGTTGTAGAGGACATACTTAGAGCCCGCCTGCACACATTTGTCTGTGCATTCCTTGTCGCCATCCCTTTCTATCATCATCCCGAAAGCGTGTCAGTCCCTACAGTTTCAGCAATCGGTCAAAGAAGGAACGATATCGTTGTAGGGCAATCCTCAGGTCTTCAGTGGATACGTTGTCTCCTCGGTCCCACTGCTTTTCCAGGCCCGACCGCTCGGTGGCAAAACCTTCTGCGAGTCGCTGCATCACCGAAGCAACCAGCTTGTCGGCGCCTTCGACCGTCTGTCGCGGCTCGTCCACGAAACCCGTCTGGACTTTGCTCCACTGCGATCGGAAATCTTCCATCTCCGATTCAGAAAACAAGGGCATGGGTCCTGAGACTTCACCCGCTCCGTCTGGTGTTTCCCGCCCTTGGCCTTTCATCAGCTTGGGCCTGTCGAGCTGCTCTTTCGCAGCGCCGTGGCACGCCAGGTCGGCCGTCGTAAGCTCCCCTTCTCTTTTCTTTAATTCAGCCATTACGCCACCTCTCTTCTATTAACGGTTATGGGTCCCTGCACCAGTTCCTCAAATAGAGAGCGGTAGTGGATCATCGCCGTTCTCAGATCTTCCGTAGTTGCTTCCTCTCTCCCAACCCGCAGCGCAATCTCATGCGCAGACCGGTAGTTCTCCACCACGCGGGGATGGTCGACAGAAATGTCGGCGGCCCGTTGATCGAAATCGGATACGGGATAGCCGCGAGTTTTCATTAAAGAGGACACCAAGTCGTCGGCCTCTACGACCGCACCCTGGGGGGAATCGACAAAACGAGACTGCACTGACCCCCACTGTTTTGAAAACCGTTCCCGTTCTGCCGGTTCAAGATCGCGGATGTTGAGCTTGTCAACCCGCTTCTCGCGATCCGCTAAATTTGCCTCCGCTTTTCGTTCTGATCCATGCTCCCGCACCGCCCGCTCGTACTCAGACCCAAACCTTTGCTGAAGGTCTGCAGTCGTATGCTTGCGTTTTCGCAGGTACAGCCAGCCCAGCACCGCGATGAACAGAACCACCGCAACGGCGACCACAATCATCTTTGGATCCATCAGAACCTCCCTGCATCAAGAATGTCGAAAGATACCCAATTTGTTTACGAAATTCCTCCTGCCGTGAGAACCGTGGGAAATTAAATTCTGTCCCTCTTTCTTTTCACTGTCTGTCCTAATTTGCTCATTGCTCTGGTCAGAATGAGTCACTGTGACCACAACGATCTTTTCTTGGCCTTAACCAATACGATGGTGTGCACAAATATACAGACACATGGTCACAATCGGGCAGACAGCCGGCTTCGTTACGTCCATGATGATGTTGCTTATGATAATCAAGAGGGCTGTGGCTTGGATGAGTTCAGCAGCTTCCTCTTACAACGGGGGTGAAAAATGGAAACTATATTGGTTGTTATCGTGGTGTTGTTTTTGATCGGTGGTGGAGGCTGGGGATATTCTCGCTGGCGAGGATAGCGTCCGGTGGTACTTCGCCAACGATCCAAATAGCAATCTGACTATTGGGTCAGATGTGAACACACAATTCATTTCGGAAGCACGCATACTGCAAACAGATCGCTGGCGGGCAGAGTTTAGGTGACAGAGTATCCTGGGACTTCCCGTCGGCGATGAGACGTTACCTCCCTGACCGCGTGAAAATGAGAGTCGGAGTCGGGGATCAAGGTTGCTGCCCATAGCTAAGGTGGCCGGCACAAAAGCCACGAGAGCGGCGAGCTAATTTCCGGATGCCCGCAGTACTCGCGGCACACGACAAAGTGGATTAACACTTTAGGAGGAAGAAGCCATGAAACCAAGTACCAAAGACCAAGCAGAAGGCAAGTTTCACGACGTAAAGGGAAAGATCAAGGAGAAGGCGGGAAAGGCGATCAATAATCCAAATCTGGAAAACGAAGGCACCGATGAGAAGATGGCCGGCAAGATCCAGAAGAAGATCGGCCAGGTTGAAAAGGTTCTGGAAGATTAGCAGACAGCTTCCATCGCGGAGGGCGGGAGCCCTGCCGAGGCCTGACCCGCGCTGGCCTGGATCACGGGCTGGAGCGTGTGGCGTCACCGGCAAGTGCAGAGTGCCAAAATACTCTTCAAAGGAGGACCAAAGAACACGACCGAAAACGAAAAGGCATTCGGTGGATATCCTGGTGTTCCGAGCCTTAGCGGCCAGCAGGGCGGTGGAAGCCATGGTCAGTAGCTAGCCCGGCAGCTCCCGATGCGGGAGTCATTTCGGAGACTCGAGCCCTGATCGCCATCAACGTCAACGCGCACACAAATTCGCAAAGGAGAATCTCAATGCCATACATTCCTGTCGGGAAGGAAAACTCCGGCAATATTGACCTCTACTATGAGGACCACGGCTCAGGTAAGCCGGTTGTCCTTATCCACGGATATCCGCTGAGCGGTGCTTCCTGGGAGAAGCAGATCGCGATGCTTCTGGCTGCGGGTCGCCGTGTCATCACCTATGATCGCAGAGGATTCGGCAAGTCCTGCCAACCAACAACCGGCTACAACTACGACACCTTCGCCGAGGACCTGCACAAACTGGTGACGCAGCTCGAACTAAGTGACTTCGCGCTGGCCGGGTTCTCCATGGGAGGCGGCGAAGTGGCGCGCTACTTAGGGAAATATGGATCGAAGGGCGTGAGCAAGGCGATATTCATCTCGGGGATCCCGCCCTTCCTGCTGAAGACGCCGGACAACCCGGAGGGTGTGGACGGCAGTGTCTTCGAGGGAATCCAGAAGGCCATTGTCGCAGATCGTTACGCGTTCTTCGCCGAGTTTTTCAAGGATTTCTACAACACGGATCTCCTGCTGGGGAAGCGGGTCAGCGAACAGACCGTTCAGTCGAGCTGGAACGTCGCAGCCGGCGCCTCGGCTACGGCGTGTCTCGCATGCGTGCCGACATGGTATGAGGACTTCCGCAAGGACCTGAGCCGGGTCGACGTGCCCACGTTGGTCATTCAGGGGGATGCGGACCGAATTCTACCTATCAGTGCCTCGGGACTCCGGACCGCCAAGCTGATCAAGGGAGCTCGATTATTGGTAGTGAAGGATGGGCCGCACTGCATCACCTGGACGCACGCAGAGCAGGTTAACGGTGAACTAGCGGAGTTTCTTAGGAAAGATAAGTGAAGTTCTCAAGCAGCCTTGGGCTCATGCCGCCATGGCAGTAGATGGCCGGGGCCCCGACCGCCGTGGCACGCTATCAACTTTTGCCGCCACCCCTTCATTCAGATAACGTAGGATTTCCATCATGAATCGCGAACTCAACATTTTCGGGTATGGGTCAGTAGAGCGCACGGCGCTTGGTCGCGTAACGGCCAAACCGTAGAAGGAACGACCCGGACGCGACAGCATCGCCCCGCCGAGCGGCGGGGGCGCTACCCGTTCGATCGTTCCCGGCTTTGAATCTGGGGCCTCCTGGCATGTCAGCGCTCTCGAAACCGCGCGCCCACGGCTGGGCCTCTGATCGATCCTGGCACCCTGTTGGCTCTCCCAAGTGCCATTTCGGATCCTTCAGCCAGGCACGGTGGGCTGTTCCATGCCCGACACGTCCCAGGAATCCCAACCGCTCTGCTATGTTACAACGGTTGGGGCGAATGTCATGCCGCGTCACGGTGGCGTAAACGCCAAGAAATCTCTCAACACCATGCAGCTTGGCGAAGAGGTAAGTGGCGGAGCCGGACTGCGGTCTTTCAACGACGATCGCCCGTTCTATTTCCAGAGTGAAGTAATTTTTCGTTGCACTGTTCTGTTCCTCCGTGGATTTTGTCTAACTAACTTCAATCTAATGGATTAGAACGGAACAGTGCTCCTTAATTTGCGAATTCGGGTTTATAACAAATACGGACCTCAGAAGACGGATTTCTTGATGCCCGCAAAGGTCACTTCAACTTGTGGGCCGATTATTATCCAACTGGGTTATTCCCAAGGCGCCTGTCACTCGGGCCTGACCAGAGAGATGTACCCCACCGCACATCCGTGGTTTGCCGACAACCAAACGACGAGACATCGGATAAACCTGCGGCGTCACGGGGGAGCTGTACCTACCGGCTTGCGGGAAGGGCTGTTCTCGCCAGCTATCGTTCTCCGTTCTGGACGATACGCCGCAGGGGAGCCGTGCGGGATGCAACTTCCGACGGGCCCAGTCTGAATTGCTAAACCCTTTCTACCCCAACAAACCTACCATTCCTTAAATCGCATTCGTGCTGGAATCTCATTCTCAGATGACCTGACGATACGGTCAACTCCCGGCCATAGCCGTTGCAGATATGGAGACTTCATCCTGGCCTTGGGGCCGCCGGCACCTTCGGATTCATCCTAACAGCAAATTCAGAAGATCATTCGGAGCGAAAACTGGATTTGGCGTGACGTTCCAGCCGTGCTGTTGATGATTCCAAACCCGCTCCCGCGCAGAATATTCGATGGAAGACCGAAGTTCACCAGGTTAAAGACATTGAAAAACTCTGCACGGAACTGGAGAATCCCAAGCTCCCGGTTCGAACCGTGGGTGAAAGGCGTGTCCTTAATCAGCGCCACATCATAATCCTGGTATCCGGGGCCGCGGAATGTGTTGCGGCCAAGAGTTCCAAAGACGCCTTGGTTCGGTCCCGTGCCTCCGGCCACATTGATGGGGATATCGAAGAAGGAGGAATTGTTCGCGCCCTGACCGAAATAGTCTTCCCGGACGCTGCGGCTGGTTGAAAAGCTGGGCGTAGCCATCAGGCTCGGGCGGTCCGCACCTCCCGCTCCTGCGCCGGTTTGCTGGATGCCCGAATACACGGTGAAGGGCAACCCGGTCATCAGCGTCGTGATGTTCAGAAACTGCCATCCCTCCGTCAAATGTTTCCCGAGTGGCCGAAGAAAACTCACCCGGCCGACCGGAAGCGCCTGAATCAGGCTCAATGTGAAAACATGGGTCACATCAAAGTTGGAAGGCCCTTTGTCCGCTCCGGGATTCCAGGGATTCTGCGGCAGCGTCTGCAGAATGACGCCCGGACTCCCATTAACATTGCCAAGGGCTGAACTGGTGTCGTCCAGCGACTTGGAATACGTATAGCTGGCCTGGAAGCCCAGCCCGAATCGAGTGGAGCTTTTGCTGACGCTCGTCTGCAACGACTGATACGTGGAATGCGATCCAGTCGTCACCAGTGTTAACGGTCCATACCCTCCCACCGCCTGGCCGGCAGCGTTGAATTGAGTGAACCGGGCGTAGTTGGGTGAGGCCCCGCTGTAACCGTTTACAGGGAATGTGCTGGCGAGATGCACCCCCACGGTAGCAACATAATTCGCGCTGAGCTTGATCTGGCCGAAATCATGATCAACCCCCGCCGTATAAGTCCCAATGTAACCGTTGCGAAAGTCTTTGGCCATGCCACCCGTCGAGAGCAGTTGGGGCTGATTCCCGGGTGTGAGCGCCTGCAGGCCGCTCTGGAATCTTTGAATGTCAATCGGCGTGTTGGGAGCGACATTCGCCGGGTTCCCGTCCGGGAACAGCGGCTGGCCGGAGGGCGTATACACCGTGGGAAGGGTCACGGGAGTGACGGCATTGCTGAAGGGCACCGCAACGCCGGGTGCGGCAGTGACAAAAGGCGAAAACAGAAAAGGGATGCTTCCGGTTAAGAAATTGTCCTGATACAGATTGGGCAGAATGGTCGTGATGGCGCCACCGGCATGCAGCACCGTCCGATGGGTGAGACGATAGTCGGCTGACAGGCGGGGCGCCCACCCATTCCAGTCTGTCGCATAGGGGGGCTGCGGGTTCTCCAGGTAAACGATCTTTGCGCCCGGCGTCCAGAACGGGACGTTTGTGCCATTGGGCCCTGTAATTACCGGCGCGGACGTCCGCTTTTGGGGTTCCTGGATGGGAGTGGACACACTATACCGGAGACCGTAGTTCACAGCCAGTCGCGAAGTGGCTTTCCAGCTGTCCTGAAAGTAAAATCCGTACGCCTGCCGGAAGATGCCCGCCAGGTCATAACTGTTTCCCACAGGAGTTATGCTTGAAAGTGCGTTGGTTGTGTAGGAGTAAGGTGCCGCAGTCAGCAGGCCGGTAAGCGAATCAGGCAGCGGCTCGCCCGGCTGTATGTTGTGCTGGCCGCTCGCGGAGGTTATCGCCACTGGCGAATACGCCGTTCCTCCGCCAAAAGTGTAGGCGCCGTTGGGATTCAGTCCCCAGACGCTGGCGTCGCGGTTATAGCGAATTTCGGCGCCCCATTGGAAAGTGTGCCTGCCATGGTTATACACCATGTCCTGTTTGAACTGGTAAAGGTTTCCAATCCATCCGGTAATAGAGCCGTCCGCCGAGTTATAGGGCTCGAAAAGTCCGTCACCAAACATCATGGCCGGCTGGGTGTGATTCACCGACGGAAAGAAGGGCGTGGCACGAAGATAGCCAAGAGTGGTTGTCGAAGTAAGGTGCGGCGACCAGATGCGCGTGTACTTCAAACCGGCATTGCGCTGGTGATCGACAAAGTTAACCGCAAAAGTCGGGTTAATGGCCGTCTGGTCAGGATTGGTGAGCGGCCCTGTAATCTGGTTCCAACTGAAGCGCGCATAGAGAGTGGACTTGTCCGAAATGCGGTGGTCAATACGCATCGAAAGCTGGTCCGATCCCGTGAACACCTTGGACGAGGTCGCGTAGGTGCGGGCGCCGTAGGGCCCCTGCGGATCGTTTGGCATCGGGTAGCCCTTAAGAACCGGTTCGGTTTTGGGATTGACCGGTACGATTAGCGTGTCACCTGGAAAAGCAGTCGTGTCAACGCCGTCGCGCTCCGCGGCGGTGGGAACAGCCAGCACCTGTGTCGTTCCCAGCACCTGCCGAAAGCCCTGGTACTCGCCGAAAAAGAAAGTCCGGTTCCGGCCGTTATAGACTCCAGGGACCACCACAGGGCCGCCAGTGGTAAAACCAAACTCGTTGCGGGTAAAGGGAGGAATGCGCCGCTCATCTCCGGCGCTTTGGCGGTCAAAAAAGTTCCGCGCGTCAAAAGCCGAATTGCGGACAAACTCGAAGACGCTGCCGTGAAGCTGGTTGGCGCCTGACTTGGTGATCACGTTTGTGTAGCTTGCCGCACCATGCCCAATGGCGGCTGGCAGCACCCCGGAACTCGACTGCACTTCCTGGATGGCGTCAACATTGAAATTGGCAAAGGTCGCACCTCCCATCTCCGGATCGGTCGTGTCGATCCCGTCGATGGCAAACACCGCGGCCACAGCGCGCTGCCCGTTCACGGCAAACTGTTGCGTAAAGTTGGCGCTTCCATTGGTATCCGTCATGGTTCCGGCGGCCAGCAGGAGCAACTTGCCGAAATCGCGCTCGTTGAGCGGCAGGCTGGAGACTTCTTTGCTGGAAAGATTCTCGCCCCCGCTTGCCCACGGAAGCGGGTCCCCGCTTGCGCTTATCACGCGAAGCTGATTCAGATTGGGAAGAATCTGCAAACTGGCGGAAAGGTTCGTCTCATCCTTGATTTCTACAAGCCGCGCCGCCGTCCACGTCTTTCCATAATGACTTACGGTGAGTACGTAGTCGCCAGCAATGATGTGAACAAATGAAAACATGCCCTCCGGGGAAGTTCGGGCAGTGTAATCAAGTTTCCCTGTGGGGGCATGGAGTTTGACAACCGCTCCGCTCACAGGCGTTCCTGAATTGTTACGAAGTACACCGTTCCAGGCAGTTGCAGCTACGGCCGCAGCAGCAAGAACCATACTCAGAAGAATAGGGAGCAAAGACACACAAACGGATCGACTGATATGTCGGGACATGGTCCCTGAATTATACTCGATTCGTATCCGTCCGGTGAACCCACCTTCCGCGGTTGAAGTCTCGGCCTGATAATGCCCTGACAGTTGATCTGCAAGACGACATGTGCAGTGCGCGCATGGATGATCCAAGGCGGAGGCACGAGATGAGCAGCAGCGGAAAGGGTGATGCGGAGAAGGCACGATATGGGCGGAGGACGATCCGCGAGGCAGCGCGGAGCGAGTGGCAAGAAAAGAGAATACTGAGGCCGTTGGCGCCGAGTTCGCAAACCCGCTGGATCAGCTCCCGCGGCTCGCCATCGGCCACGTCCCATGGATAAACCCCAAAAGTGCGTTCAATGAAGGACATAGGCGGAACTCAGATCTTTGTGGGGATAGATCACAACCAGATCATAAGTCTGAAGCTCGGGCACAAGAATTTCCGAATTTTTCCCTTGCACTCGGATCGCAGGTGTTTTGTCACTCAACGCATCGGGAGAAAGAATTTCGACGCGATCTACAGGAACCCGCGCCGTGATATGGATGTTCCTTTGCAGGTCCTGGCGGTAATTCAAAAGATGGAGCACAATGCGCCGCTCTTGGGCTTGATAGGAGGCATTAAACAGGATGGCTTGACGCGGCTCGACTTCAATCAGTTCCGCATTCCCCAGATAGCGATGAACCAGCGCAACCATCTCGTGGGCAGCCGGTAACCTGGGCAAATAAATGGCATGCCCCTGGCCCCGTTGGTTTTCTATCATTGTCTCAGGAATCTGCTGCTTCGAAATTCCCAACAGCGGGCCGAGGCCAAAATCCTGGTGGGCATCGGCCCGTCCAGGAGCGAACAGCGAAGCATCCCCTGTGGCAATCAGCGTGCCCCCTGCATGTCTTACCCATTGGCTCAGGACATCGCACCAAGCCCGGCTAAGCGGGTTAGTGCTCGGCAGGATGATGACACGGTAACGCCTGAGTGCCGCAGGCCGGGGCGATTGATAGTTGAAGATCACATTGTAATTCAGGTGCTGTGCAGAAAGATCATTCAGATAGGGAACGGTGCTATCCGTCGTATCACAGAGGACGGCCACGCGGGCCAGTGATTTAGGGTGCGTATAGTATTGCTCGTGCTGCTGCAAAAAAGCGTTATAAGCTCCGATCTCGTGCAGATCTTCCAGGGCCGGCGGCTGACCCCAATAGAGGCCTCGCGCAAACGCGCCTTCGACAAACATTTCAAGGCCGACGTGATACATTGCAGCTTCGGCGATCTCTAATTGCCATTTCCGCGGCTCAAGCAGCGTACCCTCCCGGTCGCCGGAGTGTCGCCCGCCGTCTTCGATCGACACAGGCCGCCAGCCTTCGCCGATCCCGTAGTTGTAACGGAGCAAGCCGGCGTTCGTGACCAGAACGGGACGGCTAGGCTGATCGGTATAATAGCCGGGTTCCTGGCCGTCTTCGGTCGTGACGCCATTTTGCAGTCGCGCCCACGTGTAAATCCCACGATTGTAATTGGACATGATGACCATGTGAGGATTTATCTTCGATGCGACAGCGTACATCGCGTCAATGAATCTGCTGACTTTGGCGATACCCTCGTAACCAAAAGTGTTGTCAATCCAAAACGCGTCTGCTCCGGCTTCGGCCGCCGCCTTCACTCGATCTTCTTGAAGCGCGATCCAATCCTGGTTACTGATGTCCGCCATGTATCGGTACGGACGGCTGTAAAATCTCGGACTGCCATCGGGAAGCCGCTCCACCCACGCGATGCTGGCTGGGAGATGTTCGAACATGTCTTTCCAGAACATATTGCCGATCGATATGTAGGCCGTCACCCGGATGTTGTTTTTGTGACAAAGAGCGATATAACGCCGAAGCAAGCGCCACTGCTTGTGCTCGGTCTCTGGTGAGAAGCCATTGCTCCAAGTCACCCAGGCCCAGTTGATGTGGGCGGCCTTGAGAAACCGGATCGTTATCGGATCGTACCAATTCCGC
>Ga0307372_10012013_pt1 | contig 11437 bp, 9 predicted proteins | sample OX1MG_FD_202533 | JGI IMG/M metagenome (GOLD analysis project Ga0307372, IMG submission 202533) | Soil microbial communities from Risofladan, Vaasa, Finland - OX-1 | ecosystem: Environmental > Terrestrial > Soil > Coastal area > Acid sulfate soil | place: Finland: Risofladan, Vaasa | collected...
TCTTGGGTAGCAGCACGATGGGTCGCTGTCGACTAAGAAGTGCGGTGCGGGCGTCATCGCCCACAATGCAGAGCATCGCAGCGGCATCGAGATTCGGGACCATGAGAGCAAAGGGTTTTTCGATGCGGCGCTTGCGCTGACGAAGACGCTCGACAGCGGCTGCGTTCATGGCGTCTACCGCAAGGTGAAATCCTCCAAGTCCCTTTACGGCGACGATCTGGCCCAATCGCAGGCACTCTACTGCCGCCTCGATGGAATTGTGTGGTGCCGTAGGGCGACCCCGTGCATCCCAGAATTCGAGCCGTGGGCCGCATTCCCAGCAAGCATTCGGCTGTGCATGGAAGCGGCGATTTTGAGGGTCTTCATATTCCGCGCGGCATTGATTGCACATCGGAAATGTGGACATTGAAGTGCGCGACCGGTCATACGGAACGTCTCGCACGATGGTGAATCGGGGCCCGCAGTTCGTGCAATTGATGAAGGGATAGAGATACCGGCGGTCATGAGGGTCGAATAGCTCACGGAGGCAGTCCTCGCAGACTGTGACGTCCGGGGAAATCAGCGTACTGACATTCCCGCCGGCATGGCTCGGCAGAATCTCAAAGCGACTGTCCGGCTTGCACGGCATTTCGCGAACTGACACGAAGGTGATCTGCGCAAGTGCCGGCACCTCTTCAGGAAGGCGCGAGACAAAATCGTCGACAAGCTCCGTTGGGCCCTGAATTTCGATGCTGACTCCCGCCGGCGTATTGCTGATGTTACCGCCGAGGTTGCGATCCGTCGCGAGCCGGTAGACGTATGGCCGGAACCCTACTCCCTGCACGATTCCGGAGACGCGGATCTCCTTGCGGATTTGCATAATACCTTCAGGATGCGGACGCTGCAGCGCGCGAACCTTCCCGCTTGCAATCGAGCCAAGCGAGCCATTCCGCGATGCCCTGAAGCGTCTGGCAAGATACTCGAACGATCTCCATGTCGGGATGGACCCGGCGCGCATTCTCTTCGGCGGCAACGATATCGAACGGCACATAGGGGAGCAGGTCGATTTTATTGAGGACCAGCAACTCCGACTTGAAAAAGATCGAAGGGTATTTGAGCGGTTTGTCCTCTCCCTCCGTCACGCTGAGAACGACGAGTTTTGCGGCCTCGCCCAAGTCGTAGCTCGAGGGGCAAACGAGGTTCCCGACGTTTTCGATGAACAACAAATCGATGTCCTCTAGGCGCCAGTCCACAATCGCCCGTTCGATCATCCGCGCATCCAGATGGCATGTGCCACCCGTGGTGATTTGCTTCACGGGAAACCCAAACCGCGCCAGCCGCTTCGCGTCGTTTTCTGTCTGAATGTCCCCGGTGAGAACGGCTACGCGTTCGCTGCGATCGAAGCTTTCGAGGGTGCGTTCAAGCAGGCTGGTCTTCCCGGACCCAGGTGAACTAATCAGGTTCAGGCACAGCGCATTGTGCTCGGCAAAGCGCGCTCGCAGATCGGCCGCAATGCGGTCATTTTCACTCAATACTTTACGTTCCAGTGGCACGCGCTCCATTTTCGACCTCCAGATAGGCAAGCTCCAGTTCATCGCCGCCCAAGAAATGTGAATCGGTTCCACCGCACTCCGGACACGCGGGACTTCCAATCGACGCAATATACGAAGATCCGCAAACGCGGCACATATACCGCCGCGGGCAATATTCAATCTCGAGCGCAATCGGCTCCAATTCCGTCCCTCGCACGAGAGCTTCAAAACAAAAGCTCATAGCATCCGGATTGACGCCCGCAAGTTCGCCGATTCGCACTCCCACTTTGCAGATGTGGCCGTCCGGGAAGCGGCGTCTCTCCACGCGAATCGCATCGAGCACCGAATTGGCGATTCCCATCTCGTGCACCGGGTTCCCTCAACAGATTCGCGGCAATTGATCGCCTGATAGCAGATCGACGATCCGCGATGTTCCCAACCGCGTTCGCAAGGTGACCATCGCACGATGAGTTTCCGTGACCGTTCCGATCATCCGTGCATTGCGGCCCAGCGGATGCTGAAGCATCGCATCAAGAATTTTCTCGGCTGCCGTGGGATCAACAATCGCGATCAGCTTGCCCTCATTTGCGACATACAAAGGGTCGAGTCCCAACATCTCGCACGCACCCTGGACTTCTTCCCGGATCGGGATTGCGTTCTCGTCGAGCTCAATTCCCACGCGCGACCGAGCCGCAATCTCGTTCAAGGAACTCGACAGGCCACCGCGCGTCGGGTCGCGAAGGCAACGGATTTCAGAACTCGCCCGGAGCATGTCCGCAACGAGAGTGTCCAGCGCCGCCGTGTCGCTCGCCACGGCGCTTTCAAATTCGAGGCCTTCCCGCTGGGACAGTATCGTGATGCCATGGTCTCCAATGGTTCCGCTCAACAGGACGCGATCTCCCGGACGCGCTTGATCGGCGGAAAGGCGCGCGCCGGAGGAGACGAGGCCGATCCCCGACGTGTTCACAAACAATCCATCGCCGCTCCCTTTTTCCACTACTTTAGTATCTCCGGTGACGACCATGACACCTACAAGGGCGGCAGCGACGCGAATGGATTCCACGACGCGGCGGAGGGTATCGAACGGAAGCCCTTCTTCGAGGATAAGCGCAAGGCTCAGAAAAAGAGGCTGCGCCCCGCCCATCGCCAGATCGTTGACGGTGCCGTTGACCGCCAGCGTTCCAATGTCGCCCCCGGGGAAGAACAGCGGTTTTACGACGAAGGAGTCTGTCGAAAACGCAATGCGGGATTCGCCGACGTGCACAATGGCCTGATCGTCAAGCCGATCGAGGAACGGATTTTGAAGGGCCGGAAGCAGAATATCTCGAAGCAGATTTCCACTCATGCGGCCACCGCTTCCGTGGCCCAGCAGGATTGAATCCTGGGCCGCGAGACGGACGGGACAATTCAAAGTCACATCGAGTTTCGTCTCTTGCGACATCAATGAGTTCCCTTCGCCGCTATCGCATGCCGACGATATTGGTAATATGCGGCACATGCGCCTTCGGAAGAAACCATGGGAGCACCCAACGGGTTTTCGGGCGTGCAGCGCGTCCCGAATGCGGAACAATCCGTCGGTTTCTTCAACCCCTGGAGTACCTCTGCGCTGATGCACTCCGCAGGCTCGTCCACCGTCACCCCTTCCGTCCCAAAAATCCGATCGGCATCAAATTCAGCGTATTCCTCCCGGAGGCCCAGGCCACTCTCCGGAATTCCGCCAATCCCCCGCCATTTTCGGTCACATACCTCGAATACTTCCGCCAACACTTTCTGAGCGGGCAGGTTGCCCTCGTAAGTCACCGACCGGACGTATTGGTTCTCGACCGCTGCTCGCCCTTCTTCCAGTTGCGTCACAAGCATCAGGATCGCTTCCAGGAGGTCAAGCGGCTCGAATCCGCCTACGACAATGGGCACATGAAACTCCCGGATGAGATACTCATATTCGCGATAGCCCATGACCGTGCAAACGTGACCCGGGCCTATGAAGCCTTGCACCCTGTTGCGGGGTGAACTCAGAAGTGCTCGAATCGCTGGCGGCACAAGAACATGGGAGGCGAGCATCGAGAAATTTGTAATCCCTTCCCGCCTGGCTTGCCACACGGCCATGGCATTCGCCGGAGCCGTCGTTTCAAAACCGACCGCAAAGAACACGACTTTGCGATCGGGATTGGCGCGAGCGAACTTCAGCGCTTCGGTAGGGGAATAAACCACCCGCACATCTCCGCCCTGGGCCTTCACATGGAACAGATCACTACGCGAGCCCGGCACACGGAGCATGTCGCCATAAGAAATCAAAGTTACGTCAGGATGCGAAGCGATCTCGATGGCTTTGTCGATCGTCTCCAAGGAAGTGACACACACGGGGCATCCGGGCCCATGTACGAGCTCGATGCCGGTAGGCAGCATCTCGTCGATGCCGTAGCGCACCAGCGTGTGGGTTTGTCCTCCGCAAATCTCCATCAATACCCAGGGCCGCGTAACGCGCCGGACCAGTTCAGCCACGATCCCGCGTGCAATTTTTTCATCTCGATATTCATCCAAGTATTTCATGCACTTCCTCGGAACCCTGCCAACACCGAACCGCCATACTGGTTGCTTATGTATCTTCCAAATCCGACCGCAGTTCGGCCTTGAGCAACCCCATCGATTCCAGCGCCGCGTAACTGCGTTCCGCTTCTTCGCGGTCCACACAACTGATTGCGAATCCCACGTGCACGATCACGTAGTCTCCTACTGAAGCTTCGGGAACAAAGTCCAGGCAAGTCTCACGCGTGATTCCGCCGAACTGAACGCGCCCCACGCGAATTCCGTTTTGTACTTCGCTCGTGACGATTTTCCCAGGAATAGCGAGGCACATTTTACGAGTCTCCTTCTGCGCGAATCCTGGAAAGTGTTCGCGGAGCGGATTGTCTGCAGTGCTGCGGCAACGGCTGGATCTCCGAAGAAACGATTCCTGATTCGTGCCAATTTTGCAGCTGTCGCAAGGCGGCATCGACCATGGGCACAAGCGCGGCCTCGACTTCGGCAGATAAGGATGTGCCCCAGTCTGTGTTCGCTGGCTGCACGCCCAGCACAACAATTTCCTGCGGCTTATTAGAAATCAGGGCGAGAGCACAGATCAGATCGGCAACGCCCAGTTGATGGGCGCTCCATCCACCCGTCGTGCCGAGCACATCTCTCCCCGTCATCCGAGCAAGCGTTCCAGGCACGTTGCCGGAGTTCATGGCATCGAGGAGCAGCACGCGGGACGCATCTGACGCGTACGGAATGAGTTCAAGGCCTAATGTGCCACCGTCCAGGATTGTGATTCCGGTCGGTACTCGGGAATCACGTTGCAGCAGCCTTGCGGCATGCACGCCGACACCCTCGTCCGAGAGAATTGTATTGCCGACCCCGATGACCACCGTATCGGATGACAGTGCATGTTCCATATCACGCTCTTGATTGAGAACTTCGTCCGGCAACCGGGCTAGCCCTGGTGGCCTCTGGCAGCGGTTCACGTTCAGGTGCAGCCGCGTTCTCTTCTACCATTTCCGTCTCCAATTCGTGTTCAGGAATCCATTTGTATCCGCTGAAGATACTCTCCATGACGCCGTTCTCCTCTTCGATAGATACGAGGATGGCTGCGTAGACATGGTGGATGAAGAACGCCCAGAACACGAACATCACCAGGAAATGGATTTCTCGAATCCATTGGATGTCAATTACACGCGGAAGCCATCCGACGAAAAGGGTGAGCGTTTTGCTTCCCAGAATCTGAGAGTAGAGCGCAAGTCCGGTGAGTACCTCAAGGATTGCCGCTAAATAAATAACGGCATAAGAAGCGCCCGCCAGCGCGTTATGACCGATTTGCGGAGTTGGCGACCACGACATGAAGCCGTAATATTTACCCGTTTCAGCGAGATCCTTCAGTCGTTTCTTCGTCGTCGGGATGAACTGGTCCCAATGCGACCACCTATTGCCTATAAACATCCAGACAACCCGGATCAGGATTGCCCCGAGAAACGCGAATCCGGAAAGCAAGTGAACAAAGCGCATCGTTCCCATGACGTAGGCAGTTCTTCCATGCGGAATAATGAAGGGCGAGTGCATGTAGTAGCCGGTGATCGAGAGAGAGATGATCGTTGTGAAAATGATCCAATGTGCAAATCGCACCGGCCATTCCCACACGTAGACACGCACCTGCCCGTGCGCCGGCCTCTTCCATTCCGCCTCGTGTCCGTGATGCCTTTGTGTTTTCTTCATATACGGCCTTCTGCCACATCAAGCTTCTGCGCGGGCGTATACCTGCCCGCGAGCATCTACCACGTGAACGGCACAAGCCAGGCATGGGTCAAACGAGTGGATGGTGCGCAAAATTTCGAGCGGGCGATCTGGATCCGCCACTGGCGTCTTCATAAGAGCAGCTTCGTATGCCCCGCGCTGTCCGTGGGCATCGCGAGGGCCGGCATTCCACGTGGACGGAACGACAGCCTGATAATTCTTGATGGCCTGGTCTTCGATCTCCACCCAGTGTCCCAGCGACCCGCGCGGCGCCTCAAAGAAGCCGAAACCGCGCGCGGTCTTCGGCCACGACTTCGGGTCCCACTTTTCGCCGTTGTGAATCCGCACGTCACCCCGCGCCAAATTGCTTCCAAGCTCCTCGATCCATCCGACCAAGCGGTTCGCGAGAAGTTGCGTCTCGAGAGCGCGCGCAGCAATGCGTCCAAGAGTGGAAAACAAGGCCGTGGGCGGAGCCTTTAGCTTTGCGAGGGTCGCATCAACCAGCGCCTTGACGTCCGGCTGACCTGAAGCGTAGGCGACGAGCACTCGCGCCAGCGGTCCTACCTCCATCGCATGATCCTGATACCGCGGAGCCTTTAGCCAAGAATATTTGTCATTCACTTCGAGGAATTCGTACGGGGGCTTCGGCCCAGAATATTTCGGATTGGTCTCCCCGTCAAATGGGTGCTTGGCAGCCTGGTCTCCTCCCGAATACTCGTACCAGGAATGAGCGATGTACTCTGTTACATTCGCTGGTTCGACTGGGTGAACTTTGGATAGATCTCGATTCAAGATAATGCCCCGAGGCAGAAAGAAGTTCGCGGAATCGTTGATGGCTCCCTGCGGGTAGCCGCCATACGACATGAAGTTCCCCAGTCCCTCGCCGCGCCCAAACCAGTCGGGGTAGAACCCGGCCACGGCGAGAACGTCGGGAATGTATACCTGATTCACAAACCCAATCGCCGTCTTGGCCACCTCCACTAAGAAATCGATCCGTTCCGGATTTATCGTTGCGTTGGGCTCGTTCGGGTCCATGGCAGTCGACATGCCACCAACGAGAAATGTCTGCAAGTGAGGATTCTTGCCGCCGAGAACCGCGTGAATCCGGATGAATTCTTTTTGGAACTGCAGTGCCTCCAAATAGTGTGCTACGGCCATGAGGTTGGCTTCGGGAGGAAGATGGTAGGCGGGATGCCCCCAATAACCCGCCCCAAAGAGGCTCAACTGCTTGCTCGCGACTAAAGCACTGACGCGATCCTGGATACTCTTAAAATATTTCTCGCTCGACAGAGGCCAGTCGGAAATCGATTGGGCGAGTTGTGATGTCTTTGCTGCGTCCGCCTTCAGGGCAGAGACTATATCCACCCAGTCAAGCGCATGGAGATGGTAGAAATGGATGACGTGATCTTGCACCGTCTGTGTTGCCGCGATGATGTTTCGAATCAGGCGCGCGTTGTCGGGAACTTCGATGCCAAGTGCATTCTCTACCGCGTTGACAGAGGCGAGTGCGTGAACCATCGTACACACACCGCAAATGCGCTGCGCCCAAATCCATGCCTCGCGCGGGTCACGGCCGCGTAAGATCAACTCAATACCGCGGAACATTGTCCCCGAACTCCACGCGTCGGAGATCACTCCGCCTTCGACTTGTGCCTCGATGCGGAGATGCCCTTCAATTCGTGTGACCGGATCGACCACAACCCGTGCCATGGACTCCTCCTAAGCTCCGCGAGATTCTGGCGGCTGGCTCCTATCGTCTACAGTTTTTTTCGGTCTGATCTTGTCGCGCACGACGTTGCCAACCACCTGCGCTACCATTGCTCCGGCGACCGCCCCTGTGGCGACCCATCCGATCTCATCGGCCGTAACATCGACGCCGAAACCAGGCACCGATGGCAGCCGTTTGTAGAAGGGCGATTTGGTATCCCAAAAGCGATGGGAAGCACACGCGATGCATCCGTGCCCGGCCTTCACAGGCCAACTGGTTCCGTCATTCCAGCGCACAGTTGGGCAGTTGTATGTCGCTTCAGGTCCCTTGCATCCCATTTTGTAAAGACAATAGCCCTTCCGATGACCTTCGTCGCCCCACTCCTCGACGAAACGCCCTGCGTCGTAGTGGGCGCGTCGCTCGCATTGGTCATGGATGATATTTCCGTAGGCAAACAGCGGGCGATTGAACTGATCAAGCGCGGGCAGATCATGGAACGTCAGATAATGCACAAGGACGGCAGCCGTGTTCGCCGGATTGTGCGGGCAGCCTCCCAAATTAATCACCTTTTTCAGCCCGGGAACAGCCTCTTGTAATCCAAGAGCTCCCGTTGGATTCGGATTTGAACGAACCAGTCCTCCGTCCCAGGCGCATGCGCCGACGGCGATATTCACGGCTGCGTGACTGCATACGTGCTTCGCAATATCTAATGCGGTTCTTCCTCCGATGGTGCAATAAACGCCGCCGTCTGCTGTCGGAATGGCTCCTTCCACCACGGCGATGTATTCGCCCGCATGCTCGCGAACGACACGCTCAAGCGCGTCTTCCGCTTGCTTGCCCGCACCGGCCATAATCAGTTCGTGATACTCCCAAGACAGAAGGTTAAGAACGAATTCGGCGACCGGGGGATTGCTGCTTCGCAGCATCGATTCGGAGTTGCCCGCGCAGTCTTGAAACTCGATCCACACAAGGACGGGACGGGTAGTTTGTTCCAGAGCTTTTATTACAGCGCCTAAATATCTTGGCGGCAGGGCCAAAGTCGCAACCATAGCGGTACAGAACTTGACGAATTCACGACGGGAAACACCATGACTTTTCAGCGCCGTGGATAATGTTGGTTCCTGTAAATGTGTCACCAGCCACCTCCGGAACGGCGAATCTGAGGATGCGTGAAGTTCTGGCGCGTCCGCCTCTCATTTCGTCTGTTTCTGCCAACCACCGGATGAACACGCCCGTAATATGCCGCGACGGTCCCTCCCGTCTGTGACCCCGGTCACACTTACTTGTGATCCGCATCGGCATAATTTACACAAACGATTATGATATTCTCGGTTATCAGAAAAGAGTATGCGCGGGTCTTACAAGCAGCGGCGAGACGCCAAAAAACAGTCGGCAACTCTGTTTGGACAAGCCATCGCAGATCCCCTCGCACATTTGAGCGCCCAGTATCCGTTTCCCGCTCGCTTGAACGAGCACTATGTTCGAGTGAGTTTTTGCGACGCATCTTGAAAAGAAAATTGAGCTTGACCCGGCGGTAACGGGCGAATAGATTTCTGCGCGGAGGTACGCTCAAAATGCAATGCCCAGGGATCGTTTTGTCCAAAGCTAGCGCGAGCCGCAGAGCGCGTTCGCATGGTTTCGCCGCATTGATAATCGCAAGCGCACTGTTCGTGCTGGCCGCGGCCGCGAACGCCGGACCGGTTTCGCAGGCAACGCTGATGAGCAAGCTGCAGTGGCGCAGTGTGGGCCCGTATATCGGCGGACGCGTTGTGGCTCTCACAGGTGTTCCTGGAAATTCAAACCTTTATTACATGGGCACCGTCGGAGGCGGGATCTGGAAAAGCACCGACCAGGGCCTCAAGTGGACGAATATTTCCGACGGCACGTTGCCGAGCGCCAGCGCAAGCATTGGCGCAATTGCCGTGGCGCCATCGAATCCCAAGATCATCTATGCAGGAACGGGCGAGACCGACATCCGCAACACCACGATTCCGGGCGACGGCGTTTTCAAGTCCACCGACGCAGGCAAGACTTGGCATTATGCAGGGCTTCGCGACACGCATACCATCAGCGCAATCGTTGTGGACCCCACAAATCCCGACGTAGTCTACGCTTCTTCAATGGGCCATGTGTTTATCGCGGATCCGCAGCGCGGAGTCTTCAAATCCACCGACGGCGGAAAGACCTGGAACAAGATTCTGTTTGTCGACGACAAGACGGGCGCCATCGATTTGGTGATGGAATCCAAAGAACCCAACGTACTCTATGCCGCTATGTGGCAAGCGTACCGGACGCCGTGGTCGCTTTCGAGTGGAGGTCCCGGCAGCGGGCTTTACAAGAGCACGGACGGCGGTGCGCACTGGACCAACATCACGCGCCATGCCGGTTTGCCGCAGGGCGTGATCGGACGAATTGGCGTGGGCATCGCGGCCAGCGACCCCAGCGTCGTCTATGCCATCATTCAGGCAAAGCAAGGCGGCGTGTTTCGCTCGAATGACGGCGGTACAACTTGGAAGCGTATCAACGACGAGTGGAAGCTGCGGCAGCGCGCGTTCTACTACATGAGCATTTTTGTGGATCCGAAAGATCCCAACACGTCGTACGTTCCTGAAGTCGATGCGCTGTGGGTTTCGCGCGACGGCGGAAAGACTTTCACCAAGCTGAGAACGCCACACGGCGACAATCACATCGTGTGGGTCAACCCGGACGATACGAAAATTCTCCTGGAGGGCAATGACGGCGGAGCGACCGTCTCAACCGACGGCGGCAAAACCTGGAGCGAAGAGCACAATCAACCGACGGGCCAGTTCTACCACGTCAACCTCGATGATCAATTCCCTTTTCATATTTACGGCGCGCAGCAGGATGAAGGCTCCTTCGAAGGTCCCAGCGCAGCGGCCGGCGGATCGATTCCGATCGCTGACTGGCATCGTGTAGCGTACGGCGAAAGCACATACTCTGTGCCACAACCGGGCGATCCGAACATCACGTACGGAAGCGGCTACTTCAGCATCTTTCTGAGATACAACCTTGCCACCGGGCAGTACGAAAGCGTGAGCCCGTGGCCAAACTACCAGGAAGGAGCTTCGTCCGCTGAGCTCAAGTATCGTTTCGGCTGGACACATCCGATTCTCTTCTCACCTGCGGATCCAAAAGAGTTGCTGATCGGTGCGCAGTACGTGCTGAAGAGCGACGATTACGGGAAGACGTGGCAGCGCATCAGCCCCGACCTCACGCGCAACGCTCCAATCACAGAGGCCCCGAGCGGCGGCCCGATTGATCTCGATCACTCCGGAGCGGAAGTTTATCCCGGGCTTTCAGCGATAGCCGTTTCGCCGCTGGACGGCAACGTGATTTGGGCCGGCTCGGATGACGGCTTGGTCCATGTCACCACCGATGGCGGCAAGACGTGGCAGGCGGTGAACCCCCCGGGCCTCCCGGAGCAATCTTGGATCAGCTCGATTCAGCCTTCCTACGCGGACCGAAGCACTGCCTATTTAACTTCGCGACGCTATATGTGGGACGACTTCCGGCCTTATGTTTTCAAGACCACCGATTTCGGTCAGCACTGGACGCCGTTGACAACCGGGCTGCCCGATGATTCTTACGTGTTCGACATCCGCCAGGACCCGAACGACCCGAACCTGCTTTTTCTCGGCGCCAAGAGCACTGTATACGTGAGCCTTGACGCCGGAGCGCACTGGCAGCCACTGACACTCAATTTGCCGGTCACGCAAGTTCGCGACGTGGCCATCAATGCACGCCAGGGCGACATTGTCATCGCAACTCACGGTCGGTCTTTCTGGGTTCTCGACAATCTCACATTCCTCGAGCAATTGACCAAGAAGCCGGCGGTGCCATCCGATGGCGCATTCCTGTTCGCTCCCCAGCAAGCGTGGCTCAGCCATGCCTACGGCAAGCCCAACGGAAACTTCGGCCCAACCGATGTGGGTCA
>Ga0307372_10012014_pt1 | contig 11437 bp, 12 predicted proteins | sample OX1MG_FD_202533 | JGI IMG/M metagenome (GOLD analysis project Ga0307372, IMG submission 202533) | Soil microbial communities from Risofladan, Vaasa, Finland - OX-1 | ecosystem: Environmental > Terrestrial > Soil > Coastal area > Acid sulfate soil | place: Finland: Risofladan, Vaasa | collected...
CAGCTCGGCGTGCAGCTGCAGGCGAGCGAAGTGGCACGCAGCTTCGCCGAGATCGAGGCGGCGCTCAGCCACTGAGGCCGGCTGCATAGCCATGCTCAATGGAGAGAATTGCAAAAATCGATTTGATTAATCGTATCCGTGACACTATTCTGCCTTCGCGGGCGTCCCGGGGCGCCTGCGAGGTGATGAAGCGCTAGAGGAGACTGTCATGCAGCTGAAGGGATCGAAGACTCATGGGAATTTGAAGGACGCATTCGCGGGCGAGAGCCAGGCCAACCGACGCTATCTGTACTTTGCCGCCAAGGCCGACGTGGAAGGGCAGAACGACGTGGCGGCGGTGTTTCGCTCGACTGCCGAGGGCGAGACCGGGCATGCGCACGGGCACCTGGAGTACCTGGAGGCCTGTGGCGATCCGGCCACCGGCCTGCCGATCGGGCGTACGCGCGATAACCTGAAGGCGTCGGTGGCGGGCGAGACGCACGAGTACACCGATATGTACCCTGGCATGGCCAAGGCCGCGCGCGACGAGGGCTTCACGGAAATCGCGGACTGGTTCGAGACGCTGGCCAAGGCCGAGCGCTCGCACGCCAACCGCTTCCAGAAGGCGCTCGATCAGCTCAGCGATTAATAACAACGACGCGCCGCGCGGGGGTGTCCCGCGCGCAGCGCGGCGCCTGACTTTCAGAGAAGGCCGAATCAATCGAGCGGGAGGGCGGTGCAAGCCGTGCCTCCCGAGTTTTTTGCGCGAGTACAACATGCCACGTATCGCGAAGGACAGTCTGCTCACCCTCGAGGCCTACGCGCGCCAGCGCAAGGAGTTCCGCGCCAGGGCCATGGAGCACAAAAAACAGCGCAGCCTGCCGCTCGGTGAGCACGTGGCGCTGCTGTTCGAGGACGAGCTGACGATCCGCTATCAGGTGCAGGAGATGCTGCGCATCGAGCGCATCTTCGAGGAGCAGGGCATCCAGGACGAGCTCGAAGCCTACAACCCCCTGATTCCGGACGGCACGAACTTCAAGGCGACGCTGATGATCGAGTACCCCGAAGTCGACGAGCGCCGGCGCATGCTCGCCAGGCTCAAGGGGATCGAGGACCGCGTCTGGATTCAGGTCGAGGGCTGCGCGCGCGTGTACGCGATCGCGGACGAGGATCTGGAGCGCGAGACCGAGGACAAAACCTCCTCGGTGCATTTCCTGCGCTTTGAGCTCAGCGAAGAGATGCGCCGGGCGCTCAAGTACGGCGTGGGTCTCGCCGCCGGCGTGGATCACCCCGAATACCGGATCACGCTCGGTGCGGTTCCGGAGGGGTTGCGCGCGTCCCTGGTGCAAGATCTGGCCTGACCGCCGTGCGGCAGCTCTTGGTGCGCGTGTTCACCTCGGTGCTGCTGCTCGGGCTCGGCACGGGCGTTGCGACTGCGCAACCGATCAGCGACTGGGAGAGGGCGCAGCAGGAAAAGAACTGGAAGGAGGGGAAGGTTGTGCTCCCGCCCTACCCAAAGCCCGGCAATTTGATCGGCTTCGAAGTGAGCGCCGCCACCGGCTTCAAGTTCTTCATCGACAGCGCTTCGCTGAGCGTGGGCGACGACGGAGTAGTGCGTTATACGGTGGTCGCGCGCAGTGCGTCGGGCGTGGACAACGTGAGTTACGAAGGCATCCATTGCCGCGACGGGACCTACAAGGTCTATGCCTTCGGCCAGTCCAACGGCACGTGGCGGCGCAACCCCATCGCGCAGTGGCGTCCGGTCGAGGCGAGGAGCGTCATGCGCTGGCACCAGGCGCTGCGGAACAACTACTTTTGCCCGCAGAACCTCAGGATCCGCGACGCCGCCGAGGGCCTTGCGGCGCTCAAGCGTGGCGGCGCAACGCCGCTCTACTAGCCGGCGCCTTCCGGTGTGCAGGCCTCACGACGGGTCTGCGCCGCAATCTGGTGCCGCCGCCCCTCAGAGCAGTACCAGATTGTCCCGGTGGATGAGCTCGGGCTCGTCGACATAGCCGAGCAGCGACTCGATTTCGCCCGAAGGGTGGCGCATGATGATCCGCGTCTCGCCGGCGGAGTAGTTGGCCAGACCGCGCGCCACTTCGCGGTTCTCGGGGTCGTCGCAGGCCACCACTTCGCCGCGCCCGAACTCGCCGCTGACCTCGAGCACGCCGATCGGTAGCAGGCTCTTGCCGTCGCGCGCCAGCGCGCGCACCGCGCCGGCGTCGAGCCTGAGCCGCCCGCTGACGTTGAGATGATCGGCCAGCCACTGTTTGCGCGCTGCGAGCGGCATGGTTCCGGGCACCAGCAACGTGCCCAGATGCTCGCCGCCCGCGAGCCGCAGCAGCACGTCCGGCTCGCGTCCCGAGGCGATCACCGTATGCGCGCCGCTGCGCGCCGCGCGCTTTGCCGCCAGCACCTTGGTGATCATGCCGCCGCGCGCGATGCTCGTTCCGGTGCCGCCGGCGATGGCCTCGAGCCGCGGGTCACCGGCCGCGGTACGTTCGATCAGCTTCGCATGCGGATCGCGGCGCGGATCCGCCTCGTACAGCCCCTGCTGGTCGGTGAGGATCACCAGCGCATCCGCCTCCACGAGATTGGTTACCAGCGCGCCGAGCGTATCGTTGTCGCCGAACTTGATCTCGTCGGTCACAACGGTGTCGTTCTCGTTGATCACCGGAATGACGCCCAGCCCGAGCAGCGTGCGCAGCGTCGAGCGCGCGTTGAGATAGCGCTGCCGGTCGGCCATGTCGGCGTGCGTGAGCAGCACTTGCGCGGTGGCCAGCCCGTGCTCGCGAAAGCAGGACTCGTAGCACTGTACAAGGCCCATCTGGCCCACCGCCGCCGCGGCCTGCAGCTCGTGCAGCGCGCGCGGCCGGCGCGACCAGCCCAGGCGCTGCATGCCCTCCGCGATGGCACCGCTCGAGACCAGCACGCAGCGCTTGCCGAGCGCGTGCAGCTTTGCGATCTGTGCCGCCCAGCGCGCAATCGCCTCGACGTCGAGGCCGCGGCCCTCGTTGGTGACCAGCGACGAGCCGACCTTGACGACCAGGGTTTTCGCGCTGCCGATCGGCCCGGACACGCTCGGTCTCTCAGGCTGCGCGGCGGGTGCGCGCCGCGGGCTCCTTGTCTGCGGCGAGAAAGCGATGTGCGGCGTTGCACACCTCGCGACAGCCTTCGCCTGTGAGCGCCGACACCTTGAACCAGGGACCTTTCCAGCGCATTCTGCGCAGGAACCCGTCGATACGCTCGTCCGCGTCTGCGGCGAGGTCGATCTTGTTGAATACCAGCCAGCGCGGCTTGCGGTACAGCGCCTCGTCGTATTTCCTCAGCTCGCGCACGATGGCGCGGGCATCGCGCACCGGCTCGGCATGCTCGTCGAGCGGCGCGATGTCCACCAGGTGCAGCAGCAGCCGGGTGCGCTCAAGGTGGCGCAGGAACTGGTGCCCGAGGCCAGCGCCCTCGGCCGCGCCTTCGATCAGGCCTGGAATGTCGGCGATCACGAAGCTGGCGTCGTGCCCGATGCGCACCACGCCAAGCGACGGGCTGAGCGTGGTGAAGGGATAGTCGGCCACCTTCGGTCGGGCGCTGGAGACGGCGCGGATGAACGTGGATTTGCCGGCGTTCGGCAGACCGAGCAGGCCGACGTCGGCCAGCACGCGCAGCTCGAGCGCGAGCTCGCGGCTCTCGCCCGGCTCGCCGCGGGTGAACTGGCGCGGCGCGCGGTTGACGCTCGATTTGAAATGCAGGTTGCCGATCCCGTTGCGGCCGCCCCGCGCGAGCAGAACGCGCTCGCCGTCTTTCGCCAGATCGGCGACCAGCTCGCCGGCGCGCAGGTCGCGGATGACGGTGCCCACCGGCATTCTCAGCTCGGTGTCGCGCCCCGCCTTGCCATAGCAGTCCGAGCCGCGCCCGTTCTCCCCGTTCGAGGCACGATGGATGCGCGCGAAGCGGTAATCGATGAGCGTGTTGATGTTGCGGTCGGCGACCGCCCAGACGCTGCCGCCGCGGCCGCCGTCCCCGCCGTCGGGGCCTCCGCGCGGCACGTATTTCTCGCGTCGGAACGACGCGATGCCGTTCCCGCCTTTGCCGGCGTGAACCTGGATGCGTGCTTCGTCGATGAACTTCACAGAGTCGGGGCCGCAAACAAAAAAGCCCTACCGGACCGATAGGGCTTCGGGTTCAGGGTCCGGGCGGCTATGCCGGGACCACGCGCACGGTTTTCTTGCTGTTTTCGCCCTTGACGCCGTACTCGACCCGGCCCGCGGCCTTCGCGAACAGGGTGTGATCGCGCCCGATGCCCACGTTCTGGCCGGGATGTACCTGGGTGCCGCGCTGCCGTACCAGGATTCGGCCCGGGCTCACCGTCTGGCCGCCGTAGACCTTGACTCCGAGCCGCTTGGCCTGCGAGTCGCGGCCGTTGCGTGAGCTGCCGCCTGCCTTCTTGTGTGCCATTGCTGTGCCCTCCCCGCTTCAGGCCCCGCCGACGATGTCGTCGATGCGGACCTCGGTATAGTTCTGGCGGTGCCCTTGGGTCGTCTTGGAATGCTTGCGACGGCGCAGCTTGAAGATCATCACTTTGTCGCCCCGGCCATGCGCCACCACCGTGGCCTTGACCTGCGCCCCAGAGACGTACGGAACGCCGACGCGCACCGCGTCGCCCTCGCCAACCATCAATACCTCGTCGAACGACACTCCCGAGCCGACTTGGGCGGGCAGCGCCTCGACGCGCAGCTGCTCGCCGGACTGGACCCGATACTGTTTGCCGCCGGTCTTGATCACCGCGTACATGATAATCCCTGGTTCGAACCTGCAAAGACTTGGAATTATAGGGGATTTCCGCGACACACGTCAAAGCCCATTGTGCTAACCTTCGCCGGCCTGCGGCGGTCACTTCGGCCGGCCGCGCAGTGCCGATCCATGAATACCTTCTCCGCCTTGGACCTGATCGCCGAAGACATGCAGCGCGTCGACGCGCTGATCCGCAGGCGGCTCGACTCGGAAGTGGCGCTCATCCGCCAAGTGGCGGAATACATCGTGACCGGCGGCGGCAAACGGCTGCGGCCCGCGCTGGTGCTGCTCGCCGCGGGCGCGGTCGGTTATCGCGGCGAGGCGTGCCTCGAGCTCGCTGCGGTGGTCGAGTTCATCCACACCGCGACCCTGCTGCACGACGACGTCGTCGACGAGTCCGAGCTGCGCCGCGGCCGCAAGACCGCGAATGCGGCCTTCGGTAACGCCGCCTCGGTCCTGGTAGGCGATTTTCTTTACTCGCGCGCATTCCAGATGATGGTCGGGATCGGCGGCATGCGCGTCATGCAGGTGCTTGCGGACGCCACCAACGCGATCGCCGAAGGCGAGGTGCTGCAGCTCCTCAACTGCCACGATCCGGAGGTCGACGAGGCGCGGTATCTGGCGGTGGTTCGCAGGAAAACGGCCAAGCTGTTCGAAGCGGCGGCGCGCCTGGGAGGCGTCCTGGCGAACGCCCCGCGGCAAGCCGAGGAGGCGCTCGCGGCATACGGCATGCGCGTCGGCACGGCCTTCCAGCTGATCGACGACGTGCTCGATTACTCGGGCGACGCGCCGGCCATCGGCAAGAGCCTCGGCGACGACCTCGCCGAAGGAAAGCCGACCCTGCCTCTGATCTACGCCTTACGCCAAGGTTCGAACGAGCAGGCGCAGATGGTGCGCCGGGCGATTGTCGAGGGTGGGCGGCAGGATTTCCCGCTCGTTCTCGAGGTCATCGAGCGCACCGGCGCGCTCGCCTACGCTCGTGCCGTGGCCGAGCGCGAGGCCGAGGCGGCCAGGCGCGCAATCGAGTCGCTGCCGCATTCGGTGCACAGGGATTCTCTGCTAGAATTAGCAACCTTTTCCGTGGCGCGTCGCCATTGACTTGCGGCCGGCGCAGCGCGGTTGATCCCGTCGGGGTGTAGCTCAGCCTGGTAGAGTACTGCGTTCGGGACGCAGGAGTCGGAGGTTCAAATCCTCTCACCCCGACCAACTCCGTTTGTCTGTCTGTGCACGCGCAGGTCGTCTGGCGCCCAGCGGCCGGCGTCGTGACATTCGTCACGGCGGCCCCGGTCGCGGGGGCCGCGGCGCCGGCCCGTTAAACTATCGCTATGGCGCGACTGATTCTGTTCGCAATTGCGGTGTACGCCCTGGTGTGGCTGCTGCGCCGGGCGGTCGAAGGGCCCGGACATGACGGGCGCCCGCAACGCCCGCCGCGCGCGCGGCCGGAAGTGGACGAGCTGGTGCGCTGTGCGCAATGCGGCGTGCATTTGCCTAGGGCCGAGGCGCGCACCGTCTCGGGGCGCCTCTACTGCAGCGACGAGCATGCCCGGCTGGGACCGCGAGGGGACTGATGCAGGGTCCGCTGCGCTACGGAGCACTGTTCTCGCGCAACGCGCGCACGCCGGACTCGTTCTGGACCTCGTTGCGGTACTTCAACCTGTACCGCATTTGCGTCGCGCTGCTGTTTCTAGGCACGACGATGGTCTACGGCGACTCGCTCAATCTCGGGTCGCACCGCCTGCAGCTGTTCCGCGTCGTCAGCGCGGGCTACCTGTTTACGGGCGTCGTGTTCCACGGCGTGCTGCGCAACCTGCGCGATCGTTTCAATCTGCAGCTGTCCCTGCACGTATTCGTGGATATCGTCGCGATCACGCTGCTGATGTACGCGAGCGGCGGAATCCGCAGTGGGCTGGGCGTGATGGTGCTGATCTCGCTCACCGGGGCGGCGCTGCTCGCGCCGCGGCGGCTCACCTTTCTTTATGCCGCGATCGCGGCGATCGCGCTGTTGCTGGAGCAGAGCTACTGGGTGCTCGCGTACGACCAGCCGAGCGCCGACTTCCTGCAGCCGGGCCTGTTGTCGATCGGCTTCTTCGCGAGCGCCGGCGTCACCAACTGGCTGGCGCAGCGCGTGGCGGCGAACGAGATGCTGGCGCGCCAGCGCGGCCGCGAGCTGCAGAACCAGATGCGGGTCAGCCAGCTGGTGATCGAGGACATGCAGGACGGCGTGCTGGTCCTGGATCGCGAAGGAAGCGTGCTGCAGCACAATCCGCAGGCGCAGCGGCTGCTGGGCATGGAATCGTTGCTGGGGGCGAACGTCGCGCTGCTGCTGCCCGGCTTCGCCGCGCGCTGGCGCGATTGGCAGTCGGATTTCGGCCGCCCGGGAGCGGCCAGCGCCGAGCTAGAGGCCCATGGCAAGGACCTGCGTGCGCGCCTGATCGAGACTGGCACGGAAGAGGAGTTCAGCGTGCTGTTCCTGGAGGATACGACCCGCTCGCGCGAGCAGGCCCGGCAGCTCAAGCTGGCCGCGCTGGGACGGCTAACCGCCAACATTGCGCACGAGATCCGCAATCCGCTCTCGGCGATCAGTCATGCCGCAGAGCTTCTCGCCGAAGAAAGGCGCGAGCAGGACCGCGAGCGCCTCACCCGCATCATCGGCGACAACACCACGCGGCTCGAGCGGCTGGTGGCCGACGTCATGCAGCTCAACCGCAGGGACCGGCGCGCCACGGAGCGCATCAGCCTGAATGGCTGGCTGACGGCGTTCCTCGAGGAGTTCGTGATCACCGAGGCGGTGCCGCCGGAGCGCTTCGAGATCGAGACGGCGCGCGATGCCAGAGTGGAGTTCGACCGCGATCACCTGCGGCAGGTGTTGTGGAATCTATTGCGCAACGCCGTGCGCCACGCGCGCATCGAGCCGCGCAGCGTGCGCATCGTGCTGAAGGCTTACGCCAACCGGGTAGAATTGAATGTGCTCGACAACGGGCCCGGGGTCCCGCCCGCCAGCCAAGGCCAGCTGTTCGAGCCCTTCTTCACGACCGATAGCAAGGGAACGGGGCTGGGCCTGTATCTGGCGCGCGAGCTCTGCGCGGCGAACCGGGCGGTGCTGGAATACGTCGCCGACGTGCCGGGGGCGCATTTCAGGATAGTCTGCGAGGAGGCGGCATGAGGCGGGGCGAGCGGCGCGAGCAGCCTCGTGGCGGGCAGGTTCTGGTCGTCGACGACGAGCCAGACATCCGCGAACTGCTGGAACTCACGCTACTCAAGATGGGGTTGAGGGTGGTTGCGGCGGGCTCGATCGGCGAGGCGAAGGAGTGCCTGAAGAGCGAGCGCTTCAACCTGTGCCTCACGGACATGCGCCTGCCGGACGGCGAAGGGCTGGAGCTGGTGCGGCACATCTCCAGCCTGTCGGCCGATCTCCCGGTCGCGGTGATCACCGCCCACGGCAGCGCGGAGAACGCGGTGGCGGCCCTGAAGGCGGGTGCGTTCGATTACGTCTCGAAGCCGGTCGGCCTGGAGCAGGTGCGCGCGCTGGTACGCGCCGCGCTCTCGCTGCCCGAGCCGGACCAGGGCGCCCCCGGCGAGCAGCGGCTGCTCGGCGACAGCCCGCCGCTGCAGCAGGCGCGCGAAATGATCGCCAAACTCGCCCGAACCCAGGCCCCGGTATATGTGTCCGGGGAATCCGGCAGCGGCAAAGAGCTTGCGGCGTGCCTGATCCACGAGCATGGCGCTCGCCGCGAGCGGCCCTTCGTGCCGGTCAACTGCGGCGCGATCCCGGAAACGCTCATGGAAAGCGAGTTCTTCGGCTACCGCAAGGGCGCATTCACCGGCGCCGAGCAGGATCGTGACGGGTTTTTCCAGGCGTCGAACGGCGGCACGTTGTTCCTCGACGAGGTGGCCGACCTGCCGCTCGCGATGCAGGTCAAGCTGCTGCGCGCCATCCAGGAAAAGCGCGTGCGCAAGGTCGGCTCGACGCAGGAAGAGCCGGTAGACGTGCGCATCATCTCGGCCACCCACCTGAGCCTGGCGGCATGCGTGGAGGCCGGCAAGTTCCGGCAGGACCTGTTCTACCGGCTCAACGTCATCGAGCTCAAGATGCCGCCGCTGCGCGAGTGCCGCGAGGATATCGTGCCGATCGCTGCCAGCATCCTGGAGCGCCTTGCCAAGCACAGCGGCCGGCCCCCGGTCCGCTTGTCGCCAGCGGCGATCGCGGAACTGACGTACTACGACTTCCCCGGCAACATCCGCGAGCTCGAGAACATTCTCGAGCGCGCCACCGCGCTCTCAGGCGCCCAGGAGATCGGACCCGACGACCTGAGGTTGAAGCCGCTGGCGGGCGACGGGGCGGCCGGCGAGGTGGGCCGCACCGCGGAGGGCGGGGGAGGTGTGCCACTGCCGGATTATCTGGACCGCGTCGAGCGCGAGGCGATTCTGGAGGCGCTCGAGAAGACCGGCTTCAACCGCACCGCGGCCGCCAAGCTGCTCGGCATCACGTTCCGGGCGCTGCGCTACCGCATGCAGCGGCTCGGCATCCGCGAGCCGGGCGCAAGCCCGGGGGCCCCGGGCGTTTGATGGAGATCGGGAGCGACGGCCTGCTGGCGGGCGTTCCCTACGTGGCCTCGCCGAACTGCGATGACCGCCCGTCCGGCGTCGCAGTGTCCTTGCTGCTGCTGCATTCGATCAGCCTGCCACCGGGGCAGTTCGCGGGCGATGCGGTCGAGCGCTTTTTCACCAATCGGCTCGACCCGCTCGCGCACCAGTACTTCCGCTCGATCGCAAACCTCAGGGTCTCGGCACACTTCTTTTTGCGCCGCAGCGGAGATCTGGTCCAGTTCGTTCCGGTGCGGCGGCGCGCGTGGCACGCCGGCGAGTCCGCTTGGCGAGCGCGCGTGCGCTGCAACGACTATTCAATCGGCGTCGAGCTAGAAGGGACCGACGACACCGCGTTCAGCGACGCGCAGTACGCGCAGCTGGCGGCGCTCACGCGCGCGCTGTGCGTCGCGCTTCCGATCCGCGATGTCGCGGCCCACAGCGACGTCGCGCCCCAACGCAAGACCGATCCCGGCGCGCGCTTCGACTGGGCACGCTTTCTCGCCGAGCTCGCGCGCGCCTGAGCGCGCGGCACCGCACCGCTGTTTGCCAAATTTTGCTCGCGCGTGCTGGCGGCGCGCCGGCGCTGCTTGCAAAAAATCCTTGCCATGGTAAATTGCACGCACTAGAATTAGTTTGGAATGAGTGGCTAAACACTAGATATTGTGGTTTTGTCTGGGGCCGCCGAGAGCCAGAGGTGCCGCGGACGGGCGGGCGGAGAGACCGGGCAACCGGGCGAGAGGAAGGAGACCGGCATGCAGATCGCTCAGGAGAATGCAAACACGAGTGCGGTATTGGGCGTGAGCATTCCTGAGCACAGTCAATCGGTCAGACCTTCGTATGCCGATTACAAAGTCATTCGTCGCAATGGCGCGGTGGTCGGATTCGAGCCGGGCAAGATCGCGGTCGCGATGACCAAGGCGTTCCTGGCGGTGAACGGCAGCCAGGGCGCGGCCTCTGCGCGCGTCCGGGAGCTGGTCTCGGGCCTCACCGACAGCGTAGTCAACGCCCTCGTGCGGCGCCAGCCGCAGGGCGGCACCTTCCATATAGAAGACATCCAGGACCAGGTCGAGCTCGTGCTCATGCGCTCCGGCGAGCACGACGTGGCGCGCGCCTACGTGCTGTATCGCGAAGAGCGCGCCAAGGCGCGCGCCCAGGACAGGTCCGCGCGCGACAAGACGGTTGACCAAGCGGTGCTGTCCGTCGTCGAGGGCGGGGCCCGCAAACCGCTAGACCTGGAGGGGCTGCGCGGCCTGTTGAGCTCGGCGTGCGCCGGGCTGGAGGGCGCCGCGGCGCCGGAAGCGATCCTCGAGAGCACGCTGCGCGACCTGTACGACGGCGTGCCGATGGAGGAGGTGCGCAAATCCGCCGTCCTGGCGGCTCGCGCGCTGATCGAGAAGGATCCCGCTTACAGCTATGTCACTGCCAGGCTGCTGCTGCACACCATCCGACTCGAGGTGCTTGGGGAAGAGGCCAGCCAAGCGGAGATGGAGACGCGCTACGCGGCCTATTTCCGCGAGTTTGTGCGGCGCGGCATCGACGCCGAGCTGCTCGAGCCTGAGCTGGCCAACTTCGACCTCGCCCGGCTGGGCAAGGCGCTGCGGGCCGAGCGCGACCTGCAGTTCGGCTATCTCGGCCTGCAGACCTTGTACGACCGCTACTTTCTGCACGTGCGCGGCCACCGAATTGAGCTGCCGCAGGCGTTCTTTATGCGCGTCGCAATGGGCTTGGCGCTCAACGAGAGCGACCGTGAGGCGCGCGCCATCGAGTTCTACGACGTGCTGTCGACCTTCTACTTCATGAGCTCGACGCCGACGTTGTTCAATTCCGGCACCCTGCGCTCGCAGCTTTCGTCGTGCTACCTCACCACGGTGTCCGACAACCTCGAGGGGATCTACGACGCGATCAAGGAGAACGCCCTGCTCGCCAAGTACGCCGGCGGGCTGGGCAACGACTGGACTCCGGTGCGCGCGCTGGGCTCGCACATCAAGGGCACGAACGGCAAGTCGCAGGGCGTGGTGCCGTTCCTCAAGGTCGTGAACGACACCGCTGTGGCGGTCAACCAGGGCGGCAAGAGGAAGGGCGC
>Ga0307372_10012017_pt1 | contig 11436 bp, 10 predicted proteins | sample OX1MG_FD_202533 | JGI IMG/M metagenome (GOLD analysis project Ga0307372, IMG submission 202533) | Soil microbial communities from Risofladan, Vaasa, Finland - OX-1 | ecosystem: Environmental > Terrestrial > Soil > Coastal area > Acid sulfate soil | place: Finland: Risofladan, Vaasa | collected...
GACCTGTACGAGCGCGAGCACGCCGCCGGCTTGCTGGCGCGCATGATGGTGGTGTTCGGCGTGGTGCCGATTGCTGCGCCGCTGGTGGGCGCCGGCATGCTGGCGCTGCGCGGCTGGCCGGGAATTTTCTGGCTGATGGCCGCAACCGCGCTCGCGCTGGCGGCCTGGGTCGCCTTCGAGCTTGAGGAGACCGCGCCGCTGCCGCGGGCGCCGGCGCGCCCGCGGCGCGTGGCTGCCAATCTCGCAAGATTGCTCGCCGACCGCCGCTTCGTGGGGCCGCTCGTGATCTTGTTGTGCACGCAAGGCGGAATCTACGCTTTCGTTTCGAACTCGGCCTTCGTGCTCGTTCACGGCCTGGGCCTGTCGCCCATCCAGTACAGCTTGTGCTTCTCCGCGGTGATGCTCGGCCAGATCGCGGGAGCGCAATTGAGCACCCGGCTGGTGCTCAAGCACGGGATCGCGGCGATGGCGCGCACCGGCGCACGCCTCGCCAGCGTCTCGGGCCTTGTGCTTGCCGCGCTCGCCTGGGCTGGCGCCGCGCACTGGTACGCGGTCGTGCTGCCGATGGTTGTTTACGTTTTCGCCAGCAGCTACGTGCTTCCGCACGCCACCGCGGCAGCGCTGTCGCCGTTCCCGCAAATCGCAGGCGCCGCGTCGTCCCTGCTGGGGACCTGCCAGTTCTCCGTCGGCGCCGCGGTGAGCGCGGGCCTGGGCGCGGCGTTCGACGGCACCGCCCGCCCGATGGCGAGCGTGGGCGCGCTCACCCGGGTCGGGGCGCTCGCCGGCTACAGTCTGCTCCTGCACGAGCGCGCCGCCCCCCATGGAAACCGTTGACGCAGTCGTAGTCGGCGCCGGGGTCGTCGGCCTCGCGGTGGCGCGCGCGCTGGCGCTCGCCGGCCGCGAGGTGGTGGTGCTGGAGGCGGAAGACGCCATCGGCACGCACACCAGCTCGCGCAATTCCGAGGTGATCCACGCCGGGATCTACTACCCGAGGGATTCGCTCAAGGCGAGAAGCTGCATCGCCGGAAGGCACCGGCTGTACCAGTATTGCGTGGAGCACGGCGTGCCGCACGCCCGCTGTGGCAAGCTGCTCGTGGCCGCCGACGAGGGGCAGCTCGCGGCGTTGGAGGCGCTGCGGGTCAAGGCGCACGCAAACGGCATCACCGACGTGGTGCCGCTGAGCCGTGGACAGACGCTCGCCCTGGAACCGGAGCTCAGCTGCGCCGCGGCCCTTTATTCGCCTTCTACCGGCATCATCGACAGCCACGCACTGATGCTCGCGTATCTCGGGGACGCGCAGGCGCACGGCGCAATGCTCGCGCTGCGGAGCCCGCTCGGCCGTGCACGCGTGCGCGCCGACGGCACGCTCGAGCTCGAGGTCGGCGGACACGAGCCGATGCGCCTCGCCGCGCGCTGCGTCGTGAACAGCGCCGGGCTCACCGCGCCGAGTCTTGCGCGGCGTATCGAGGGCTATCCCGCCGCGCTCGCGCCGCGCGAGCTCTACGCCAAGGGCAATTACTACGCACTCGCGCGTCGCTCGCCGTTTGCGCGCCTGGTGTATCCGATTCCGGAGCCCGGTGGCCTCGGCGTGCACGTCACGCTCGACCTCGGCGGCCGGGCGCGCTTCGGCCCGGACGTCGAATGGGTCGAGCGCATCGCCTATGACGTCGATCCGCGGCGCGCCGAGCGCTTCTACGCCGCGATCCGGCGCTACTGGCCGGCGTTGCCCGACGGCGCGCTCGCACCCGGCTATGCAGGCATCCGGCCGAAGGTCGCGGGGCCGGGCGAGCCGGCGCCGGATTTCCTGATCCAGGGCCCGCGCGAGCACGGCGTGGCCGGGCTGGTGCATCTGTTCGGCATCGAATCGCCAGGCCTCACCGCGAGCCTCGCGCTCGCCGACGCGGTGCTCGCGGCGCTGCGTTGACATCGGGCAGTGCGATAGTCGAAGATTCCGCACGTTCATGGAGACTCTAGCCTGCCGGCGCATTGAGCAGGCCGCGCTGATCCACCATGGCTCGCTCAGCCCGCGTTCCGCTCTACACCACTGTCGAAGTGCGCGCGCTCGAGCGTGCCGCGGGCGAGGTCGTGCCGAGCCTCATGCAACGCGCCGGCGCCGCTGCCGCGGCGCTCGCCGCCGGCCTGGTGCCCGATAGCGGCAAAGACGTGCTGGTGCTCGCCGGGCCCGGCAACAACGGCGGCGACGCCTACGAAGTAGCGCTCGGCCTCAAGCAGCGCTTCTTTCGCGTGACCCTGGTCAGCCCCGCCGGGAGTTCGGTGCTGCCGCCGGAGGCGGCGCGCGCGCAACGCGGTTGGCGCGAGGCCGGCGGGCAGACGCATGCCGCCGTGCCGCCGGGGCGCAGCTGGGGGCTGGTCGTCGATGGGTTGTTCGGTATCGGGCTGGCGCGCGAGCCGGCCGGCGAGTACGCGCAGCTGATCGACTACGCCAACGCCCAGCGCTGCCCGGTGCTCGCGCTCGACGTCCCGAGCGGGCTCGAATCCGACAGCGGGCGCAAGCTCGGCCGGGCGGTGCGCGCCACGCACACGATCACCTTCATCGCGCTCAAGCCCGGGCTGCTCACGCTCGACGGCCCGGACTACTGTGGCGCGCTCACGGTCGCCGATCTGGGGCTGGAGGTGAAGAAGCTCGCGCCGCCGCGTGGCTGGGTCGCGGATCCGGACCTGTTCACGGGCGCGCTCACTCCGCGACCGCGCAACTTCCATAAGGGGCTGGCCGGCTCGGTCGCAATCCTGGGCGGCGACACCGGCATGTGCGGCGCAGCCCTGCTCGCCGGCCGCGCCGCGATCAAGCTCGGCGCGGGACGCGTGTACGTCGGAATGCTCGACGAGCACGCGCCGCGCTTCGATTCCGGCGCGATCGAGCTGATGCTGCGCCCGCCGGACCAGGTGCTCGGCCTGGCGCTCGACGCAGTGGTGGTAGGCCCCGGGCTCGGCCAGAGCGAGCGCGCCGCGACGCTGCTCGGCGCCGCGCTCGCGAGCGAGCTGCCCTGCGTCCTCGACGCCGACGCGCTCAACCTGATCGCGCACAACCCCGACCTGCGCCACGCCTGCGCGCGCCGTCCGGCCGACACCCTGATCACACCACACCCGGGGGAAGCCGCGCGCCTGCTCGGCACCACGATCGACGAGGTGCAGCGCGACCGGCTGAAGGCGGCGCAGAGTCTGGCCTCAGAACTGAGCGCGCACGCCGTGCTCAAGGGCAACGGCAGCGTGCTCGCGGCGCGCGACGGGCACTGGTTCGTCAACACCTCGGGCAACCCGGGCATGGCGAGCGCAGGCATGGGCGACGTGCTCTCCGGCATCCTCGGCGCCCTGCTCGGCCAGGGGCTCGGCGGCGAAGCGGCGCTGGTGCTCGGCGTGCATCTGCACGGCTGCGCGGCCGACGAACGGGTGAGTACGGGCCACGGTCCCGTCGGACTGACGGCGAGTGAGCTGATCGAGCCGGCACGGCGGATCTGGAACGGCTGGATGTCCGGCCGGCAGGACGCGCCCGGCGCGCGGCGCGTCTAGGCCGCCAGCACGCGCGGCTTGGGCTCGGGATACGGATAGAGCACGTTGAGGGCGATCGACTGACCGCCGGCCTGCACGAGACGCACGTGCTCGCGCTTGAGCTCGCGCGCGTGCCGCACCCCGCAGGAGTGCGCGATCATGTCGATCTCGCGGTTCATGTTGTTGGCGTAGTTCGCCACCCGCAGGTACTTCTCCTCGACCACCAGCGCGCGCTGCAGCCGCTTGTGGTGCGTGGTCACCCCGGTCGGGCAGGTATTGGTGTGGCAGCGCAACGCCTGGATGCAGCCCAGCGAGAACATGAAACCGCGCGCCGTGTTGACGAAGTCCGCGCCTGCGCACAGCGCCCATGCCGCGCGCGCGGACGTGACGAGCTTGCCCGAAGCGACCACCCGGATGCGCTGCCTCAGACCCGATTCGATCAGCGCGTCGACCACCCGCGGCAGCGCCTCGTCGATCGACAGGCTCATGTGGTCGGCAAGGGCCTGGGGCGCCGCACCCGAGCCGCCCTCGCCGCCGTCGATCACCAGAAAATCGGGCGCGAACTCGAGTCCCTTGCGGTGCACCGAGTCGGCGAGGTCGTTCATGAAGCGCCAGCCGCCAATCGCGGTCTTCACCCCCACCGGGCGCCCGGTAAGATCGCGCACCCAGGCGATCCGTTCGAGCAGCTGGTTGACGTCCGCGATGTCGCGGTGCCGGTTGGGGCTGATCGAGTCGCGCCCCTGCGGGATGCCTCGGATCTGCGCGATCTCGGCGGTCACCTTGCGCCCCGGCAGCACCCCGCCCTTGCCGGGCTTGGCGCCCTGCGAGAGCTTGATCTCGAACGCCTTCACCACCCTGGCCAGCTCGAGCAGCCGCTCCGGCGAGAGATTGCCCTGCGGGTCGCGCATGCCGTACTTCGCGGTGCCGATCTGCATGATGACGTCGCAGCCGCCCTCAAGGTGATAAGGTGACAGCCCGCCCTCGCCGGTGTCCAGCCAGCAGCCGGCGAGCGCCGCGCCGCGCGACAGCGAGCGCACCGCCGGCGCCGAGATCGCACCGTAGCTCATGCCGCTGACGTTGACGATCGAGCGCGCCTCGAACGGCTGCTCGCAGTAACCCTCGCCCAGCGCCAGCGCAGGCGTCGGCAGGCGCTCCTCTTCGAGCACCGGGAAGGGATGATTAACAAACACCAGAGCGCCCGGCTGGCGCAGGTCGTAGGTCGAGCCGAAGCCGATCATGCCGCCCTCGTTCTTCGCCAGGCGATAGACCCACGAGCGCGTGGCGCGATTGAACGGCATCTCGTCGCGGTCGCCGGAGAAGAAGTACTGCCTGAAGTACTCCCCGAGCTGCTCGAAAAAATAACGCAGATGGCCGATCACGGGATAGTTGCGCAGCACCCCGTGCTTTTTCTGCGTGACGTCGCTGATGAACAGGAACAGCAGCACCAACACCAGCGCGAAGCCGATCAGCGTGCCGATGCCGTAGGATAGGATGTCCTTCATCATGGAACGGCCTCCGCGAGCGGGCAGGCGCCTCGCCAGGCCCGCCTGGTGTCGAAGCGCCGCGGCATTTCGCGAATAATAGGCGATATTTGGCCACCACCCTGGCATCGGCTCGAATGGACACAGCAGAATCCCGGCTCGGAGAACTGACTTCGGCCTACCTGTACCGACTCATCGCCGCGCGCGAGCCCGAGCCGCGCAAGAAGCGGCTGTTCGAGGAACTGGCGCGCGACGCCGACGCGCAGGCCCTGCACTGGGAGCGGCAGCTGCGCGCGCAGGGCATCGAGCCCGGGCCCTTCAGCCCTGACCTGCGCGCGCGCCTGGTCGGGCTGCTGGTGCGCCTGCTCGGTCCGCAGCGCCTCACGCACGCGCTCACCGCGATGAAGGTGCGCGGCATGTCGGTGTATCGCGGCAGCGCGCGCGCGCCGCGCAGCGCCGCGGCGTTGCCCTCCAAGCACGACGAGGTCGGCGAGCAGCATCGTGAAGCCAGCGGCGGCGGCGGCAGCCTGCGTGCCGCGGTGTTCGGGGTCAACGACGGCCTGGTATCCAATGCCAGCCTGATCCTCGGTGTGGCGGGCGCCGGCACCGACAACGCGGTCATCCTTCTCACCGGCGTAGCGGGGCTGCTCGCCGGAGCGTTCTCGATGGCGGCCGGCGAATACGTCTCGGTGCGCTCGCAGCGCGAGATGTACGAATATCAGATCGCGCTCGAGGAGGCCGAGCTCGCCGAGTATCCGGAGGAGGAAGCCGGCGAGCTGTCGCTGATTTTCCAGGCGCGCGGCATGGCCGAGGACGAGGCTCGAAGCTATGCGCAGAGCCTGATCGCCGACCCGACGCGCGCCCTCGACACCCTGACGCGCGAGGAGCTCGGACTGAACCCCGAGGATCTGGGCTCTCCCTGGGGGGCGGGGCTATCGTCGTTTCTGTCGTTCGCCGTCGGCAGCGCGATCCCGCTCGCGCCGTTCCTGCTGATGCGCGGCGCACATGCGCTCGCCGTGTCCGTCACGGTCGCCGCGGCAGCGCTGTTCCTGGTCGGCGCGGCGACCAGCCTGTTCACCGGGCGCAGCGCGCTGCGCGGTGGCCTGCGCATGCTGGTGATCGGCGCCGGCGCCGGCGCGCTCACCTTCGGCATCGGCCGTCTGCTGGGGGTGGGGCTGGGATAGGGCGCCCGGGCGCGAGGTCGACGCCCGGCCGAGCTCGCGAAAAGCAAGCGCGAGCCGGCTGCTCGCTCCCCTCACCCCTTGAGCCGTTTCACCACGTCGTAGATTTCGTTGGCGTGACCACGCAGGTTGAGCGCCTGCGCGGTGTGTCGGATCACGCCCTTCTTGTCGATGACGAAGGTCGAGCGCACCAGGCACTCGCGCCGCACGCCGTCGGTCTCCTTTTGCTGCAGGACCCCGTACTTGCGACACACCTCGCCCTCCAGGTCGGAGAGCAGGTTGATCGACAGGCCGTGCTTGTCGCGGAACGCGGCGTGCACGAGGCAATCGTCGCGCGAAACGCCCAGGATGACGCAGTCGTGCCGGCCGAACTGGTCCTCGTGGTCGGAGAACTCGATCGCCTGCTGGGTACAGACCGGAGTGTCGTCGCGCGGATAAAAATAGAGCACGACGTTCTTCTTGCCGCGATACGCCGACAGGCTTACGGTCTGCATGTCGGCGTCCGGCAGCGAAAAGCTCGGCGCTGTTTGTCCAGGCTGCAGCATGGCGAAGTGTTCGCGGCCGATTCTAAAGCATCCCGTTTGCGCGATGACAAGAGGTTTTGCGCGGCGCGAATATAATGGCCCGATGCCCGATCGTCTGCTGGGCGGCGCGTCGCCGCGCCTCTTCTTGCGCCGCCATTGGCAGAAGCGGCCACTTCTGGTACGCGCGGCGCTGCCGGGTTTTCGCGGCGTGCTCGACCGTCGCGCGCTGTTCGCGCTGGCCGCGCGCGACGACGTCGAGTCGCGTCTGGTGGAGCGCGCCGGCAACCGCTGGCGGGTCGCGCACGGGCCGCTGTCGGGCAGGCGACTGCAGCGCACCGCCGCGCGCAACTGGACGCTGCTCGTCAACGGCGTCAATGTGCACCTCGCGGCGGCCGACCGGCTGCTGCGGCGCTTCGCCTTTCTGCCGCAGGCGCGCCTCGACGACGTCATGGTGAGCTACTCGGCTCCCGGGGGTGGCGTCGGGCCGCACGTCGACTCGTACGACGTGTTCCTGCTGCAAGGACCCGGGCGGCGCGTATGGCGGATCGCGCGCCCGCAGCCCTACGCGCTGCAGCCGGGCGTGCCGCTCAAGCTGATCGCCGGCTTCGCGCCCGAGGACGAATACCTCCTCGAACCCGGCGACCTGCTCTACCTGCCGCCGGGCTGGGGACACGATGGCGTGGCGCTCGAGACGTGCTTCACGTACTCGATCGGCTTTCGCGCGCCGCGTGGCGCCGAGCTCGCCGCGGCCTTTCTCGATTACCTGCACGAGCACGCGCTACCGGAAGGCGAATACCGCGATCCGGAGCTGCGCCCGACGCGCCGCCCGGCGCACCTCGGCAGCGACATGCTCGCCAAGAGCGCGGCGCTGCTCGGCCGCCTGCGCTGGTCGAAGCGCGACGTTGAGCGCTTCCTCGGCGAGTACCTGACCACGCCCAAGCCGCAGGTCTCCTTCGCCCGCCCGCGGCGCACGCCGTCGCGGGTGTCGTTCGCGCGGCGCCTGGCGCGTTGCGACGCGGTGCTCGATCCGAAGACACAGCTGCTCTACCGCGCAGCGCACTTCTACGTGAACGGCGAGCTGCTCGCTCCGCGCCCCGCCCAGCGCACGATGCTGGCGGTCCTGGCCGACGCGCGTCGCGCGCCGGGGCGCGCGCTTGCTCGCGCCGGGTTGTGCGATCTGCTCCTGGACTGGTTTCGATCGGGCTTTGTGCATCTGGAGCGCGCAGCGTGAGCGAGAACCGGCCGCAGTACGAGCGCTTCGACACCGAGACCGGCTTCCAGAGCGCGGTCGATCGGCTGCTCGCGCAGCCCGGACGCGAGCTGCGCGTATTCGATCCCGACCTCCGCGCGCTGCGCTTGGACGCTCCGCAGCGCGTCGCCCTGCTGGAGCAGTTCCTGGTCTCGAGCCGCGGTTGTCGACTGTACATCGCATTGCACGAACCGGAGTACGTCACCGGGCACTGTCCGCGTCTGATGGGGCTGCTCGCGCGCTTCTCGCACGCCATCGCCATCCACCGCACGCACGAAGAGATCCGCTCCATCCAGGACAGCTTCCTGGTGCTCGACCAGAGCCATTACGTGCGCCGCGCCATGGCCCGCTTTTTCCGCGGCGCGATCGGCCTGGATGACGAGCCCGAAGCATTCGCCATGTGCTCGCGCTTCCAGGAGATCTGGGCGGCCTCCTTCCCGGCGGTCTCGGGCACTACTCTGGGCCTGTAGTCGGCGCCGGGCGCGATTGGCCTCCGGTCTGGGAGCGTGGACGCGCTTTTTTTGCAATTCGTTGACGAAAGTGTCTTGTCAGCGCCGACAGCCTCTCTATACTTCGCGCCTCGCTCGCCCGAATGGGCGGGTGACCATGGTTCCGTCTTGACGTCAAAACGTACTCGATTGAAGGAAATGCCCAAATGAAGAAGTCTCTGCTGATAGCCGCCGGCGTGGCCGTCGCCTTGGCCGCCTGTGGTAAGGAAGAACAATCCAAGCCTGCTCCGGAACCCGCCCCGGCGACCGAGCCGGCGCAACCCGCGCCCGCTCCGGCCCAGCCCGCCGCCGCAGCCCCGGCCGCCCCGGAGGCAGCCCAACCGGCCCAGGAGGCCGCACCCCCCGCAGCCGCCCCGGCTGCTGCCGAACCGGCCCAGCAAACGCCGCCGACGGAAGAAAAGAAAGAGGATAAGTAATCGGACCGTAAGGGGCGCACCTGCGCGTCCCATACGCCCACGCCACGCCGACCGGCTGGCACCGCTGGGGCCCGTCGGTCTTTTTTTGTCCGCCGATCGCCCGGCGCGGATTCGAAAGCCGGGCCTGGGGTCCGTGCCCCTAGCGCAGCTCGCGCCAGCCGAAGCCGTCTTGCTGGCTGGCAATGCCGACCCAAGCCGGCTCGCAGCCCAGCGCGCGGGCGAGCGCCGCGCTGGCAAGCTCCGGACGGTTGTTCTGCTCCGAAAGATGCGCCGCGACGACGTGCCTTAGGCGCGTGCGGTCGATGCCCGCGAGCAGCTTCTCCGCGGCGGAGTTGTCGAGATGCCCGAACGGGCCGCCGATGCGCTGCTTGAGCCACTTCGGGTAGGCGCTGTTCCACAGCATATCGAGGTCGTGATTGCATTCGAGGACCAGCGCATCGCAGCCCGACAGAGTGGCCTCGACGTGGGCCGTAGGCGCTCCGATATCCGTCAGCACTCCGAGGCGGAAGGCGCCGTCGGAGAGCACGAACTGCACCGGCTCGCGCGCGTCATGCGGAACGGTGAACGGACGCACCTCGAGCTCGCCCACCGCGAACGCGGAGCGGGCATCGATCAGGCGCACGTCCAGCTTCGCCGCGAGCTTGCCCGCTTCTTCGAGCGCGCGGTGGGTGCCATAGGTGAGCCAGACGGGGAGGCGGTGCCGCACGGCCAGCGCCGCCACCCCGCCGCCGTGGTCGTCGTGCTCGTGCGTCACAAGGATCCCGGCGAGATCGGCGGGCGCGAGCCCGAGGCGCGCCAGGCGGTGCTCGACCTCGCGCGGCGAAAGGCCGCAGTCGAGCATCACCCGGCTGCCGCCCGCCTCGGCGACCAGGCAGTTGCCCTTGCTGCCGCTCGCCAGTGAGGCGAAGCGCATCATGGGCGCGGCTGCGCCTACTTCAGCTGAGCGTTCAGAAGCGCGAGGATCTTGCTCGCGGTCTCCGACTTCTCGGCCACGCCGTCCTTGTTGAGGACGCGGATCTGGCTGTTGTCGTTCACCTGCTTGACCTGGACCTGGTATTGCTCCGGCTTGGCCTTGTCGCTGTTGGAGCGCCAGAACGCAAGCCGCGAAAGGAGGCTGGGCTTGGTCGCCTTATCCATCTCGGCCTCGGGGTCGGCGTAGCGCACGTAATACAGGCCCTTCTCCCGGTTCTGGTCCTGCACCGTGAACCCGACGCGATCGAGCGCGAGCCCAACGCGGCGCCAGGCGCGGTCGAACGGCTCCAGCACCTCGATCATCTCGGTGCCGCCGACGTCCGGCTTCAGTTCGGCGCGCACTTTGCGCGGCGCCGAGACGGCCGCTTCCTTAACCTGTTCTTTGTCCGCGCCGAGTCGCACCATCAGCCGGCGCAGAAACTCGGCCTCGAGTCCCGGGTCGGGGGGGCGCGGCTCCCACATCGTGCGGTCCAACGGCTGGTCGGGATTCTGGCTCGGGCTGCCGACGTAGACCTCCTGCATGCCGCGGTGGCTGATGTAGATCTCGGTGCCCTTGCCGTCCGGGGTGTGCTCCAGCCGCGTGCGGAACTTGTCACGCTCGGGGGTCGAATAGAGCTCTCCGACCAGCTTGCCGAGCGTGCGGCGAATGAGATCCTGCGGAATCTTGGCGCGGTTCTCCGCCCAGTCGGTCTCCATCACGCCTGCGGCAGGAATCTCGGTCTTGATCAGGAAGCCGTTTTCCTGCCAGAAATCCTTGATCAGCGGCCAGAGCTGCTCGGGCGTTTCGTTGCTCACCACGAGCCAGCGCTCTGTGCCGTCGCGCTCGATGCGCATGTGGGCCACCTTGGGCAGCACGTCGCTGTTGCCCACCTCCCCCGCCTGCTCCTTGCGCTCGGCCTGGTAGCCCGACAGGGTGGCGCTGGAGCTGGTGCCGATCGCAGGCACGTCATAGCGATCGCTCGGCGTCGGTGCGGTGAGGTCCGGCGGGACCTCCAGCGACGGCAGCGTACCGGCGGACTTGTAATCGATCGGCTTGCCGTGCGTCAGGCTGCTGACCGTGCCGCAGCCCCCGAGAGCGAACGCCGCGCCGAGCGCGGCGACTAGACCCAGGCGCCGAGCGCCCCGATACGCCTTCATGCACGACCCTCCACCACGCGCAGGCCCGGCAGGGTAATGCCCGCTTCGTGCAGCGCCTCGCGCACGGCCTGATGAAACCTCTCGGACAACGGCACCAGCGGAAGCCGCAGGCCGCCCTCCATCATGCCCATCTCCGCCAGCGCCCACTTCACCGGCGCAGGGTTGGTCTCGAGGAACAGGCGCTGGTGCAGCGGCAACAGCCTGAGGTTGATGTCGCGCGCCTTCTTCACGTCTCCGACCAGCGCCGCCGCGCACATCTCATGCATCTGGCGCGGCGCCACGTTGGCGGTCACCGAGATCACGCCGTGCCCGCCGAGCAGGGTCAGCGCCAGCGCGGTCGAATCCTCGCCGCTGTAGATGGCGAAGTTGCGCGGCGCGCGCTTGATCAGGTCGGTGCCGCGCTCGATGCTCGCGGTCGCGTCCTTGATGCCCATGATGCCCGGCACCTGCGCCAGCCGCA
>Ga0307372_10012021_pt1 | contig 11433 bp, 10 predicted proteins | sample OX1MG_FD_202533 | JGI IMG/M metagenome (GOLD analysis project Ga0307372, IMG submission 202533) | Soil microbial communities from Risofladan, Vaasa, Finland - OX-1 | ecosystem: Environmental > Terrestrial > Soil > Coastal area > Acid sulfate soil | place: Finland: Risofladan, Vaasa | collected...
CGGCCTCACCGCGAGGGGAACCCCCGAAGGAATTCGAGATCCGGCGGGAGCTCCCCATGGGTCGACACCCGATCCTCGGGGTCTTCCCGACCCTCGATCGACTGCCGACCGCCCGTCGGCTCGAGCCGGATGCGGACAAGCGCGCGGAGCTGTTCCGGTCCACGGAGATCGAGCTCGTCGCCGACGACATGTGGATGTACGTCGCTCCGAAGAAGAAGTTCCCGGGCGCTCCGCGCGGCTGGAAGCCGGTGGTCTCGCCGGCGTCCGACTGCATCGTCGTCGGCGCCGCCCACCTCCGGGAAAGCTCGGCGACCATGCTGTTCATGGACATCTACCACGAGCTCTGCCACGTCCGCCAACGTCGGGACGGGGCCGACCTGTACGATCGGTCCGTGGGGTATACCCAGCGATGGACGGAGGTCGAAGCGTACCGGTTCGTGGTGGAAGAGGCCCGCCGGTTCGATGTCTCGGACGAGTACCTGCGCGACTACCTCAAGGTCGACTGGATCTCCAAGGAGGAGCATCGCTCCCTCCTGCACGAGCTCGGCGTTCCCGTGGCCTAGAGGAGGCGTGCCGCGGTCCGGCGCCGCTCTGCTTCCTGAGTAACGGACGCTTTATGCCTCGGCCCCAAAATCGAAGCATTCGTCCGAAGGGCACTGGGCGGCGGTCGTGGTCGACATCACCATCCACCAACCGATCCGACCCTCGAGCAGCGATCTCTGGTTCCTCGCCTACCTCCCGCTCGCCATCTCCGACGGGATCGCAACGCCGCTGATCCCGCTGCTCGCGCTCCAGCACTTCGGAGCCTCCGCGTTCGCCGTCACGATCATCATCGGCGCGAGCAGCATGAGCCAGGTCCCGTTCACGATCCTGTGGGGGAACCTCTCCGATCGCGTCGCCCACCGGAAGTACTTCCTCGTCGGATCGTTCCTCGCCACCGGCCTCAGCATCATCGGGATCGCGTTCGCTCCGGACCTCTCCAGCTACTTCTGGCTCAACATCGTCGAAGGGCTCGCCTGCGCCGCGAGCGCGCCGATCGGCACGATGCTCCTGTTGGAAACCCGTCACAAGCGATGGTGGCCGGGGGACATCGGTCTCTTCGGTCTCATCTCGGGGATCGGCACGACGGTGGGGCTCGCCATCGGGATCGTCTGGCTGTTCGTCATCGGGGTCAACCAGTCCGCCGTCCAGGTGATGACGGGGCTCCTCGTCCTCTCCGGGATCCTCGCGGTCGTCGGCGCGATCATCGCGTGGGCCTGGATCGAAGAGCCAACGAGCCGCATCGAGCGACGTGCCGTCGCCGAGCTCGTCAATCTGCATCGCGGGGTCGTCGAACGCTATCGCCACTTCCGCTCGCGCGTGCTCAACATCGTCGACATCGCGCGGGGTCCCGTCGAGCGGTTGAAGGGACGCGAGGTCCTCTTCCTCGCGGCCCTCGGGGTGATGAGCGTCGGCTTCGACATGTTCTACGGACCATTTCCGGTCTTCCTCTGGCAGAACGCTCAGCTGTCCGACGCGTCGATCTTCATCGTCTACCTCGGGTCCAGCGCGGCGGCGACCGCACTGTTCTTCCAATCGGGCCGGGCGGTCGAGGCCCGCTCGCCGAAGTCGGTGTTCTTGGGCTCGCTCTTCGGCCGGGTCCTCTTGATGCTCCTGTTCCTGTGGGGGCCGATCTACATCCTCCTCGGACACGGCAGTCCCGCGCTCACGGGTTGGTTCACGTTGTTGAACGCCCTCCTCGGAGTCACGTGGGCGTTCATCAGCACCGCGAGCACGCTGTTCCTGATGCGGCTGGTCGGTCGATCGGCGCGCGGCCGCGCTCTCGGCCTGTACAACGCGATCGCCGGGCTTGGCGGATTGTTCGGCACGGTGGCCGGAGGGTACCTCTTCTCGACCTACGGAGTCGGTCTCACCTACTCGCTCGCGGCCGGGATCGTTCTGTTCGGGATGGCCATGCTCGCCCCGATCCCCTACCATTCCTTCCGCGTACCGTACCGGGCCGCCCCCCGTCGAAGCTGGGGCCGCGACACTCGCGGAACGACCGCTCCGCCGCGCGGGGAGCCTGCTGCCAGCGAGCCCGGTTCCTCGGATGCGCAGAGGGAAGGCGACGCGCACGTGCCCGCAAGCGCCTTACGCGGACCGCCCACCTCGGCCACGCACCCTAAAGACCCACCCCCTCGTGGCGCGGGCCGTGAGCGCGGACCTCCAGCCCCCCGAGAATGAACGGGCGGTGGGGCTCGCGTTCTACGCGACCCGCGCCCCCGGCGTGCCGGGGACCCTCAAAGCCAACCCTGAATCCTTCCGCGTACGCGAGATCTCCGCCTACCCGGTTCCGGAACCGGACGGGCGCTTCGTCGTGGTCCGGATCGAGAGCCGGAACTGGGAACAGCACGAACTCGCGAGCGCGCTCGCCCGCAGGCTCGGCCTCGCTCCGAATTCGGTCCGGTGGGCCGGGACCAAGGATCGGCGCGCCCTCACCGAACGACTGTTCTCCTACGTGGGTCCCCTGCCCGCGGCCGATCTCCATCTTGCCGATGCTACGATCCTCGAGGCGTACCGAGCTCGGGACGGACTGTCCCTGGGGCACCATTACGGGAACTCGTTCGAGATCCGCGTCTCGGACCTCCCGATGTCGTCGGAGGAGACGGTGCTGGCGTACGGCGCGGTCCGCCGAGAGCTCGAAGAGGCCGGCCGCTTTCCGGACCTCTTCGGCCTGCAGCGCTTCGGGGAGGTCCGTCCGGTGACCCACGAGGTCGGGCGCGCGCTCGTTCAGGGTCGAGTGGACGAGGCGGTGGAGATCTACCTCGCACGGATTCCTCTCGGGGACGATCCCTCCCGATCCCCCGCCCGCGCGGCCTATGCTGCGGACCACGACGCGGTGCGGGCCCTCCGCGACTTCCCCCGCGAGTACCGGTTCGAGCGCTCGATGCTCGAGCACTTGGCCCACGGCCATCCGCCCGAACGCGCCTTCCGCGCGCTCAATCGCGAACTTCGCCTGCTCTTCGTCCATGCCTACCAATCCCTCCTGTTCAATCGCTGGGTCAGCCTGCGCCGCTCACTCGGGATCCCACTGGACGTGCCCGAGGAGGGCGACTACATCCTGCGGGTGGGCCGGGACGGCACAATGCGAGGGCAGGATGCGATCCCGGTCGATCGAGACAATGTTCCGGAATGCGCCGATCTCGTCCACCGCGGACGCGCGGTCGTCGCCGGCCCGCTCATCGGGTTCGAGACGCCGCGACGCCCGGGTCGGGCGGGTGAGCTCGCCGATCGGGTGCTCGCCGACGAACGGGTCACGCCAAAGGAGTTCGAGCTTCCTCATACCCCCGACATCTCGAGCGCAGGATCGTGGCGTCCCGCGACCCTGGCTCTGCCTCCCATCGGGATCTCTCCGGACCCTTCGGCGGAGGGAGGAGACGGAGTCTGGTTCCGGTTCGCGCTCCCAAAGGGCGCCTACGCGACCGTCCTGCTCCGGGAGTTCCTGAAAATCGGCTCGAGCGGGTAGCCCGGGCGCGAGTGGAGCCGCACCTACAAATACTGAGCATCGGGGTTGGAAGCGCGCGGAGCTTAGGTTCGTGGCGCTCGAGTCCCCCCGGCCATTCCTCATGGGCCCCGGCGCCGTCCTTGCGACGCCCTCCGAGGCCGTTCGGGGACCCGCCCGAGCGCCGACCGGGGTTCCCGACCTCGATTACCTGACGGGCGGGGTCCCGGCGGGATCGGTCATTCTGCTCCTCGGAGAGCCCGGAGCGGGACACCCCGAGTTCGCATTGACCTCGGCCGTCCACCTCATGCAGCACCGCGAGGATCCCTCCCAGCACCGGATCTACCTCGGCACGGCCCCCGGCCCGTTCGTCTACCCGGACGGCATCCTCTACGTCAGCCTGACCCGATCCCAGGAGCAGATACTCGACGAGGCGCGTGCCGCGTTCGACTCGAGCTATCCGGACGCGCTCACGCGCCACCTCACCTTCCGAGATCTCTCCTCCGCGTACTTCGCCGACACCGTCGTTCCCTCCGCGTGGGCCGCCGTACCGAGTCCGCTCCTTGGAGGGGGCCCTCGGGGTGGGAGCGCCGACGCGGGACCTCTCGCCGCTCTCGCCAACGCGCTCGAACCGGGAGGGCAATCGAACCTCGTCATCGTGGATTCCCTCACCGATCTCCTCGTGCGCCGGGGCGTCGAGCCCGGGGACCTCCTGACCCTCGTGAAGGGACTGCGCCGCCGGGCGAAGGAATGGGGCGGCATCGTCTACCTCCTGCTCTCCCAAGGGGTCGCGGCGCCCGCCACGGAGGAGGCGATCATCGACTCGGTCGATGCCGTGTTCGCCTTCCGTTGGACGACCGCGCCGAATCGGACCCACCGGCAGCGCGTGCTCCTGATCGAGAAATCGATGCCCGTGCTCGCTCACCTCGCCGAGGAATACCAGGGCCGGTTCGTCGTCCGCGTCCATCACCTGACGGGGCTGGTGACCACGCAGCATGAGCGGATCTGAGCCGCCTCACCCCAAGGTCCCGACGGGGATCGCGGGTCTCGACCAGATGCTCCGGGGGGGTCTCCCCGCCGGGCACGTCGTGCTCGTGACCGGACTACCGGGGACCGGGAAGACCTGCTTCGGCCTGCAGTTCCTCATGGCCGGGGTCGCACGCGGCGAGACGGGCGTCTTCCTCTCCCTCGAGGAGGATGTCCCGCAACTCCTCGAGAGCGCCCGGCAGTTCGGCTGGCCGGTCGACGCGGCGGTGGAGCGCAAGACGCTCAATGTGATCCGGCTCGATCCTCGGGAGACGAAGCAGAGCATCCAGCGGATCCGCGGCGAGTTCGCGGGCGAGCTCGCGAAGATGAAGGCGCGGCGGATCGTGGTCGACTCGGTTTCGCTGCTGCACATGCTCAGCGATGACGAGACGGGCCGGCGCGAGACGCTCTTCGCCCTCGCCGGAGCGTGCCGGGCCTCCGGCGCGACGACGGTGTTCACCGCCGAGGCCGACCCGCGCCACCCCGGGGTGAGCCGCGACGGTCTCTCCGAGTACGTCGCCGATGGGGTCATCCTGCTCGGCTACTCCACCCCAGCGGAAGGCCGGAGGATCGATCTCTCGCTGCGGATACTGAAGATGCGGCGCACGGATCACGCCCGGTCGATCCAGCCGTACTGGATCCGCGCCGATGGGATCGAGGTCGACGCCCAGGCGATCGACTTCAGCCGCGGCGGCTAGTACTTCGGATCGCCCCGATCACGCGTCGCTCGACGGAGGCGACCAGCCCACCTTCTGAGACCACGAATGGGCCCGCACGAGCAGGCTCCAGAGCATGGGCTCCTTGGCTGCAACGTAGCCTTCCCGGTCGTTCCGGAAACGCTCCGCCAGCGTCCGCTTTTCCGAGGCGTAGAGCTGGGCGACCGCGGGTTCGGCCCTCAGGAAGTCACGGAACAGTAAGTTGAGCTGCTCGTCGAAGCTGCCCTGCGCGCGGACGTGAACGTGGGTGCGGCGGCGCCCCTCCGGTTCACGGAAGAACAGTTGGGTCCGGTCGGGGTTCGCGGGGTAGAAGACATACCCGAGGGTCTCGAGCGGTCCGCGGATGCCTCCTTCGGCCGTCCGTTGGGCGACCGAGATCTGAATGTCGATCACGTCCTTGGCCGCGAGCCCGGGTACGGCGGTCGATCCGACGTGATCGATGCGCGTCGCGACCTTCCCCAGCTCGAGCCGCAGCGCCGTCCCGATCGCGCGGAACTCCTCCGGCCACCTCGGATCATAAGGTACGATGATGATCGGATCGTCGTTCGGGGACATCGAGAGTGAACCGGGGCGAATCGCCCCACCGGTCACCGGCTCTTGAAGCGGCCGGGATAGGCGCGCACTCCGCCCGACCGCGGATCGGAGGCAGGCGCCGCGGGCCTGCCGGAGAACCTCCCGGTGGAGAGGCGGGATGCGAGCGCCGACCGCAGGGAGCGGAGCGACCCCGGTCATCCCATCTCCCGCCCGTCGAGGAGGGTCGAGCCCGCTAGACTGCGGTTTCTTAGCCTCGTTTCGCGCTACCGCCTACGAAGGCCGCATGGATCGAGGCGTACCCGGGCCCCTAGGGTGGACCAGAACGCGGAATCGCCCTCGGCTGGAAGCTGCTCCTCTGCCCGCGCGGACCGCCGTCTGTCCTATCCGCGGCCTGCACCTGCGGGGGCGGCCAAGAGGGACGACCGGAGAACCGTCAACGACCACCGATTGAAATCAGTGGCTTGCAGCTGAGGTCGGAAACATGTCCCCACACTTCCTCACTCCCCGCTACGATGGGCCGGTCGACTCCGGCCCTCGCCGCGATGTTCGTTGCGGCGATGCGGTCGGCCGGCCCAGCGAGGCCGCACGACACGCATCGGAACTCCTCCCTCGTCCGTCGGTTCTTCCGGTCGATCGTCCCGCACCGAGGGCATGTACGGGACGTGTTCCTCGGGTCCACGAGGACCACCGGAACTCCCTTCGCCGCCGCCTTGTACTCCACGAAGGCGCGGAGCTGGGCGAAGCTCCAAGAGAGGTGTCGTCGCCGCTGGGAGCGCCGAACCGTGGTCCGCGCGCGGATCCCCTCGAGGTCTTCGAGGGCGACCGCTCGCGCCGTGCCTTCGGCCCGCGCGACGATCTCCTTGGAAATGCAGTGGTTCGTCTGGCGACGGAAGTTTCCCTCTCGCCGACCCAGCGCCTTCAGGTGGCGCTTGGCGCTCCTCGTGCCGACTCGCTGGAGGTGCGCTCGAAAGCGGTCCGTCCGGGTTCGCACTCGATCCACCCCATCCGCCTTGTAGGTCGTGCCGTCGGAATCCACGGCGAGGTTGACCACCCCGAGGTCCACCCCGAGCGCTCCGACCGGCTCATACGGTCTCGGGTCCCTCGACTCGACGACCAGTGAGAGGTAGAACGCGCGGTCCCGGTAGACCAGGTCGGCTTCGCCCCGGAGCTTCCCGCGCGCCACCGCCTGTCGGCCGTACTCGGACCAGCGCACCCGGAACTCGTGCCGACCGTCGAGGGCGAGCAGGGACACCCGTTCCCTGCCCTCGCCCTTCCACGATAGGATCCTCGGGTCATAGGGAACGGCCCCACGGAGGCGAAAGGTCGGCTGGCGCGAGGGATCGCGCACGTAGGCCCCACCGACCTTCCCGATGGCGCGCACCGCCATCTGGGCCGAGAGGCCGAACCTCGCTCGGACCATGCTGTAGGTCCGGTGGTGGAGCGGTGTTCGGCGGCGGCACTTCTCCCGGAACGCCACCTCACCGACCGCATCGCAGGCGCGGTTCATCGCCTCCATGGTGCGGAGCAGGGCGTCCCGCTCCTCGGGGCTCACCTCCAGCCGCACCAGAATCGTCCGCACCGCTGGCTATATGTCCTTGAGGGGGTATTAATGTATGGTGGAGATCAAGAGCGCCAGTTCCGCCGTCTACGAACTGGCCTACCACATCGTCTGGTGTCCCAAGTACCGGAAGAATCTCCCCGAGGCGGTCCAACGCGGGTTGAGGACGTGTATCCGGTCCGTCGCCGAGGCTCGAGGTTGGGAGGTCAAGGAGTTGGAGGTCATGCCGGACCACATCCATCTGTTTATCGAGGCACCGCCCTCCGAGTCGCCGACCGGCATCGTCAAGGTGTTGAAGGGAACGACGGGTGTCGTGATGTTCCGCGAGCATCCCACGCTCAAGCTCACGTTCCCGCACGGACATCTCTGGAGCCCGAGCTACTACGTCGGGTCGGTGGGCCGCGTCTCCGAAGAGACGGTCGCCCGATACGTCCGAGACCAGAAGCTCCGAGTGCCCGGAAGACCCAAGGGGCGGGCTTCCTCCCCCCAACAAGTTGGGGGGTCTCCGCCCGCGTGAAACTATGAAGCGCCTCGAGGACGTCGCTGCCGATCTTGGCCTAACGCCGGGGGAGCTCGTCCCATACGGTCCCGGCATGGCCAAGATCCCTTCCTCGGTCGTCCGTGCGCGGACGGGTCCCGCGCGGGCCAAGTTGATCCTCGTGACGTCCATGACTCCGACGGCTCACGGAGAGGGAAAGACCGTCACCGCGATCGGGACGGCGATGGCGCTCGCGCGTCAAGGATTCCGGGCCGTCCCCTGCCTACGGCAGCCATCGTTCGGCCCGGTCTTCGGCACCAAGGGGGGCGCGACAGGCGGCGGACGCGCCACGGTCGAGCCGAGCGCGGAGATCAACCTCGGCCTGACCGGCGACCTGTACGCCATCGCCAGCGCTCAGAACCTTCTAGCGTCCATGGTCGACAATCACCTCCATTATGGCAACGATTTCGAGATCGATCCCGACCGGATCACGGTCCCTCGCGCGATCGATCTCGACGATCGGGCGCTGCGCCGCGTTCGCGTGGGGCTCGGCGGCACCGCGAGCGGTCCGGAGCGCTCGGATGGCTTTGTGATCGCGGCCGCCTCGGAGGTTGCAGCGATCCAATGCCTCTCGCGCGATCTCGACGACCTCCATGCCCGGCTCGATGGAATGCTCGTGGGCTTCTCGCGCGCGGGACGCCCCATTCGGGCCTCGGACCTGGGTGCGGGGGGCGCGATGACGGCGATCCTCCGACACGCGATGGAGCCGAACTTGGTCCAGACCGCCGAGGGGACCCCCGCGCTCGTGCACGCTGGACCGTTCGCGAATCTGGGCCCCGGCACGGCGAGCGTGAGCTCGGTCCGGCTGGCCCTTTCGCTCGCGGATTACGTCCTGGTCGAGGCCGGGTTCGCTTCCGAGCTCGGAGCGGAAAAGTTCGTCGACCTCGTCGGGCCCAGTGGCGGATTCCAACCCGTCGCCGCCGTCGTCGTGGCCACGGTCGATGCTCTCCGCCACCACGGTCGGACCCTTTCTTCGGATCCTCCGGTGACGGGCCCCGACGCGATCCGGCGCGGGCTCGCCAACCTCGATCGACATCTGGCCAACGTACGTACGCTCGGGCTCGAACCGGTCGTCGCGGTGAACGAACACCCTCACGACACGCCCGAGGAGCTCGCCGTTCTCGAAGAGCATCTCCGCTCCCAGGGGGTGCGCTGGGCGCGCTCCACCGCGTACGCGGACGGTGGGGCCGGCGCAGAGGTCCTCGCCACGGAAGTGCGAGGCGTAGCCGCTCAAGGACGGGCCGCCCGTCCGATCTTTGCGGCGGACCTACCGGTGACCGAGAAGCTTCTCACCGTCGCCCGAGCGCTCTACGGGGCCCGCGGGGTGGCCTCCCTACCCCAGGCGATGATGGATCTCGAGGCCCTCGAATCGGTGGGGCTCGGCCGAGGGCCGCTGTGCGTCGCCAAGACCCAGCTTTCGCTGTCCGATGATGCGCATCGTCTCGGCGCACCTCAGGCGTTCGACGTCCGGGTCCACTCCTGGCACCCGTGGGCCGGGGCGGGGTTCGCGCTCGCATCGCTGGGCGAGATCCTCAGCATGCCGGGCCTTCCCCAGGACCCGGCCGCGCGGCATATCGGTGTGAACGGCACCGGAGAGGTCACCGGCCTTCTCTGAGGGGCGGCGACCGCATCACGTAGCTCTCGGAGTCCGTCCCGATCGACCACGGGCGGGGGACTCCGATGGGTTCATCGTGCCCTCCGTCCCTCGCCTCTCTTCGGGGAACGCGACCATGAGATGGGTCGTCTACGTGGACATGGACGCGTTCTACGTTTCCTGTGAATTGCGGCATCGTCCCGAGCAGCGGGGCCAGCCCGTCATCGTCGGGCCTTCCCCGAAGTTAGAACGGACTCGCGGCGTCGTCCTCTCGGCCAGCTACGAGGCGCGTCGGTTCGGAGTCCACAGCGCCCAACCGGTCCTGGAAGCGGATCGGCTCTGTCCGAGCGCCGTGTGGATCCCGGCGGACCACCCCAAGTACGAGCGCGCGTCGGCGGAGGTCCGCGCGTGGCTCGCGGCCCAGTTCGATGAGGTGCGGCCCCAGAGCATCGACGAGTTCGCGATTGCCGTCGACGTGGAGAACCCGGACGCGGTCCGCCCGATTGCCGAAGGGATCCAGCGGGGACTCTACGAGAAGCTCGGGCTTCCCTCCTCGATCGGGATCGCGTCACACCGGGTGCTGGCCAAGATGGCAAGCGACCGGGCGAAGCCGGGGGGCATCGTCCTCGTACCACCCGATGCGGCGTCCATCCGGGACTTTCTCGCGCCCCTTCCGGCGCGAGCGATTCCCGGGGTCGGCCCGAAGACGGAGGGGCTCCTCCGGGCCGCGGGCGTGACCACCATCGGGGAGCTCGCGGCGTGTCGCCCCTCCGAGCTGGCCGGCCGGGTGGGTCCGTTCGCCCACGAACTGGTCGCGATCGCGCGCGGCCGGGGACGCGACCCGGTCGAAAGGGAAAGCGGCCCCCGTTCGCGTTCGACCGATCGCACGTTCCCTCAGGACGTCGACCGGTGGGAGGAGGTGGAGCCAGCGGTCCACGAGCTCGCGCGTGATCTGGCCGGAAGTCTAGAGAAGGAAGGGCTCCGCTACACGACGGTCGCGGTCGCGTTCCGGTGGAGCGACTTTTCTCGCTCGCAGCGAAGCCGATCGCTGGGGGCCGCCCACGAGGGGCCCGACTCTCTCTCGCTCGCGGCGACCCGGCTCGCGCGGGAGCTCTGGGACACCGAGCGATCGGGGCGCGGACGGTCGATTCGGACCCTCTCCGTGAAAACCGAGCGCCTCTCGGAACGGCGGCACAAGCAGGTGTCGCTCGATGCGTTCGTCCAGTCCTCGCCCCTGACCGGGCCGCCGCCGGGAGGGCCTAGGACTCCTCAATAGGACCTGACCCCATGCCGGGGCCACGCATGTCCGAGTTCCGCAGGGACCCGATTACCGGGCGATGGCGCATCGTCGCGGAAGGCCGTTCGGCCCGGCCGGACGAGTACCGGGCGCCTTCGTCGTCTCGGTCCGCGGATGCCGAGGATTGCCCGTTCTGCGAAGGGCGCGAGGGCCGGACCCCTCCGGAAATTGCGGCCGTCCGACCGAGCGGAAGCGTGGCGGACGCACCGGGCTGGACCGTGCGATCGATACCGAACCGTTTCCCCACTGTCGATGGGGTTGGGACCGAGGGCGCGACGGCCGGCTCGGACCTGTTCCAGCGTGCTGCGGGCGCCGGTCTCCATGAAGTGATCGTCACGAGCCCCGCCCACGCTCCCGGGCTGCCGCACTTCCCCCCATCGCACCTCCGAGAGCTCTTTCGATTCTTCCGTGAACGCGTCCGAGACCTCGCGGCCCGGCCGTCGATCCACTCCGTCCTGCTCCTCGAGAATGCGGGCCCGGAGTCCGGCGGGACCCTGCTGCACCCCCACGTTCAGCTCGTCGCGACCGAGACGGTCCCGTTCCGGCTGATCGAGGAGCTCGAGGGGCTCCGTCGCATAGCGGACTCCGGGCCTGGGGATTGCGGGCTCGAATCGGTCGTAGCGGCAGAGGCGCGTGCGGGGGAACGGATCGTAGCGAACGATGAGCACTTCGCCGTCCTAGCCCCGTTC
>Ga0307372_10012022_pt1 | contig 11433 bp, 11 predicted proteins | sample OX1MG_FD_202533 | JGI IMG/M metagenome (GOLD analysis project Ga0307372, IMG submission 202533) | Soil microbial communities from Risofladan, Vaasa, Finland - OX-1 | ecosystem: Environmental > Terrestrial > Soil > Coastal area > Acid sulfate soil | place: Finland: Risofladan, Vaasa | collected...
CACCGACGGGGGCGTGAAGGGCGGAGTCCACACCAAGCTGTGCTTCGACGCCGCCGGGAACCTGAGCCTGCTGCCCGGGCAGAGGTTCAAGCTCTGATCCACCACGGCTGAAGGTGGGCGCCCCATCGCCCGCCTTCGGTGTCAACGAGACGTGGCGAGGAGGTCCCCCGCAAGAGGACCTCGAGGGGCGGGGCTTCGGCCCCGCCCCTGCTCGCTCGGTCGAACGACTGCGTATGTCATGCACGGGGAAGGCGGGGGAACGACTGGGACCCCCGGCACGGTTGTCACCTTCCGGCTCTCAGCTCTGCCGTCTTCCCCGTGGGTGGCGTGATCACGCTCCACCAGGTCCGACTGCCCCTGGTCGGTTCCATATTCCGTCCTACGGAGTGGTGAGCGTGTCGGTGTCCCATGCCCACCGGATGGTTCGATCCTGCGTGGGCACCCGGGTCAACCCCCAGCTGCGCGCCTTCTCGCCCGCATCGCGGAGGGACCCGTCGAGACCGGTGACGGTCCCGTCGGCGTAGTACACGATGATCCGCATGAGTCCGGCCTCCTCGTCCCCCGGGAGGGAGGTGATGACACTCTCCACCAGGGGACCGAGGCCAGGTTGCGCGAACGCCTGGCGTCTGCCGCGCAGGGTCGACTGCATGCCTGCAGCACTCACGCGCGCACCCGCCGGCGATTCGCCACGCCCAGCAGCACGATGCCCGAGACGAGCAGGAGGCCGCCGACCAGCAGCGGCAGGCGAGGATCGAATCCCGTGACCGCAAGACCTGTCGGTGTGGGCGATCCCGACGCGCCCGGAACCGCCGTGCCGGAGCCGAGCCCGTTCCCGGTGGGTGTGGGGGCCGTCACGCCCGTGTTCGTGTGCGGCGTGGCGGTCACCGCCGCGCACGTCTGGGCCGTGATGGTGTTGTGGTCCAGCGTGACCGCGCCGTTGCGGGCCAGCAGCCGACCGTCGATGGTCGCCCCTGTCGTGGCGGTGATGGACGTCAGGGCGAGGACGCTCCCGACGATGTGCGAGCCGGTCCCGAGCGTCGCGGAGCTCCCGACCTTCCAGTAGACGTTGCACGCCGTGCCGCCGTTGAGCACGATCACGGAACTGCTCGACGCCGTGATGAGGGTCGACGACGCCTGGAAGATGAACACCGCAGCCGGGTCACCCAACGTGTTCAGCGTCAGGGTGCCGGTGAGCCCGAGCGTGGGACTGTTGTAGACGCCGGGGGTCAGGGTCCGACCGCCGAGCTCGGTGGCCACGGCCGTGGCGGGGCCGGCGCCGGCAGCAGTGTTGTAGCCGGTGGTGAGGTCCGTCTTGGCCTGCTGTGTCACCGCGTCGCCGACATGGTTGGTGCCGCCGAGTGTCACCGATCCGAACCCCGTCTCCGACGGGGTCGGGAACGTCCCGACGTCACCGGTGATCGTGGTCGGCCCCGTGTTCGTGATCCCCGCACCGGACAGGACGGCGAAGGACCCGGCGCTTCCCAGGCCGACCGGCGCTTGCGCGGCGTCGGCGGGGAGGCTGGGAAAGAGGACGGCCGTACCCACCACGACGACGGCCAATGACGCCAACGGAGCCAGGTGGTGACGCCCGCGCGGGCCGGAACGGATAGAGCGGTGTGGGCGATCGAGCCGCATGACGTACCTCATCACTGTCGGGAGAGGTCACGTCGAGCCAGGTGGCGGGTTTCCGATCCTCCGGAATCCTGTCCGAAACCAGGCGCCCCTCTCGGGGGGTCTGCCTGGCTGATATCGGCACAACAGCGTGCCTTCTTGAGCAGGAGAGTGGAGCCTTGTCACGCGACAGGGGTGCCACGACCCCACCGACCGAAGCTTGCGGCTCCTTACGTCTTCGACCGGTTCCGGGCCGACAGCGCCCCTCTCACCGCTGCTCTGGTGGTCGACCGTCGACCCACAGCTGTTCCCGTGCATGGGAGGGCCGCCGCCTGTCACCGAGCCGAAGGGCACCGAAAGCTCCGGACAGGGGTGCATCTTTCCGTCCGATCAGTACCCACCTGAGCCGGCGCGGCGCATCCGCCAGGAGCAGCATGGCGAGGCCGAGCACGATGAGAACCCCGCCTGCAGCGACGATCCAACCGGTGGCCGCCCCGGGGCCGGTGAACGCCAAGACGCTCGACGAGGCCCGGACCACGGGCGACGCCGTCGACGACGGCCCCGCGGGGTCGCCCGTCGTCGAGGACGACGCCTTGGTGGCCGCCGCCGCGGTCGTGGTCGGGGACGTGCTCGTGGACGCCGTCGAAGTCGTGGCTCCGGGGCCGGCCGTGGTGGAGGTGCTCGCCGGGTCGGAGGTGGTGGTCGTGGCGCTCACCGGTGCTACGGGTTCGGTCGTGGTGGGCCCCGCCCCGGGCACCGGCGGCGTGGTGGTCGGCACCGGTGGCTGCGAGCCCGGGAACAGGATCGGGGCCGTGGCGCTGTCACCGGCCGCGTCGCCGTACCGGAGGCTGCAGGTCGCGCCGGCGGCCTGCTGGGCCGGCGTGGGCGGGCAGGGGTAGTTGGCGGCGTCCGCCGCCGGGTCCTGTCCGGCGCTGTCGGTGCCCGGGCATGAGGTGATGATGTCGGCCGGCGAGCCGCACGGCGGCCCGACCGTGCCGGTGGCGACGGTGTAGGTGGTCGACAGGTCCCCGGTGGCGGAGGTGGTCACCAGGTTCAAGGTGGGCGCAGTGCACCCGACCGGCACGGCCGAATCGACCGGCGAGCCGAGCGACACCGTCGGCTGACCGGGGGTGTCGTTGCACTCCAGGACGTTGCCCGGGGAGCCGTCGGCGAATCCGCTGCCGGTCACCGAGACGCTCGTCCCGTCTTGCAGGTCGGTGAAGGGGCTCACGGTCAGCGTCGGCGCCCCCGTCACGCCCACGGTGGCGATCACCGGCGAGACGGGCGTGCCCACCGGGAACGTCGACACGATGCCCGTGGGCTCCGTGTTGTTGGGGTAGGCGGCGCACCGTAGCGTCAGGTTGCTCCCCGACACGACCAGGACCAGTTGGACGAACCCGTCCTGGGTGATGGTGATGGCACCTCCCGACGCCGTGAACGGACCGATGGTGGCAGCGGGTGACGGCAGTGTGAGGGGGACGCCGGTCGGGGGCACCGGCGACGGGATCGGGGCGTTCAGGTTCATCGTCCCGGTGGAGATCTGTGCCGGGGTGGCACCGCTGGCGTCGACGGTGGCCGTCGCCGTCCCGGTGATGGCGCTGTTGCCCAGCGCGGCTGCGGCCGAGGCGATGCTGGCCGGGATGGTGAGCGTGGTCTGGTAGCCAGTGAGGTTGAACTGGTCCCCGGGAGCCGGACCGGCCGGCGTGATCGTGCCCGTGGTGAGGACGTTGTTCAGGGCGATGTTACCGACCGGCGTGCCCGGGCAGTACAGCTCGTAGGATCCCGGCGGTCCGGGCGGCGGCGGCGGGGGAGGGATGGAGGTGGCGCTGCCCGTGGCGATGAGGGGATTCGTGTACCCGGTGTTCGGCTGGCGCAGGGACAGGCCCGTGGGCACGGTGTCGTTCACCAGCGTGGTGCAGAACAACCCGAAGCGATCGCCGAAGGCGGTCACGTCGAGGTTGGCGCCGGACGCCGACACGTCGATGGGACCACCGCCGGCGGTGAACGTCTCGGGTTGGGACCCCGGCGCCGGCGTGGCGGTGAACTGCACCCCCGAGGCCGGCACGGGCGACGGCAGGGTGACGTCGAACGACATGTCGTCGACGCCCGGGTAGGGGTACGGATACGGGCCCGGGTAGGGGTACGGGCCCGGGTACGGCCCGGGGTACACGACGGTCGTCGTGCTGGGTACGGGCCCGGGCGAGGTGGTCGCCGTCAGCGCCGGGGTCGGCGCCACCGAGATCCCGGGGCCGGGATAGCCGGCGAACTGCGTCCCGGTCACGTTCAGGAACAGCGACAGGTCCCCGCTCAGCGTGGTGAGCCCGAGGTTCTCGGCCTGCTGGGCCACGCTCTGGGGGATGGTGAACTGTGTCTGCAGGTTGGTCACCTGGAATTGGTCGCCCTCGTTCAGCGACGCCGGCGTGATGGACGCCGTGGTGACGACGTCGTTGAGGCCGATGTTGCCCACCGGTGTGTTCGGGCAGTACAGCTCGTAGGGGGCGCCCGGCGTCTGGTTCCCCGTCCCGGGATTCCCCGGCACCGAGGTCGTGGTCGTCGTCGTGGTCGGCGTCCCCGAGGCGCTGGCGGTGGCGATGATGGGCCGGATGGGCGTGGCCGCCGGTGGCGTGCCGGTGGAGCCGGAGGTGGCGATGCTGTCGTTCGGGAAGGCGGTGCACGACATCTTGAAGGCCTTGCTCGACAATTTGGCCACCACCAGGATCGACTGGTCCTGGGCGATCGTGATCGGCCCGCCGCTCGCCGTGAAGGGACCCACGCTGGTGGGCGACGACGGGATGTCGAGCGCCAGCCCCGTGGGGGGGACCGGGTTCGGTATGGGCAGGTCGAATCCCATCGAGCCCGTGGGCACCTGGGACTGTGTCGTCCCGTAGGCGTCCACCTCGCCGGCCGCCAGTCCGTCGAAGCTGCTGTTGCCGAGACCGGCGGCAGCGGCGACGTCACCCGACGGGACGGGGATGTCGGTCTGGTAGCCCGTCACCTGGAACTGGTCGCCCGCCGCCAGGGTCCCGGGCGAGACGGTGGCCGAGGTGGTCACGTCGTTGAAGACGAGGTCACCCACCGGCGTGTGCGGGCAGTACAGCTCGTAGGGCCCGGTGACCGCCCCCGCTGCCGATGTGGTCGTGGTCGACGGGCTCCCCGCGGCGGCGATGGCGGGCGACAGGGGGAGCCCCGGCGGGATCCCCTGGGCGAAGCCCGTCGGCAGGACGTCGTTGGGGTACGCCGAGCACTCCAGGGGAGGGAGCCCACCGGGAATGGCGATGTCGTTGAACGTCAGCGTGATCGACGACCCCAGCGACAGCGCGATGTTGCTGCTGGTGGCGGTGAAGGGGCCGATGGTCGCCGGCGTGGAGGGTACGGCGAGAGGCAACCCCGACGACGGGACGGGGGTCGGGATCGCCGTGGTGTAGGCGAGGGACCCGGTCGGCATCGACGTGGGCGTCGCACCATTGGCCACGATCGTGGCGGAGGCGGTCCCGGTGATCATCGTGTTCCCGACGGCGGTCGCCGCCTGGATGATGTCGGCCGGGACGACCAGGTTGGTCTGGAAATTCGTCAGGCTGACCTGCTGTCCGGGCGACGGCGACGCCGGCGAGAGGCTGCCGGACATGACGACGTCGTTGAACACCAGGTCGCCGATGGGCGTGTTCGTGCAGAAGAGCTCGAATGCCGAGGTGTCTGCGAAGGCGGGCGCAGTGAGGGCCTGCACGGTCACGCCGACAATCATCAACGAGCCGGCGAGGAGCGCGACGGCACCGGCCACACCGATGCGGGCGGCGACGACTGGAGAGCGTCCCATCGGACCCCCTGTTCGCTCGGACCGGACGCGCAAGACGCCGCGGGCCCCCCGTGTCATCGGATCAGAGAGCCCGCCCCGGAACATCCCCAATATTGAGGAAACGCTGGCAGGGTCCGACCGGTGTCGGTCCGTGGTGTGCCACTCCGAGCCTGCTCTCCCCATCGGGCCGGCCGCCGGCGACCGTGCCCAGGGATCGCGATCGACGGGAGGGGGCCGTGCCCTCGGGGTGCTTACGGGGCTCGGCCGTCGGTCCGGAGTCGATCAGCTCGACGGTGCACGTCGGCGCGTACCAGCGGCCGCCCCACGCGTACTACTTGCCCACGCGTACTACTTGTAGGTGAATTGGTCCTTCGGGACCGACGAGCTCGTGCCGAGGGGGGTGCTGACGGTGATGTCGACCGTCCCGATGATCCCTGCGGGTGCCTTCGCCAGAACGATCTTGCCGGAGATCACCCTGACATTGGTAGCCGGGTTGGGGCCGAAGTCCACCTCGGTCGTCCCCATGAGGTTATGACCGGTGATGGCCACGACCGTCCCACCGGCGGCGGGCCCGTGCCGGGGGGCCACGTGCGTGACGACCGGGGCCACGTTGGTGTACGTGAACTGGTCGCCGGTGGTCGGCACGCTCGTGCCCGCGGTCGCCGTCACGATGACGTCGACCGTCCCGGCCACGCCCGGCGGTGAGGTCGCGGTGATCAGGTGGCTGGTGATCACCGTGACGTCAGTGGCCGCATTGGCACCGAAGGCGACAGTTGTGGCCCCGGTCAGGTTGTACCCGCGGATCGTCACGGCGGTCCCGCCTGCGGTCGATCCCCGGTGGGGGGTGACGTGGGTGACGGCCGGCAAGGGCGACCTGTACGTGAACTGGTCCTTCGGCGTCACCAGGCTCGTGCCGAGCGGCGTCGTCACCGTGACGTCCACGGTCCCCGTACCGGCAGGCGCCTTCGCCGTGATGATGGTGTTGGAGAACACGGTGACATTGGTCGCCGGGGTGGTGCCGAAGTCGACCGCCGTGACACCGTTGAGATCCTTGCCGAGGATCGTGACCGTCGTGCCGCCCGCCGGACGGCCGTGGTTCGGGTCGACATGCGACACGACGGGCAGGAGCACCTGGTAGGTGAACCGGTCCTTGGTGCTCATCGCGCTGGTGCCCGACGGGGTGGTCACGGTGATGTCGACCGTGCCGGTCCCGGCGGGAACGGCGGGAGACTTGGCGATGATGATGTGATGCGACACGACCCTGAAGGTCCTAGCGGGCGTGCTGCCGAAATCCACGCCGGTGGCGCCGTTCAGGGCGGTCCCGGTGATGGCGACCGCCGTACCACCGAGCGCCGACCCGTGGCGCGGGGCGACGTGCTTGACCACCGGCGCGGCGGCCGCGGCACTGGCGACTCCCGGCGCCGCCGCCAGGACGATGCCGACTGGCAACACGATGACGGCCGCGCCCAATGCGAGCTTGCGAAACATGGCCCACCTCCCAAGAAACCCCGCTCATCATGGCCCGCCGGGGCTGCAGTGTCCACGGCTCCGGACCACGAGGGGAACGTCATAACGCTTCCATAACAGTGGCTGGGAAGCTTCGGTGACGTGCCTGGGAATATCGAGACAATTGCCACGTCTCGTGCCGTGAGCACCACCATCGCGAGTCACGAGGGGCGCACGGCCCGGATCACGGCATCAATGGCTTCGGCCTCGCCGGCATCGGTCGCGACGGGTCGCCGCACCCGCTCGGCTCGCTCGACACGTAGGGACGGCACGAGGTCGTCGGCAACCTCCTCGGGCGTGAACAGCACGGACGCGTCCTGCGGGCCCCCGACACCTTCGGACAGGTTGGACGCGTCGTGACCGATGACAAGAAGGACACCGCCGGGTGCCAGTGCCGCCGCGACGTGTCCGAGCACCGTCCGGCGGCGGTCGGCGGCAAGGTGGAGATAGAGCACGATCACGAGATCGAAGGCGCTGGGCGGGGGTTCCCACGCCACGAGGTCCGCTTCGATCCACGTCACGTCGACCTGCCGGTCGGCCGCCAGCCGGCGCGCCTTGGCCAGGCCGGTCGAGGAGAAATCGACGCCGACGACGTCCCAGCCCCGCGAGGCCAGCCACACCGAGTTGCGACCTTCGCCGCATGCCACGTCGAGTGCGCGCCCGGGAGCCATCGACCCGACTTCCTCGACCAGGAACCGATTCGGCTCCGCCTTCCATATCAGTTCGTCGGTGCCGTACCGCTCGTTCCAGTCACTGCGGTCCACGATTCCTCCTCGTACGATATCGCTGTCCGTGCTCATCGCTCTCGGAATACCGGGTGGGAGATCCGGTTGACACTCGTGGCGGGATCTCCCGACGAGGGCTCGCATTCGAGGTGCCGCGTTGGCCCACAACCCAGGTAGCGCGTCGACGGGGGAGCTTCCCCGGGCGGCCTCGGTCCTGGCGGTGTGCGCTCACCCCGACGACGAGAGTTTCGGGCTCGGTGCAGTCCTCGCCGCATTCGCGGAGGCTGGATCGCGCACCGCGGTGATCTGCTTCACGCACGGCGAGACGTCGACGCTCGGCGCCGACGCCTCGGAGCTCGGCCGGATCCGCTCCGCAGAGCTGGCCGACGCCGCGGCCGAGCTCGGCGTGGGCCATGTGGAGCTCCTCGACTACCCCGACGGTGCACTGGCCCACCAACCCCTGGCCCCGCTCACCGAACACGTCTGCCGGGTGGCCACGCGGGTCGGGGCGGACCTCCTCCTCGTCTTCGACGAAGGCGGCATCACCGGGCACGCCGACCACGATCGAGCCACCGAGGCCGCGCTGCGGAGCGCTGAACACACGCACCTGCCGGTCCTGGCCTGGGCCGTGCCCGAACGAGTGGCGACCGCCTTGAACGCCGAGCTCGGCACCGAGTTCGTGGGGCGCGCGACGGAGCATCTCGACGTCGTGATCGAGGTCGATCGCCGGCGTCAGCACCGGGCCATCGCCCGGCACGAGAGCCAGGCGACGGACAACCCCGTCCTCCGGCGTCGGCTCGAGCTCCAGGGTGACCATGAAGCGTTTCGCTGGCTCCGGCCGCCCCGCCGATGACGGGCCACCTCCGCCCCGATCGGCCGGCGGAGCCGGCATCCCGCCCACACGCGGTCCCCCCTCGGGGGCGAGGCGCGTGCACACGGGCTCGCCCGCTGCGGTCAACCGACGGGGGTGGCGGTGAGCCTCGCCAACGCGGCGGTCAAGCGGGCGGCCGCATCGGCGGCCAGCTCGGAGAAGGCCGGACCGGCCATGAGCTCGCGTGGGTCGGCGATGGAGATCGAGGTCCTGCCGTCGTCCTCGCGTAGCACCACGTTGCACGGGAGCACCAGCGCCGCTGCGGGGTCGAGCTCCAGGGCCCGATGAGCGAGCGTCGGGTTGCACGCGCCGAGGATCTTCATCGGCGGGCCGTGCACGCCGAGTTTCGCCTCGAACGTGGCAGCCACGTCGATCTCGGTGAGGACACCGAAGCCCTCCGTCGCCAGGGCTCCGCGCACGGCTTCCTCGACGCGGTCGAGGGGCTCGTCGATCACGGCATCGATGGAGCGCACCGGTGCCGCCTCAGCTCGACCCGAGGCCGAGGTCGACCTCGATCTGCCGCCGTGGCTTGGCACCGACGCTGGCGGCAACCGCCTCACCGTCGCGGAACAAGGCGACCGTCGGGATGCCTTGAATCCCGTAGCGCGCCGCCACCGAACCGTTGGCGTCGACATCGACCTTCACCACCTTGAGCGAGTCGCCGTGCGCCGCGGCCAGGGCCTCGAGCTCGGGCGCAACGGCGCGACACGGGCCGCACCAGGCGGCCCAGAAATCGACGACCACAGGCACCGTGGCCTGCAGGACCTCGACGTCGAAGGTGGCGGGATCGTCTGCGTGGGTGATCGTGGACATGGTGGGAACGCTCCTCTCAGGCGAGCTTCATGAACATCTTCTGGACAGCGTCGATCGGATAGCCGTCTGCCTCGGCGTCCTCGGGGTGCTCGAGGCAGTAGGAGAGCCCGGCTGCCACCAGGCGGAATCCGGCCTGCTCCAGCGCCTTGGTGGCAGCCGACAGCTGCGCCACGACGTCGCGGCACTCACGACCTTCGCCCAGCATGCGGTCGACACCCTGGACCTGGCCGGCCACGCGGCGCAGCCGCTTGCGCACATCGTCGACGACATCCTCGGGCAGCTGCATCAAATCTCCTTCCGTCGCGCGTCCGGATTGCTCTCTGGCGGGGTCCGTGCGGGGCTCAGCCCGACACCGAGCAGCGGTTCGGGCCGACCTCGAGTGGTCGCAGGGCGGCCAGCGCCACATCGGCGCGACCCAAGTTCGCCTGCACGATCTCGACGTAGTTCGGCGGCCGGGGCGTGGAGCGGGCGGTCGCCCACGTCACGAACTCCGCCTCGTCGTACGACAGGGGGGCGAGTGCGCTGCGCAGGTCGCCGATCGACGCACCGACAGGGCGGTCGGGCCGCACGACGACGTCGCTCCCGTAGTGCCCCGGCAGCACGAGGACGTCGTCGGACATCGAGAGCACGCGGTCGTGGAGCGACCGGTACAGGTCGTGGGCGAACTCCTCGGCCCGCTCCGCCAGGTCGGGGCGGCCCACGCTCTCGACGAACAAGGTGTCACCGGACAGCGCCACCTGGTCGGAGACGACGTATGTCGTCGACCCGCGGGTGTGGCCGGGCGTGTGGACGGCGACGACACCGACGAACGCGCCGCCGGGAAGCTCGAACCGGTCACCGTCGCCGAGCGCCTCATAGGCGAACTCGAAGGGGTCGGCCGGATTCAGGTGCAGGGTCGCGTTCGCCTCTGCGGAGAGCAGGCGGGCGCCACTCAGATGGTCGGCGTGCAGGTGGGTGTCGAACACCCGGGTGATGCGCCATCCGTGCTCGTCGGCCAGGCGGATGTACACCGCCGTGTCGACCGACGGGTCGATGACGAATGCTTCGTCCCCAGCTCCCACGACATAGGACAGGCACCCCTTGCCGCGCCGGCGCACCTGGACGACACGCACGCCGTCGAGCTCGAGGGTCACCGAGTCGTAGACCAGGGCCCACGCCGCCATGCCGCCCGACAGGTTGGCTGCCCGGCGCCCGTCGTGGCTCAGCACCTCGGCCGCCGAGGACGACCGGTTTCCGGTCGCACAGACGGTGACGACCTCGCAGTCGGCCGGGACCTCGGCGATCCGGGCCGCCAGCTCATCGAGCGGGATGTTGACGGCGCCCGGGATCGACCAGGCGGCGAACTCACTCGGCTCGCGCACGTCCAGGACGAAGGGCTCGGCCGCGGTGCCCAGTCGGGCCGCCAGCTCCGCGGCTTCGGCGTCTCTGTACATCACCCACTCCTCGGCGGTTCGGGCCCTCGCGGACCTCGGCGGCACGATCACCGGTTGCAACCGGTACCCCAGGGGGTATATTCCGTGGGTACCACGATACCCCACTGGGTATCAGGTCGACGACAGGACCCGGGAGGCTTCACGTGGGCTGGTTGCGGAAGATGGCAGGCGGCGGTGCAGGAATCGGTCCCGGGGACGCCGATGTCCTCCTCCGTTCGGGCGCCGTCCTCCTCGACGTCCGGGAGCCCGCCGAATGGCAGGCCGGGCATGCCCCGGGGGCCCGGCACATCCCCCTCGGCGCCCTCACGAGCCGACTCGACGAAGTCCCGCGCAGTCAGCGGGTGGTGGTCGTGTGCAGGTCCGGGAGCCGTTCGGCCCGGGCGACGGCGCTCCTCGCCCGATCGGGGTTCGACGCCGTCAACCTGGAGGGCGGCATGCTGGCCTGGGCATCGGCCGGCCTGGCGGTGCACGCCCGCGACGCCTCGCCGGGAACGGTCCTGTGAGGCTCCTGCTCACCTTGCCCCTGGGCGTGCTCATCGGCCTCGCCCTCGGCGCCGTGGGCGGCGGAGGGTCGATCCTGGCGGTGCCGGCCCTCGTCTACGTGGTGGGGCTCGGCCCCAAGCAGGCCGTGACGACATCGCTGGTCGTCGTGGGAGTGGCCGCTCTCGGCGGCATGGTCGG
>Ga0307372_10012025_pt1 | contig 11432 bp, 11 predicted proteins | sample OX1MG_FD_202533 | JGI IMG/M metagenome (GOLD analysis project Ga0307372, IMG submission 202533) | Soil microbial communities from Risofladan, Vaasa, Finland - OX-1 | ecosystem: Environmental > Terrestrial > Soil > Coastal area > Acid sulfate soil | place: Finland: Risofladan, Vaasa | collected...
CACCACTTGGCGGTGTTCTCGGTGTCGATCTGAAGCTCTGCGGCCAGCACCTCTGCGGCGGCTGCCGAGGGGGCCAGGCCGAGCACCGAGCCGGGGCCGTGCTCGGTCTCCCACACCGCGCGCAGCCCGGCCATCGTCGTGGACTTCCCCGTCCCCGCCGGACCGACCAGCACGTCCACGCTGCGCCCCGAGGCGGCCACCTGCTCGACGCAGAGCGCCTGATCGAGTGACAGCCCGTGGTCCCGGCCGGCCAAGTTCGCCTCGGTGACCTTGGCGACCGTGGCCGTGGTGACGACCGGCCCGCTTCTCCGCCGGCCGGCATCGAGCAGCCGGGCCTCGGCTTCGAGCAGCGTGGCCGTGGTGTAGACCTCGTGGCCCTTGGCCCGCAAGCGGCTCGTGCCGTCGGTCCGCAAGAAGCGCGCGGGCGTGGTGTGCAGCTCGGGCGCCGAGACGAGCAGCGACCTGGCGACCGCGAGGTCGGCGGTACGTTCCGCCACCGCGATCCGGTCGTCAGCTGAGGCGAAGCGGACCCCGTGGAGCTGACGGTGGACCTCGGCCAAAAGGTTGGCTCGGCTGAACGTGGCCCGGCGTGCTGCCACCGTATGGACCGCCACGCCGGCAACGTCATCGAGGATGGCATCGGCCAAGTCCGAGGCATGGAGCAACGGGAGGTCGTTGCGGTCGGAAAGCTCGGCGACCCACGCCGCAGGGTCGCGCCCTATGTGTCTGCCGGCTCGTGCCCGCCACCGCTCGGTCAGCTCCTGAAGGCTGTGGTGAGACTTTTCCGGGCGGGTCTCCAACGTCGCCCGTTGGCGCAGGTCCAGCACCTCCACATTGGTCGGCTGGCGACCGTGGGCGGCCACGAACTCGCCGATGAGCGTGTGCTTGCGTTCCTCGATGGCCGCCGTACGCCGGGAGAACTCGGCCATCAGGGCCTCGGGGACACCGGCCACCTCGAAGCGGAGCTGGTCGGAGTGGGAGCGGCTCCGACCATCCCAGCCCCACCCCAACGCCTCGGTCAACAGGTCCGACAGGACGCCTTGGTGCAGCTCGGAGAGCATCACCACCGACTTGAAGAGCCCCCGGCTATCGAGGGTCCGCCAGATCCCATCCGAGACGGATCTGGCACGGTTGGCGACGACTACGTGGTCGTGGAGCTGGGGGTCGCCGGCGCGTGAGTCGAAATGGGTGAACGCGGCGGCCACCACGCCACAGATGTCCTCTTGGACCACGCCGTTGGTCCCCGACCGGGAGCAGAACACCTCACGCTCGGCGTAGGCGAGCACCACGTCGATGGCGCTGCGGTGGCAGGCATAGATCGCGGCTTTGGTCTCGGCATCGGCCAGCGCCCACACCGTCGAGACGGACTTGGACGGGCTGAAGGTGAGGTCGAACCCAGCCACCGGCGCCCGCTGGGTGACACTCTTGGCTCGTTCCTCCGCTTCGATCCTGCTCGTCAGGTCCGCTCGTTCCGCCTCGGTGGCGACCTCCGGGATGGCCTCCACCCGCTCGGAGATCCGCTTGGCCAACGAGGCGTGGGAGCGATTCGGCTGGCGGCCGAGCGGCTGGCCGGTGATCGGGTCGGCGCACATGCCGAGCAGGTTGAACAGCTGGCGCTCGGTCACCTGGGAGCCCACGGCGACCCCTCGGCCGCCGTCCAAGTGGGCGAGCCCTGCGCCCAGGAACACTCCCGGCGGGGTGCCCGACTCGGCGTAGTAGGCGGTCAGGTTCGAGGTCCCAGCGGGCGCGCCGTCGCCGACTGCCACCGACTCCATCAAGTAGCGGTAGCCCGACCCCAGGCTCATCCGGCGCAGCGAGATCAACGACCCGATCCGTCCTCGGGGGCGCACTTCGTCCCTCACCTGGAAGACGGGCGGGCGACCACGATCGGACCCCCGGCGCCGAGCCGAACCGCCTCGAATGCCAGACGTGTGGCGCATTTCTGCTGGTGACGTCGACCGGCCTGCGGTGATCAGCGTTCGCGAGGCCAGGCGGATGCGGAACCAGCTCGAGGCGTTGGGAGGATCAGCACGAACGGCGGCTGGTCTTGGGCGTTGACAGGCATCGGGCCGGATGAATCTGTCATCGGCGGAGGAACGACGGCTCGATTCGGTGCGGTGTATTGCCGGCCAGGCCAGGGGTTACGCGGAACCCGGCCTGGCGAGCCCGGTCATAGCCGTGGAGAGCCCGCGGCGTAGACCACCGACGGTCCCCGATCGGAGCGGACGTGAGGCTGGGAGCCCCGCGGACGAGCAACAGGGCGGGTCGCCGCTTCAGAACGTAGAACGACCACTTCGACTACTCCTTCGGGTACGTCGCCAACTGGGCCGGTGGCGGCGAGGCGACCGCCGGCATCAAGGCGACGTGCGAGCGGATCCAGAAGACCGCAGCGTCGATCCTGCGGTCCTTCGAGGAGGACAAGCAGGCGGTGGCGTAGACGCTGACTGCCGCCCTGGTCAGTCCGGTGGGAAACCGCCGACAGCCAGGGTGGCCTCGACCTCTCGTCGGTGGCGAGGATCGCATGCAGCCCAGCGGTGCTCGCTGTCGTCGAGATCAGCGATGAACCCATACCGGTGCCGGACGGTACGTTCCCAGCCTGCCAGGTCGACCGGCTGCGTCAGCATCCCGATCGACTCCGACGCAAAGTCCTGCTCACGCCGCTCGGTGAGAACATCGGCGGGATCGAGAGGTCCGTCACCGCGTCGATCATCGACGACGTCGCCCCACACCTTCAGCACCCAGAGGCGACGCACCAGCGGTTCGTCTATCGGACGACTTGCCATCTGTGCCAGGTCGTACACGTCACGACCCAGTGCGGTTCGTCGGTAGCGGGCGAGCTTCTCGGCGCACGCCTCCGCTTCGGCGATCACCGGCAACGACGGCAGTGCCATGTCGTAGCCACGGTGCACCGGGAGCGCCACGAACGGCAGAACTTCCGGTGCGAGCACGAGTGGTCGTCTCGCAAACTCGACGGATGCAGGGATGTTCGGGCGCCCGAGATCCGGATGGTCGACCGCAAGATTCCAGTGGCGACCGTCACCCCGAGTGGGGGTGAGAGAAAACTTGAATCCGGCCACCAAGGCGCCGTCGATCGCCCCGCAGACCTCCAGGACGGTGTCGTCATCGGGAGCAGCGAAATCGAGGTCGGTCGAGAATCGCCCAGCGCCGCCCAGGCGGCACTTTCGCAGGCTCGTACCGCCCTTGAAAACCAACGATCCGTCTGCGAAGAGGCCCAGCTCGGCGAGGAGCCAGAGTGCGTGGTCCTGCGCAACATCGAGGAGCGCAGCGTCGTACGTGTCCGCCCGGCCCGCACCGTGTCGGCCGATGAGAGCGCGCGTCAGCGATGGACCAGCCACGTCAGGCTTTCCCGACTGCACCCTGCAATGGTGCAACGAAGTGATCCACGACGGAGAAATCCGGCGCCCACACGGTCTTAGATCCCTCACCGAACTGCACCTTGGGCATGTTCGTCATCGGTCGACGTCCGAGGAGCGCGACGCCGTCGTCGTGGCGATTGCCGCAGTGCAACAGATAGGCGGCTCGCTGCCACGCCGACGACGACTGCGTCTCCAGCAGACCGGCGAGCCGGTCAATGTCGCAGTCCTCGACAAGCTGCTCCAGGTGACGGACAAGGTCTCCCCACACCCGGAACGACAACGGTCTGGCGGAGAGCTGGACGACGAGGGCTTCCGGTCCGAACCCTGGCAGGCCACTCGCCCACGCCTGCATGTCCAGTCGGCGCCGGTGGAGCAGAGCCGTCGTGGGTGCCAGGCGGGGAGCGACGTCGGCGCTCCACCCCAGAGTGACGATCGACAGGTGAGCCCGGAGCCCGTGGGGCAGTCGGTTCTTGGTCGGCGTCCAGACGGCGACCGAGCCGGAGAAGGCCCGGTCGAGGTAGCCGAGATGCCACGCAGCGGCCTCACCGGCGAGAGCGAAGACGGCGTCGGGCTCTCGGGCCTTCCAGCCGCGGACGTCGATGTAGGGGTCGATGACCTCCTCCTCTCCGGGCGGCACGTAAGCCCAGACGCCCTTCACGTGGAGGGGTTGCAGCCACCCCAGCCGCTGCAACTCCCGGACCGTCGGGTCGACGTGCCGAGATGAGCCTGACTCCGTGAGGTCGGCCTCGATGTCCTCCCTGGTCACGACCGCGGGACGATCCCGTGCAAGGCGCGCCAGCAGACCCGCTGCCCAACCGGGGATCCGGCGGTCCGATCTGACGCCCTTCTTGGCCTGTGGCTGGTCCGTTCCCATGGTTGGCTCCATACCCGGATGAATCCCGCTGTGGGCTTCTTCCGGGCTTGATCCTAACCGATTGGTTAGCTCTGTACCCGGATTAGACCCACCACAGCGCAGATCCGGGCGCGCAGCTAACCGTCGTCCCTGCCTCCGAGAGGGTCACCGCCAGGCCACCGGGAGCCGGATTCCAGGCCACGAGGGCGCCATCTCCTTCTTCCTCCTGTTCTTCCTCCTCCTGCTCCTGCTCCTCGTGGTGGTGGTGATCGCCGTCGCCGCCGTGCTCGTCGCCGTGGTCGCTGTCGTGGTCGCCGTGCTCGTCGCCGTGGTCGCTGTCGTGGTCGCCGCCGCAATGGCCGGTCGGTGCGGGCGTCTCGATGCGACCGAGTCGTCGGCTGCCCAGCTTGGCGCTGGCACCGACACCGGCGGTGGCGGGGCGACGAGCGGGCCGACGACGAGGCGCGCCGCGCCGAACGCATCTCCCCTTTCAAAGCTCTACGAACCCGAGGGTCCCGCCGACCTCGACGAGCTGACCGGGCCGGTCTACTGGCCCGACCTCACCCAGGGCGAAGCCCGCCAGGAGTGGGCGTCGCTGCGAACGTGGGTCGAGCCGCTCTGCGAGCGGTTCCCTCATCTGGACCACCACGTCATCCCCGCTGCTGGTTCAAGCACCCCGGTCATGTCGAAGCCCTCGCGGCGCTCCGCGACGCGGAGCGAGTCACCTACGCCGAGATCGCTCCTGGCACCGCCGCGGTCGACCTGGCACCGGGCCTTCCAGTTGACTGAGGCCCGCCTGCGGGACTGGACCGGCCAGCTCCCCTGCGGCGCCACCCACGAATCGCGTACCCGCCAATCCCAGCCGATCGACCCGACCGAGTGGGAGCAGTTCGTCACCGAGGACGCGACCCGGCGCGCCCATCACGCGATCGCCAGCGCACTGGACGGCGAGGGGCGCCGAGTGGCCGCCGGGCCGCCAACACCATGACCACCCACAGCAACCGACATCTCGAACGGTGGGACGTCGAGCGAGGCGACGTGAACGATCGTCCCCACGATCACCACCAACGAGGTCACGGTGCTCATGGTCCTGCACTTCAGTGCTCGGACCCACTCTCGATAGAACGAGGAAAGCAGAATGTGCGCAATGAGCAGCAGAACGGGGTTGCTTCAAGAGTCCGCTCGCCGCCGCCCGCTGATAACCATCAGGGAAGCTGCCAGGTACACCGGACTTACTGAGCGGTTCGTCCGGCGACTGCGTCAAGAGCACATCATCCGGTTCTACAAGGTCGGAGGGCGGATTCAATTCGACCCCAATGACCTCGACGAGTACTTGGCAAGCTGTGCCGTCACACCCTCACCCCACAATCGGGGGGAGTTCGGCATGAGGTGAGCGGTGGCGCGACGTAAGCGTGAGAGCTTGGGGTCAGTACGACGGTGGGTTTCGCGGGCCCCGGATCTCGGATTCCTGCCCAAGACAACGAAGGGGCGCGCTGCCGCGAGGACGGAGGACCAATGAGTTCGATTACGAAGATGCCGAGTGGCCGCTGGCGGGCCCGTTACCGCGACCCGAACGGCCGCAGTCGGTCAAAGACGTTCGCACGCAAGGCCGACGCGCAGGGCTTCCTCGACGACACGTCGACCGACGTTCGACGCGGCGAGTGGACCGATCCGCGTCAGCGCCGGCTCCGCTTCGATGAGTGGGCCGATCGCTGGTGGTCGACGACCGCGCGCCTGGCGCCGGCGACGCGGCGCGGATATTGGACGAAGCTCGAGCACCACGTCCGCCCGTACTTCACCGGGCGCCGGTTGCTCGACATCGACTTTCTGGACGTCGAGGAGTTCATCGCCGAGCTCCACCGCCGCGAACTCGCAGCGAAGACGATCCGGGAGTGCGTGACGATCCTCTCGCTGATCTTCCGCGGTGCGGTGCACGCGAACGTCCGCCGGGACAACCCGGCAGCTGGTCACCGCATCGACGTCCGTCGCAAAGTCATCGGCACCGGGGACGTCCTCGACATGGCGCAGGTGCGCCGCCTGGTGGACACCACGCCGAAGCGGTGGAAGTCCGCCGTGTGGGTGTTGGCGCTCTGCGGGTTGCGGCCGTCCGAGCTCTGCGGGCTACGCGTCGGTGACGTCGACTTCGCACGGCGGACCCTCCACGTCTCTGTGACCCGCCAGCCGGTCCCCAAGTTTGACGGCAACCGACGCCGCGTCGTCGAGGGACCGCCGAAGACGGCTGCTGGCGACAGAACGATCCCGCTGCCCGAGTGGCTCTGCGACGAGCTCGCCGCGATGCTGGCCGAGCGTCGAGGCGATTCCCCCAGCATCATCGACCGCTCGGTGCCGCTGTTCGTGACCCGCTACGGCAATCCGGTCAGCCGAGACGACTTCCGTCAGCGGATCATGCGGCCGGCGCTGCGGCGCGCCGGGCTGCCAGAGACGATTCGAACTTACGATTTGCGCCACTCGCACGCTTCGCTCCTGATCGACCTCGGCGCCAACCCTCTCGCCGTCGCGCAGCGCATGGGGCACAGTGACCCGGCGATGACGCTCCGGGTCTACGGGCACCTCTTCGAGGGCGTGCAGGAGCGCCTCACCGAGCAGCTCGACGAGCTCCGGGAGCAGGCGGACGCGAGCGCTGCGACCGCCGTCGTGGTCCCGCTCGCAGGACACAACGGGGACACGCGGGACACGAAAAAGACACGAAATCGGGGTAAAATCCGGTCAACTTCGGTCGAGTCTGGATAGGCGTTCACCCAGCTCAGGGTGCATATCGCCTGGACCTGCGGCGATGGGCCGTGGGGGTTCAAGTCCCCCCTCGCCCACCCTCCCTCAAGTGGGCTCGGGTCCACTTCGACGCCGCAGACACGACATCGTGTCGGACGCCAGGATCGTGGGTGCCATTTGGCTCGGGGCTCGGGGCAGAGGCATTAACACCAGCAACACTTATTACAAATCAGGCTGGTATTATTCCCCTATGGCTTTCCAACCCCCCAGTGACCTGTACGACCGTGAGTCGGAGTGGGCCTCGCTTGTCAGCTGGGCGACTGACCCCCGCCCTGGAATGCAGGTGGCCGTCATCTGGGGACGCCGGCGCCAGGGAAAGTCTTACCTACTCCGACGGCTTTCCAACGCAACCCATGGGCTCTATTACCAGGCCGTCCAGCGGACGACTCCTCAGTCGCTAGGCGAACTGGGGGCTCGACTAGGGGACCATCTTGGCGTCGGAAGGCTTGCCTTCAGGGACTGGGACGAAGCTCTCAGTGCACTTGCTCAATTGGGAGTGCGCCACTTCGGAGGGTACGGAGGAGCTGCCTACGGCTCAGCGCCCTACGGCGGAACCACGACGGACCTTGGTCCAGCCGTGGCCGTCATCGACGAGTTCCCCTACCTGCGCAGCGAAGCGGCGGAGTTGCCCTCGGTGATCCAACGTGCCGTCGACCGGTCGGTTGACGAGCAAGGTCCACCGGTGCGGCTCATTCTCTGTGGATCAGCGCTGTCGGTGATGACCGAGCTGCTCGCTCCGAGGTCACCTCTCCATGGGCGCATCAGCATGCAACTGCTCGTGAATCCCTTCGACCACCTCACTGCTGCCGCATTTTGGGGAATCGACGATCCTCGGCTCGCCTTGAGGGTAATCGCCGTGGTGGGAGGTACGCCGGCATACCGTGATCTAGCCCGCTCGAGGCCAGCGTCGCTCGCCGACTTCGACCGCTGGATCGTCGAGGGTGTTCTGGACCCATCGAGCGCACTCTTCCGTGACGACGAGGTCCTGGTTGCGGAAGGTCTCGAGGTTTCCAATCGGACGATCTATCAGTCCGTCCTCTCTGCGGTCGCCTCGGGCGAGTGCACGCAGTCAAAGATCGCCTCGGCCATCGGTCGGACGGTCAATGCCACCCAATTCTCGCTGGACAACCTCGTCCGTGCGGGGTTCTTGACCAAGGACGAGGATGCGATCCGGCAGCGACGTCCCGTCTACTCGGTTTCCGATCCCCTTATTCGTTTCCATCGCGCGATCCGCGACCCGGACGCTGCCCGCTTCGAAGACGGGCAAGGCGCAGCAGCGTGGCGAGATGCCGACCCGCGGTTCCGCTCTGCAGCTCTTGGCCCGACGTGGGAGGGCCTTGTACGGAAACACGTCCGCCGTCGCGCTGAAGAGCTCTTCGGCGAGCCGGCGAAGGATGTCGGACGTACCGCGGTCCCGAATCAGGAGCGCCGCGTGGAGGAGGAGGTCGATGTGGTGGCGCTCGGTTCCGGCTCCGGTCCGAAGCGCAAGGTAGTCAGGTGCCTCGGTGAGGCGAAGCTGAGGGAACTGGGGGTTGGGGACTTGATTCGCTTGGAGGGGATCGCGCAGCGCATTGCCAGCGCAAGTGTGCGAGTCGCCGAGCCGTGCTACGTGCTCGCCTCCGCCTCAGGGTTTTCGAAGGAACTCATTCGCGGAACCCGCGCGAGGCATGACGTGAAGCTCGTCAGCCTTGATGATGTCTATGCGCCTTAGCCCCCCGGCACACCAGCACTTCGAACCCGCCGCTTGGCAGCTCGACGCGGCGGTGGCGGTGGTTCCGGAAATGCCGCCCGAGGTGAAGGCGCTCCTCGAGAAGCTCCGCCACGCCAAGCAAATGCTCGAGCAGGCGCAGCGAGACGCAGCCGGCGTTGTCCACGCCGCGGCCGTGACGCTTACCCGCGAAGACGGCTTGTCGATGCGCGACGCCGGCAGGATCATGGGGATCTCGCACCAGCGCGTCGCGCAGATCCTTGAAGAGAACGAGCACCTCGGCCAGGAGCTCGGCAACTTCGGGGGTGGCGATTTCGGCGGCGTCTCCCTACCGGAGGGCGGACCAATGGGGCGGCACGGGGCCTACGAAGCGGCCATCAAGACCTGAGCAACCGGCGGGCGCAAGCCGCCGCTTCACCCCGTGGGTCGCGATCTCAAGGCGTCGCGCAGCCTATTCCCCTCTCTTCTACCCGCGAGCGATCGCGCCCTGCGAACGTGGGCCGCGACGCTCTGCGACGGTTCCCTCATCTGGACCACCACGTCTTCTCCACTGCTGGTTCAAGCACACGGCCATGTGGAAGCCCTCGCGGGCGCTCCGCGACGCCGAGCGAGTCAACTACGCCGAGATCGCTCCTGGCACCGCCGCGGTCGACCGGCACCGGACCTTCCAGTTCACTGAGGCCCGCCTATGGGACTGGACTGGCCAGCTCCCCTGCCGCGCCACCCGGAATCGCGTACCCCGCACCCGATCGACCCAACCGAGTAGGGGCAGTTCTTCACCGAGGACGCGGCCCGGACGCCCATCACGCGATCGCCAGCGCCCTGGACGGCGAGGGGGCGCCGAGTGGCCGCCGGGCGGCCAACACCATGACCACCCACAGCAACTGAGTCGATGTCGCCTTGTACACCCCAGGTACCAGGCTCTTTCCGCCGAGGTTGCTGCTGGAGAAGTTCGCAGGTGTGGTCGGGGTGCGCCCCGCCGCATCTGTATACGCCGTGCCGAGAGCTGCTTGGGCTGCTGCTGCGACAGCTTTCGCAGCGTAGATGGTTCCGTCGATCACGTGCGGTGTGCCGGTGACCGAACTGCCGGGGCTGACACCGAGGTCTCCGGTGATGACCGACGCTCCGGTATTGGTGACTTTGGTGCTACCGAGCACTGCGAACGGTGTGGCCTCCCCCAGTTCCAGGGGACGCCGACGCCAACGGCACCTCAACGGAGCCGGCCAAGACGATCATTCCAGTGGCGGTCCCGGCCAACAACAGGGAGACAGGGAGACAAACCACCAGCGCCGCGAACGACGAGGACGAGCATGCAGTGGGTGGTTCATCGACTCCACGAGCCCATTTCAGTGACCGAGCGACTCGATCTGATCGATGCTGCGGTCGCGTGGTCTGGCACGCGTGGACGATCGAGCCGGAATTTGCCGGATGAAGAAGCCCTCGAGCCTCCAGCGGACCCCTCCACGACGTCGTCACAACGCGAATGCGACGGAACAGCCAGGGCCGACCGCATAGTCGAACCCCTCTTCATTCTCAGTGAACCAGTGCCACGATAATTATGACCCCGAATGATCAAGATTGCGATCCCAATCAACCACCGAATCATGTGATTCCCCTTCTTGGTTCGCCACACGCCGAGCGACGCGTGGCACAAGGAGACTCGGTATTCCCATGCGATTTATGGGCCGGATCGGTGGCCGAAGACGTCTTTGACTTTTTCGCGAGCCTGCTTGATCCTGGCTTGGCATTGGTCCTTTTTGCCATGTGCCCGTAGTTCCTTGTCACCGGTGATGTCACCGGCCTTCTCCTTGAGCTTGCCCCTGACTTCTTGGATCTTGTTCTTGGCCTTGTCCCTGGTGCCCATGGTGAGTTTCCTTCGCTGGCCGGTTGATGGTGTTGGTTAAGAGCGTTGAGCGCGACTTGTTGTTGTCCTCGGGACCGGCATCCGTCGGTCCGCGGCTCTCAACGTTGGCCGTCTGCTCAGTGCCCGATGACTGCGGCAGGAGAAGCTGCGGCCAGTGGTGATCACTCATGGCAAGTACGAGGACCACAAACAATAGAAGGATGCCGAGCGCCCAGAAGAGCGATAGACCGAGGATGAGGGCGATGATCAGCAGTCCGCCCCCGAGGAGAACCACGGTGTCTCGTTTCCAACGCCGCGTTCCGTTGGGAGAATTTTGTTCTCGTGATGTCACCGACGTCGACATCTAGTGCACCTCTTCGTGCAGTTCGGTCGAGCGGCCCTGTGGGTCGACCACCTGACGGTCGTAGGAGTGGTGACCGCTACCCGCCGGACGTCGGGACACGCCGAACACGATCGCCGAGGTGATGAAGCCGGCCCCACCGACGATCATGAGGATGATTCCGACCGTCGAAACCCGGAACCCGGTCCCTTGGGTGGTCACCGCCCAGTACAGAACTGCACCCACTGCGATGGCGATGGTGCTGAAGACCATTCCCGCTCGACCCATTTTCGCCTCCACTTCGACATGCCTGGCTATCGGCCAGGGGCGAAGGAAGCAGGGTCTGGGCGACCTCTCTCAGGCCATTGTAGCACCGTACGCGATGTTTCGAACAGGCCCACCTGATGAAGGTCCGATCGCGAATGACGGTGACGCTTGCGTCGCGCGCGTCGGCGCGGCGAGATCTTGCCGCCGACAGACGTTGGCGCGAGAACTCTTTGAGCCGGCGCGGGAGTCATACA
>Ga0307372_10012027_pt1 | contig 11431 bp, 10 predicted proteins | sample OX1MG_FD_202533 | JGI IMG/M metagenome (GOLD analysis project Ga0307372, IMG submission 202533) | Soil microbial communities from Risofladan, Vaasa, Finland - OX-1 | ecosystem: Environmental > Terrestrial > Soil > Coastal area > Acid sulfate soil | place: Finland: Risofladan, Vaasa | collected...
ACCGCCACTTTCGCGTGCCTTCCGTCTCGCCTGGTCCTTTTTCCGCCGTACCCATCAGGCGATCGCTCGTCGCTGTCACTACAAGCGTCGTCTCGCTCTCCTCACCTAATTACCACTGTAGTACTAGAAGCCTTGCCGTTACGAACATGGAACACGATACGCCAACAAGTTCACAAAAAGGGCATAAAACGGCATGTGAAATTGTCTGAAACGGTTGACAGTGGATTGACCTACAATGATCTGCAATTCCTTGAAGAGAACAGGCTTACGGTCAATGACTTTGAAGGGTTTAGTTATAACTTTACGTTGGTGAACCAGACACAATGGTTAGTTGAAAACCCTTGCCAAGCGTAAAAAACAGCAAAATATAGACGTTGCGCGGTAAATGCAACATCCATGGCGTAATCCTTCGCCTCCTGGTAGTAGTCGTGTTCTGTGGCTCCCGTGGCTCCGAAGTGTTTGGCGCAGAGGGCATGTATGTATAGCTCCAGGTAGTCTCACACGTGTATATACAGGAGTAGCGTATCATACTTAGCCCCCCACAGGGCAATGAACAAAAGAACAGTGTTATAGTTAAAAATGAGAAATAGCAGCCAGAAGCGCCTGTTTGCAGGCGCTTCTGGCTGCTATTTCTCATTTTTAACTATATATATAATATTAGAAAGATTAGCAAGGTTAAAATCATCTTAAAGTGCTATTGTTCACTTGTATCAGGGGAATATATAGGTTATTGTATAAAAAGCAAATGCAAGAAAGCACATCATCAAGATAAAGTGCTGGACGAGACAGATTTGTCTGGCAAGGAAAAGTGGCATTTGTTGAGAGAGTTTTTAGTTAGTATTGTCTATAGAAGGAGAAATACATCATGGCAAGTTTAGCACTCGTTCTTGGTTTCGCGTTGCAACCCGGTAACATTCTCGTCTGGTTGCTGGTTGGATTAATCGCCGGTTTCGTCGCCAGCTTGGTTATGCGTGGTAGTGGTTCCGGTATCCTGGGAGATATCATTTTCGGTCTGATCGGTGGTTTCGTCGGTGGGCTGATCGCGGGTCTCCTGTTCCCCGGTGCAGCGTTCGGTTTCTGGGGTAGCCTCATCTTCGCGATCATCGGTGCAATCATCGTCATCGCGATATGGCGTGCCATTTCCGGTGGTGCCACCCGCCGACGCCGCGTATTATAGCACCTATTCCATTCCATGTCATTCCAGTTCTATATAAATGTAGGGAAACGGAGTGAGGAGAGGGCAATGCTCCGGCAATGATATGTATCATTGCCGGAGCATTGCCCCCCTTTTAGTTCCGGTTATAATCCTTTTTATAATCTTTGATCTCGATTAAGACAAGCTCTTCAATAGATGATGTATCTCTATACGATGGTAATATCCTCAATAACAATTTCGCGCTCAGGGAGATGGAGAAGCAAGGTGAAATGACCAGTGGGTACGGCGTTGAAAACGATATTGCCGAGGTCGTCTACCTCAGTAATACGAATGGGTGTTTGAGATTCAAGGGCAGCATTGCTTGCTGCATAGAGTTCTACTTTTGCACCTTCAAAAGCATCCACACTTTCGGTATTGCCGGTGCTGGTGAGAATACCGAGCAAAAGATAGTCGCCGTTGCTGGCACGCGAAAGGTGCAGCGAGAGATCAATGGTTTCGGCGTGATATTGGCGCGGCCAAGCGCTTTCGGACGGCGCGTCGGCGCCGCGCAGGACAAATTGCGCCTGTTGCCGCACCAGCGAGGCCGCGATACGACGAATACTGCGAATGACGACCTGTGGCGAAAAATCCGCGATGGGCAACGGATCAACTTCTGCCATGAAGCGGCGTGTATCAGCAACTTCGGTGCTGCAAAGCGGGCAAGCCAAAATATGGGCTACGATATGCATATTGTCATCGGGTGGCAGCAGATTGGCGCAATAGAAACTGAGTTGCTCGGCGCTGGGGCACTGGCTGCGATAGAGTTGGACGGTCAGTGTTGTATTCACCTGTTTGAACATAGCAAGCCGGTGCTGACAGGTCTCACACTGCGCTAGATGTTCTCGCGCCTCTTTGCGCAAAGGTTCGCCATCCAGGACAAAACGTAATAGCGCCTCATCATCGGGGGCCATTGAATACAAACAGTCCATCTGGTTATCCTTGTCTAGCAGCTTGAATCCATTGCTCTTATCAAGCGCGATCCACTTCGCCTGATACACTCGACGGTGCTGATGTATAAACGTCGCAAACGGCATTTTTGGTACGTCATTTTTCTCCATTTATAGCATAGCACACAGCACCTTTATTCTTCCGCGTCGCTGATGAGATAGCGCAACCGTTCTTTGTTGCGCGTCAACCGCTCCATAATATTGCGGGTCAGGCGATAGATTTCCTGCACATCGCTAAACTCATTCGGGCAGCGTTGTAAAATCTCTCTCGGCTTGAGACCGCAATGATAGAGCAAATACGCCAGGCGCTGTTCGCGTGCATCAGGCAACATGCCCATAATCACTTCCCACAACTCGCGCCCATCATCCGAGTCTTCCGACATGGGTTCTTCAGGGAAGCCTGGATCGGGCAAGGGAACAATAGCCGGACGTGAATACGCACGCAGCGTGTCCAAAATAGCTGAGTTCAAGCAGGCATGCAGGAAGCGGAGCGCGGCAGCGAGGCTGTTGAACTCCAATTGCGCATTGTTGACCGATGCTATATAGAAACGTGCGAAGGCAAGCGACACATAATTCTCTTCGCTATTATGCCGGTATGCGGCTTCTCGACTGGGGTGGCGGCGTACCCAACTACTGACGGTTGAGCTGAAACGCTGTTGCATCAATTCCCAGGCTCTGGGGTCATGCTGTAACAATGCCCGGCGAAAGATTTCCAGGCAGTACGTGTCGTCGTATGCTTCTTTATGACTATACTTGCTGATTTCACTCGCACAACGGTCAGCAAGTTCCGAGAGACTCATGGCGTGCGGCGGCTTATTCATTTTAACATCCATGCTCTTGCCCTTTTCTCTCCAGCCAATGCCGAAGTAAGGCTGACATGTTTACATGCTACAATAAGTCCATTCCTACGTTAGACGTCCAACAAAGCTGAAATTCAAATCTTCTGGATGGTGGAGTGTCCAGATGATCCTTCAATCTGCCACAGATAGAAGGATATCACTATCTTGCAGATGAATATTCTTCCCGCGAACAGTACAGTTTCCTGTGTGTAGCTTAACTGAGTTCCATACCATTGTCAAGGTTTTTTTCACAATTATGTAGTATTACCGGGTTACGAAATGCCACTTGCCTCAACCTATAAATGCATGTATAATAGTATACACAACAGCTTTTCTCTCACGTAAAGCATCTATAAAACGATAGGATGCAGGTGACCAGCACGACGTAGCATACACAGTTGTATTTGTAAGCCTGGATAAACTGATGATGAGTAAGCGCATTTTGCTGGGCATTGATTCGAATACTTCTCCCGCTACATGGCGGGCGTTGCGCACGGTGACAGAGTTCATCGAGGCTGCGCAAGTCATTGAATTGCGTCTCGTCCTCATCCACGTTATTGCCCTTCCCAACTTCTCTTCTCCTTCGGCTGGCATGTACGGAGGCCATCTGCTACCACTCTCCGTGACGCAGGAGCAACGTAACTTGGCGGAAGAGGTACTGCACAAAGCTCGCACAGAATTACTCAATCAGGGCATAGAACCTGTACAGATTGAGACAATTATTCGAGTGGGTATGCCTTCAGATGAAATTGTCAAAGCCGCAAAAGAACTGCACGCGCACTTCATCGTCATTGGTAGCCGTGGCGAATCAATGCGTCATAAGCTGCGGCGCTTCTTTTTTGGCAGCACATCGAGGCGAGTTCTGCAACTGGCTTCCTGCCCGGTGATGATTGCCGTCGCACCATATATGCCACGCTCAGCCGACCTTGTCGCATGGTACCAGCAAGCCATTACCACCCATCTCCGCGAGCATACGCATACCCTCACCGTTCTGACACCCCACGAGGCCGCACAAAAATTTCTCCCGCCCAATAAAAAAGCCGTGGGACGTAAGGAAATCGCCGCCGCCACCCTCGCGCTGGAGCAGTTAACCAGCAATGGCATCTTCTGCCGCCACGATGTCAAAGGGGAGTTGAGATATGTGAACGATTAGCTGGGCAGGTGCATTGAACCTGTCCAGCTAATCATTCACATATGCCATGACTATAAGATATTTTGTAGCTCCTCTGGCGTGGTGACGGGTGCCAGGCAAGCGAAATTCTGGCAAACATAGGCGGTAGCTTTGCCATCTTGCTGGGAACGGTCAGCCAGCAGAGGAACAACAGAAAATGCCTCTTGATTCTCCGGTGCCGCACAGGCAAAAACGCTGTTGGGCAGGTAGCGTTCGTTGATCACTTCTATCAGAGCGCGAGTGTCGGCTGCTCGTGGGTCGCCAATAAAAGCAAATTCCTTGGCCGCTGAGAGCGCGAAGTCCAATGCTCCCAACACGTACCCAAAGGCAGACGGATGCTGCACCATAATATCCGCGAGCGGCTGCAAGTAATCGCCGGCACGCTGACGATAGCCGCTCTCGCCGGTGAAGGCCGCGAGACGCAGCAGCACATCTACCGCAACGCTATTTCCCGCCGGTGTCGCGTTATCCATGATATCCTTTGGACGGCTAATCAACGTTTCGTGATCGCTGCCAGTATCGAAAAAGCCGCCATTTTGTTCATCGGCAAACAGTTGAATGGCCTCATCTATCAATGAACGCGCCTCGCTAAACCAGCGCGGATTGAAATCGGCCTCGTAGAGCGCCAGCAGCCCATCGGCAAGAAAAACGTAATCTTCCAGGTAGCCATTCAGATGTGCGCGACCATCTTTATACGTGCGCAACAATCGGCCTTCTTGCCCAACTTGTCCACCTTGCCGTAGATTGCCCAGTAGGAACTCGGCGTTGTTAACAGCGACTTGCAGATAATCAGGACGGTTCAGATAGCGTGCCGCCTCGGCAAAACTGCGCAACATCAAGCCGTTCCACGAAGTCAATATCTTCTCGTCGCGTCCCGGCTTGACACGCTTTTCGCGCACCTTGAAAAGCAACTTGCGACTGCGTGCCAGCGAATCCTGCAACGTGACCAGTGCCACGTCAGCATCTTCGGCAACAAGCGCCGCGTCTCGTTCAACATGCAGAATATTTTTGCCCTCGAAGTTGCCATTCTCGGTCACGTCGTAATACTGCATAAAGAGTGCGGCATCATCAGGCAGCAACCCGGCCTTCACTTCTTCCGGCGTCCAGAGGAAGAACTTGCCTTCTTCACCTTCGCTATCGGCATCCTGCGTCGAGTAAAAACCACCCTCCGGCGAAGTCATTTCGCGCACCACATAGTCCAGCGTCTCCTCAACAACACGGCTGTACATGGGATTATTCGTCACAAGATAGGCGTGCAGGTACAGACGACTGAGCAGGGCATTGTCATAGAGCATCTTCTCGAAATGCGGTACCAGCCATTCTGCATCCACCGAGTAGCGGTGAAATCCTCCTCCCAACTGGTCATAGATACCGCCATTCGCCATATGTTGTAAGGAGGTCTCCACAATCTCCAACTCCGGTCGCGCCGCCTGCGTGCCAATCTCACCATTGAGGCGGTGCAGGTGCAAGCGCAACAACACCTCCAGCGACATGGTACTGGGAAACTTAGGTGCGCCGCCAAAGCCGCCGTTGACCGTATCAAAATCAGCCGCCAATTTGCTGCCCGCTGTATTCAGCAACTCCAGAGGGAGTGTATGCAACGGATGTAGATTCGGATTGCGCACGGGACCGCGCTGGTTCAAGTAATCAGCTATCTGCCGCGCCTGTTCCTCCACATCCAAACGGCGCTTCTCATACACATCCGCCATCGTCAAAAGAACGTTGGAGAAGCCGGGCATCACCTGTCCGCCATAGCGGCGATCATTCGGCGGGAAATACGTGCCGCCATAAAAAGGCCGTCCATCAGGCGTCAGAAAAACAGTCATGGGCCAGCCGCCCTGGTGCGTCAGCGCCTGTACCGCCTGCATGTAGATGCCGTCAATGTCAGGCCGCTCCTCGCGATCTACCTTAATCGAGACAAAGTGCTGGTTCATGATATCGGCAATCTGTTCATTCTCAAACGACTCCCGCTCCATTACGTGGCACCAGTGACAGGCAGAGTAGCCCACGCTGAGCAAAATCGGTTTATCCTCCTCCTTCGCCTTGTGCAAAGCCTCTTCGCCCCACGGATACCAGTTCACCGGATTATGCGCATGCTGGAGCAAATACGGACTCGTCTCATGAATGAGCCGGTTCGTATGCGTATATTGTCCCTGATTTGTATTGGTTATATCGGACATGTCGTTATCTATCCTCTCCCAGACGGGTTGCCTGTATTTACAATGGGTAGTCACAAGGCATTGTACGACATGAGGAAGGAAATAGAAAATTCAGCCTTAACTTTGCAGCACCACAATATAGTATCTTTGCCTGATATTAGTGCGACTTGTGCCGAGAAAAGAAAAAGAGTATAACTGTACATGATGTTCCCATTACTTTTACATGGAATATCAGAGTACCATTGGATACAATGCAACAATATACAGGTTGATGAGGTAAGCTTACATGAGTAATATCGGCAAGAAAGAACCGGAAGATACCAATGAGAACCTAGATGTCGAAATGAGCGATCTGAATGTCCCCGGTTCAGAGAACTTGGTTAACAATCACAAAAGAAGCGTAACTACACGAGCTACGAGCAGTAGTTTACCAAAGTCTCTATTTTTGCGCCGCAAGTCTGTGCTACTTGTCTGCACATCAGTTTGCTTCATGATAGGAGTAATTATTTTAGCAAGTTTGAGCAACGTTTTCTCGTTCATTAGTACAAGCTTGCTGCATCCTGATGCCGTGATACAAGCACCATACAATACGATCAATGCGACACCCACCGTTTTTCAGCAGGATGGGCTGGCGTGTACGATAAATGCAGCATGGTCACCGGATAGCAAACGTGTCGCAGTCCTCGGCTACAGTCAGAATTGTACACTGGATCATTACCAGACAAGCCTTGTAAATATTTATGATGTTAGCACGAACAAACGTCTAACACAGACACACCCTGATACAGCAATTATCTCCAAATTTAGGAAACTTCATCCTGAAGCAAACGATGCACCGGTAATTGTGTATAATCATGTATGCTGGTCTCCTGATGGCTCTGAGATGGCCCTTTCTTTCTTTCTTTCCTTGCTCCCAAATCCCGCAGTACCAGCCATGGATGGCATACTGCTGATCAAAGAGCAAGGAGAACAAACTGTCTTGCTAAGACCACTCTCAAAGAATGGCATTCCCAATACGTATATTACATGGGATCTGGAACGAGGCGTGAGCTTTCAAGGAAACAAACCATTTCCACCGTTTCCGCCTTATTTGGGGTTCGACATTGCTCCAGCACAGGCTTATTCCTGGAAGGCTGGTGGACTCCTTGCGGATAACCCACTGGTCGATAAAGGAGGGCAGCTTCGCAATCGGGTCAGCCCGATTGGCAATCCCATTAGTGGCCCTTTTTTTACTCCCTGGCAATCAGGGCGGGTGAGCGGAAACCCGGCTGCAGAAAACGGAAAGGGGAGTTATATGTGGCAAACATCATTTGCCGCATGGTCCCCTGATGAACGCTACTTTACGGATATCTATACTGGTGGACAGTTACTACCAGCTGACCAATCATCTTCGAGCCAACAAGGGCCAGGTAAACAGGGAAGTAACCAGATACCGACATTGATTATGCATGATCGGGCACTAGAACTATTGATACACATGAATGCCCAACAAGCGGCCAAAGCGCAAAAAGAATTTGTCTTGCCAATTATCTCCTGGCGACCTGACGGCCGCATACTCGCTGTTTATAAAGATGGGCAAGTCGATCTCTACGATTGCTTATCCGGGCAGAAGATAAAAGCGTTGTTACCACATGGCAGCATTCCCGTCAATTTACTTGAGGGAAGTGATACATTGAGTTGGTCTCCGAATGGGACATACCTGCTTCTTTCCAGTTCAACCTGGGGAGTGATAAATCTTTGGGGACCTGATCAATTGCTAACACGATAAACTAGTAAACCCACATTTCAATCTGCGAATGAGAGGAAAAGAGGCCTACATTGATTATGGAATAGTGGCTCACTAACAATAACCTCTCCATCATCATACTCGACTGCTACTCTTAATGGACAAATTAACCTTCTGCCTCCCGGTAAAGCCCCAGTGATCGTGCGAAAGGTTGTAGGAGTGGACTGATCCTGTATTCCTTCCAAAAAGGGCCAATCGCCTTGAAAAGAATTTCCACTCGCTTGTTGTCGTTCTTGCTCTGTCTCTTCACTCATAATTACATACTCTTTCTCTATGCCAGAATCTAATCCGCAATTTATCATCTATCCACTTAACTGGTACCTATTATAATTCATATCGTCAAAAAATACAATGTATTGTTCTAATTTTTGGGATAGATTGTCACCCAGCATATTCACCTCCCAAACCCCTTGACATTCCCCCATTTTTCAGTATAATTATGACCAGATAATGTTTTTGACTAAATAAGTTTTATTGGTCATTTTTTCAAAATATATACATGAGGAAAAGAGGAGCGACACTTGGCGAGTAAACAAAAGGGGCAAACGCCGATACGGGAGGAACGCTCGAAGAGACAGGAACGGGCCGAACGTATTCTGGACGCGGCTGCGGAACTCATCACACGCTGGGGCTATAGTAAGACGACGATTGACGATATCGCGAAGAAAGCTGGCGTGGCGAAGGGGACCATCTACCTGCATTGGAAGACGCGGGAAGACCTGTTCGAGGCGTTGATGGAACGCGAAGATATTCTGCTGCTGGAAGATATCAAGCAGCGCATGGCAGCCGACCCCGAAGGGGGAACGTTGCACGGCTTGATGAAAAATAGCATGCTTGCGACAATGAAACGCCCACTCATGAAGGCGGTGCTTCTGCACGATACCGATGTGCTGGGACAATGGGCGCGGAGAGAAACCACCTCAGCCGCCTATGCACAAAGCCAGGTGGAATACCTGAAATACTTCGAGTTCTTGCGTAACCAAGGTCTGGTGCGCACAGACATCCCCGCGAAGGACCTGTCGTATATGATGAATTCCATTGCCATAGGCTTTCTCGTGGCAGCGCCACTCATGCCTGAAGATTATGTCTTCACCGACGAAGAGACCGCGGAGATGATAGCAGAGATCGTCCTCCGCACTTTTGAACTACGCGGCCCAAATTCGTCTCAAGAAGCAGCAGAAATTTCTCAGGGTTTTACTCAATACCTCGACCGGTTAGCAAATATTATGAAAGAGCAGCACCAACAGGAGGCTGAGTCATGACAACAAATGAGCCAGTGATTATCATTGATAATCTGCATAAAACCTATGGCAAAATACAGGCGGTCAAGGGCATCTCCATAAACGTGGAGCGCGGCGAAATCTTTGGTTTTCTGGGGCCAAACGGCGCGGGCAAAACAACTACCATTCGTTGCATGTTGGATGTCATTCGTCCTACTGCGGGTACGATTCGCGTGTTGGGACTGGACGCCCAACGCGACACAATGGCATTGCACCAGCACATCGGCTACCTGCCCGGCGACGTGCGTCTGCCAGGGCGCATGACCGGCAAACAGATCATCAACTACTTTGTGAATCTGCAAGGACGCGAACCCGTGTTGCTGAACGACCTGGTCGAACGCTTCGATGTAGAGATAAAGCGTCCTTTGAAGGGATACTCCAAAGGCATGCGGCAGAAAATTGGCATTGTGCTGGCCTTTATGTGCGATCCAGATGTACTGATCCTGGATGAGCCAACCTCCGGCCTCGATCCGCTTTTGCAAAAAGTCTTTAACGAGTTTCTCCTGGAAGAGCAGGCCCGCGGTAAAACTATTTTCATGAGTTCGCACATCATGAGCGACGTGGAAAAGGTTTGCCAGCGCGTGGCAGTAATCCGCAGCGGAGAGCTAGTGACGCTTGAAGAGGTAGGAGCCCTGCGTGAGAAAGCAGGCCAGCATATAATCGTCGAGTTCGGCGACGCAGTATCAGAACAAGAACTGGAGCGCATTTCCGGTGTGAGCTTATTGACAAAAACGAATGGCACGTATCATTTTAACATCAGTGGCAGCATGGACACACTGATTAAGGCGCTCAGCCAACACGAGGTCATCCGCCTGACTTCCCAGGAAGCGCCACTGGAAGAGGTTTTCTTGAAGTTTTATGAAGAGCCGGAAAAGACCACTCCATTGGCATAATGTGCCGTAGCTCAACAAGGAGATATTAACATGGCGACAACAACAACAGTAAAAGATATCCCAGTGGCGAAGAAACGCGCGCAGGGCCTGAGCGTGACCACGCGGGCGATTACCAATAGCAGCACGCCACTCAGCGTGGCCTGTTTTTATGGACTTTTGATCCTACTCATTCTAGCTCCGATCTACCCGGTGATGGCCCAGGCCAACTTTCAGGCACTTATGAACTCAAGTGTCATGTCAGCCGTTCTCGGCGGACACCTGACTAATCTCTTCAATTTCTCGGCACTGCTGGCCGTTGAGGTTTTCAGTTCCATCTATGGCCTGCTCTTTGGCGGCTTTGTGGCCTGGATAGGAGGCGCGGCTCTGCCCATTACCATCGAGGATGGCACGCTCGACCTGGCGCTTTCTCGCCCTATCAGTCGCACGCGCTACTATCTGGAAAGCTGGTTAGCCGTCTTGATTGGTGCAGTGATCATCAGCCTGGTACTCGCCTTAGGCGTCTGGATTGACACGTTTATTGTCAACAACTCCGGGGTAGACTGGCCGTGGATGTGGATTACCCTGCTTGTTCAATGGACTTTCCTCTTCTTCGCGGCTGGCCTGGGTATGCTCTGCGGCTCCTTCATCAACGCCAGCCGAGCAGCCGGGGGAACAGCGCTGGGCATCGTTGTACTGGGCTACCTGATCAACACCTTTGGCGGCCTCTCCAACCAGTTCCAATGGGTACTCAAGATCAGCCCCTTCTACTACGCACCGGCTATTGACCCGCTGATTAACCATCACCTGACCTGGTGGTACCCCTGGGTGCTGGTGGTAGCCGGACTGGTGTGTGGAATCGTTGGGTTGGTGGTGTTTAACCGGCGAGATTTGCCAACGGTCTAAAGATAGTGCGATGATCCTGGCGGTCAATTGAATTTTGCACTGAATTGAAGTGGATGTTCAAAATCGAGCCGTTTTATTACACACAAGGCGTGCAGGCGCATCTATCCCTGGGTACTCGTCATAGCTGGTCTCGTATGCGACATTGTGGGATGGCTAGAGCCTGTTAGGGACTCGAACTCAAAAACTGGTCAAGGACTAGAAAAGGCCGTCCATTGATGAAGCATGAGACAAGCGAACACCACCAAATGCAACCCGGCAAGGGTGGTAGGAAGTCGCTCA
>Ga0307372_10012028_pt1 | contig 11431 bp, 9 predicted proteins | sample OX1MG_FD_202533 | JGI IMG/M metagenome (GOLD analysis project Ga0307372, IMG submission 202533) | Soil microbial communities from Risofladan, Vaasa, Finland - OX-1 | ecosystem: Environmental > Terrestrial > Soil > Coastal area > Acid sulfate soil | place: Finland: Risofladan, Vaasa | collected...
ACCAACCGGGGATTGTTGGCCAGCCGGGCCGATCCGGTGACCGCAAGCCAGTCGTCCTGCCAGCGGCCAGCCCGCAGTTCGGCGTGACTGGCGGGATAGCCGCCGAGCCGCAGCAGCGACCGCGAGAGGTCACCGATGTCAGTCCCGGCCGCGTCGCCGCACCAGCTCTCCAGCTGGCCGACGATCTCGCGAAGCCTGGCCGGGCCACCCGGCAGCCGGCAATCCTGCGAGCTCGCACCCCGGTTGTGCTCCACCAGCCAGGGCAGTTGCAGCAGCGCGGCGGCACCGTGCGGTATCCCGAGCCGGGCGGTCAGCGCATACGACAGGGCATGTGCCGCCGTCGTCCTGCTGACGGCGATCGCCGCGCCTGCCAGGCTCGCTCCCCGCGCCAGCCGGTCGCCCAGCGCCGCGCTATCCAGCGCGCCGGCCGCGCAGCCAGCCGAGACCGCCGCGGCCAGCCCCCGGAACGCGGCAGCGGCCAGGTCGCGCGACTCGTCGGTCCCGGCCAGTGCCCAGTACGACTCGGCGGCCTGGCAGAACGCATCGGCAGCCGCGGCTACGGCCACCGGCGGCCGCGCCGAGCCGAGAAACTCAGGGTCGACAAGGACAACATCGGCCCTCAGCTCGGCTGAGTCCAGGGAGAGCTTCTCGGCACCTTGCCACAACGTGGCGAACGGCGTCATCTCGCTTCCCGAGCCGGCGGTCGTCGGCAGCAGCACGAGCCTGCGAGCCCGCGTGACCGGGCGGCCGGACCGTACCTGGCCGGCCAGGCTGGCTTCGTCTCCCGCCGGCAGCACCGCGATCGCTTTCGCCAGGTCAAGGGCGCTGCCGCCACCGACGCCAAGGACGGTATCGGGATCTGTCAGCGCCGTGTGCGTCGTGGCGACGGACACGGCGGCGAGCGTGGTCTGGTAAGGCTCGGCCAGCACCCGGCCCACGGACCGGCCAGTCACCGCCGGCTCGACCCGGCGCGCGGCACCGGACCGGTAATAGGAGCCTGCGCCGTGCACCACCAGGCAACGCCTCGTGCCGAGCGCGTCGAGCACGTCAGCCAGCCGGCCGGCTACGCCACGGCCGAACAACGCCGCCGGATGCCCGGGAAGGCGCTCCGCGGAGCCGGCCAGCTCGGCAAGCAGCGCCCTCATGCCAGCACCGTCACCGGAAATCGCGCTGCCGGGCCCGGTCACCGCGCCGCCAGGTCCGGGCACCGCGCCGCCAGGGCAGCCGCGAATCTGGCGGCGATCTCGTCGACGCCGATCGCCTCGGAAGCCCGCCCCCGCGGCTCGTGCGAAGGGACGCCGCGGACCAGCAGCATGGCCGGCCCGCGTTCGTCCAGCAACTCACGGACCGCCGGGCGGAGCGCGGCGGCCGTATCGGCGGACAGCACCCGGCGGTAGCCGAGGCCGCTTGCGACCGCCGGGTAGTTTACTGCTCGCGCGGCAACGGGCTGGCCGCCGGTCGACTCGTAGCTGGCGTTGTCGAACACCACGTGCAGCAAGTTGGCGGGGGCGAAATGCCCGATGGCAGCCGCCGCGCCCAGGTGCATGAGCAGCGCCCCGTCTCCGTCGAGCACCACGACCCGCCGCTCCGGGCGGGACAACGCCACGCCGAGCGCGATCGCGCCCGCATGCCCCATCGAGCCCTGCATGTAGAAGTTGGCCGGCCGGTCGTCGACGTCGTACAGCTCACGGGACAGGTAGCCGGTGGTGGCGATGACGAACTCCCCGGACCGCTCCGCCGCGAGTGCCCCGACCACGTCCGCCCGGGTAGGCCGCCTGGCGACCGCACCGCCCGCCACCGCACCGCCCGCGACCTCCCCGGCCCGCCCCCCGGCCGAGACCGCGACAGGCGCGATGGCTCCCTTCCCGACCAGCACGAACGCGGGCCGTCGCCGCCGCAGCGCCTGCCCGGCCGCAGCCAGCACCTGCTCGTAGGGTGGCTTACCCGACTGCGTGAGCAGCCAGTATGGAAGCTCGAGCGATTCGAGCCAGCCGGGGACCACGCGCCCCATCCACACGTGCTGCGGCTCGCCGGGCGATGCTTGCGGCCAGCCGCGCATGCTGACGAAGACCAGCACCGGAATGCGGTACGGCAGCAGCAACGAGGTGAGCGGGTTGACCATGTTGCCGAACCCGGAGTTTTGCATTAGCACGGCGGCGGGCACGCCCGCAAGCCACGAGCCGGCGGCGGACGCGAGCGCGCTTCCCTCGTTGGCCGCGGCGAGATGCCGCGGGCCGGGCTCGCCGCTGTCGTCCAGGTGCCTGAGCACCGAGCCGAAGTAGGAGCACGGCACGCTGGTGACCAGGCCGACGCCGGCCGAGCGCAGTCCCGCCGTGAACCGCTCCGGCGTGATCGGCACGCTCACCGTTCGATCCGCACGGCAGCAGGCATTCCCTGGAGCCGGAACAGTTCGGTCATCGACACCAGCCATGGCTCCACGGCGCGAGCGGTGCCTTGGTCGGCAAGCTGGCCGAGCATAGCCGCCACCGCGCTGACCTGCGCCCGGATGACGTGGTTCGCGTAGATGACCAGCCGGAAGCCCGCTGACCACAGCTCTTGCTCGTGTACGGTGTGGTACGTCGTCGGGACCGCGATCAGCGGGATGTCCAGTGGCCATCGCCGTGCGAACGCCAGCACCTCGTCCGGCCGGTCCAGCCTGCTGTGCACCAGCACGGCATCCGCTCCGGCCGCCGCGTAGGCGACGCCGCGCTCGAGCACCGCGTCTGTCCGCAGCCCGGCGATGAAACCCTCCGTTCGCGCCAGCACCATGAAGTCCGAGTCCTGCTGAGCCTCTTTCCCCGCCGTGATCTTGGCGGCGAACTCGGCGGTCGGCACCAGCGGATGGTCGACTTCGGCGAAGCTGTTCATCTTCGGGAAGACCTTGTCCTCGATGCACACGGCAGCGATGCCACGGCGCTCGTACCGCCGTACCAGGTGGGCGACGTTCAGCGGGCCGCCGAAGCCGGTATCGCAGTCAGCGATCACGGGCAGATCGACGGCCTCGTCCATATCTTCGGCCGCGTCCAGGTACTGAGTCAGGCTGAGCACTCCGGCGTCAGGTACGGCGTGGCTCGCCGACAGTTCCAGGCTGGACGCCCAGATCGCCTCGAAACCTGCCTCCTGCACCAGCCGGGCGGTCAGGGCATCGTGCGCGCCGACCGCCCTGATGACCCTGTCACCGCCGAAGAGCTTCCGCAGCCGCTGTGACTTTGCGCCATCCATATGGTGTCCCGTAGGTTCAGGTTTCGTTGGCAGACCGGCCGGCCGGCCGGTACCACTGACGGTCTTCGCACAGGTATCGGCGGAGGTGCTCGTCGGTGAATCCGCTGAGTGCGTAGCGGACCTCGGCCGTCACCGCACAGCCGATCCGGAGCAGCAAGATCCGCACGAGGCCGTCCGCCGCTCCGAAGCTGAGGCCGACCCCGGGCTTGGCATATCCGGAGTCCCCTGGCCGGACCAGGCGCGAGTGCCCCACCCCGGCGGCCTCCCAGCGCAACAGTGCCGCCGCACCGTCGAGCACATAGAAGTAGGTGTGCTGGTAGGTCCGCAGCAGGTCGGGGTCGGGCGCCTCGCCCAGCACAGTGATCTGGGCGGCGGTGGTATCCGGGTGCAGCGGATCGCCTGCCAGCGGGCAGATCCGGTACGCCGCGGCGCCGGCGGCCGGCAGCGTCCATTGCCTGGCAGTCGCGCGCCGCTTGATGCGGACGCCGTCGGCGACGCGCGTGTCGCGCGGCATCAGGTCGCGCTCCGACACGCCGGTCGCCGCGGCGAGCAACGCCCGCTCGGCCGGATCGGGGCTGGCCGCGCCGGCGCACAGGTCAGACACCCTCGCCCGCGCTAGCCCGGTGCTCGCCGCCACCTCGGCAACGGTCAGCAACCGCGCGCGCAGGAGGTCGCGCAGCACCGCTCCGGTCGCGTTAGACGACTGCCCGGTAGGCAGGCCGATGCTGCCGGCGGCGTGAACTCCGAGCGCGGAAAGCTCGCGCTGGCTGTCACCGACGAGCTGCCCGCCGTAGGTCAGGGCCAGGATGTACGCGTCCTGCGAACGGTCCCGCGCGGTGAACGAGTGCGGCGCGTAGGGCACGCCCCACACTGAATCGCCGGTTTCCATCGGCACGCAGAATGCACGGTCGCCTGATTTGTAATAGTAATTTACCGGTCCGACAAAAAAGGTGAACTGATAGAGCAGGTGACCGTCGTTCCATTGGACGGTGCTGTTCGCCGGGTCGTCGTCGTCGACCACCGCCAGCATCCTGATGTACTCGGGCCGGAAGGTCGCCAGCCGGGACATCGCGGTGTCGCGGTACTCGTAGTAGTCGACCCCGCCGCGCCGGAGCGTCCGGCTGCTCGCGGCAGACTCGGCGACGTCGACGATCAGCACGCCCAGCGGAGCATCGTCGCGCACCGGCAGCAGGTCGCGCTCGTTCAGCGGCCAGACTTTCGCCGCCCGGTCGATCAGCTCCCAGCTCAGGTCCGCCTGCCCGGCGAGCAGCAGCCGGTACTCCGTCAAGGTCAGTCCCAGGTCGGCGGCTGCGTTGACCTCGTCGCGCTTGAGGTCGTTCGCGGCGGCCCGCAGCAGTCCGGCGACCCTGAGCCGGTAACGAGTCGTCTCGTCAGCCAGATTCGGCAACGCGGCTACACCTCCTGCGCGTATCGGCTCAGCAATCCGGCCGCGGTCCGCAGCGCCGTCCCGGACTCCGCGGTGACGCCGAGCGCATGGCCGTAGAGCCGCCGGACCGAGCAGCCTCGCGACCGCTTGCCGGACAGGTGGCTGATGCCATAGTCGATCTGCGCGCAAGTCTGCCGCGACACCCGTTCCACTACGGCGTAGTAGGTGGTCGCGAAGTGCGCGTAAGGCAGCCGGTGTCCCTCCTCGGTCACCGCGCTGTAGAGCACCTGCACGGTCCTGCCCTGCGCCAGGCACAGGCAGCCAGCGACCAGCCGGCCTTCGCGCAATCCGCCGTACACCGTCAGCCGGTCGCCGAACCGGTCACCCAGCATGGTCAGCCGGCGCCGCTCCGCGCCGGGATCGGCCTGCTGGCCGTACCGGCGCAACAGCGCGCACCGGCCGTCGATCACGTCGTCGGCGTACTGGTCCGGCGGCGCGGACACCAGTTCCATCGCGGTCAGCGCCAGCTTGCGTTCCCTGCGGACCTCCCGGCGCCGTTTGGCCGGCAGCCCGTCGAGGTAACCGGGCCAGTCGTCCCACCAGACCGGCAGCACGGACCGCGTGCTCAGCGGGTAGCTGACCCCGCCCAGGGCGGTGATCGCGGCGGCCACCGCCGGCCTGGAGGTGAAGAGCAGGTGCAGGCCGGCCAGGCCGGCCCGCTCGCACCAGGTGAGCACGTCGGCGACGCACCCGGCGACGTCCTGGGCGCGGTCCGCCCCGGCGCCCGCCGGGTCGCCGTCATATCCCGGCGCGACCAGCACCAGGGCCGGCAGCGCCGGCGGCCGCTCACCCAGCCCGGTCAGCTCCGCCGCGCGCCCGGCCGGGTCGGCAAGTTCGAAGACCGGCGGGTCTCGCCACAAGATGGCCTGCGGGTTGTAGGCCTCGTATCCGTCCGGGTCCTCGACCACCGCGGCTACGAAGGCAACGCCGCGGTCGTCGTCCACGACCGTGTGGACGGCGCCGGGCAGCCGGCTCACCATCGCCGTAAGCCAGCCGACGTCGTGGAACGGCGATGCGGATTTGTGCCGCAGCCACCTGCCGGCGCGGAATCCGGTCAGCACCTCGGCAGTCACCGGTCAGTCACCCCAGACCCAGCTGGCGAGCCGGTGCGGGGTCAGGCCGTGCCGCGCCTTGAACTCGTCGTTGCGGCGGCCGAACTCGACCACCTGACGGCCGGCGGCGAAGCCGTGCGCCAGTTCTTCTCCGAAGAGTACGTACTGCGGGCTCCAGTTGAGATCGTCCGGGTAGCACGATCCGCCGGCCCAGAAATGTGCCGCGGTGGCGTCGAGCAGGCAGACGGAGCAGGCGATCAGCTGGCCGCCGAGCTCGAGCCGCAGTATCCGGCAGTCTGGCCCGAGCGCTCGCAGCAGCGCGGCGAGTGGTTCCGGCGGGTAATAGCCAGGGGCGTGCTTGTCGGCGGTCGCCAGGCACATCCGCAGCACGGCTTCGTCCAGGCTGGCCCCGGCCGGCTCGAAGCTGACCTTCAGCCCTGCCTCACTGGCCCGGCGCAGGTACTTGCGCATCGTCCGCCGGGACGAGGGGCCGAGTCCGGCCAGGTGGTCGTCGCGGTTCGCGCCCGGTCCTGGCACCAGCCGGTAGCGTGGCGAGCCGGCCGCGAGCTTGTCCTGGCCGGCCGCCGCGGCCACCGGGCCGGTCAGATCCAGGTTGTGCAGGCCGCGGCTGACCGCGCCGACCTCGTCGGCCAGCTGATCCAGGGCCTGCGCGATCGCGCCGAGCAGTCCGGCGGTGACCGGCCCGGCGGACAGCAGCCGGGTGTCGTAGCAGTGCCACAGGTGGCCGACAAGCATCGGCTCGGCCGGGGCACCGGGCGGGCCGAACGGATTCACGGCACGCTGCCGGTACACGACCGTGGCAGCGGTCAGCCCGTCACTCCCGCGAACCGCGAGGTAGAACGGCTCGGCTCCGTCGGTGAGCGGCTGGCGTTCGATGGCGGCCAGGAAGTCCCAGGAGTAGAACACCGGCGCCCGGCTGGCGCGGACCAGGTCGTCCCACTGGTCACGACCCAGGTCCGCGAGCGAACTGACGGTGATCACTTCGCCGGAGCGTGCACCGCGGCCGCGGAGTACCGGGCCGCGCGCCCCGGTCACCACGGTCTCCGGACGGGATCGAAGTGCAGGCTGCTCTCCAGCACGACGCGCTGCCATGGATCGATCCGCAGCCCGTGCCTGCGGATCGTCTCGAACAGGTCGGCCGGCCGGCGCCCTGCTCGGGTCGCCGGCGTGAATTCACAGGCCAGCACGTCGACCACGTCCGCGGGCAGCCGGTGCCGGCACAGGTCGAGCAGCCGCGCTCCCCCGGCCGGCGACGCGAGCGCATCGGAGCAGGAGTCCTTGAGCAAGATCGACAGTTCGGCGACGGCCGCATCGTCGCCGAACTGGTCCCAGAGCGCGGTGACGAAGCTCGCGCGCAGTCCGCCGAGCACGGCGTCGAAGTCCCGCCGCTCCGGGCAGGCCGGCTGGGTCAGCGCGCACAGCACCGCGACCTTGTCGGCAGCGTCGGCCGTGGCGCCCGCGGCGGCCGCGGGCGTAAGGCCGAAGATGGCCGCGTCCTTGGCCGATTCGCCGGAGTTGTCGGAGGCGTGCATCACGCCGAGGATCCCGTTCAGCGCGCCGAAGTCGAACCGTAGCTCTCCCCGCGAGGTGCGGTGCGGCGTGGACGAGCCCTTCAGCGCCCGCATCAGGTCATGCGGATCGCCGGCATCGCCGTCGTACCGGCAGATCAGGGCCAGGCACGGCCCGAGAGCGAAGGCATCGTCCAGCATCCGGTAGTGCCAGGTCTGCCACTGCCCGGCAATGACCTCGGCGTACAGTTCGTCTATCATGTCCGAGTTGCTGACGGCCAGCCGACTAGCCACCGGCAGGAATCGCTGCGCCGCCAGTCGCCGCACCAGGCCGGTGTGCACGCCGCGGAGTACGGCGTCGGGAGTGACCAGGACGAACACATGCCGTGTCCAGAAGTCGGCTGCCTCGTTCATTTCCTGGCCGCCCCTGCCCCCGGAACCGTCCCAGGAACCGTCCCCGGCCGCGCCCCCGGCAGGCTGGCCAGCGGGCACGCGCCAGGCTCGTAGACGCTGTCGTCGTCAGGCAGCAAGTACTGCCGCCACTTATAGACGGAAGACTGCTCAGGATCGCCTAGATGCGGGTGCGGCCCTACCGCGTCATAGCGGCGCAGTCGGCTCCTGATCTGCTTCTTGGCAGCCTTGCCCGCTGCCGAAGATCCGCTGAGGTCAGAAAAGACCAGCTCGACTAATTGGAATACCATCGTCAGGCACGGGCCCACGTTACGGCTGCGCCGTGCCTGATACGCGGGACTGCATCCGATCACGAACCACGGCCGTCCGGTGAAGCACCACTGCCACCTGGGCTCGGTCACGTCCTGGGTACGGTCCGCTGGCCACTCGCTGTCGTCGTGCCGGCTTACCTCGCCGAGAATCGACCAGAACCGTTCGGCTTCACTAGCCAGTTCGGCCGTGCGGCGCGGCGGGCCGATAAACGCGATCAGGGACTGCCGGTCCGGGCCGTTGCCTGCCTGCGCCGCGAATAGCCGCAAGCTGTCAGAGAGAACTGCCGCGACATCGGCGGTTTCGTCGCACGCGGTAAACCAGTTGCGGTCAGATCGCTCAGCATTAACCCCGAAATGGCACGGAAACCCATCCGCATCGAGAATCTTGCGCTGGAATTCTTCATGCACCTCAGAGAACCAGCGCGGATAGCCTTCCGAGTCTGATATGTCCGAGGATCGGACGATCCAACCGACGCTCACGCGCCCCACGCCACCGTTCTGGCAGCCAGATCACAACCCGGAGTCCGGGCTTGAACAGGCCAGTCAGCTACCTGGGACATGCTTAACCGCCCTAGATCATCGGATGCATGGCCAGTACGAAGTAATTTTTAGGGATCTTATGGCTCTTGTCAAGAGTATGCCCGCTTGCCATTCTTAGTCCATGATCGGATCATAAGGACACTGAGTGGTTGCACGAACACATCGCGCCTGCTGTACTGATCTGTAGGAAAGTTCCGGATTTCTAGATGAGCGAAGGTTCGCCCTTGTGACGCTCGAATCTGGCTGTCGCTGCGCCGTGTATCCCAGCTTGCCCGCCGCCTGGACCGCGCTTGATCCCGATCCGCCGCTGTTCGCCGCCCGGCCCTGGCTGGACCGGATGGGACACCGGATCGAGGGCAGTCACCGCTGGTTCGTCTGCCCGGACGGAGTCGGCTTCTTCGGATCGGTGATCGACGACCCGGCCGTCACCTTGTCCAAGAACCCGTGGACCCTGCTCTTCGAGCCAGCCGAGGCGATGCGGACGCTGACTCCTGACTCGCTGCGCCGTCAGGCCGCGGTCCGTGCGGCGACAGCCGCGGCGCCGGACTGGTTTCCCGCCCTCGTGCTCATCTACCCGGGCGCCGAGTGCTTCGCCATCGGGCCTGGCGCTACCAGTCCGGCCGCGGTCGGCGCCGCCGTCGACTCGATAGTGCGGTACGCCCGCGCCGAAGGCATCGCGACGATCGCCTTCCTTTTCGTCCAGCCGGAGGACACGCCGCTGATCGCGGCCCTGCGCGACCGCGGGCTGGTCGAATTCGTGACTGCCTTGCGCTGCAACCTCCGGCTCCCCGGCAGTTCCTTCGCCGATTACCTGCGCATGCTGGAGCGGATTCCGCGCCAGGACGTCCACCGGACCAGGCGGCGCCTGGCCGAGAACGGCGTGCGGCTGCTCAGCCGGCCGCTGGCCGAGTGCACCGAGGCGGACCTCGACTCCTTCGTCGGACTGCGCCAGCAGCACCGCGCGAAGTACGGCAAGCGGCCAGACGCCGCCTCGGAGCGCAAGCAGCTGGCGGAACTGCACACCTACTTCGCTGACCGCATGACCGCCTTCACCGCCGTCGCCGACGACCGCCTGCTCGGGTTCTCGCTGCTGCTCGACGCCGGGCCCATGCAGCATGCCTGGCTGGTCGGGACCGATTACCGCGATGCCCGGTCCAAGCTGACCTATTTCGAGCTCACCTACTACCGCGCCGTCGAGCACGCGTACGCGCACGGCCACCGGGATATCTCGTTCGGCTACGGGACCGAGCGCGCCAAGTCCAGGCGCGGCTGCCAGGTCGACCTCGTCAATTCCTACCTGCTCGCACTCGACCCCGGCCGCCAGCGGCAGGGACAGCAAGCCGCGGCGACCCTGGAGCTCGCGTGACGCTCAGCGGGCCGCTACAAGCTGTCGCGTAGCAGGGCGGGCCAGCGGGCCGGGTCGTCGCCGAGGTAGCCGTGCAGCCAGTGCGCCCACCGCTCCAGGCCGAACCCGATGCACACCGAGTGCGCCGGGGAGCCGTCGGCGAGCTTGATGTCGAAACCGATGCCGAAGTGCTGCTGGTGCAGGTTCAGCGAAGCCACCGCGAGGCTGGCGCCATCCGGCGCCATCCGCCCGCACAGCTCATGCTTGACGGCGAACCGGTTCTGGTAGTCGGTCCGCGCGCCCGCCGCCGAGGTGAAGAACGGGTCGCTGGCCGTGACGACCCGGCCAGGCACGGCCAGGTCGTCCAGCAGCCCGGCGAGGACGTCGAGCATCTGGCCGTGGAAGGCCAGTGCCGGTGCCGCCGGGCCGATGAAGACGATCTCCCGCATGGAGTATGACCACAGCCGGACCGGCGACGCGCGGGAGGCGGCCTCGTACCGGCCGCAGGAGCCGCGAACCGTGCCGGCCTGCGGCTGCGCCAGCACCGAGCCGGCGAACCGCGCGAACAGGTGCAGGCACACCGCCGGTGCCAGGAAGACCTCACCAGGGACGAGCTCAGCGCTCCGGACCGCGCTGTCAGCGCTGGCGGCGAACCGCTCGATCGCGTCCAGGTCCGGCCCGACGGTCGCGCAGGCGAAGAGGTGCTGCGGGAAGTTCTTCGTGTACTGCGCCCGGTCCAGCGTTTCCCAGCTCACCAGGCCAGGCACCGCGTACTCCAGGGCGCCGGCCCGGTGCGCGACATCGAGGAATACCCGGTCAAGCGCCCGGGTCAGCAGCGCGATGCCCGGGCCGCCGACGTACAGGCCAGGTCCGACCAGCCGGACGTCAGCCGGAGCAACGCCGGCCCCGCCGACCTCGGCCCACCGGTCCGCGACCGTCGTCGCCTGGCCGTCGATGCCGCTGGAGCGCTGGTAGGCAGCGGCCAGCAACTGCTCGATGCGCGCGGTGTCGGCGTCCTCGCCGGCGGCATAGCTGACGATCGGCTTGGGTCCCGGTGACACGTCATACGCGCAGCCGGGCGGAAAGCAGTACGGCAGCAGGTCGGTGAACGCGCGCCTGCCCGCCGCCGACAGCACGGCCGGGGCGAACCAGACGGCCGTCTTGAGCGCCGGAGCGGCCATTGGCTCTGTCATCTAGCCGACCGTGATCCCGGCACCGTGGTCGGGGTCGAACATCCGCTCCATGAACGGCACGTCCCACCGCCCCGGCAAACCCTCGTAGAAACCATACGTATCGAGGTAATCCAGGTCGTCAGGGCGGAGCCGGTCCAGCAGTTCCGGCGGCACGACTCCCGGGTAGAGCAGCTGGGTGAAATGCAGCGCGTAGTAGTTCTCGGCCACGAGATCGTACTGGGCCGCGAGCCCGGCGAAGCGCTCGGTGTCCAGCCGGCCGCCGGCCGCGCGCCACCACTGCACGATGTCGATGAACCTGATCAGGCACAGGTCCTTGTTCAGCTCGATCGAGCACACCGACGTCGCCTCGCGGAAGAGGTGGACGCACAGGTCGAGCAGCGT
>Ga0307372_10012029_pt1 | contig 11430 bp, 10 predicted proteins | sample OX1MG_FD_202533 | JGI IMG/M metagenome (GOLD analysis project Ga0307372, IMG submission 202533) | Soil microbial communities from Risofladan, Vaasa, Finland - OX-1 | ecosystem: Environmental > Terrestrial > Soil > Coastal area > Acid sulfate soil | place: Finland: Risofladan, Vaasa | collected...
GCGACCCCTAGCAGGGTGCGGAAAAACCCGTGTGCCGATCGTTTGGAGCCCAAGGGCCCAGATGCAAGGAGACGGCGAGGGAGCATACCCGCTGCGGTCTGCGACCGAGCCGGCGACGACGCAGATGGGTCCTTGGGCTCCAAACCCTTGGGGCAAGGGCGTTTCCGCCGCATCCCATTGTCACTGCGTCGGTCACGTAGCGCTGGGGCTACGCTCCCTCCTCGTTCCTCGGTCTGCTGGCGGAAACGCTCCTAGCGATCAGCGCAGGGGTTCTTCCGCACCCTGCTAAGGTGGAAGCGCTCGCCTCTTCGCCGTATCCTTGCCTGCATGCCACGACGTCAGGAGGCAAGGATGGCTATCAAATCCGGTTGGACCGGGCGCGTCTTCGAGGACTTCCAGGTGGGCGACGTCTACCGCCATCCGTTGGGGCGCACGGTCACCGACGCCGACAACGTATGGTTCACGCTGCTTACCCTGAACACCAACCCGATCCACTTCGACAGCGTCTACGCGGCGGCGACGCAGTTCGGCCGCCGTCTGGTCGACTCCACGTTCACCTTGGCGCTGGTCACGGGCCAGAGCGTGAGCGATCTCTCGCAGAACGCGCTGGCGAACCTGGGGTGGGACGAGGTGCGTCTGCCGCATCCCGTCTTCGAGGGCGACACGATCTACGCGTACTCCGAGGCATTGGAGGCGCGCGAGTCGCGTTCGCGTCCGGACGTCGGGATCGTCAAAGTCCGCACCACGGGCGTGAACCAGGACGGAACGAAGGTGATCGAGTTCCTTCGCACCATCATGGTCTTCAGGCGCGGGCACGTGCCGCCGCCGCCGCCGATGCCCACGGCGGGCTCCTAGCGATCAGCGCAGGGGTTCTTCCGCACCCTGCTAGGGACCGCACCCTCGAGCTCGGGCTTTGCGCCTGGGAAAAGAACGAGCGACAGGACGGTCGATACCGCAGGAGGTGCGGTAACGACCACGAACGGCGCGACTCGATCGAGCGCACGCGTGAGGGAGGTCATCCCGTGATTTCAGCGGCATTCGAATACGCGGTCCCCAAGACGCTGGCGGAGGCGATCGCGCTCCTCCGCCGCGACCCGGGCGGCAAGATCCTGGCCGGCGGCCAAAGCCTGATTCCCATGATGAGATTTCGCTTGGCGGCGCCCAGCCTGCTGATCGACATCACGCGGATCCCCGAGCTGCATGTCATGCGCGAGGAAGACGGAGCCTTGCGCATCGGCGCGGCCGTGAGCCATGCGGAGATCGAGAACGCTGCGCTGATCGCGCAGCGCTACCCGTTGCTGGCGAGCACGGCGGCCGTCGTGGCCGATCCCGTGGTGCGCAACCGCGGGACGCTCTGCGGATCGCTCGTCCACGCCGATCCCGCCGGCGACTGGGGTGCGGCGCTGATCGCGGCGCGGGCCGAGGTGGTGATCGCCGGACCGGCGGGGGAGCGGCGGATGCCGCTCGAGGAGTTCCTGATCGACACGTTCACCACGGCGCTCGGCGAGGACGAGGTCCTTGCGGCGGTGCGCGTGCCGACGCCTGGGCCCCGCAGCGGGGGCAGCTACCTGAAGATCGAGCGCAAAGTCGGCGATTTCGCCACGGCCGCCGTGGGGGTGCAACTCACCTTGGACGCGCAGGGACGCGTGGAGCGTGCCGGCATCGGCCTCTGCGCCGCAGGGCCGGTCTCACTGCGCGCTGCCGCCGCCGAGCAGCGCCTGATCGGCAAGCCGCTCGACGACGCCGCGATCGCCTCCGCCGGCCAAGAGGCGGCGGCCGCCGCCGACCCGGCCGCCGACACGCGCGGCCCCGTCGACTTCAAGAAAGACATGTTCCGCGTGCTGACGGTTCGCGCGCTGCGTGCAGCGCGCGCCGCGATCGCAGGGTAGGAGGGCGTAGGTGAGCTATCGGATCGAAGTCACCGTCAACGGCTTGCGCCACGCGCTGGACGTGGAACCGCGCCTGCCGCTGGTCTACTTCTTGCGGGAGACGCTCGGACTCACCGGCACGCACATCGGCTGCGATACCACCAGCTGCGGCGCGTGCACGGTGTTGCTCGACGGCAAGCCCGTCAAGAGCTGCACGGTCTTCGCCGTGCAGGCCGACGGTTGCGCCGTCGAGACCGTCGAGGGCTTGGCGAGCAACGGCGAGCTCCATCCGCTTCAGAAGGGGTTTTGGGAGAAGCACGGCTTGCAGTGCGGCTACTGCACGCCCGGCATGCTGATGACCACCAAGGCCCTGCTCGCGCGAAATCCCAGCCCGAGCGACGATGAGATCCGCACGGCGATCTCCGGCAACATCTGCCGCTGCACCGGGTACTTGAACATCGTGAAGGCCGTCCAGGAAGCCGCCGCGGAGATCGCGGGGGCAAACGCACCCGTCGAGTAGCTCGAGGAGACGAGAAGCACATGGCGACCGAAGCTCCTTCGCAACCCGTTCTCGGCCAGGCGCTCAAGCGGAAGGAAGACCCGCGCTTCATCCAGGGGCAAGGGCGCTACTTGGACGACATCCGGCTGCCGGCGATGGTCTACATGGCCATCGTCCGCAGCCCGTACGCGCACGCGCGCATCCGCTCCATCGAGAAGAAGGCGGCCCTCGAGATCCCCGGCGTCCTGGCGGTGATCACCGGCGAGGACCTGGCGGGGCTGGGCCTGCACTGGATGCCCACGCTCGCCGGCGACAAGCAGATGGTCCTGGCCACCGAGAAGGTCCTCTTCCAATACCAGGAAGTGGCCGCCGTGGTGGCCGAGAGCCGCGAGGCCGCTTACGACGGCGCCGCGGCCGTCGAGGTGGAATACGACGCGCTGCCGGTGCTGGTGGACGCGAAGAAGGCCCTCGATCCCGAGGCGCCGCTGCTGCGCGAGGACCGCGAGAAGAAGAGCAACCACATCTGGCACTGGGAGTCGGGCGACGCCAAAGCGACGGCGGATGCCATGGCCAAGGCCGAGGTGGTCGTCAAGCAGGACGTCTACTTCCCGCGCTGCCACGCGTCACCGCTGGAGACATGCGGCTGCATCGCCGAGATGAACAAGGCGACCGGGCGGCTCACGCTCTACGTGACCTCGCAGGCGCCGCACGTCTATCGGACGGTGCTCGCGCTGGTGGCGAAGCTGCCCGAGCACATGATCCGCGTGGTCTCGCCGGACATCGGCGGCGGGTTCGGCGCGAAGGTCGGCGTCTATCCGGGCTACGTGGTCGCAGTGGTCGCCTCGATCGTCACGGGGCGCCCGGTGAAGTGGGTCGAGACCCGGACCGAGCACTTGGCCAGCACCGCGTTCGCGCGCGACTACCACATGTCGGTGGAGCTCGGCGCGACGAAGGAAGGCCGCGTCCAGGCCTTGCGCGTGCATACGCTGGCCGACCACGGCGCCTTCGACTCGCAGGCGAATCCCACGAAGTGGCCGGCGGGTCTCTTCAACATCTGCACGGGCTCCTACGACTTCGCCAACGCCTTCGTGGACGTGGATGCGGTCTACACCAACAAGCCGCCCGGCGGCGTATCCTACCGATGCTCGTTCCGCGTGACGGAGGCGTCGTATCTGGTCGAGCGGGCGATGGACGTGCTGGCGGCGGAGCTGAAGGCGGATCCCGCGGAGCTGCGCCGGAAGAACTTCATCCCGGCGGACAGCTTTCCGTACACCACGCCGCTGGGCTGGACCTACGACAGCGGCAACTATCAGGCCAATCTCGACAAGGCGCTGGAGAAGATCGGCTACGCGGAGCTGCGCCGAGAGCAGGCGGAGCGCCGCAAGCGCGGCGAGCTGATGGGGATCGGCATCTCGACGTTCACCGAGATCGTCGGCGCCGGGCCGAGCGCCCAGTTCGACATCCTCGGCTTGAAGATGTTCGACAGCGCGGAGATTCGCGTCCATCCCACGGGCAAGGCGCTGGCGCGCTTCGGCGTGCGCCATCAGGGCCAAGGGCACGAGACCACGTTCGCCCAGATCGTGGCCAGCGAGCTGGGGCTCACAGCCGCGGACGTGCTCGTCGAGGAAGGCGACACGGATACGGCGCCCTATGGACTGGGCACCTACGGCAGCCGGAGCACGCCGGTGGCCGGCGGGGCCGCGGCGCTCTGCGCGCGGCGCATCCGGGAGAAGGCCAAGAAGATCGCCGCGCACCTGTTGGAGTGCGGCGAGCACGACGTCGAGTGGGCCGAGGGCAAGTTCCGCGTGAGCGGCGCCCCTGAGCGCTCCGTGACGATGCAGGACTGCGCCTTCGCGGCGTACACCAACTTGCCGCCCGGCTTGGAGCCCGGTCTCGAGGCGACCTATTACTACGATCCGCCGAACTTCACGTTCCCCTTCGGGACCTACATCGCCGTCGTCGACATCGATCCCGGCACCGGCGAGGTGAAGGTGCGGCGCTTCCTGGCGGTCGACGACTGCGGCACGATCATCAACCCGATGATCGTCGACGGCCAGATCCACGGCGGTCTCACCGAAGGGTTCGCGATCGCGTTCATGCAGGAGATCCCCTACGACGCCGAGGGGAACTGCCTGGCGAGCAACTTCACGGAGTACCTGGTGCCGACGGCCGTCGAGACGCCGCGCTGGGAGACCGACCGCACGACCACGCCTTCGCCGCACCATCCGATCGGTGCGAAGGGCGTCGGCGAGTCGCCGAACGTCGGCTCGCCGGCCGCGTTCGTCAACGCCGTGGTCGACGCGCTATCGCACTTTGGGGTTCGGCACGTCGACATGCCGCTCACCCGCGACAAGATATGGAGGATCCTGCGGCAGCACGGCGTCGACGGCGCCTGATCGCCCGGGGCGGCAACGATGAAGATCGAGATGAACGGCGTGGAGCGCGTGAGCGTGACGCCCGCGCAGGCGCTGGCGTTCGTGAGCGATCCCAAGCGCGTGGGGACGTGCATGCCCGATTTGGAGAACCTGCAGGTCTCCGATGAGCGTCACTTCGTGGCCACGGTGAGGGTGGGCGTGGGCCCGGTCAAGGGGCGCCTCAAGATGGAGGTGGAGCTCACCTCGGATCCCTCGAAGCCCGAGGAGCTCCAGATGGCCGCGAAAGGCAGCGGGATGGGGAGCGGGATGAACCTCAACAGCCGCGTGCGCGTGACCTCCGCCGGCGACGGCGCCTCGGAGCTTCATTGGACGGCCGACGCGGCCGTGAGCGGTCCGCTGGCCTCCGTGGGCGGGCGCTTGCTGGAGGCGCAGGCGAAGAAGACCACGGAGCGGATGTTCGCCGCGATCCGCGAGGCGTTGGGGTCGAGCTCGCCATGATCGACGCGCGCCTGGCCGAGCCGCGCCTGGCGGAGCTCTCGCGCGAGCTGACCGAGGCCGGCGTCCCCTTCGCGCTGGCGACGGTGGTCTATCGCAAGGCTCCCGTCTCCTCGCATGTGGGAGACAAGGCGATCGTGACCGGCGACGGCCGGCTGTTCGGTTGGATCGGCGGAAGCTGCTCGCAGCCGATCGTGCGGCGCGAGGCGCTCGCGGTCATCGCCAGCGGGAAGCCCAAGCTGCTGCGCCTCGCCATCGATGGCGACGAGGCCGGCGAGACGGGCGAGGCCGTGGCCACCGTTCCGATGGCATGTCCCAGCGGCGGCGAGGTCTCGATCTACATCGAGCCGCACGTGACCGCGCCGCTGGTGGTTGCCATCGGCGACACGCCGGTCGTCCGCGCGCTCGCGCGCCTGGCCCCCGTGCTCGACTTCGAGGTCACCGTCGTCGGCGCCGAGACGCCGGACCTCGCGTCGCTCGAGTTCGCCCCAACGGCCTTCGTGGTGGTGGCCTCCGCCGGGCACTACGACGACGAGGCGCTGCTCGCGGCTCTGCGCTCGTCGGTGCGTTACGTGGCGCTCGTGGCCAGCCGCCGCCGCGCGGCGACCGTGCTCGAGGTGCTGGCTTCCTACGGCGTGCCACGCGAAGACCTCGACCGCATTCACACTCCCGCAGGGCTCGATCTGGGGGCGGTGAGCCAGGAAGAGATCGCCCTGAGCATCCTGGCCGAGATCGTCCAAGCGTACCGCTCGCCGCAACGCGAGATGATGGAGCATGCCGGAGACGTGCGCGAGGAGCGTGCGCCGGAAACCGCTCGCGACCCCGTCTGCGGCATGGACGTGGAGATCGAGGGGGCTCGCCACCGTGCCGAGCACGGGGGTGAAGTCTACTACTTCTGCTGCCCCCACTGCCGGATGAGCTTCGTCAAGGAGCCCGAGCGGTATCTCGCCGGGTGAGCATCCCGTTCGATCGCGTCGAGGACGTCCAGTCGCGGCTTGCCGAGGCCGGCTACGTGGCCGACGACGGCTTGGCCTCCGCCGTCTTCCTGGCGTGCGCCCTGCCCCAACCGCTCCTGCTGGAAGGCGAGCCGGGGGTGGGAAAGACGGAGCTCGCGCGGGCGCTGGCCGCGGGCCTGGAGACGTCGTTCATCCGTCTCCAATGCTACGAAGGCATCGAGAGCCGCGAAGCCCTCTACGAGTGGAACTATCTCCAGCAGCTGCTGGAGATTCGGAGCCGCGAGACGCCGCGGTCCGACGACGCGGCTCTGGAGACCAATCTCTTCACGTGGCGCTTTCTTCAGCCGCGCCCCCTGCTGCGCGCGCTCCTGGAGAGCGACGAGCGTCCGGTGGTGCTGCTGATCGACGAGATCGACCGCGCCGACGAGGCCTTCGAGGCCTTCCTGCTGGAGTTTCTCTCGGATTTCGCGATCACCATTCCCGAGATCGGCAGCGTGCGCGCTCGCGTTCCTCCGGTGGTGGTGATCACCTCCAACCGCACCCGCGAGCTGCACGACGCCCTGAAGCGCCGTTGCCTCTTCCACTGGGTGGAGTATCCGACGTTGGAGCAGGAGCTGATCATCGTGCGCCTGCGCGCGCCGGAGGTGCCCGCGGATTTGGCGGGCGCCGTGGCCACGGCCGTGCGCAAGCTGCGCGCCCTCGATCTGCAGAAGCCCCCCGGCGTGGCCGAGAGCATCGCGTGGGCGCGAGCCGTCCGCATGCTGGGACATCGAGAGCTCACGCTCGAAGCGGTCGAGCGGACGTTGGGCACGGCCATCAAGAACCGCGACGATTGGGAGCGCGCCGTCGATGCCCGGGACGCCTGGCTGGCGAGCTGATCCGCGCGACGTGGAAGGCAGCTGCGTGCGCTTCGCGCGGCTGCTGCGCGCGCGCGGCGTGCGCGTGGGGCCGGACCAGGCGGCGCGCTGGCTCCGCTCTCTGGCGCTCTTGACGTGCCGCCGTCCCCAGGACCTCTATTGGTCCGGACGCGCGAACCTGCTCACCTCGCCGGCGCAATTCGAGACGTACGACGCGCTCTTTCGCTCCTTTTGGATCACGCTCGACCATCCAGCGCTCGACGCGAACGACGCGCGCGAGACGCGCGGCGTGCCGCAGGGAGAGCAGCGGCGCGCGGCCTCGAGCGAGCTGGAGCCCGGCGAGAACGCCGCTTCGCGCCGTCCGGGCGGCGAGAGCGCTGCTCCCGGTCGAGGCTTGCCGGGCATGGAGGCTTGGGCTCGCACGCAGACGGCGCACGAGCACGGCGGCACGAGCGAGGACGCGCGCGACGAGCAGGAGTCTGAGGCGGCACGCGGGCTCTACAGCCCGCTCGAGATGCTGCGCGAGAAGGACTTCGCGGCCTTCACTCCCGCTGACGCGGCGGCGCTGCGCGGACTGCTGGAGCGGGATGCGTGGTGGGAGGCGCGCATGGCGTCACGGCGGACGCGCCCCGCGCCGCGCGGGCGCCGCCTGGACCTGCGCGCGACGCTGGCCTCCAGCGCCCGCACCGGCGGCGATCCGTTGTCCGTGCGGAGACGCAGCAGGCGAACGGCATGGCGCAAGTGGATCTTCCTCTGCGACGTCTCGGCCTCGATGGCCCCGTACACGGAGGGACTGCTGCAGTCTCTGCACGTGGTCGCCGCGCGGCGGCCGCGCACGGAAGTCTTCCTGTTCGGCACGCGTCTCACGCGGGTCACGCCGCAGCTCCGCCGGTGCCGCTCGCAGGACGTGGGCGCGTACGTCGCCGGGGTGCGCGATTGGCACGGAGGAACGCGGCTGGGCGGCGCACTCGAAGGATTTCTGCGCCAATACGGGCGGCGCGGCATGGCGCACGGCGCGGTGGTGTTCGTGCTCTCCGACGGTTTGGATCAGGGCGAAGCCGGCCACGTGGAGGCCGCGATGCGCAGCCTGGCGCGGCTCGCGCATCGCATCGTGTGGATCAATCCGCTGAAGAAGTCCCCGCGGTACGAGCCGCTGGCGCGCGGAATGGCGGAGGCGCTGCCGTACGTGAGCGACTTCGCCTCCGGTCACAGCCTTGGCGCGCTCTCCGAGGTGCTGGCGCGCACGAGCCGCTTGGACGCGCCTGGGGCGATCCTCAGACGCGCTCGATGATCACGGCGATGCCTTGGCCGACGCCGATGCACATGGTGCAGAGCGCGTACCGCGTGCCGGTCCGGCGGAGCTGGTAGAGCGCCGTGGTGACCAGGCGCGCGCCGCTCATGCCCAGCGGGTGACCGATGGCGATGGCGCCGCCGTTGGAGTTGACGTGCGGGGCGTCGTCGGGAATGCCCAAGTCGCGCAGCACGGCGAGCCCCTGAGAGGCGAAGGCTTCGTTGAGCTCGATCACGTCCATCTGATCGAGTGAGAGCCCCGCGGCCTTCAGCACGCGCCGGGTGGCGGGGGCGGGACCCATCCCCATGATGCGCGGCGGCACGCCGGCCGCCGCCATCGCCACGACGCGAGCCTTGGGCTCCAGCCCGTGCTCCCGTGCGGCGCGCTCGGAGGCGATGACCAGAGCGCATGCGCCGTCGTTGATGCCCGAGGAGTTGCCCGCCGTGACGGTTCCGCCGGCGCGGAACGGCGTTGGGAGCTTGGCCAGTCCTTCCAGCGTGGTGTCGGGACGCGGATGCTCGTCGAGGTCCACCACGGCCACGGCACCTCGCCCTTGGGGCACCGTCACGGGGACGATCTCCGCGCGAAAGAGGCCGGCGGCCTGGGCCGCGGCGGCTCGCATCTGGCTGCGCCAGGCGAAGGCGTCCTGGTCCTCGCGCGAGACGCGGAACGCCTCGGCGACGTTTTCGGCGGTCTCGGGCATCGAGTCGACGCCGTAGCGCTCGCGCATCCGCGGGTTGACGAAGCGCCAGCCGATGGTGGTGTCGAAGACCTCCGCATTGCGCGCGAAGGCGGCGTCGGCTTTGGCGTGCACGAACGGCGCGCGCGTCATGCTCTCGACGCCGCCGGCGATCAGCAGCTCCGCTTCGCCGCAGCGGACGGCGCGCGCCGCCGAGCCGACGGCTTCCATGCCCGATCCGCAGAGGCGGTTCACGGTCACGCCGGTGACGTCGACGGGGAGCCCGGCCAGCAGAGCCGCCATGCGGGCGACGTTGCGATTGTCCTCGCCCGCCTGGTTGGCGCACCCCAACACCACGTCGTCGAGCCGGCTCCAATCGGCACCCGCGTGGCGCTCCATCAGCGCCTTGATCGGCACCGCCGCAAGGTCGTCGGCGCGCACGGCGGCCAGCGCTCCGCCGTAGCGGCCCACCGGGGTGCGGACGGCGTCGCAGATGTAGGCCTCTTGCATGGTCCGGCGCTCTCTCCTACTCCTGCGGCGACGCGCCGCCCTCGACGGGGACCACCGTCCCCGAGATGCGATGGGACTTGCCGCGAAAGAGGGCGATGCGGCGCCCCTGCCCGTCGGTCACTTCCACGTCGTAGACGCCGGTGCGGCCGGTGAGCGCTCGCTCTTGCGCCACCGCCGTCAGCGCGTCGCCCAAGCGAGCCGGGGCGATGAACTCGATGCTCGCGCCGGCCGCCACGGTGTTCAGGTTGTGGCTGTTGCAGGCGTAGCCGAAGGCGGTGTCGGCCAGCGTGAAGATCAGCCCGCCGTGACAGACGCCGTGGGTGTTGACCATCTCGGGGCGCACGCGCATCGTCATGCGCGCCCGCCCGGGTGCGATCTCCTCGAGCACGATGCCCAGCCACTCGGCCACGCGGTCGCGCCGGCGCATCTCTGCGGCGACGGCGTCGGGATCGGTCACGGCGTCCGTCTCATCTCACTCGACGCCGGCTTCGGAGAACGCCGCGGCCAGCAGCTCGTCCATGGTGACGAATTTCTCGCGCGGCTTACCTCCTTGAGCCCGGGCGACCTCGGCCTCCTCGATGCGCTTCCAGGCGGCGAAGTCCACGACGTTGACCCCGCGCTCGCGCAGCAGGCGGTCGACCTCGGCGCCGCCGGGTTTGCCGTCACGCTCCGGCGACTGGTCGAGCTCGGAGAGGATGCGCTGGACCAGACCCTGCGCGTCGGTGCGATTGGTGCCGACCACGCCGCGCGGGCCGTGCTTGCACCAGCCCGCCGCGTAGACGCCCGGCTCGATCAGCCCCTCGTCGTTGGCGAAGATGCCGCGCTTCTCGTCGAACGGGACGCCCGCGAACGGTGCCGTCAGGTAGCCGATGGCGACGACCACGGCGTCGACGGGAAGCTCGAGGCGCTCGCCGGTGGGCACGGCGCGCCCGTTCTCGATGCGCGTGCGGTCGAGCAGGATGGCCCGCGCGCGATGCTCGCCCAGCACCGCCACGGGAGCCGCGTAGAATAGGATGTGGATGCGCATGGGCTTGGCGCCGTGCTCGCGCGCGGCGAACTCGCGCAGGATCTCCAGGTTGCGCTGCTTGACCTTGACTTCTTTCTCCGGGACCTCGGGGCCGACGTCGTCGGGGAGCTGCCGCGGGTCGACGATCACGTCGCAGCGCTCGAGGTCGCCCAGCTCGCCGAGCTCCTTGGGCGTGAAACTGGCCTCCACCGGGCCGCGCCGCCCGATGAGGTAGAGATCGGTGAGGCTCCCCGCGGCGATGGCCCGCGCGGCATGGAGGCAGATGTCGGAGTCGGCCAGCTCCGCAGGCGTCTTGGCGAGCACGCGGACCACGTCGAGCGCCACGTTCCCGTTGCCGATCACGGCGAGCGCCTTGCCGTCGAGCAGCGGGGCGAGGTCGTGATGCTGGGGATGGCCGTTGTACCAGCCCACGAAGGCGGCCGACCCGTAGACGCCGCCCAGGTCCTCGCCCGGCACGCCGAGTGTGCGGTCGAGGGCGGAACCGATGCTCAGCACCACCACGTCGTAGGCGGCCTTGAGCTCGTCGTACGAGAGGTCGCGTCCGATCTCGACGTTGCCGAGAAAGCGCGTTCCGGGGCGGCTGAGCGTCTTCTCGAAGGCGCGCGAGACGTTCTTGGTGCTCTGGTGGTCGGGGGCGATGCCGCCCCGGACCAGGCCGTAGGGCGTGGGCAAACGGTCGATGACGTCGATGGACGAATCGGGCAGGAGTTTGGCGAGCGCCTCCGCGACATAGAGTCCGGAGGGGCCGCTGCCGACGATCGCGATCTGATGGCTCAAGGGATGGTGCTCTCCCATCTGGCGTGGTCGTGCGCTTTTCTGCACGGGCCCCCGTGCCTTCCCCGGGGCCAGGGTTGTAGGGAGGTGTTGAAGGCG
>Ga0307372_10012030_pt1 | contig 11430 bp, 12 predicted proteins | sample OX1MG_FD_202533 | JGI IMG/M metagenome (GOLD analysis project Ga0307372, IMG submission 202533) | Soil microbial communities from Risofladan, Vaasa, Finland - OX-1 | ecosystem: Environmental > Terrestrial > Soil > Coastal area > Acid sulfate soil | place: Finland: Risofladan, Vaasa | collected...
AGAGCGTTCCCATCCCACCGCCCATGCCCCCGAAACGACCACCACCAGAAAGTGCCATAGTATGTTCCTCCAACTGTACTTCCAGCGATTTTTAACGAGGGAATTACCCTATCTTTCTACCCTGGCGTACCCTGTCAGGCTCCAGTTTGTACATCGCCGATTGTCAATGTTCTCCGAGCGCTTGTAAAAGATGGGCAAGCGTCGCTCGCTCCGACTTGCTCAGATTGCTCAAAAGGGCCTGCATACGTTCCACAAACACACTCTCGGCATCCCGTAACGCTACAGCTCCTGGTGGAGTTAGCTTCACATAGACCTGGCGCTGGTCATGCTGATCTGTGCGCGAGCGTTTCGCGTAACCCATAGCCTCAAGTTTGTCGAGCATACGCGTTGTACCCGCGGTAGTCAGTCCCAATTGCTCGCCCAGGTCGCCAACACGCACCAGCGTATCTATACTCAGCAAGCGGAGCATACGCCGTTGCGGTCGCGTTAACGGGCCGAACTGTCGCCCCAGCCGGGTATACCACTCATCAAGGGCATAGGCAATAAAGGCAGTTTCGGCCTGATCGCGCTCGTCCTCATCAAACGACTCGTCATCCTGCAACGTATGCAGTGTATTATCCATCATGCGCCCTCCCATAAATCACACTGATCAGTTTATTAACTAACTTAGTCAACGATCTCCATAAGAGTATAGCATTATTGACTAACTTAGTCAACGATTTATATACGGTATTCTATCCATCCATTCTTACATTTTACCCTGATTGCATTGCCAACACTATTCTCTAAATTGATATCGTCATTGTTTGTATTCTCATGGCTATAGGAAATAGCGTCCGTTGCTCGTATGAACCGGCCTTCAGAAAGAATTATAATAGGCTCACCCCTTGAAGCTAACCCACGGATGAAGTTAAAAACACGGCGCGCTTCCCAATCAGAGGCAGGCACCATAAAATCTTCGTTTGTTGGCATGGGCAAATAACTGCTCCTTGATTCGTCCTGCGGTGTGAGCAAAGCGTTCCCGTAATAGAGTTGCCAGACCGAACGCGCCAGCAGCTTGCCACCAAGTTGCGCGCACTGCTCTTCGAAGTGCGCGTAGCTGATAGCATCAGGTACCGTGATTTTTTCCTGGGCAACTATCGGGCCAGTATCCATCCCTTCGTCCATGACATGAATGGTGACGCCCGTTTCCTGGCTTCCCTCGTGAAATGTCCAGAAAAGCGGGTCTGGGCCGCGATTGGCTGGCAACAATGATGGGTGGACGTTGAGACAGCCAAAACGTGGGATATCGAGGATCACACGCGGGATATAGAGCGAAAAGCAGGCGACGCACATAATATCAGGTTGGTATTGAGAAAAGAGGGTGATTGTCTCAGGGTCAGACATGCGGCTAACTTCCCACACAGGGATGTGTCGCTGCCAGGCAATACGCGCGATGGACGTATGTAACGATGAGTTGATGACCGGCAATAATGAGCGCGGCTGTGGAGGCGGCACGAGTTGTCGAATAGCAGGCTGCTCACGGTAATGATCGCGCGCTGGAAGCACTATGGCGCACACTTCAACACCATTCTCTAAAAGCGCAAGCAAAGGAGGATGCGAAAAGTTGCCCCGCATGCCCAGAAAAAGCGCGCGCGGCACCGATTGCCCTCTAATAACATTTGACATAGACCACATAATCCTGTAGTATCTTAACAGCGAAGGCTATAGCATCGATCAGGAGTAATTATCATGGCACGAATGGTTATGTGTGTCAAACTGGGGCACGAGCTGCCAGGTCTGGACAAGCCACCTTTCCCCGGCGAACTGGGACAGCGTATCTTTGAGCATGTTTCGAAGCAGGCCTGGGATATGTGGCCCGCGCAAAGCACGCTCATTATCAACCACTACGGGTTGAATATGGGCGACCCGGAGGCGCGCAAAATACTGCGCGAGCAGATGGAAGAATTTTTCTTCGGCGAGCAGCCCAAAATGCCCGAAGGCTGGACGCCTGACGGCGAGGATGAACCTGCCGGAGTCGGGCCCAGCGCGAAAGGTGGAGACGCGCCAGCGCGCAAAAAATGAAAGACCCCGGCGATATCCTGCTGCTCTCCTGCTACGAGCTGGGACATCAACCTTTTCAGCTTGCCTCACTGTTCGCACTGTTGAAACAGGCGGGTTACGAACCAACAGTCGTTGATACAGCGGTAGAAACTTTATCCGACGAGACAATTCGGCGCGCGCGCTTTGTGGCTATCTCCGTCCCCATGCATACCGCTCTGCGGCTAGCAGAGCAAATCGCAAGGCGTGTGCGCTTGCTCAATCCAAAGGCGCGTATTTGTTTCTACGGTCTTTATGCCTCTTTAAATGAAAATTACCTCTTGCAAAGCTTGATCGACTTCGCCATCGGCGGTGAATTTGAAGAACCACTTTTGCGACTCATCCTGTCTGAGGAACGCGGCTCATCCGAATCCATCCCTGGCGTAAGCACGCTCTACCATAGCAGCGAACCCTGGATTCAGCGCGCGCCGCTCATTGTGCCACAGCGCGCCATGCTGCCCGCGCTTGATCGCTACGCCCATCTTGAGTTGAACGGCGAAATGCGTGTAGTAGGTTACACTGAGACTACACGCGGATGCAAGCATACATGCCAGCACTGTCCAATCACGCCGGTCTATCAAGGCCGCTTCTTCGCTGTGCCAGCTGATATTGTGCTGGCCGATATTCGCGCGCAGGTTGAGCAAGGGGCGCAACATATTACCTTTGGCGACCCCGATTTCTTCAATGGTCCGACGCACGCCATGCGCATTACGCGCGCGTTGCACCGGGATTTTCCCACCGTCACCTTCGATGCCACCATCAAAATTGAACACCTGCTGAAACACAGCCAACTGTTGCCGGAACTGAAGGAGAATGGCTGCGCCTTCGTGGTCTCCGCCGTCGAATCGCTCAACGACCAGGTACTACAACAGTTGGATAAAGGCCATACAAGCGCCGATATTGCTTCGGTGTTTAACCTCATGGGGCGCGTCGGAATCACCCTGCGTCCTTCTTTGATGCCATTCTCGCCCTGGGAAACACTGGAAAGCTACCTGCAACTGCTCTCGTTCTTTGAAGAGCATCATCTTATTGAGCACGTTGATCCAGTTCACTTCACCATACGCCTGCTCATTCCGCCTGGCTCATCCCTGCTGGATGCGCCCGATAAAAAAGCCTGGCTGGGTGAGCTTGACCCCGCCTCTTATAGTTATCGCTGGCAACACCCGGACCCGCTCATGGATGATTTGCACAGTGCGGTGAGTGAACTGGTCGAAAAAGCCCAGCGCGCTCAGGCAGACTCTATCGAGACATTCTTCCACATCAAGGCGCTGGCCCTGCAAGCTAAACAGCAAGATATGTGTGTTTCCTGCTCCATCAATGCTTATGGAACGCGCAAAGTCATTCCTCACCTGACCGAAACGTGGTTCTGCTGAGCGGAGCCAGTTGCGGATCAGTTTGATCCGGCTCATTGATCGATAGTTCATAGACCATCCAGCCTGCTCAATAGCAAGCGCACTATGGAGAACAAACCACCCATGCAAGGACAGGGAAGTGATACACTCGAAGCTTTGGAGGAAATCAGAAAACATGGGCATTTTCTGGAAGTGCTGGGCGTTTTCACTCGCCTGGGACTGACTTCGTTTGGCGGCCCGGTCGCTCATCTCGGCTATTTTCGCGATGAAATCGTCATACGCCGCAAATGGGTTGATGAACGCACCTACGGCGACCTGCTTGGACTTTGCCAATTTTTACCGGGGCCGGCCAGCAGTCAGACGGGTATTTCGCTGGGTATTATGCGCGCAGGTCTTGCTGGTGGACTGGCCGCGTGGCTGGGTTTTACTCTTCCATCCGCTGTACTTATGACGCTCTTTGCTTACTCGACCGGCATGTTGCACTCAGCAATTGCGGCAGGCGCGCTGCACGGGTTGATGGTGGTAGCGGTTGCGGTTGTGGCCCAGGCCGTGTGGGGAATGGCGCGCACGCTGTGTCCCGACCGCCCGCGCGCCACCATGGCCATACTTGCTGCCATCATTACGTTGCTGTTACCCGCTGGTATTGTGCAAGTCGCGATTATCTTCGTGGCAGGGCTTTTCGGCTGGCTAATGTTCAAGAACATGGGAACGACATCCGCGCCTAAGCCATTGACGCTTCATGTCTCAATTCCACGCGCGTTGGCAATAGCTTGCCTTACACTCTTTGCGGTGCTGCTGGTACTGTTTCTCCTGCCAGGCATTTTTCTCCAACTGCACGCTCTGGCCCTCTTTGGAAGCTTTTATCGCAGCGGCGCGCTGGTCTTTGGCGGCGGTCACGTCGTCCTGCCACTGTTACAGGCGGCAGTGGTCGCGCCGGGATGGGTGAATAACGGGCAATTTCTAGCGGGTTACGGCGCGGCGCAGGCCGTCCCAGGTCCACTGTTCACCTTCGCTGCTTACCTGGGCGCAATCGAAAAACCAGCGCCCAACGGATGGTTAGGGGCAACCATCGCGCTGCTGGGAATTTATCTTCCCTCATTTCTGTTGCTCGTTGGTGTGCTACCATTCTGGAACTCGCTACGCAACCTGACCGCTTTCCAGGCCGCGCTACGGGGCATCAACGCTGCTGTTGTCGGCCTATTACTGGCCGCACTTTACCAACCCATCTGGACCAGTTCCATAAAAAATGCCAACGATTTTCTACTCGCGCTGGCCGCATTTGGCCTGCTCGTACTCTGGAAAGTTCCACCCTGGCTTGTTGTGCTGCTGGCTGCGCTGGCGGGGGCTGTCATCAGCTTGCTATAACCCTCATAGAAATTCCTCATAAAAAATAGGGATTTCACCCGATAGCCAATACCCTTAATCTAGCTTATATTCCTGGATGGTATACTTTTCTATTTTTACGGGCTTTCCGGGATGACAAAAGAAGATAGAGTATCTTTTTTATCTGTTCCCTGGACTATTTCGACACTTAGAGGATGAGTTATGAAGATAAGCTGGCGTCTGGCTTCTCGTCTATCAGTCGTGACCCTGGCCTTATTGGTCGTGCTGGTCATTGCAGTTGTGAGCTTGCGTAATGCCAACGGTGCGACTCACTCCAACCAGTTAGGAACGCCTGGAACAAATTCCTCTGGATTGCAAGGGACCGACCTGGGAATGCTCGATCTTGGCTCCGATGCGCAGCGCGTCGCGGTGGTTGCCATCAGTGTCGATCCGATTCACGATACGACTGCTGCCGCCCTTGCCTTCTCGCAGGAACATCATATGACCAATTACTGGCATTTCCTGGTCGGAACGCAAAATGAACTCGCTCCCGTCTGGTCAGCCTACGCGATCGGTGCCCAGACAGCCACGACCACCAACAGTATGCATACCGCCGTTCTCTACGTTATCGACCAGCAAGGTCACGAGCGCGTGTTGATGGACCAAAATTTTACTCCGGCGCAGATGACCAGCAACCTGAAAACGCTGCTGGATAAATAGCAACTGCCCCAGGGAACAGGAACTAGAGTCGCCCATCATTGCGGCTGTTCCTGTTCTTTATTTTGCCGGTGAACTTCAATTCATTTCGCCCCCGGTAGACATTGCGCTAAAAATGCAGTGAAAAGCAAGCACATTGATCAGAGTCGAGCAGCAATTTGTGTAATGTGCACAAATAGCATGCGGTTACTTTCAGTTAATCTACCTGTAGCATCCCAGGTAACAACATTCTATGATAGTAACAAAGATTGATCAGTAGAGATTATGGCTTGCCATTGATCATCTTTGTGTAAAGTACATAACAAAACCGATATGGAAAGGATGCCCAATATTCCAGCAAAGGAGCCGGGATAAAAGCAGAAGGAGACGAGAGGACATGACCCCCGAAGAGGTACTGCAATTTGCCCAGGATCAAGGCGCGAAGATGGTCGATTTCAAATTCGTTGATGTGCCAGGTACATGGCAGCACTTTAGTGCGCCACTACACGAGCTTGAACTCGAGACGTTTGTGGAAGGGAAAGCATTCGACGGCTCCAGCGTGCGCGGATTCCAGACGATCAATGAAAGCGATATGCTTATTATCCCCGATCCCGAAACCGCGATTATGGATCCTTTCACTGCTACACCAACACTGAGCCTGGTTTGTGACATTGCCCATCCTGGCCCTGCTGGAACGAAGAGGCCTTATAGCCGCGACCCGCGCTATGTCGCGAAGAAAGCTGAACATTACCTGTGTTCAAGCGGTATCGCAGACACCAGCTATTTCGGCCCGGAAGCCGAGTTCTTCATCTTTGATAATGTACGCTACAACTCCAGCGCTAATATCCAGTATGCAGAGGTCGATTCCGACGAAGCGCATTGGAACACCGCACGCAATGGCGGCACACCTAATCTCGGCCATCGCATGCGCGTGAAAGAAGGCTACTTCCCGGTAGCGCCAAACGACACGCTACAGGACCTGCGCACCGAAATGGTAATGATGCTCGAAGCCAACGGAGTCGCGGTCGAGGCGCAGCATCACGAGGTGGGCGCACCCGGTCAGGCAGAAATCGATATCCGCTTCAACACGCTGCTGAAAACAGCAGACAACCTGCTGCTCTACAAATATATCGTGAAGAATACCGCGCGTAAATATGGCAAAACGGCTACTTTCATGCCGAAGCCGGTGTTCGGCGATAACGGTTCCGGTATGCACGTGCATCAAAGCCTGTGGAAAGGCGAAAAACCTCTGTTCTTTGATGAAGATGGATATGCCGGCATCTCGCAACTCGCTCGCTACTACATCGGTGGGTTGCTAACGCATGCCCCGGCTCTGCTGGGCATTGTGGCTTCTACTACCAACAGCTACAAGCGCCTGGTTCCTGGCTACGAAGCTCCAGTGAACCTTGTCTTCTCGCAGGGCAACCGCAGCGCAGCCGTGCGTATACCCTTGACTAATAGCTCCAAGGCGAAACGCATCGAGTTCCGCTCGCCCGACCCGACAGCCAACCCCTACCTGGCTTTCGCGGCTCTTCTCATGGCAGGCATGGATGGAATTCGCAGGGGCATTGAGCCGAGCGAGCATGGTTTTGGTCCGGTCGATCAAGACCTGTTCCACATGTCACCGGAAGAATTAAGAGAAATTCGTTCAGTTCCCGCCTCGCTTGATGCAGCACTGGATGCTCTTGAAGACGACCATGCCTTCCTGCTGGAAGGCGGTGTCTTTACAACCGACCTGCTTGAACATTTTGTGGAATTGAAACGCGCCCAATCGGACGAGGTGCGCCTGCGCCCCACACCCATGGAGTTCGCCCTGTACTACGACGCATAACCCATTCGGGCCTCCTTGAACCGGAAACCTGGCTAGCCATAGAGCCAGGTTTCCTTTTTGATTTCTATTACTCACATTCTGACATTTCATGACCACTTCACCGAAACAGATTACCTGTGTTATTCATCGATGATTGACAATTTCTATTTCATAGATCATACTATGTCTATTAAACCTGTTTGCCAGAAATCGCTTTTAGACAGGTCTGTATTCCGATCTCTTTATAAACGCGAATACCTGCTGACTCGATGAATTGGGGATATTTTATGTACGAATTACTTATCCTGGCACTGTTGATGCGCGATAGCATGCATGGGTATCTGATCGCGAAAATCATGAATGACATGATCGGGCCAGAAACAAAGGTAAGTCACGGCTCACTCTATCCAAAATTAAAAGCCCTGGAAAAAGTGGGGATCATCACAGACTCGCCAGTATTAGATGAGACAACTCATCATGAAAGACAGGCACGTGCTTACACCATCTCGGAAGAAGGGCGCGCGCGCTTTCACCAGTTGATGATGGATATGACCACGCATCCCGGCGAATATTCAAAATTCTTCTGGCTCAAAGTATGTTTCTTCGATTTCCTACACCCTGTCGAACGCCTTGAATTGGTCGATCACTACATTCACTATTGCCAGATGCATATCCATCATATGAAAACCGAAGCCAAAAATGTGGTCGAAGGAAAAGGCTATTACCACTCTCTGAGTCTCGCGCAACTTGAATTGACCCTGCATGCTTCACGCCGCGCAGCCAGCCACTGGCAGGTCGAGATGGATTACGCGACCAGTCTGCGCGAGAAAGAGATGGCGAAAGCACTGGCTGATAGCATCAATACCGCCGGGCGGCAGTAACATAACGAGCAATTTTATAGCAATCTTCCAGTTATATCGCGCAATGTGTTATAGTTATCATAAAGCATTTACAAACAAAGATGTACCGAACTGGAGATTGACCAATGGAACTGCTCGTTGACAGCTACGGACGCCGCATCAAAAGCATGCGTATTTCGATTACCGACAAATGCAACTTCCGTTGCACCTACTGTATGCCAGCCGAGGGGCTGCCCTGGCTCAAAAAGGCGGAAATCCTTTCTTACGAGGAAATTGAACGCATCTCGCGCATTGCCGTAGGGATTGGCGTCGAGCAAATTCGTCTGACGGGCGGCGAGCCGCTGGTGCGGCGTGACGTGCCAGAACTGGTGCGCATGTTACGTAAAATAGAGGGACTGCGCAGCCTCAGCCTGACCACCAATGGCATCATGCTAAAACAACTGGCAGGTCCGCTCGCCGAGGCCGGGTTGACCCGTATTAACGTCAGCCTGGACTCGCTTGTTCGCGAGAAGTTCGCGCAATTGGCGCGCAGGGACCAGTTACAACGCGTGCTGGAAGGATTGGAGGAACTTGAAAAATATCCGTCCATCCATCCGATCAAGGTAAACGCTGTCGCCATTAAAGGCTTCAGTGAAGAAGAGGCGCTGGATTTTGTGCGGCTGGCGCGACGTAAGGCCTACGTCATGCGCTGGATTGAATTTATGCCGCTGGATGCCGATCAGATCTGGCGTAAAGAAGACATCCTGACCGGCGCGGAACTTCAGGCCATCATCGAGGCCGAATATGGCCCCCTGGTCAAGATCACCACTGGCGACCCCTCCGAAACTGCACGCCGCTATACCTTCAGCGACGGCATCGGTGAAATTGGCTTCATTAATCCAGTCAGCGAGCCATTCTGCGCGTCGTGCGATCGCATTCGCCTGACCGCGGATGGGCAACTACGCACCTGCCTCTTTGCCACCGAAGAAACAGACCTGCGCGCCATCATCCGCTCCGGCGCAACTGATGAGGTGATCGAACAGACAATTCGACAGGCCGTTTGGAACAAAGAACTCAAACACCACATCGGGGATAAACGCTTCAAACGCGCTAATCGCAGCATGTCAATGATTGGCGGCTAATTAAGCTCTGGCTACAATACTGCAATTTTCCACAAGTATTTTGCATGCATTTTGCACATGCACTACATGCATTAGCACTATGAACGGCTTTACCGAACTCAGTTACAAATAAGCTGATTGTTCGTCGTTATAGTCAAATAGATAATCGGTGCAGTCCAACGTCTGTTTAAGGACTGCCCGTTATTGTAGCATAAAAGCAGAAAGAGGCCACTGTGGCAAATCAAGATGCGGACCTGCTAACAGTCCGCGAAGTTGCCCAACAATTACGGGTGGATGATACGACGGTGAGGCGCTGGATCAAAAATGGAGTCTTAGAGGCCATCACGCTTCCCCATCGTGGTGCGCGCCAGGCTTACCGCATTCGGCGCGCGACGCTTAATGCCTTGCTGACTCCATCCGAACAGGCCGCCAATTCGAAATAGTGACCGTAGCCAAATGGCTTCTAACCTGCTAGACTATTCGTAGTGAAGACAGTTAGTAGTCAGGAGGCAAGTATGTCTACAATCACACCCGAAAGATTGTTCCATGAACTGCGCGGAGATGATAGTTCTGGATTCGCGGTTATACATTCCCCGGTTTATGCTTCTCCCGCAGGTGCGAGCTTTCTCAGCAGTCCAGGGGTTATTTTGCTTGCGCGCCCGACGGTCAATCTAAACGGTTTGTCCGGTTTTCTGGATGAATTCGACGAATCACTGCAATTTTCAGAGTACCTGAACGATCCAACGCCGCTACCCGATGGCGCGCAACTCAGCAAAATTGCCGGGCAGGTCTGCTATATGAGTTTCGGGCCTAAACGTACCTTCAACGCACAGGCAGATCGTTATTTTGACAATCTCAAATCCTCCGGGCATGGTTCGGTTTTCGAGCATGCCAGTTTCAGTTTTCTGCTCTACGGTATTTCGCGCAGCGTCACGCACGAAATCGTTCGACATCGAGCCGGATTCGGGTACTCACAGCTTAGCCAGCGTTTCGTCTCAGGGCGCATGCTGCGCTTTGTCGAACGCCCAGAATATGTTGGCGATAAGCTCTTCCACAGCCAGTTCTTAGAGCGTATTGAACGCGCTTCCCGCGAATATGCCGCCCTTAGCAATCGCCTGTTGGAAATGCAGCAGGCCGGCACGCAGATTCTCAGCGCCGAGGCCAAAACCGACCTGCGGAAAAAAGTGCAGCAGTGCGCGCGCTCTGTACTGCCCAATGAAACTGAGGCTCCGATGGTCATGACCGGCAACGCCCGCGCGTGGCGGCATTTCATCGAGATGCGTGCCAGCGCGCATGCTGAGATCGAAATACGCGAACTTGCCACGCGTGTCTTCCTATGTCTGTACAGGACTGACCCGCTGCTTTTCAGCGATTACCGGCTGGAACATCTGGCAGATGGGACATACGCGGTGAAGACGGAATTTGAGAAGGTATAGACCGGCTTTTCACAACTCACAGCGATACAAGCGCATGCCCGGCAAGGTCTGCCCATCCACAGGCGCCAACTCGCACAGGGCAGCCAGGTTGGGTGAGGCCGGGTCATTTGCTGGCAGCAGAGCTTCAAAGTAGATGGCATGTTCCTGCTGCCGGGCTTCAAATTCAAACTCGAAGATGCGCATACGAACATTATTGAGGGCGCTTATCAGCAGAGAATAGCCTGCTCCGCGCCTTCTATGTTCTGGCAGCACAGTTCCTTCACAGAGAAAGTGATAGGCGTGGTGGCTGCGGCGCAATTGCAGCACGGTATAGCCTACGGCCTCACCTTCCAGCCCATCCAGGGTGCCAGCCTGCCCCCATTCATTCCCCCACTCATTCAAATCGTCATCGTCATCGGTAATCAGGAACACATTCGATTCTGCCTGCAATTCAGGCTGTGAGAACCATTGCTCAAAGTCTGCCTCGCTCAACGGCGAAACGCCATCAGCCTCAGCCGCGCGTTGCTGAATATGCGCCAGGGTTGGTATATCTCCAGGGCGATAACGCCGGATACGCATGTTATACTTACTCCAATACAGTTGTGATGATAATCCATACGTGAGTTGTCAGACTCCATAGCGATTCATTTTACTACATTCTTGCCCTCAACCGCAGGAATGAAGCGAAACACATCAGTCATACGTGTACAGTATAAGATTTTTACATATATTCCGCGTTATGTTATAAGGAGTAAGTCATTATGGGAGTAGTGCTTTTCATATTGATCGTTGGAC
>Ga0307372_10012031_pt1 | contig 11430 bp, 14 predicted proteins | sample OX1MG_FD_202533 | JGI IMG/M metagenome (GOLD analysis project Ga0307372, IMG submission 202533) | Soil microbial communities from Risofladan, Vaasa, Finland - OX-1 | ecosystem: Environmental > Terrestrial > Soil > Coastal area > Acid sulfate soil | place: Finland: Risofladan, Vaasa | collected...
CGTTTCTGGTTGCGGGCGCGCACGCGCATGACCTCGCCACCCTGCTCGACCTCGAGGGCATCGCGGTGCGCTCGGGTCACCACTGCGCGCACCCGCTGATGCAGTTCTACGGTGTGCCGGCGACTTGCCGTGCCTCGTTTGCGTTCTACAACACCACCGCCGAGATCGACCAGTTCGTGCGGGCGCTGGACAAGGCACGCCGGCTGCTGGTCTGAGAGGGCTCTGCTACCCATTCGCGATCAAGACACGAAAACCGCGTCGCCCGGATGCAACGCAGCGGAATCCGGGCTACCCATCGTATCGATTGAACGCAACTCGGTCTGCGCCTGCGACCCGCGCGCCGACCTACAATCACGGCATGAGCGTCACCGGACCTTACCGCGACATCGTACTCGACCATCACCGTGCGCCGCGGCGCCACGGGCGGCTGATGCCGCCGGCACAGGCCGCCGAGGGCGTCAATGCGCTGTGCGGCGATCAGCTGCGCATCGAGGTGCGCGTCGAGCAGGGCCGCGTCTCCGCTTACGCCTTCGAGGGTGCATGCTGCGCAATCGCCACCGCCACCGCCTCGCTGCTGGGCGACTGCGCGCTCGGTTGCGATGCCGATGATCTGACGGTACTCGAACGCCGCTTTGCCGCGCTGGTCGCCGGCGAGATCGTCGAGGCCCCCGAATTGGGCGCGCTGAACGCGCTGTCCGAACTCGCACGCTACCCGGCGCGGCGCAAGTGCGCGCTGCTGCCGTTTGCCACGCTGGCCGCCGCGCTGCGCGGTGAGCGGCATGCCTCCACGGAGATTCCTGCGTGAGTCCAGTTCGTTTTCGCGGCGCTGTCACCAGCGACGTGTCCGCCATCGTCGCCCTCGTCGAGTCGGCCTATCGCGGCGATGTCAGCCGCGCCGGCTGGACCACCGAAGCCGACCTGCTCGACGGCCAGCGCACCGACCCGGACGAGGTCGGCGCGCTGATCGCACGTGCGGGCAGTCGTGTGCTGCTGGCGGAGCGTCCTTCGACCGGTTCAGGACAGGGCGGCGCACTGCTGGCCTGCTGTCACATCGAGCGCGAGAACGCGCAACGCTGCTATTTCGGCATGTTTGCGGTCAGCCCGGGCGAACAGGGCAGCGGCCTCGGTCGCGCAATGCTCGCCGAGGCCGAACGCATCGCGCGCATGGAATGGGGCTGCGCGGTGATGGCGATGACGGTGATCGACGTGCGTGCCGAGCTGATCGCATGGTATGAGCGCCGTGGCTATCGCCGCACCGGCGAATACAAGGAGTTTCCTTACGGCGACCCCCGCTTCGGTCTGCCCAGGCGCGCCGACCTGCGCTTCGAGACGCTGGAAAAGCCGTTGTGCGCTGGGACGCCGGCATGAGCGCGGAGACGACAGGCTGGGTGCGCGTCGCCGCGCGCGCCGAACTGCTGCCGGGCGAGTTCCGCGTGGTCTGGGACGGCGATACCTCGATCGCGGTCTACAACATCGACGGGCAGTTGTACGCGATCGAGGATCGATGCACTCACGACGACGGCGAGCTGGCCGGCGGTGAGCGCCATGGTTTCGAGATCGAGTGTCCGCGCCACGGCGCACGCTTCGATCTGCGCAGCGGTGCGGCGCTGTGCGCGCCGGCCTATGTGCCGGTGGCGACGTTTCCGGTGCGCGTCGAGGGCGACGTGATCTGGACCCGCGACGATCGCAACTGATCAGGCCGCCGCCAGCCGCACCAGCACCACTTCGCCGGCGCCGTCCAGCGCGATGCGCCCGCGCGCTGCCCCGGCCTGTACCCACGCGCTGCAGCCTTGGGCGATGGCCAGCGTCTCGCCTTCGGTAGCCAGGCGCGCGCTGCCGGCGATCATATGTACGAACCAGCGCACCGCGGGTTCCGGCAGCAGCACCATCGAGCCGACCAGCGGCCGCGCCAGCAGGCGCGCCGTCAGGTCCGGGCGCAGCATCAGATTGAAGTCGCGGGTCGGTCCGTCGGGCAGCGTGCAGCGCGGCGCCGGGTCGCCGGCGAATTCGAGCACGCCGAGACGCGGGGCGCGCAGAATGCGGCCGTCGGGGAAGGACAGTTCGATGCCGCCGTCCAGCGGTGCCATCCAGCGACGCACGCCTGGCAACGTCGAGAAGGTGCAGGCTTGATCGATCGTCGCGACGCTGAGGCGCCAGCGCCATTCCAGCGCATCCGGGCCGGCCGCAAGCACCGTGGTGCGCCCGGCGCCGTTGGCCCAGGGCTCATCGCGCAGGGCGGGTGCGGGAACGGCGGTCAGAATCGGCATGCTCAGCGCAGCGCGAGCAGGCGCAGGGTGAGCGCATAGGCGGCCAGCGTCGCGGCGATGCCGGCGCCGAGGCTGAGCCAGAAGCCGTAGCCCGAGCGCAGCATCCACGGCAGCACCACGAACAGCGCCAGCGAGGGCAAGACCAACCACAGCACATCGTTGGCGAAGGCCGCCAGTCGCACCGGATCGTGGGTGTCGCGCCACAGCCAGATCATCGCCAGCAGCGAGGTCAGCGGCAGCGAGACCAGCAGCGCGCCCGCGGTCGGCGAGCGCTTGCCGAGCTCGGCGGCGCCGGCGATCAGCAGGGCAGAGATCAGGGTCTTGATCAGGAACTGGGTCATCGCGATTTCCCCGGGCGGCCTACGCGACGTCGCGCTGTGGCGCGCGTTTCAGGCATGCGGCGGATGGTACGCAAACACCCGCGCCGGCGCGCCGCCGAAGTCGATGGTATCCACCAGCTCGCCGCCCAGCCGCTTCGCCAGCTGTTCCGAGGCGAGGTTGCCGGGGCGGATCAGGCTGATCGCCCGCGGTGCGCGCAGTTCGCGCCAGGCGAAGTCCAGCGCCGCGCGCGCGGCCTCGGTGGCGTAGCCGTGGCCGCGGGCTTCGGGGGTGAGCATCCAGCCGACCTCGAGATCCGGCCAGCCTTCCGGGCGCAGCAGCCCGGCACGGCCGACGAAGCGGCCGTCGTCGCGCGTTTCCAGCGCCCACATGCCGTAGCCGCGCAATTGCCAGTGCCCGAGCAGCATCGCCATCGAACGCCAGGCGTTGATGCGATCCAGCGACTGGCCGTCGCCGACCCAGCGCGTGCTCTCGGGGTCGCCGAGCATCGCCGCGTAGGCATCGAAGTGGCGTTCCTCCAGTGCGGTCAGGCGCAGACGTGCGGTTTCGATCAGCGGAATCGCGTCCATGGCAGTCAGCCCAGCAGCGCGGCGAGTGCCCGCGTCGAGTCGGCGAGACTGTCGCGCCAGTCGAAACCGATGATGGCGGTGCCGCTTTCGGCGTCGCGGAAGCTCTCCTCCTGGCCCGGTGCAAGCAGGTGGCGGTAGTCCACGGTCAGCTCGGCGCCGGCTTCGAGGTCGGTGGCGGCGAAGATGAAGCCGAGGTGCCACAGTCCGGTCGGGGCGAAGCTGTGGTTGACGTAGCACTCGTCGGGCCAGTCCGGCGACAGCGTGTAGCGGTCCTCGAACCAGCGCACGCTGGTGTGCAGCTGGGTGGCCAGGTCGGGCGTGCCGGTGATCTCGTCGAAACCGTAGGTTCGCGGGATGGCGTCCGGCGCCACCACGATCGAACCCGCCGATACCGGCTGGGCGAGGAACAGGCCTTTTCCCGCACCGGGGATGGAGGAGGCTGCGATGCGGTAACGGGGGAGAATCATGACAGCGACCCGGCTTGCGCGGGGCGCGAGTGTAGCGCGCGGCGGCCTGCGATGCCGCGGCCCCGGGACCGCAGCCCGGGGCCGCAGGCGACTTACTTGCGGCCGGCGGCCGGCTTGGCGACCGGCTTGGCGGCGACCGCAGCCGGCCGCGCGCCATTGAGCAGGATATTGGCGCGGTTGCGCTCGACGGTACGCGCACCGATGCCCTTCACTCCGGCCAGCTGTTCGGTGCTCCTGAACGGGCCGTGGGCTTGACGGTAATCGACGATGGCCTTGGCCTTGGCCAGGCCGATGCCGTCGAGCGCATCGGCCAAAGTCTGCGCATCGGCGCGGTTGATGTCCACCGGCGAGCCTGCAAAGGCCGGTGCGGCGAGGGCAAGGCAGAGGGCGAGGGCGGCGAGCATGGAACGCATGGCGATATCTCCTGTTGTGAGCGGCCCGTAGCAGGGCCGTGGCGACAGTTTCGGCCGCTCCCGGCGACCCTGCTGCCGGCCGCGGCAGGCACGCGGCGTCCGTGTGCCCCGCTGCTGCTGTGAGGTGCGGCCTACAGGCGCGTTGGCGCAGCGGCGCTAAAATGTCCAACTCATCAACGAGAGCACGGCGATGGACCTGCAACGCATCGAACGCGACATCAGCAGCCTGTGGGATGACGAGGTGGTGCCGCAGTTGACCGATTACATCCGCATCCCCAACAAGTCGCCGATGTTCGATCCGCAGTGGGCCGAGCACGGTTACATGGACGCCGCGGTGGCATTGCTGGAGCGCTGGGCGCGCGCCAAGCTCGCGGCCCTGCCCGGTGCGACGCTGGACGTCGTGCGCCTGCCGGGGCGCACGCCGCTGATCTGCATCGAGGTGCCGGCCAGCGCGGACTCGCCGGCGCGCGCGGACGACACCGTGCTGCTCTACGGCCATCTCGACAAGCAGCCGGAGATGAGCGGCTGGACCGACGGGCTGGGTCCGTGGACGCCGCTGCTCGAGGGCGACAAGCTGTTCGGTCGCGGCGGCGCCGACGACGGCTACGCGCTGTTCGGTGCGCTGTCGGCGCTGCTGGCGCTGCGCGGGCAGGGCGTGCCGCACGCGCGCTGCGTGATCCTGATCGAGGCCTGCGAGGAGTCCGGCAGCTACGACCTGCCGCACTACGTCGATCACCTCGCCGCGCGCATCGGCAAGCCGTCGCTGGTGGTGTGCCTGGACTCGGGCTGCGGCAACTACGAGCAGCTGTGGCTGACCACCAGCCTGCGCGGGATGACCGGCGGCACCCTGCGCGTGCAGGTGCTGGAGGAGGGCGTGCATTCGGGCGACGCCTCCGGCGTGGTGCCGTCGAGCTTTCGCGTGCTGCGACAGGTCCTGTCGCGGCTGGAGGACGAACTGACCGGTGCGATCCGCCCGCGCGAGCTGCACGCCGAAATCCCCGCCGAGCGCCTGGCGCAGACGCGCGAGGTCGCGGCGGTGCTGAACACCGACGTCTACGCCAAGTTTCCGTTCCTGCCCGGCATGCGACCGGTTGCCGACGACCTCGTCGAGCTGGTGCTCAACCGCACCTGGCGGCCGCAGCTCGCGGTCACCGGCGTCGAGGGACTGCCGCCGCTGGGCAGCGCCGGCAACGTGTTGCGCCCGTACACCGCGGTGAAGCTCAGCCTGCGTCTGCCGCCGACGCTGGATGGCGGCAAGGCCGGCGAGCTCGTCAAACGCCTGCTCGAACGTGACCCGCCCTACGGTTGCAAGATCGGTTTCGAGCTGGAGAAGGCCTCCAGCGGCTGGAATGCACCGCCGCTGTCGCCATGGCTGGCGCAGTCGGTCGCGCAGGCCTCGCTGGCCGCGTTCGGCGCGCCGGCGGCGTTCATGGGCGAGGGCGGCACGATTCCGTTCATGGGCATGCTGGGCGAGAAGTTTCCCGGCGCGCAATTCCTGATCACCGGCGTGCTCGGGCCGCACTCCAACGCCCACGGCCCCAACGAGTTCCTGCACATTCCCACCGGCAAACGCGTGTCACAGGTGGTGGCGCAGGTGCTGGCCGACCACGCCGCCGCCAGCGGCCAGGGGCTGACCCGCGGCGTGGCGGCGCAGGCCGGACACGCGCAGCACGGCGCGCACGGCTGCTGCTGAGGGCGCCTCGCGTCAGGCTGCGCAACAGGACAGCTGCTTGACGTCCTTGCTGAAGGTCTGCGCGCAGAGCTTCAGTCCCTCGACCATGGTCAGATACGGAAACAGCTGCGCGGCAAGTTCGGCGACCGTCATGCCGTGATGGACGGCGAGCGCCGCCGTCTGGATCAGCTCGCCGGCGCCGTCGGCGGCCGCCTGCACGCCGAGGATGCGACCCGAGCCGGCTGCGGCGACGATCTTGATGAAGCCGCGGGTGTCGAAATTGGCGAGTGCGCGCGGCACGTGGTCGAGGGTCAGCATGCGGCTGCCGGTGACGATGCCCTGGCGCTGCGCCAGGGCTTCGGTCAGGCCGACGCTGGCAATCTGCGGATCGGTGAAGATCACCGCCGGCATGCTGCGCAGGTCCAGCGCGACGCCGCCGCCGGTCATGTTGACGGCCGCGCGCGAGCCGCCCGCGGCGGCCACGTAGACGAACGGCGGCAGGCTGGTGCAGTCACCGGCGGCGTAAATGTGCGGCACGCGGGTCTGCAGATGATCGTTGACGACCACGCCGCCGTCGCGGTCGGTGGCGACGCCGATGGCTTCGAGGCCGAGCCCGTCGCTATTCGGCGTGCGGCCGGTGGCGACCAGCAGGCGCTCGCCGCGCAGTTCGCCGCGGTCGGTGCGCACGACGAATTCGCCGTCCGCATGGGCAACGGACCGGCTCTGCGTTTGCGTGAGTACCGTGATGCCCTCGTCCCGGAAAATCCCCTGCAGGGTTGTGCCGATGGCGGGGTCTTCGTGCGACAGCAGACTGCTGCGGGCGATGATCGTCACCGTGCTGCCCAGACGCGCACAGGCCTGCGCCAGCTCGACTGCCACCACCGAGGCACCGATCACCAGCAGCCGCGGCGGCATGGCATCGCTGGCCAGCGCGTCGGTGGAGGTCCAGTACGGCGTGTCCCGCAGACCGGGGATCGGCGGCAGCGCCGGACGCGCGCCGGTGGCGATCAGGGCGCGGTCGAAGGCGATCGACTGGACGCCGCCATCGTCTGCGGTGACCGCGAGCGTGTGCGCAGCCGTGAATCGCGCCGCGCCGCGCAGCAGCGTGATGCGCGGATTGCCGGCGATGATGGCCGCGTACTTCGCCGCGCGCAGCTCCTCCACACGACCCTGCTGCTGGGCAAGCAGCGCCTTGCGGTCCACCCGCGACGGCGCGGCCGACAGGCCGGCGTCGAACGGACTGGTCCGGCGCAGGTGCGCGACGTGGGCAGCGCGAATCATGATCTTGGACGGCACGCAGCCGACGTTGACGCAGGTGCCGCCGAGCGTGCCGCGTTCGATCAGGGTGACCCGGGCGCCGCGCTCGGCCGCGGTGATCGCCGCCGCCATCGCGGCGCCGCCACTGCCGATGACGGCGACATGCAGGCCGTCGGCACCGCCGTTGCGCGGCGTGCGGGCCGCGTCGTCGCGCAGCTCGGCGCCATAGCCCTTGCCGCGCACCGCGGCGAGCAGCGCGGCGACTTTCACGCCGGCATCGGCCGTCACTTCGGCGACACCTGCGGGGTAGATCACGCTCGCGCTGCGCACGCCGGCGACACTCAGCAGGGCCGATTCGAGCGTCTGTGCGCAGTGCGCGCAGGTCATGCCGGTGATCTGCAGCGGCATACGGATCATCTTGCGGTCGCCGCCTTGACGACCTGCGAGGGATAACCGGCGTTCTTGGTGGCGCGGGTCAAGGCCGCCGGGGTGGTCCGGGCGTCGTCGAAGGTCACCGTGACCTGTTTCGCGGCCTCGGCGATCGCCACGTGCTCGACGCCGGGCACGCGGTTGAGCGCGGTGCGCACGGTGATCGGACAGGCGCCGCAGGTCATGCCGGGCACGGACAGGGTCACCGATTGCGTGGCAGCCCACGCCGGGGCGGAGAAAGCCAGCGCGAGGACAGCGACAGGAATGAACTTGTTCACGGTGAACCCTCCATCTCAGTAGAACCAGGGCAACACATAGGGAAATGCCAGCGCGATCAGCACCAGCACGGTCACGACCCCGAAGAGGATCTTGTAGGCGTTCCTGATGCGCGGCACGGCACACATCGCGCCGGGCTCGCAGGCCGCTGCGGGGCGGAAGATGCGCCGCCAGGCGAACGCCAGCGCCACCACCGCTGCCGCGAGGAAATACGGGCGATACGGCTCCAGCCGGGTCAGATTGCCGATCCAGGCGCCACTCAGCCCGAGACCGACCAGCAGCAGCGGACCCAGACAACAGGCCGAGGCCAGCAACGCGGAAATGCCGCCGACGGCGAGGATGCCCTTGTCCGGATTGAGTTGCGCCATGCCGAGTTCCTGCCCCCGCGGTGGATGGGGTTAAGCTTCGTCCCGTACATGGGTACGGAGTCAAGATGGCCGCCACCCTCACCATCGGCCGCCTGGCCCAACGGGCCGGCGTCAACGTCGAGAGCGTGCGTTTCTATCAGCGCCGGGGCTTGCTGGCCGAACCCGCCAGGCCGCTGGGCGGGATTCGCCGCTACGACGATGATGACGCACGCCGCATTCGCTTCATCAAACAGAGCCAGACGCTCGGATTCACGCTCGACGAAGTGGCCGAATTGCTGGCCCTGGACGATGGCCGGCACTGCCACGAGGCCGAGGCCCTGGCCGCAGGCAAGCTGTCCGTCGTGCGCGAGCGCATCGCGCAACTGCGCCGGATCGAGCGGCTGCTCGGCCGCCTGGTGACGCAATGCCAGTGCAACACCGGCGCGGTGCGTTGCCCGCTGATCGAGGGCATGCACGACCTGCCGCCCCCGCAGACCCCGCTCCGGTCCGGCGTCCGCGCCGGCGGCCCCGGATCCCGCGCACCGCGTGCGTCAGGCAAGCGCCCGCGACACTGATCGCCCGCCGGGTCGCGCCCCGTCCGCGCGCCGACTCCTACCCGGTTGCGTTCAGTCGATACGATGGGTCGCCAAGATGGAGCTCCATGGGGGCGGAATCCGGGGCTCGATGCAGCCCATTCCCGGATCCCGCTGCGCTGCATCCGGGCCACGCGGTTCTCGTGTCTTGATCGCGAACGGGTATCGGGGCAACCGTGGTGTAGCCCGGATGGAGGCCGCAGGCCGCAATCCGGGGCCATCGTCACGCAGCGCGTCGTCGCGGGTTTGCTCCCGGATCCCGCTGCGCTGGGCGAAAGCCAGATTCTTCGCTGCGCTCAGAATGACAAAGGGGGGCGCTGCATCCGGGCTGCGCGGTTTTTGTATCTTGATCGCGAACGGGCATCAGGAACTTGTGCGGCCCGCGCAGCGTCCAAGGCCGACACGCCCGCGCTGACGGCGCCGGGCGCGCACGCTACCCTGACCCCCTTTCGCCGCACCGGAAACCGCCATGTACTTCGACCTGCCGCCGATGACCCGCGGCCTGATCATCGCCTGCGTTGCCATCTATCTGCTGCAGATGGCGACCGGTGACATGCAAACGCTCGAGCTGACTCGCTATTTCGCTTTGTGGCCGCTAGGCCATCAAGTGATCGGAACCTCCGCCAACGGTGCGCCGATCACGGTCGGCTTCCAGATCTGGCAGCTGGTGACCTTTTCCTTCCTGCACGGCGGCCTGCTGCATCTGTTCTTCAACATGTTCGCGCTGTTCATGTTCGGCGGCCCGATCGAGCGCCTGTTCGGCGGCCGCGAGTTCCTGATCTACTACTTCGTCTGCACGGTCATCGCGGCGATCGCGCAGCTGCTGGTGATCAAGTATTTCACCGGCGGCTTCTATCCGACCATCGGCGCTTCGGGCGGCATCTTCGGCCTGCTGCTGGCCTACGGCATGATGTATCCGCACACGCGCATCATGCTGCTGTTTCCGCCGATCCCGATGCCGGCGTGGCTGTTCGTCACCGGCTACGGCCTGATCGAGCTGGTGCTGGGCGTCACCGGCAGCGAAGCCGGCGTGGCGCATTTCGCGCATCTCGGCGGCATGGCGGGCGGTTTCCTGCTGATCCAGTACTGGCGCGGCAAGCTGCCGCTCAAGCCCCGACGCCGATTGATGCGCTGACGCGGCCTACTTCAACACCAGGAAGTCGGTGCTGACGACGAAGCGCACCGCGTCGAGCCGCGGTCGCGCACCGGCCAGCGCGGCGTCCAGTGCCGCGCGCTCGGCGGCGCTGGCCTCGACCTCGGCCGCGGTGACCGCCGGGTTGACCGCGCGCAGCGCCTGCAGGCGCGCGTGCTCGCCATCGAGCTGGGTGCGCATCGTCGTCCGCGCCGCCGCAGCCACGACGGTGGCCTCGACGGCGGCAAGGCGGGTGGCCTGCTCCAGCATCGGCGGCACCAGCTTGGCCAGAAACTTGCGATAGCGCGCCGGATCGACCGGCCGCTCGCCGGCGCGCGTCAGCGCCTGCGCTGATGGCGCGAAGCCGGGCCGCGGTTGCAGGCGCGTATCGACCGTCAGCGTCAGCGGCGTCGGCGGCAGGAAGCGCTCGACATCGAGTCGGTGCTCGGCCACGCACTCGAGCAGGAACACCGTCTGCAGCAGCGCCGTGCGCGCCGGCAGCGTCTCGTCGACCAGGAATGCCGCGTTGCCCTGCTCGCCGGACAGCAGCAGGTCGAGTGCGCCGGCGATCATCGGATGATCCAGGCGCAGCAGCGGCAGTTCCTCGCGCGTCAGTGCGGTGGCGCGGTCGAAGGTGGCCTGCTGCGGCCCGTCCTTGAGACCTGGGAAGGCGTCGGTGGCGAGGTATTCGGGATCGAGCAGCACCGCGCGGCCGCCGTCGAGGTCTTCGTGATGCACGCCGAAGCGTTCGAGCAGGCGCAGCACGAAACCGTCGCGGGCGCGATCGGCGTCGTCGTCGGCCAGCGCGTGCCGCAGCGTCTCGGCGGGCGCGACGCGCGCCGCAGCGAGTTCGAGCAGGCGATCGCGGCCGGCGGCGATCGTCGCGGCCAGTTCGGCGTGTGCCGAAGCGGTTTCGGCGATCAGCACGTCCAGCTCCTGATCGGCGTCCACGGCGCCCTGCGCGTGCGCCACCGCGAGTTCGATCAGGGTGCTGCCGAAGCGGCGCAGCAGTTCGCGGCCGTCGGCCGGGCTGCTGCACAGGCCGTCCACGCCCTCGGCGTGCCAGCGCGCCAGTGCATGCTGCGCGGTGCCCCGCAGGACGTAGTGATGCAGGGTGATCGGGTGCTGCTGGCCGATGCGGTCGAGGCGACCGATGCGCTGTTCCAGCAAGTCCGGATCGAGCGGCAGATCCCACAGTACGAGACGGTGCGCGAACTGGAAGTTGCGGCCCTCGGAGCCGATCTCCGAACACAGCAGCAGGCGCGCGCCGGTGGGCGCCGCAAACCACGCCGCGTTGCGGTCGCGCTGGACGATGTTGAGGCTTTCGTGGAAGCGCGCGATGCCGATGCCGGTGCGCGTGCGCAGGGCTTCCTCCAGTGCCAGCACCTTGGCTTCGCTGCGCGCGATCAGCAGGAACTTGTCGCGCGGATGTGCCTCCAGCAGGCCGAGCAGCCACGGCAGCCGCGCGTCCTCGGCGTAGTCGAAGGCATGGGTCGGCGCCGGCGTCTGCAGGTCGGCGAGAAACTCGGCCAGCAACGGCTGCCGACGCGACTCGTCGAGATCGGCGTCCACCACCTCGAGCGCGGGTACCCGCGCCGGGAATCCGCCGACTGCCGCACGGCGATTGCGCAGCATCACCCGGCCGGTCCCGTGGCGATCCACCAGCGCG
>Ga0307372_10012033_pt1 | contig 11427 bp, 9 predicted proteins | sample OX1MG_FD_202533 | JGI IMG/M metagenome (GOLD analysis project Ga0307372, IMG submission 202533) | Soil microbial communities from Risofladan, Vaasa, Finland - OX-1 | ecosystem: Environmental > Terrestrial > Soil > Coastal area > Acid sulfate soil | place: Finland: Risofladan, Vaasa | collected...
GACGTGCGCGAGCGCCTCGATCGCGGCGCGCGCGAGATCATGCTCGTGGGTCAGACGGTGAACCACTACCATTGCCCCGCCACGGGCGCACGCTTCGCCGACCTGCTGGAGCTGGTGGCGGCGGAGGACCGGCTGGAGCGGCTGACCTTCATCAGCCCACATCCCAACGATTTCGACGAGCGCACGCTGGAGGCGCTGGGAGCGATCCGCAAGCTCAACCCGCGCCTGCACCTGCCGCTGCAATCGGCCTCCAACGCCATGCTCAAGCAGATGAACCGCAAGTATACCATCGAGCAGTTCCGCGAGAAGGTAGGCGCGTTCCGCGCGCGGTGTCCCGAGTGGGCGCTGACCACGGACCTGATCGTCGGCTTTCCCGGCGAGACGGAGGAGATGTTCGAGGAGACGTTGGCGTTCGTGAGCGAGGGTGTCTTCCAGAACGGCTTTACGTTCATCTACTCGCCCAGGCGCGGAACCCAGGCGGCGCGCTGGAGGGACCGGTTCGTCGATCCCGCCGTGGCCGGCGATCGCCTGCGCCGGCTGGCGGAGGCGCAAGACCGCTGGACGCGCGCCTATCACGAGAGCTTCGTCGGCGCCACGGTGCGCGCGCTGATCGTCGGCCCGTCGAAGAAAGACCCCAACCGGTACGCCGCCAAGATCGGGCAGAACGTCACCGTCATCGTGCCGAAGCAGCCGCTCGATGGCCCGTGGCTCGACGTGCGCCTCGACAAGGCGTACACCTGGGGCATGCTCGGAAGCGTGCTCGCGACGGCGCCGCACGCCGACGCGGCGGCGACGCCCGTGGCACGCTTGCTGGCTCCGCTCGCGGGCGGAGCCGCCCCCGAACCGGGGCCGGTCGTGCTCGACCTGGTCGCCAGCGAGGCGCTGGCGCACCCTCGGTGACGACGAAAGAGAGCCGGCGCTCCCCGCTCTTCGAGCAGTACTTCGGACTGAAGGACCGCTATCCCGAGGCGATCGTCCTCATGCGCGTCGGCGACTTCTACGAAGCCTATGGCGGCGATGCCGAGACGATCGCGCGCGCGCTCCAGATCGCCTTGACCTCCAAGGAGGCGGGCGGCGGAGAGCGCGTGGCGATGGCCGGGGTCCCTCATCACGCGCTCGACGGGTACCTGGCCAAGCTGGTCCAGCAGCGCCGCGTGGTGGCGCTGGCGGAGCAGATGGAGCCGCCGGTCCCCAACAAGCTGACCCGGCGCGAGGTGGTGCGCGTGGTGACGCCGGGAACGCTGCTCGAGGAGTCGCTCCTCCCCTCGGCCGCCAACAATTTCCTGGCCGCCGTCGCTGTGGCCGGCGAGGCGCTGGCCATCGCACATGCCGACGTCTCCACCGGCGAGCTCTCCGCCACGGCCTTCGCCGGCGAGTCGGCGCAGGAAGACGCCCTGGCCGAGCTGGCGCGCCTGGGCCCCGCCGAGGTGGTGCTCGATGTCCCCTTCGATCAGCGCGAGCCGTTCGCGGCGGTGGTCGACCAACTGGGGGCGCGGATCGCGCACTCAGCGATCGGCGCCGTGGACGGTCGAGCGCGCGAGCCGTTGGCGGGATTCTCCCTGGAGGAGTCGGTGGCGATCCACCGCGCGCTCGAGGGGCTCTACGCCTTCACCGCGCGCAGCTGTCTGGGCGGTGCGAGCGCGCTGCGGCCGCCGCGCAGCTATCGCGCACAGACCTTCATGGTGATCGACCCCGCCTCGCGGCGCAACCTCGAGCTCACCAAAGCCGTGGGCTCCAACCCCAAGGCCACGCTCTTGGCCACCGTGGACCGCTGCCGCACGGGCATGGGATCGCGCCTGCTGGCGCGCTGGCTCTTGGCGCCTCTGGTCGTGCGCGCGCAGATAGAAGATCGCCAGGATGCCGTGGCGGCGCTGGTCGAGGAGTATCCGCGCCGCGCCGCGCTGCAGGAGCACCTGGAGCGCTGCTACGATCTCGAGCGCTTGGCCCAACGCTTGCGCATGCGCCGCGTGGGACCGCGCGATCTGGCCGCGCTGCGCCGCACGCTGAGCATGCTCGATCCGTTGCGCGAGCTAGCGGAGGCTTCGCCGGCCCTGGCTCCGACGGCCTCGGCGATCGGCACCTTCGAGTCGCTGCGGAGCGAGCTCGAAGCCACGCTGGTCGACGACCCGCCGGCCCATCTCGCCGACGGCGGCGTGATCCGCCCGGAGGCCAGCGGCGAGCTGGCGGAGTGCGTGGCCTTGCGCACGGGCGCCCGCGAGCGCATCGCGGCGCTGGAGGAGCGCGAGCGCGCGCGCACCGGCATCAAGTCGCTGAGAGTCAAGTACACCAACGCCTTCGGTTATGCCATCGAGGTGAGCGCGGCTCATGCCGGCGCCGTTCCCGGCGACTACGTGCGCAAGCAGACGCTGACGAGCGGCGAGCGGTACGTGACGCCGGAGCTCAAGGAGCTGGAGCTGGCGATCGGCTCGGCGCAATCGCGCCAGCTGCGCTTGGAGGAAGCGCTCTACGCGCAGCTGGTGGAGCGCGTGGCGGCGGAGGCGGAGGAGCTGATGTCGTCGGCGGAGGCGCTTGCGCGTCTCGACGTCTACGCCTCGCTGGCCCAAGCGGCCGGCGAGCGCGGCTACGTGCGCCCGCGGATCGTCGAGGAGTCGAGCATGCGGGTCGTCGACGGGCGGCACCCGGTGGTCGAGATGCTGCTGGGCGAGCGCTTCGTGCCGAACGACGTCCGCATCGACGAGCGCGAGCACCGCTTCCTCATCCTCACCGGCCCCAACATGGGCGGCAAGTCGACGTACTTGCGGCAGACGGCGCTCTTGACCATCCTCGCGCAGATCGGATCGTACGTCCCCGCGCGCGAGGCGGAGATCGGGGTGGTCGACCGCATCTTCACCCGCATCGGCGCGGGCGACGATCTGGCCAGCGGACAGTCGACGTTCTACCTGGAGATGGCCGAGGCGGCGCAGATCCTGCGGCGCTGCACGCCGCGCTCGCTGGTGGTGGTCGACGAGATCGGACGCGGCACGGGGACGGTGGACGGGCTGGCGATCGCGCAAGCCATCTGTGAGTATCTGCTGGGCATGGAGGACGACGCTCCGGCGGTCCTCTTCGCCACGCACTTCCACGAGCTGGTGGAACTGGCCGACGAATGGCCGCGCGTGGCGAACTACCACGTCACGGCCGTGGAGCATCCGCAGCGCGGCGGTGAGCCCGTCTTCTCGCACCGGGTCTTGCCCGGCTCCACCAACCGCTCGTTCGGCATCGAGGTGGCGCGCATGGCCGGATTGCCGTCCAGCGTGGTGGAGCGCGCACGCGCGCTGGCCGACGAGCTCCTCGGGCGCACGCCGCTTGAGCGCGCCGTGCCTTTGCGCGGGAACCTCGCCCCCGAGCGCGGCGCGGCCCCCAAGCGCCAACTGGATCTCTTCCGGCCGTGAGCATTCATCAGCTGGATGCCGCGACCGTGGGGCAGATCGCGGCGGGCGAGATCATCGAGCGTCCCGTCTCCGTCGTCAAGGAGCTCGTGGAGAACAGCCTCGACGCGGGCGCGCGGCGCATCCGCGTGGACGTGGAAGGCGGCGGCAGCCACGCGATCGCCGTGAGCGACGACGGCGCGGGGATCCTCCCGGAGGAGCTTCCGCTCGCGCTCCGGCGCCACGCCACCTCCAAGCTGGGCAGCGCCGAGGACCTCTTGCGCATCGCCAGCTTGGGCTTTCGCGGCGAGGGGCTGGCGTCGATCGCGGCCGTCTGCCGCACCACAATGCTCTCGCGGCGTCCCGAGGCCGAGATCGGCGCGCGCGTGAGCGCCGAGGGCGAGAGCATGGGCGCCGTGGAGCCCGCGGCGGCTCCGGTGGGAACGCGCGTCGAGGCGCGCGATCTCTTCCACGCGCTCCCCGTGCGGCGCGAGTACCTGCGCTCCCCGTCGGCCGAGTTCTCGCGCATCTCCGCATGGCTGGCGGCGGCGGCCCTCGCCTTCCCCGAGGTGGCCTTCACGCTGACGCACGACGGGCGCGCCGTCTGGAGCCTGCCCCATGCGAGCGAGCCGCGCCATCGCCTGGCCCAGCTCTTCGGCCCGGGAGCCGCGGAGCGCATGCTCTCGCTCGAGGGGGAGCACGACGGGATGCGCGTGCGCGGATTCGTCTCTCCCCCCGGCGACGACAAGCCCAATCGCGCGGGGCAGTACCTCTTCGTCAACCGGCGCCTGCTGCGCTCGACGCAGCTCGCTGCGGCGTGGACGCAAGCCTACCGCAGCACCGCCATGATGGGGCGCTATCCGTACGGCGCGCTCATGCTCGAGCTGGATGCCGCCGACGTGGACGTCAACGTGCATCCCACGAAGTCGGACGTCCGCTTCCGCCGCTCCGCGCTCGTCTTCGACCTCGCACGGCGGTCGATGGCCGATGCCCTGGGGCGCCACGCGGCGCGGCGCGTCGAGCAGACGGTCCTCTCGCCGCTGCCGCAACGGGGCGTGTGGGGCGGCTCCGCCGCCGCGCCGCCGCCCGCCGACCTGACGCTGCGTCTCGCGGAGCTGCGTGCGGCCGCGGAGGGAGCGGAGGCGGGCGAGGAGCGGGAGCCGCGTCTGCGCGTGGTGCTCCAGCTGGCCAACACGTTCATCGTGGCCAGCGACGGCCGCGACCTGATGGTGATCGACCAGCACGCCGCCCACGAGCGCGTCAACTACGAGCGCATCGCCGAGCGCGCGAGCAGCGGCGCCGAGCCGGTGCGCGAGCCGCTGCTCCTGCCCCAGATCTTCGAGGTCTCCCACGCCGAGGCGGCGGTGCTCGCGGAGCTGCTCCCGCAGCTGGAGGCGGCGGGCTTCTCCGTGGAGCCCTTCGGCGACCGGGCCTTTCGCCTGACCGCGACGCCGCTGGAGGTTCGCGTACGGAGCTTCGACCTGCGCGCGTTTCTCGACGACGTGCTGGAGGAGCGCGCAGAAGGGGTGTTCAGCACGCAGACGCTGTGGGCGTCGCTGGCCTGCAAGTCGAGCATCCGCGCCGGCGAAGCGCTCCAGGTGACGGAGATGGAGGAGCTCCTGCGGCGGCTCTTCGCTTGCGGGGACCCGCTCCATTGCGCGCACGGACGGCCGACCGTCTTGCGGTGGAGCGAAGGCGACCTCACGCGCCTCTTCAAGCGATGAGCGCCGTCTTGGTGCTCATGGGGCCGACGGCCTCCGGCAAGACGGAGCTGGCCATCGAGCTGGCGCGCCGCTTGCGCGGCGAGATCGTCTCGGCGGACTCGCGGCAGATCTACCGCGGCATGGCCGTGGGCACCGCGCAGCCCGATGCCATCCAGCGCGCGGCCGTGCCGCATCACTTGGTCGGCATGCTGGAGCCTGAGGAGCGCTACAGCGCGGCGCACTTCGTGCGCGACGCCGCGGCGGCCATCGAGGCGATCGAGGCGCGCGGGCGGCGCCCCATCGTGGTGGGAGGGACGGGCTTCTACGTGCGCGCGCTCACCGGCGAGATGCCGCTGGCGCAGACGACGCAGGACGAGGCGCTGCGCGCCCGCATGGGCGAGGAGGCGCGCATCCATCCGCCGGCCGTGCTTCACGCGTGGCTCCGAGCGCTCGACCCCGAGCGCTCCGCGGAGGTGGCGCCCGCGGACCGCTACCGCACCTTGCGTGCGCTGGAAGTGGCGCTCGCGCGCCGCGAGGATCCGGGAGCTTCCCTCGCCGCCGCGGTACCGCTGCCCACGCTGGCCGCGCGCGGCGCGCGAACGCTGAAGGCGGCGCTCGCGATCGATCGCGAGCGGCTCGCCGAACGCGTGAGGCGGCGCACCCGCGCGATGATCGACGGGGGTCTGCTGGCGGAGGCGGAGGCGTTGGAGGGGCGCGACGCGCCCGCCGCGGACGCGGTGGGCTATCCGCAAGCGCTGGCTTACCTGCGCGGAATGTGCACGCGCGGGGAGTTGGACGAGTTGCTGGCGCGCGCGACCATGCGCTACGCCAAGCGGCAGATGACGTGGCTGCGTGCGGAGCCGTCCGTGCGGTGGATCCCGGCGGGGGCGGAGGCGGCCGATGCCGTCGAGCGCGCGGCAAGGGAAACGCTGGGCTGGACGTGAACGCTTCCCACCTCATGGCCGTGCCGTTGCGTCCACCCCAGCTCCAGGACGCCTACCTCGCCGAGATCAAGCGGCAAGGTACGATCGTCACGATCTACCTCGTGAACGGCTTCCAGCTTCGCGGAACGGTGCTGGGCTTCGATGCATTCACCATCGTGCTGGAGTACGAGACCCGGCCGCACCTGGTCTACAAGCACGCCGTCTCGACCATCTCGCCGCAAGGCGTATTCTCGCTGAAACTGGCCGTTGAGACGCCGGAGAACGGGGAGCCCGCGCGATCGTGAGCCTCCGCGTCGCCGTCGCCAAGATGCACGGCGCGCGCAACGACTTCGTCCTGATCGACGAGCGCGCACCACGCATCTCCGACTATCCCGCCTTCGCCCGCTGGGTCTGCGACCGCCGCGCCGGCGTGGGGGGCGATGGCCTCTTGGTGGTGCTCTCCTCCGCCTCGGCGGATGCGCGCATGCGGATCTTCAACGCCGACGGGAGCGAGGCCGAGATGTGCGGCAACGGCATGCGCTGCTTCGCCCGGTGGCTCTACGAGCGCGGCGGGATGCGGCACGAGCGCATGGTGATCGAGACGTTGGCCGGCCCCATCGCGTGCGCGATCGTCTCGGACGACGCGCGGCGCTTCGTGGTCGACGTGCGCATCACGGAGCCGACGTTCCCGGGCGGGGGCTCCGCCGGCGCGGTCGCCGTTTCGACCGGCAACCCGCATCTGGTGCATTTCGTCGATCGCGTGGCCGGACTCGACCTCGCGGCCTTGGCCGCGCCGACGCCCGACGTCAACGTCCACGTCGTCGAGCGGGTCTCCGAGCATGCCCTGCGCGTGCGCCACTTCGAGCGCGGCGTCGGCGAGACGCCCGCGTGCGGCACGGGCATCGCGGCGTCGGCCGCCGCCGCGATCCGCCGCGGCGACGTGCGGAGCCCGGTGCGCGTGGACGTCCCCGGCGGGGAGGTCGAGGTGCGCTGGGACGAAGGCGGCCTCGTGATCCGCGGCGAGGCGGTCCACGTCTTCGACGCCGAGGTCGAGGTTCCGGAGCCGGCGCGGAGCAGAGAGTAGCCCCGATGTCGTACGGACTCCCCTATGCGGACAAGTGGGGCCGTATCTTCTTCGACGAGCAGGCGCGGGCGCTCGCGGACGACGGCGTGATCCGGGAGCCCCGGGCCGAGGAGCTGCTGCCGCTGCCGGAGGGCGCCGTGGTGGCGATGCTGCCCGGGCGCGCGCCCTTGGCGGGGAAGGCCTCGCACGCGCGGGCGTATGGCAAGGGAGGCTATGCCGCGGTCGGCGTCCTGCTTCCGTCGGGCTACACGCGTCTGCTCCTTCCCGCCTATGCCGCGGCGCCCGATGCCCCGGCGCTCCCGCTCTTCGGCTACACCTTCGCCTGCGTGGTCGACGACCAGCTGCACGTGGCGGCCGCCCGGACCGACGAGGGAGCGACCTGGAGGCCGCGCTTCTTCGAAGGCGACGAGCTGGAGGTGGCGATCGAACGGCACCGCGCGCTCGATCCCGGCAACCGCGTGCTCGAGCAGCTGGCGCTCTGCTCGCGCGAGTACGGCTGCTTCACGGCGCAGAACGTCTTCTTCGAGCGCGGCGAGGCGGCGATTCCACTCTCGCCCTCGTGCAACGCGCGTTGTCTGGGCTGCATCTCGGAGCAGGAGCCCGGGAGCCCCATTCCGTCGCCGCAAGTCCGCATCGCGCGCGCCGCGGACGTCGAGGACGTCGTGCGGGTCGCGGTGCGCCATCTCGAGCGCGATCCGTCCGGCATCGTCTCGTTCGGGCAGGGCTGCGAGGGCGAGCCGCTCCTGCGCTATCGCACCATGGTCGAGGCCATCCGCGAAATCCGCGCGCGCACGCCGGCTGGAACGATCAACCTGAACACCAACGGCAGCCTCCCCGAGAAGCTCCAGGAGGTGATCGACGCCGGGTTGCAGGCGGTGCGCATCAGCCTCAACTCGTTCCGTCCCGACGTCTATGCCGCGTACTACCGTCCCGACCGCTACGGGTTGGAGGACGTGCTGGAGTCGATCCGGCGCGCGAGCGGAGCGGGACTGCAGGTCTCGCTCAATCTGCTCACGTTTCCCGGCGTCACCGACGAGGAAGACGAACTGGAGGCGATGGAGCGCGTCCTGACGCGCACGCCCGTGCGGATGGTGCAGACGCGCACCCTCAACATCGACCCGGCGTGGTATCGCCGCGCGGTGGGTCCGCCGGTGGCGCCGCGCGGGATGCTCGAGGCGCTGGCACGCATTCGGGCGACCGGCTCGCTGGTCGGCAACTTCACGCACCAGATGCTCTAAGCGCGCCCCCGAGGGCCGCGGTCGAGGTGACGCGAATGTACCCGCAGATGGGCGCGAGGCTGAGGTTTGCTTGGCTGGCGTGCGTTGCCGTATGCGCGACGCTCATCGGTCATGCCTTGGCCTACTGCATCGAAGGACGCGACCTCGCGGACGCGCGCCACGCCTACTTCCGGCCGTCGCTCGACCTGGCCCTCGCGCTGACCCTCCTGCTCGGCTCCGCCCTCGTCATGCGCGTGCTCCGAGGGCGAACGGCGCTGCGCACCGTCGAAGCGGTGCCCTCCGTGGCGCGGCTGTGGTTGGGCTTCGCGCTGGTCCAGGGCCTCGGCTTCGCGCTCCTGGAGACCGCCGAGGGCAATGCGCCCGACGCCGTCGGGTGCGTGGTGGAGGCCTTCACGGCGCTGGTCGTCGCCGTGGTCCTCTCGCTCTTCTGGGGCATCATCGAGCTCTCGGCGCAGGCGGTGGCCTGCGCCTATCTGCGCCGCGCCCGTCCGCCGTCGGCGCTCTGGCGGCCGTCCGTGCCCGCCATACTGCCGGCGGCGCATCTCGCCGAGCGGACCGGCGTCCGCCGCTTCAAGCGCCCCCCACCCGCGATCGCGTAACCGCCCGCCTCCCGCTGGGAGGTCGTTTTGCGCATTCGCTCTTCGCGGAGGGTCCTCCACCGTGCAAACGCTGATGTTGCGCGCGGCTCGCATCGCAGCCGCCGTCGCGCTCCTCTTCTTGGCCGCGCCGCACGCGGCCAAGGCGATCCCGGTCTTCGCCAACGGCCAAGGGGTCTCGTGCACGCTGTGCCACACGAGCTTCCCGGGCATGAAGCCGTACGGCATGATGACCATGATGATGAACTTCCAGGATCTGCAAGAGCATCTGCAGACGGCGGCTCTGCCGCTGGCCATCCACGCCGAGGTGGACACCTACCTGGCCAACCACGAGAGCAAGGCGCAGACCTACGTCTCGACGCTCTCGATCCTGGGCGCCGGCTTCATCGGCCGCAACTTCACCTGGTATGCCGAGCAGCCCATCGTCGACACCGGGCAGCTCGGCGTGACCGAGCAGATGTGGGTCTCGTGGAACGGCCTGCTCGGCGGCACCAACTCCCTCCAGATCGGCAAGTACCACACGCCGTTTCCGTTCATGCCGGCGCACGGCTTCACGATCGGCGACTACCTGCTGGCCACGCAGACCTCGGGACAGAACGCCTTCGCCCCCAACGACGCGCACTGGGGCGTGGCCTTCAACGGCATGTCCAACGAGTTCATGTACAACCTGGCGTGGCTGACCGGCGACGTCGGCGTGGGCGATGCCCTGGACTACAACCACACGACCTCGCCGCGGGTCCTCGACGCAAACCTGGCCTACGGCGGGATGGACCTCCCCTACACCATCGGCGTGGTGGCCATGCGCGGGACCTCGCCGCTGCAGGACGCCGCCGGGGCCTATGCCGGCGGCGACAGCTTCACGCGTGAAGGCGTCTACTACGCCTACCAGCGTCCAACGTTCCAAATTCAGACGATGTTCTACCATGGCTACGACGCGCAGCCGGACATCGGCGTGGCCGGGGCGCCGTTCAACGGCTACTTCGTGGAGTTCGAGCGCGACTACGGGTGGCGCAACCACATTGTCGCGCGCTACGACGTAGCCACCAGCGATACGCTCAACCGCCACTACATCCTCGATCTGGTCCATCAGTTCGCTCCGAACCTCAAGATCACGGGCGAGCTGGCCATGACCCCCGGAGGGGTGCCGGTCATCGGCTTCCGCCTGGGCTGGGCCGGGCCGTGGATCGCAGGGAAGCGCTACCTCTTCAGCGGGTCGAAGGGCGTCACCGTAGAACCGGTGGGCCAGCCGGCCGCCGCGAAAGGATCATGAGTCATGCCTCGCCTCCGTAACGTCATCGCGCTCGCGGCCGCGGCCGCGGCGCTCTCGGCGCTCACCTTGGCCCACGCGCGCGCCGCCGCCGATCCCTACGCAAGCGGGAACGCCACGGAGGGAGCCCATCTGGTGCAGTCCAGCGGCTGCGAGGGGTGTCACGGCGCGGGCTTCACGGGCGGCATCGGCCCCAAGCTCGTCGGCATCGAGAAGCGCCTGAGCGCGGACCAGATCGCGCAGAAGATCCTCCATCCCAAGGCGCCGATGCCCAGCTTCGGCTTCACCGATCGCCAGGCGGCCGATCTGGTCGCCTACCTCTCCGGGCTCGACGGCGGCACCGGCAAGCCCGTCGTCAAGATCGACCCGCCCGAGCCCACCGACGCGGCCACCGTCCGCGTCACCTTCGCCGGCACGCCTCCCACGGGCGCTCAGGTGCAGGCGTTCATGCAGATGGGGAAATCCTCGCACGGCACCGGCTGGGTTCCGTTGCGGAAGACCGCCGACCCCCACGTGCTCTCCGCCAAGGTGAAGTTCTCGATGGGAGGGCCGTGGACGCTCAAGGTGCGCTACGACGGCCACGAGATGGACGTGCCGATCACCGTGGACGGATAGCGTGACGATGAACCGGAGGGCGTTTCTGGCCGGCGGGGCGAGGTTGGCCGCCGGCGCGATGAGCGCGCGGGCCTTCGCGCCGATCTCCGCGCGCGCCGCGCAGCGCGAGACCGTCGACGTCACGCTGACGGCCGCGCCATACGTCTTCTCGCCGTTTCCCGGCGTGGCGTACCACGGCTTGGCGTACAACGGGGCGATGCCCGGGCCGGTGATCCGCGTGCGCAGCGGTCAGCGTCTCCGAGCGCGCCTCGTCAATCACACCGGCGCCGTGAGCACCGTGCACTGGCACGGGATGATCCTTCCCAACGACATGGACGGTGTGCCCGACGTCACGCAGGCTCCTGTGCCAAACGGCGGCGAGTTCGTCTACGAGTACGTGCCGGGGCCCACGGGAACGCGCTGGTACCACAGTCACGTGCGCCTGCAGCAGCTGCGGGGTCTCTTCGGCATGATCATCATCGAGGACCCGCGCGACGAGCGCGCCGACCTCGACGTCGCCTTGGTCTTTCACGACGTCCCGAAGACGTCGACGGTGATGGCCGCCATGATGGGAACGAGCACGGCGCCGATGGTCGATCCTCCCGGCTCGCCCGAGCTCTTGTCGATGGCGCCCGACGACAAGATGGGCGACGA
>Ga0307372_10012035_pt1 | contig 11426 bp, 13 predicted proteins | sample OX1MG_FD_202533 | JGI IMG/M metagenome (GOLD analysis project Ga0307372, IMG submission 202533) | Soil microbial communities from Risofladan, Vaasa, Finland - OX-1 | ecosystem: Environmental > Terrestrial > Soil > Coastal area > Acid sulfate soil | place: Finland: Risofladan, Vaasa | collected...
AAAAGAGGCTGGGCAAGGAATTCCTCACATCGGCGGCGGCGCTCGACGAGGGGCTGCGCGACCTGCTCTGGGCGCTGGTTTGCAGCCCGGAGTTTCAGTACATCAAGTGAAACGACCAAATTCAACCATGAACATGGAACGTCGCGACTTCCTTAAAACCGGTCTGGCCGCCGCGGGGGCGGTCTGCACGGGCGTCCGGCCCGCCGCCGCCGAACGCCCGCAGGCCAAGGCCGACTCAGTGATCTTCATCTGGCTCCCCGGCGGCGTGGCCCAAACCGACACCTGGGATACCAAGGAGTTCACACCCTTCCGCGCGGGGATGCGGGGCGACGAGCTGTTCGGTACCTGCCCGACGATCCCGACCGAGGTCGACGGCTTGCGGCTGGGCGAGGGGCTGGAAAACATGGCCTCGATCATGCAGCATGGCACAGTGCTGCGCAGCCTTACCAATGAAACCAAATTCGGCGCGGTGCATCTCAAGGCCCAGTACTACATGATGACGGGCTACCTGTTTCCGGTGGGCGTCAAGGCGCCCAGTCTCGGCGCCGCGATTGCCCGCACGCTTGGCCCCCTCGACGCCAACGTGCCCCCTTACATCTACATCGGCCGCGACGTCGACACCAGCGACACCGAGAAGCAATTCATCAGCGAGTACATCGGTCCGGGCTTCTACGGCGTGCGGCACGCCCCATTCATGGTGCCCGACCCGACCCAGGGGATGGCCACGCTGAGCGCCGCCGCCGGTTTGACCCACGAGCGGATCGATCGCCGGCTGAAGTACCTCCAAGACGCGAGCAAGCTGGCTTCCAAGGAGCTGCAAGCCTCGGAGAAAGCGGCCGACTACCTGCGGATCATGGAACAGGCGCGGGCGATGATGGACTCGCCCATCAAACGGGCCTTCGCCTACGCCAAGGACGAAAAACGCGCCACGCTGGCCGCCTACCAGCCGCGCATCGCTGCTGAGGATCTGCTCGACCCAAAGTACTTCTTCGGCGCCCGGTTCGGGCAGGGCTTGCTGTTGGCGCGCCGTCTGGTCGAGCGCGGGGCGCGGTTCGTGCAGGTCGAGTACCAGTACGGGCCCTTCAAAGGCTTCGACACGCACGAGGACGGCGCCTCGCGTCTGGCCGAGCTGAAGAAGCAGATCGACGGCCCGATCGCACAGTTGGTCCGCGATCTCGACGACCGCGGCCTGCTCGAGCGAACGCTGGTGGTGGTGGCCACCGAGTTCGGCCGCACGATCGCCAACCAGCCCAAGGCGGGTATCGAGCCGATCGGTTTTGCCGAACGGCAGACGGGGAACGACCTGGTGATCGAGAGCGAAAAGATGTACGGCTTCCACGGCCATTTTTCCAGCGCCAACAGCCTGCTCTTTTTCGGCGGCGGTTTCCAGCGAGGGCTGGTCTACGGCCGCACGGCCGACGCGCACCCGATGGTCGCGGTGGAAAAACCGGTTTCACTTACCGACGTTCACGCCACGATCTACCACGCGTTGGGCATTCCTCCCGACACGGCCTACGTCACCGAGGGCCGGCCGTTCCACGTGACTAAAGACGGCAAAGGGCGGCCGATCGACGCGCTACTGGCGTAACGCCGCTTCGCTTCGCTCGGCCGCGACCAAACAGAGACATGTAGGGTGGGACAAGCTCGCCTTAGGCGAGCGACGGCCCACCATTGGTCGGCACTTCGCCGCAACATCCGTGTTCGATCCGTGGCTCGTCTTTGGCCTTTCCGTGACGCTCTTGGCATCACGCGCCCACGTGCCCGTAGTATTCCGGCTCGTTCCCAGCGCGCCACTTGATATTGCAGCCGATGCTCGGCTTCTGCTCGGCCGGCACGCTTTGGCCCGCGAGCACGGCGTCGAGCGCGGCGCGCAGGTCGCGGCCCGTCACCGGGATGCCGTTGTCGGGGCGGCTGGAGTCGAGCTGCCCGCGATAAACAAGCTTCCGTTTGCCGTCGAAGAGGAAGAAGTCGGGCGTGCAGGCGGCGTGGTACGCCTTGGCGACGGCCTGGCTCTCGTCGTGGAGATAGGGAAACGTGTAATCTCGCGCCCGGGCCTCGTCGCGCATCTTGTCGGGAGCGTCGTCGGGGTGGGCGACGACGTCGTTGGCGTTGATTCCCACCACGGCCACTCCCCGCGGCTGGTAGTCCTTGGCCAGCGCCGCCAGGCCGGCGGCGACGTGCTTGACGAACGGGCAATGGTTGCACATGAAGATCACCAGCAAGGCCGGCTTGCCGGCAAAGTCGGCCAGCGCCACTTGTTTCTGCGACACCGCGTCGCGCAGTTGAAAGTCGGGCGCCGCCGTACCCAGGGGAAGCATCGTGCTGGGAGTTCTAGCCATGGGATGATACCTCCAGTTCAAGTAGCGGAAATCGGGCAGGACAACGTAACCGCGGCCGCCCAAGCGGTCCCATCGTAGCAAACGGCGCGCGTTCTGTCAGGTTGCCAATGCACCCGGAACGTGGGGCAGGTTTCGTAGCGGAACTCGTTAGAGTTCCGAACTGCACCACACGGGTCGGAATTCTTACGAATTCCGCCACGCGTCGCGCCTGCCGTGGTCGGTGCCCATCACGACCGGAACGATGCCGCCCGCTGTTCCCTGGCGAGGGTCGCGCCGGTATAGGAATTGATCTCGACTTCGAGTCGTTCGATCTCGTCCAGAGGTCCCTCGGCCAAGAGGGAGAACCGGCTTGGACTCGCAAGGAGCACGTCGCGCCGCAAGGCGGCCATTGCGCGGTACATCCGTCCCAGTTGTTCGATAGCCTGGTCAAGTTGTGCGTCGTTCTCGATCATCCCGACACCTTCAGGACGCCTTTGCGTCGGTAGGGTAACCCCCGCACCTGCTGAAAGAATTCCACGTATTCATCATACTCCACGGAGTCACGGCGAGCGACCAGAATGTCAAATTGGAACCGTTTTCGGACCTGCCGCCTTGAAAGGACGTTGTACTCGAACGGGCGGAGTTGAAAGGAGAAATCGTGGTCCGCTCGCAGCACAAGAACAAGATCGATGTCGTTCGGGTCCTCCTTCGCCGTGGTGAAGCTCCCGTTGACGATAACCGATTCGAGAAGTCCGGTCGACCATGCCTCGCGAACGTACTCATCGAGCCGCTTGTAGAGAGCTTGCCGGCGATCGCTGCCCTGGAATGTGCCGAAGCGCTCGCGAATCTCATCCATCGAGCAGGCGTGGAGTCCCTCGGGGAGGAATCCGTCCTCGTCCAGATCTGGAATCGGCATAGCTCGCGTCTCATATCAGTTTGGCTCACGTTCGTCGGGGTTCTAAATGATAATTGCCCGTGGGGCAGGTTTTCAACCTGCCTTAATTCTTCACGCGGTCTCCGGTCATCCGGCGACAGCGGATGACGTGGATGGTATCGCGCCAGCGCCCTCCCCGGTTCCGAAGTGTTCCGCCCTTAGTCACGTAGTAGCAGCCACGCATTACCGGAGTGCCCCATGATTCGCCGAGAACCAACCAGCCGAAAACCTGTTCAGGCGCGCCGGCGCGCAAAACCCGAGGCCAAGCCAAACGACTCGATCGCTCAAACGCTCGTTGCCTTGGACCAGATGGCACCGCAGTCGCCCAAGGCGAAGCGGCTCGCTGCCGTGCTGCGAGGCTGGCTGACGGACGAGTCAGGCTACGACGAAGAAACGTGGCCGAAACTCAAGAAGGCCCTCGACCGGGAGCGGGCGCGCGTTGGTGGGCGGAGGCTATTTGATGCCTGAAGTCGTGCTCCTCGACGCGGGCCCTCTAGGTATCGCTTCGCACCCCCGGCCTACGCCCGAAATGACCGCTTCCCTGACTCAATTCACGACCTCGACGCCGCATTGCCAAAGACCAGCGACTCGGCGTAGGCGTTCCTTGCTCGTTGGCTTGTCGCACTGGATCGCGCTGAAACCAGCTCCTGTAGCTTGAGAAGATCGACGGGACGTTGAACAATTTGCGCGCGTTGCCCACCCGTTGCCGCATCGAAGACGCCGATTCTCGATTCCACGGCGTGTCCGCCAATCGTTGGATAAAGCATGATCGCCTCGGCGCCGGAGGGCTGACTAAGGGCGTACACGGCGAGTTGGTACAGCATCTCGCGCGGCAGAGGAAGCTCCCAGAGGTCGCGGTACTTTGCGTCTACCAGGCGAACGACTTTCGACTCCCGGACGACGGCGAAGTCGGGCCGCGGAGTGGGATTACGCCGCCCTCGCGGGTTGTGCCCGCGTAGATATGCGAGCATCCATGCAGTTGCTGCTCGTCGCGAAGCCGGTAACCGTGCAGGTTCTCGCTCAAGAAACGCGACAGGAGGGCCTGGAAGAAGCGGTTCATGTCGAATAGGAAGCCCGGCAGCGGCAATTGACGAGGGCCGGCGTCGAGCGTGATACCCGTCGATTCGACGAGCAAACGCGCTAGGGTCACGGCAGGATCGTAGACGGCGTGCAACCTGGTTCGTTCACGTCGCCATCGGCGGAAGACGTGGTCATCGAGCTCCAGCCGCGATACGATTCCTTCAAGGCGCGAAGCCACACGGCGAGATTCCGATCGAAGAGCAACGTCGCCCGCAACCCGCGCCCCCAGTTGCAGCGCCGCCACCAACAATTGGTTCGGCAGACAGTCTTCAAGCCGGGGATGGTGTTTACAGGGAAGTCTGGCCGTTCTTAAACGTCCTTGAACCGCGACGCGCTGCACGTCGATGGCGCCGCGAGGCTCCGCCAACCATTCATCGACGCGCTGGTATTCACGCGCCACGCCACGCGACAATATCTCGCGGGCCTCGATCACCAATTGGAGCACAATGAAATCCTGGAACGTATTGCAAGCCGTCGCAAACTCCACAACATCCGATCGATCGAGACTTCGCAGGCCGTAGGCGTAGCGCAACAAGTGCAACAATGGAATGCCCGCCAACTTTGGATGGATGGTGATCTGCAAGTCGCCCAACATGATGCGGCCGACAAACGACGAGGCCTGTATAGCGATCCCCTCGCGCCATTCGCGCACTTCCAGCAGGCCGCGATCCGCGAGAGTCTCGGCCTGTCGTCGAACCATGGGATCGGGTACGAGAAAAACTCCCCTAAGCAGCGAACCCGCGTTGGGCTGTAGCTCTTGCCACTCGGAGATCTCGACATTGAGTTGCGCCATCGTCAGGGCCCGCCGCCGGCATCCGCGTCGGTTTCATCAACCCCGTCATCCGCCGCAGCCAACGCGGTAACCACCGCCGCCGTGGTCGCGAGATCAGGGCACGGGCCCAACAACGCGTCTCGCAACCCATCGCCGGGAGAATCGAACAACTCGTCGCGAATTCGTTGGCGATTGACGTCGATCAAGCCCGGCCCTAAGATTCGGGCCAGACTCTCATGATCCTCGTAACAATATTCTTCGAGTAATGGAATGATGTCCTCCCGGAGCACCCTCGCAAAGGTCGCGAAGTCGGAGATTGAGCGTCCGGCTTCCAAGAGGTACGAGTGGCCGACCTGCAGATTGCGTGCATCGCGCCCAATGTGCTCGCAAATCCGTTCATTGAGCGCGTCGAGCCACGCAGCCAGCGGTATCCCGCCCACCACGGCCGCGCCGAGAACCGAGCTGTCGGGCATGATCTCAATGAAACCGAATCTCCTGCGCAACGCGGTATCGAGCAGGGCGATCGAGCGGTCCGCCGTGTTCATGGTGCCGATCAAGAATACGTTTGAGGGCACGTGAAAAAGTTCTCCGGTCAACGGCAGGATTATGGACTTGCCGCGTTTATCCTTTTCGAGCACAGTCAACAGCTCGCCGAAGATGCGGGGAACGTCACCACGATTGATCTCGTCGATAATCAGGTAGAAACGACGGTTTGGCCCGGCGGCGGCGTCTCGACACAAACGACGAAAGATGCCCGGCCGCAGTTCGAATACCAACTCGCCGTTCGCCTGTTGGGGACGATAACCTTCGAGGAAGTCTTCGTAGCCATAGGCTGGATGAAAACAACAAAAGCGCAACAGGGCGCCGGTCTCGCTTTTTGTGCCGAGGATCTCACGTTGCTGCTCGGAATTGAGTCGATCGAAGGGCACGCCGAAGTTGCCCAAGGCCGCAAGTTCACGGGCGGTACGTTCAGCCCAATAGGTCTTCCCGGTGCCGGGCGGTCCATAAAGAATGACTTGGCCCTTGCGCTCCAAAATCGCTTGGATTCTAGCGGGAATGGGTTCAGTCAACGAAGGGATAACCAACTTTCCTACTGGGGGCACGACGAGTCCAGGTGGCGGCGGCGCGGTGCCTTCATGCATCCGACGTTCGATCGCGACGAGGTTGGCGGTATCCTTGCCTAACCTGTGAAAAGCCGTTTGCAGTCCCTCGGAATTCGGCAGGTTCCACTCGCCGACATCGAGCCATTTGACCGGCCGCCGGTGTGGGAACTCATCACCCGGAGCGTGGTAGTAGTCACCGGTAACCTTTCCGACGCCGAGAATTGCTGCTCCGTCACCCGCCAAGATGACGTCCTGGGGCGAGGCTTCCTTGACGAAGCGATATATCTGACGAGCCTGTCTTCCCACCGCACTGGGATCGCCACCATAACGCTCGGCCATGCGCAGCTTGATGGCGTCGATGCCCTCCTGACCGTTGGCCAACGTAGAAAGGTCACCGAGCTCATCCCAACCGATCGACGCAAAACCGCCTTCGCGCATCGCCGGCCAGTATTTCCGTGGCGCCGTCCCATCGGACGTGCCGATGCGCCAATATTGGTACGGCCGACCGTTGCGTTCGTTCAGCGCCGTCGAAAACCAGTTCATTGGGAGACCGAGCTGCCGAGCGCCGGCGACAAAGCGCCCCGCACAAAGATAGCGTCCGTCGCCCTCCGGCGGCGCCTGCAGGATCCGAGTCAAATTGAACCGGTGCCACTCGACATTATGGAAGTCGTCCAACTTATCGGGGTACAGCAGGCTGAAGTACTTGTGTCCCCATGCCGTGTCGCCGATGTCCGGTGCGACTCGGTTCATTGCTTCCTGCATGTTCCGGTACTGTTCGTCCGACGCGTCGCCGGGGAGCGCAGCTAGGAGCTCCGCGCCACGCAAGATTTGGTCGCGGTGCTTTCGCGCGTATTCCACGGCCTCCGCCGAGGAAATGGCAACCTGCTGCCTGGGCGAACCGCGCATCCATTCACCGGTTTCCTTCCGGCGGTAAATTCCGAATTTCAAGGCGCTTCCGCCGCCAATGCCACCAAATCTTGCCGGAAACTCATCGTCGTTCTTGAATTCGAGCCAGTAGACGAGGCTGTCACGGTTGAAATGGGCGTGGATGGTGTTGAGCAAGGCTTCGCCGTCGAGGCCCGCTAACCGATCAGGACCGAAGCGATCGCGAAACACTGCGTAATACCCGGCCAGTTGTTCTTTGGAGGGAAGATCGCCTTCGTTCAGAAGCTTGCTTTGAGCGGCCTTCAACTCCGTGGCGACGCGTTCGTCGATTTCGCTGCCTCTCGCTTCGAAGGTTGGCATGACTCGATCCCTAATCAATGTGCGCTCGCGCCGCGCGCTCGTTTATAGCAGGAGACGTCGCCAAAGGCGACCGCCTTCACGCAATGATTCCCGCGCTAATGCTATGCTATTTCGTGCCGGCGGAGCACCGTTATCCGGATCTCGGTAAGGCGGAGTTTCCCGGCCCAGGGCGCGACGTCCACCAACTCCGCTGACCCGCATCGCGGCGGCGATTTTGCGGAGGTGCTTTTCGGAACCGCCCATCCATTTTCGGGGCCAAGGCGCCCACGATGCCGGTTCCACTGCGCCTTATGGCGTTTCCAGAATCTCTTGCCAGCTCGCAGCTTTCACGGCGCGGCGAAGCATCCGATCCAAGTGATCAAGGTCCGTGATGCCACTCAGGCGAACCCTCACGGAGTCGTCCGGGGGACCAAACCTCTCTTCGCCGACAAGCAAAATGTCCTTCCGGGCGCGTTTCTCCTGCCCTTCGTCGAGAATCATCAGGTACGTATCGGATTCTTGCATGACACGAACTCCTTGAAAGATCCTTACAGCCACGTCGCGCTTGACCCGCAGTCCCGTGAGCAAAAGAGTGTCCGTCAGTAACTTCTTCCCGCGTTCGGTCGGCGATTCCTTTGCCAAACGTTCCACGACCCGCTGGGCAACGGCGGTCAAGCCATCCTCCAACGACAGGCCTGCGGGCAATCGACCGAGCATCGCAAGCGGCACCACGCCCAAGTCCGCCGCCAGCAACTCGTCCGCCGGGCGCTCCCACAAGCGGACCACTTCGTATCCGAAATTCATTCTACCACGTTCCGGGCGGGGCGCGTAGCTGATGACGCCATTCAAGTTCGAGTGCGCCGCTTCCGGACGCAAGAGGATGATCACCGTGTGGACCGGCACATGATGGTGAGCGAAGAGCAGTGCGTTGTAGACCATCAGGTCGGCGTGCTTCCAAGCGGCGGCGCTCGACTGAAAGTCGAGTTGGATGATCTCGCCCAGGGGATCGCCGATCCCAAGAATCAAGTCGGCGGTCGTCGTGACCGTGGACAGATCGACGTTCATCAAACGCACCGCTCCGGACGGCGGCCGGTCGAAGGCAGCCAGGAAGCCCTGGGGGCTCTCGCGGCCCATGTCTTTCAATGTCGCGTCGAATGTCATGGCCATGATTTGGTTTCCACCTCCGGTTGCGAATCGTGCGAGCTTCCTCCACAATACCTGATGGTTTTCGTCTCGCCAGTCATTTGCCCGTCGATGGCTTGCAACCCGCTATGAGCCGGCCACCGCCTTGAACGCGACGTTCAAGCGGGACACATCTTTCACGCCCCGCGCGGGTCGATTTGCCGCAGGCGCTTGGTCTTCGTGAGCTCCTGGTAGCAGTCCGGCAGGTCGAATTTCGTCAACACGCCGGGGAGCAGCGCCGACAACGGCCAATCGTACTCTTCGCTCTCGGCGATGGCCGCGTACGAGGCCGGCGCTTCTCGCAACGTCACCTGCACGACCCGCTCACAGAGCAACGCCGCGAACAGGGCCGGCAGCGTTCCCCAGTTCTTGGCGACCAGATGAATCTCACGATGGTCGAATGCCGCCAGCCAATCGAGTACCCGCAGCACGTCATACGCCCGCTGGCCAAGGTACGGCCGCGAAAGCATGATCGAGTGCGCGGTATAAAAATAGTCGCTGCCGTAGGGACTGAGGAACGAATCCTCACCGCACGTGTCCGGCCGCGACTCGCCGATTCCCCGCACGTCGCAGGCGTAACAGGCCGCCCCCTGCTCGGCGGCAAACACCTCTCGCGGCAGCGGTTCGTCGCGCAGCTCGGCGTCGGCCGATTGGTGCGAAATATACAACACGGCCCGGCCGGGTCCCCGCGCGGGACGCGAATGATGGGCCTGGTCGTCGAGCCGCATGACCAGCGCGAAGATTCCCGCTTCCGATTCAACCGCGTACGACGTGGCGTGCGGATGGGGGTAGCCCCGCGGTTTCAGGGCCCGCAAGATGCGGAACTCTGGCGGACCCGCAGGTTGGTCGGTTTCGACGGGCAACTTGATCGCGTCCCTCACCGCGCGACGGAGCTCGCCGCCCGCCAACGCGACGCGCCCGGCGGGCATTGCTCGGAGTCGGCCGGCAGCTCGTTTTCCAGATTGCGGCGGAACGTCGTCACGAAACACCCCGGAGCGGCCATCGTCCAGCGCCGCTCGAGGCCGCACAACCAGGTCGTCATCGTCCCGCCGCCGGAGTTGCCCGTGATGCCGACGTGCTTCGGGTCGACCTCCTCTCGCGTGAGCAAGTAGTCCAATGCTCGGATTCCGTCCCAGGCCCTCCACGCCCCAAAGAACTCGCCCACCAGAAATTGCTGGTTGCCGGCGTAGAGGTGTTCGGCCACGCCCGCGCCGCGCCGCGGCTTCCAATGTTCGTCGACGTATTGCAACCGTTCTCCCTGGCCGATCGGGTCGAAAATCAGGGTCACGTAACCCATGCGGGCCAATGACTGGGCAAAGCTCTGGTAGGCTTCGGCCGCCTTGCCGTTGACCGAATGTCCGCACGATCCGACGACCCCCGGTAGCGGAAACGTCCGTCCCTTGGGAATGTACACGTTGGCCGTGACGGGGAACTCCGGCCGGCTCTCGAAGATGACGCGCTCGATGCGGTACGCGTCGCGTTCGACGACACCGGTCACACGCGGGCGAAGCGGCGTCTTCTCGCACTCGGGCCCGAACGATCGGCGGATCTTGGCCCGCACCTCGCGAACGTAGGCTTCGGCGTCGGATTGGGTCTTGAGAGCGGCCCGCACGCCATCGGCGCGGGCTTCGATCTGCCGCACCTGCGCGACGAACCATTCCTGCACCATCCGCGGAAACCGATTGAGCGGTTTCAACGCCGCCGTCGTATCGCCGTCGGCCGCCCAGGCAATCGCCTCGGCGAGGCACTGCCACGTTGACACGCCCACTGCGGAAACCGCCGCCGCACGTAACATTTCTCGCCGGTCAAGCGTCATGATGATTCTCCCGAATGTTGCCGGCGACTTTTGCCGGGCAGCCGCCACGCATCCAATATACTCCGAGCGGACGGGGATGAGACCCTTTTGCGTTTCGTATTCGGGACCAACCGTTCGGGTGGGGAAAAGGCAACTTTCTCGTCCGATCGCGTCAGCTATTTGTCGACGAGGGGTTGATGGTGGTAGTCGTCGACGCGCCATCGGATCGCCAAAATCCGCCCGACCTTTCCGGCTTTCGCGGAACCCCGGAGCACATCACCGACCTAAAGGCCGTCATCGCGTGGTTGCGGAAACAGGCCGACGTACCCGTTTGGCTGGTTGGAACCAGCTGCGGAACGGAGTCGGCCGCGTTTGCGGCCACGTCCCTCACCGGGCATGACGGACCGGACGGACTTGTCCTCACATCCACCATCCTCAGCGTTGAAAGGGACAAGCCAGACGTTCCGGCGTGCCGGCCGGCACGCCATTTGCCCTCTCGTCGTGCGATATGTTAAAGGTCAAAAACCTGGTTGGCCGTGGCGGCCGCCGGGAAAGTGGAAGTCAAGGATCGAAAGAAGGAGTACCACGAATGATTCAACTGAAGCGAGTCTACGAGAAACCTTCGCGAAACGACGGCTTCCGCGTCCTGGTCGATCGCCTCTGGCCGCGCGGTTTGACCAAGGAACGCGCGGCGGTCACCTTGTGGCTGAAGGACCTGGCGCCGAGCACGGAATTGCGCAAGTGGTTCGACCACGACCCGGTCAGGTGGAAGCAGTTTCAGATCCGTTATCGCAAGGAACTTCGGGAGAAAAAAGACGGTCTCAAGCTACTGAGGCAAAAGAGCAAGGAGCAGACCGTCACCCTGCTCTACGGCGCGCGGGACGAGGAGCGCAACGAGGCGCTGGTCCTGAAAGACGTCCTCGAAGGCCGGAGGTTGCCGAAATCCGTTCGGCAAGATGTTTGACGTTCGTTTACTCTCCCTTTGAGGGCGAAGGTTTGTGGGCAAGCACCACGGCTT
>Ga0307372_10012036_pt1 | contig 11426 bp, 12 predicted proteins | sample OX1MG_FD_202533 | JGI IMG/M metagenome (GOLD analysis project Ga0307372, IMG submission 202533) | Soil microbial communities from Risofladan, Vaasa, Finland - OX-1 | ecosystem: Environmental > Terrestrial > Soil > Coastal area > Acid sulfate soil | place: Finland: Risofladan, Vaasa | collected...
TACCTCGGCGGTACTATGACTGGGACGCATCGCCGGCGCGTTAAACCAGCGCGTCGAACCCCGATTCGTCAGTGCGAGCCGCAAGCCGTCCGAGTGGTACGCTGATCCGGTTCTGGGCGAACGCAACTCTTGTCCGCCGCGCTGATCAGGCCCGGATGCGGCCCCACTCGATTCGCGTCCGCACTGCGAACTTCAGCAGTCCAGCGACGGTGTAACGGCTGAGTAGCGCCGTCATTCCGGCGTCAAACTCTCGCGCCGCTTCGGGGCCGAGGTGTTCTTCCGTCCACGCCACCCGCGAATGCTGGCATCGCAGATAATCCGCGATGCTCTGCGAGACCTGGAATGGCGCGGTGATCTTGTGGCCGATCGGCTCAAACCCCGGATGCACCAATATGGATTCTTCGATTCGTTCAAGAGTGGTCTTCGCCGGCTCCAGCCGGCGGCCGTAGATCTTACCAATGAAGTCAGCGGCGAAGAGTAACTCTTCCCGTTCCCACGGCGAACCTACCGGCGCATCGCAATTCAGCAGGGCCAGGAAGGCTCCTTCGGCCAGTGCGCCCGAGAAGCGCGGAAACACGCGATCGAGGTCCATCCAATGGATGCTCAATGCCGCCATGATCAGTCCGTAAGGTGGTTCGAGCGGAGCTTCTTCCATCTTCCCGCGAATCCATCGGATCTTCGGACTGGCGCCCTTCGGGAGAGACCGCGCCACGCGCAGCATCTCTGCCGAAGGATCGACCGCGTCGATTCGATCGACATGATCGACCAGCCCCAGAGTAAGCTTTCCCGGTCCGCATCCGGCGTCGAGGACGGTTCTGGTCTTGGGCGCGATCAAGCTCTCGAGGACGCTATAAACCTCGGGCGAGTGGGGCGGACGAAACAGGTAGCTCTCCGCCACGTGGCGGGAGGCAAAGCGGTTGCCAATTGAACGATCAATCATACGAACTTGGATTAGCACAGGCCGCGCGCCTCGGCAACTTGAAAAGGCGCCGGCGATGCCGCGGTTGAGGTTTGATCGGCGATGTCACGGGCGATAAGCACTCCGATCCATCAAGGTGTGAGTCTTCAACTTCGTCCAGCCGTCAATAGTTACTCTCGGATGCGTATGCAAATACGCTTCGGCGCTATGGAAGCCGCTAGTAGTATCCCGCCCATCGCGGAACCCCATGTCCGCCGAATAGGACAGCCAGTCTCTCCAGTGGCCGTCGAGGCGCACCTGTATGATCGTAAACTCAGGATCGGCGGCGAATATGCACAGTTGGGTAACAGGAGCCGGCAAAAGTTGCTGTGCTCTTGCAAATGCAAAGACGAGGTCCACCGCCGGATGCTCTGACCCGCCATGATCAGCGCCACGACTCCGTCACCGTCCGCGTGTCGCCGGTTTCTTTGTCCACCAGCAGCATCTCGACCTGCTGGTAATCGCCCTTGGGAAAGAACACGTAGCCGCTGACCGTGAAGTTGCGATTCACGTCCTGTTGCTTTAGCGCCAGCGCGTTGAGTTGCTGGCTGGCCTGCTGATCGGCCTTGCTCTGGCCCGATTGCACCCCCTGGAACATCCCTTCGCCCGCGCCGATCGCGGTGCCGACCAGAGCCCCCGGGCCAAGCGCGCCGAATCCCGCGCCGGCTAACGCTCCCAGTCCGGCACCCACCGCGCCGCCCGCTGCTCCGCTGAGCGCCGCGCTGCTTAGAGCGGCGCCGAGTTCCTTGGCGCCGCCGGCCTGACGCGCCGCCTCGTCCGCGGGCAGCGGAGCGATTCTCTCGCCGGCGGAATTGAGCGCGAAAACCTGGCTCGGAACCACGGCGCGTGGCTCGTCAGTGCCATTGGCAACCGAAACGAATACCGGCTGCACCTCGCCGACCGACGGCGCCGCCTGGACGCTGATCGTCAACTGACCGGGCTGAGGAGTCGCCACCACTTGCGGAGTATGCGCGATCGGCGCTGACGCAACGCCGCATCCCGCAAGCCCGATCGCCACACCCATCGCGAGCATCGCGTGAGCCGCGCCGCGCCACGGTGCACCGCTTCGCCTTGGTCGAAGGCAAGGCACAGTATTAATCCTCTTCGCCATTTCGCTGCTGATTATTTTGACTGCGCGCGCCCGCGCAAGTCCATAGCGCAACTGCCTTCCGGCTTTGTTAGATTATTCGATTATGCTCTCGAACACTGCGCCGCGTCCGAAGAACGCGATCGTTATATTGCTCGACAGTCTCAACCGGCACATGCTCGGCGCATACGGCGGGCGCGAGTTCGCGACGCCTAACCTCGACGCGTTCGCGCGCCGCGCGATTCGCTTCGATCGGCATTACTCGGGCTCGCTGCCATGCATGCCGGCGCGCCACGATATCCTGTGCGGCGCGCTCGATTTTCTGTGGAAGCCGTGGGGCTCGATCGAAATCTGGGAGCGTCCCGTCACCGCGTGGCTGCGCGCCGCCGGCGTCGTGACCAAGCTGGTCTCGGACCATCCGCATCTGTTCGAAACCGGCGGGGAAAATTACCACACTGATTTCACCGCGTGGGATTACCAGCGCGGCCATGAGAGCGACCCGTGGCGCACGCGGCCCGACGCCTCGTGGATGGGGGCGCCGTCGTTCGGCCGCGGGCATATGCCGTACGACGACTCGCGCGGCTATTTTCGCACCGAAGAGGATTTTCCCGGACCGCGCACGATGCGCGCGGCGTGCGAATGGCTCGAACGCGAGGCGCCCGCCGACGCGCGCTTCATGCTCTTTATCGACGAGTTCGATCCCCACGAGCCGTTCGATACGCCCGAGCCCTACGCCTCGATGTACGATCCCTCGTGGACCGGGCCGCATCTCATCTGGCCGCCTTATATGTGCGGCGCGATCGAAAAAGGCGTCCTGACCCTCGCGGAGGCGCGGCAGGTGCGCGCGTCTTACGGCGCGAAGCTTACGATGATCGACAACTGGGTGGGAAAGCTGCTCGCGGCGATCGAGCGCGGCGGCTTCTATGACAATACCGCCGTCATCGTATGCACCGATCACGGCCACTACCTCGGCGAAAAAGATATCTGGGGTAAGCCGGCCGTGCCGATTTACGAGCCTCTCGGTCACACTCCCATGTTCATCGCATGGCCGGGCGCGCCCTCCGGCGCGGTCGATGCGCTTACGACCAACGTCGATATCGCGGCGACGATTGCGGACCTCTTCGGTGTCGCGATGCAGCATCGCACGCATGGCCGTTCGATCATCCCGCTGGTCATCGGCGAGCAAACCTCGATTCGCGAGTTCGCGCTGGCGGGCGTATGGGGCCGCGAGGTGCATCTGATCGACGCCGAGCGGAAATACGCGCGCGCTCCGTCGGACACAAACGCCCCGCTGAGCTTGTGGTCGAACCGCTGGTCCACGATGCCGGTGAGTCGGATGCCGGGGCTGACGCTGCCGCCGCCCGACGACCGCGCGGTGCTGGACCGGATGCCGGGGTCGCGGATTCCCGTCATACGCCAGCCGTTTCGCGCGGGCGATATGTTGCCGTTCTGGGCGATGGGCAAGTTCGGCGGGAATTGCCTGTATCGCGTGCTCGACGATCCGGCCGAAGAAAATAATCTCGCCGGCTCACGCGCGGGGAAAGACGCGGCCGACGCGATGCGCGCCGCTCTGGAAGCGGTCGAGGCGCCCAAGGATCAGTTCGAGCGGCTGGGGCTCGCGTGATTTCCCGCTAGCGGCCGTGGCCGCCGCCGCGGCCGCGAGGGTGGTATTTCGGGCGCTTGCGCTACCCTTCATGTTCCAGGCGCTTGGCGTGGGGGATCGGCGGCGCCGTCAGCGCGCCGACTCGCTGTTCGAGACCGCTCAGGATATCTTTCTCCAAAGGTCCGTAATCGCCGTTGAAATGATGGCCGCCATGAGTGCGGATTACCTGAACGCCGCGTTTGGCCAGTACCGGACAAGCTGTGTCACCTTCATGCTCGCCATAGAAACATTGCATGAGACCCGGCGCAATCATCGCCGTCGCGGGGATGACCGGCAAAGCAGCAGGGCCAGCGGGCATGCCGAGCCACCCGCCAACCCTGATTTCGAAATCAGCCGATTTGGCAAAACCCAGCAGGGCGAGCAGCACGATGTGCGAGCGTGCGTCCTGCGGCAATCGGTCATAGGCGAACGGCAGCACATCGGCGCCGAACGAGTAGCCGATCAGCACAACCTTGTCCGCGTGCCATTTCGCCCTATAGGCATCAATCACGAAGGCGAGATCCTTCGCCGTTTGTCCCGGAGTCTTCTTGCTCCAGAAATAGCGCAAGCTGTCCCACCCCACGACTGGTATCCCTTGCTGCTGTAAATCTTCGGCTATCGTTTTGTCCAGGTCGCGCCAGCCACCGTCACCTGACAGCACGATTGCCATGAGCTTCGAAGGATGCTGAACCGGCAATTCGACAAGAGGCAGGTTCGCGATAGCGTTAGCGGCAGTTATCGATTTCGCCCAATGCGGCGCTATGAGGGCCGCCAGCACCTCGCCTACCGGCGCTGTGCCGCTCACCTTGTGAAATTCGACCGGGACGCCGGCGCGCTGCATTGCTGAAACGTAATCACGCGCACGGTCCGAGGCTCCGGGAGTCAGGCCCACGGCCCAATACCCCGGCAGCGATTTGACGGTGCCGTAGCGGAAACCCTGCTGCATCGTCTGCACGGAACCGTCCATGCACATCGGCTTCGCGCTTTGGACGACGCCCGAGGGATCGAGTGATGCGGCTCCTCCGATCGTGACGGCGGGTGCCTCGGCCAGTGCCAACTCGGCCAGCGTTCCTCCTTCACCACGGCCGACAAGCACAGGTGTGAGATACCTGGAGAAATTGAGGGAGCGCTGTAACTGGTGGCTGAGTCCTTCCGCATCGCCGACCAGCTGATGACATTTCTCTTTTTCGCTATCCAAGCGCTTCAAGTAGGAGGGCGTGTTTACTTCGACGACGAGGGCTCCCGCATTGGCTAGCGCCGCCTCGGCCGCGTCGTTGGCCGCGCTCGTTTCATTTGGATCGGTGAAGAAAATCACGAAGCCCCGAGGATGCTCTGGCTTGATCAGCTTGACCTTGCCGTAACGGCCACCATCGAGTACTCGCACCGGCAACTGCTTGGAGCAGCAGGCGAGCAGGAAGCAGGCGCCGACAAGCAGGATACGGTTGCACACCCGCCAATTCATGCCGCCGATGATCTCCTCGCGCGGCCACCCGCCAACACCGCTACGTCTGCGAGGTGAATGAACGGCCCGATCGAGCCGGAGGCGGCGAGATAACGCGGCTCCCATGTCGGCCGGAACTTGTTCTTGAAGCTGCGCAGACCTTGAAAATTGTAAATGGGTTCGCCGTGTTCCCACAGCAAGCCCGCGATCCGATGCCATCGCGACGACAGTGGCGTGCGAACCAGACCCGCCAATGGCGCCATACCCAGGCTTAGCGCGCCGAAGTTCCGCGCTTTCAATTCCATCGCCAAACGCGTGAGCATGAATTCCATTATGTAGGGCGGCGCGTCGGGCACCTGCCTCATTAAGCCCAGTGTTGCCTCGGACTGACGGTCGGTGGTCATGCAGGTGACGAACGCGACCGGCCTGCCGCCTTGGCGCGCCGACCCGACCAATTGCCCAGCGATGAAACGCGGCTCGAATGCGGCCACCGAAAACTGGCGCTCGCTGCCGCGATGGCTTTCGAGCCATGCATTTGAAATCTGATTGAGGAAATCCCGTTCCGCGGGCGTTCGCTTACGCGACAGTAGCTCAAAGCTCACTCCGTCGCGCTGCGCGCGCTTCAGCGCCTGGCGCAGGCCATAACGCTGCGGGCCTTCGAGACTGAATTGCTCCAGATGAAGGACGGCTTCCTCGCCGACTTTCACCACGCGAAGACCCGCGTCAAGATAAACGGGCAGGCTCTCCGGGTAAACCTGGTAAAAGCCCGCGCGTCCTGCGTGTCCGCCAGCAAGTTCCTCGAAGCGGCAGACCAGCTCGGGCCATTCCTCACGCGGTCCCGTTGGATCGAACAGCGCGATCCAGCTCCGTCCGCGCTTTGCGTACATGAGAAATGACTTGCCCGAACTCGAGAACATCAGGCTCTTGTCGCCCATCAGAGCCAGCATTGCGGCACTGCGCTGCTGGCCCCTGATTATCAACTCCGCCCGCGACAGATCTTGTGCGGAAGGAAGCTGGACGCGGCCCGCCGAGGTGCGCAAGAGCTGCCATAACGAGATAGCCAGCGCGAGTATCGACGCGCCCAGGATCGCACGAAGCGACCGCGATGCCTGCGCATCGAACTCGAACTGCCACCAGATCTCGCGCCGGTATGGGACATCACGGAAGGCGAAGAACAGCACTCCAGTCGCAGCCGCGATTACCACGGCTACCGCGACGAACCACCCGAGCGTAAAGGGCTGGCGCAAAAACGCCGCGGGGCGAGTGAACTGCCGCCGCGTCGCCAGCAACAAGAATATCAAAAAGAGAATCGCCGCTGTCTCAGCGAACGCCAAACCCTTGGCAAGGGAGAAGACCACGTTGGCCACGGTAATGATCAACGCAAGCCACCACGCGCCGTCGAGGCGATCGTACAATCCACGCGCAACGAACAGGAGAAGCACCCCAGCCAAAGTTGCAAGCAGATGCGAGGTCTCGACCGCCCACAGGGGCAACGCGCTCTGCAGTACCGCCATCCTCCAGTCAATTGCTGGCGTCGCGCCCGAAACGATCAGCATTGCTCCGACCGAGAAGGTAATCGCGCTCAAAAAGAGCGGCGCAAGCAAACCTGCTCCTTTCCCAACGCGCTCAAACGCGCTCGAGTCGCCATCAGGAGTGGCGCGCCGCAACTCGAAAATCGCCAACGATCCCGCGGCGAGCAGGAGAGGCAGCAAAAAGTAAACGCCCCGATAGAGCAAAAGGGCCGCGGCGACCCGATCGGGCGATCCATCCTTCTCCAGTACGCAGAAAATTACTACATCGAATATGCCGAGCCCCGCCGGAACCCGGCTGATCACACCCAGCGCCGTCGCCGCGCAAAAGATTGCCGCAAACGTAAAAAAGTCCGGTCCGCCGGAGGGCAACAAGATCCACAGCGATGCGCTGGCTGCCGCTAGATCAACCGCCGTTAGCAAAAGCTGAGACAGCGTGATCGTGAAGTTCGGCGTAACAAATGTCTGGCCGCCGACGTCAATTGAGATGCGGCGCCGCGCGCAGATCGAGACTCCGCCGACTACCCCGATCAGCGCCACGGCTCCAGTCCAATGGACCAAAAGCGGCGAAAGCCCAAGAACTCGCAGTGCCGCGCTTCCCGCCAGTGTCGCATTCGCGGCCATGAATGCGGCCAAGCCGATTCCGAACATCACGCTGATGTATGACACGATGCGGTCGATCTGCTCGGCCGTGACGCCAAGGACGCCATAGACCCGCGAACGAGCCGCCGCGCCGGTCAAATTGCCGAATCCGACGGCGTTGCCCAACGCCGAGCCACAGAAGGATGTGAGCAGAAGCAGCGGCGCGGGAACAGTCAGCCCAGCGGCATTGAAGGCGCACAGGTCGAGCGCGATTAAAGCCAGGTAGCTGATCGAGGTCAGAAAAATTGCAAGACAGATCGCTTCGCCCGGCGTACCGCGCACCAACCGCATCATCAGGTGATAGTTGACGGCTCGCGATACGTGGAAAAGCAGAAAAAGGAGTCCACAGGCGACAATAGTGAGCGCCGGACCACAGATTCTTTGCAGAGCTCTCATTTACTGAGTCTACGTTATCAGACCAAGGAGATCGGGCCAAAGTGCGCGTTTGCCAGTTCTTTGCTCGCGATCTGATTCTATTCTTGACCTTTGCGGCAGTGAATTACGCAAGCGTCCGAATGCAGAGCCGTGCTTGATACTTCCGCTAGCGGCCGTGACCGCCGCCGCCGTGGCCGCCGAATCCTTCTCTGCCGCCAAATCCGCCGCCGCCGAAGTGCCCTCCACCTCCGCCCCGGTGACCGCCGCCGCCGTGATCGTTGTCCGGCCCGCGATCGTGATCAAGATCGCCGTCGCGATCTACCCCGCCGCGGCCGGGCGCGCCGAAGTACCCGCCCGCAATCGGTCCCATACCGAGCAGAAACAGCGACGGCGGAAACATCCCCGCGTTGAGCGCGTTGAGCGAGACTACGTCGTCGTATTGAGTGTCCGCCACATAGGCCGCCGTGTCGTTCTCCTGGATGAGCTGCCACTGGTATTTGCGAAATGCCTGCTCGTCGCCGACCAGCACGCATCCGCAGTTGCCCGGATCGTAGTACCAATAGACCGAGCCGCTCTGGGTTGGATAACTATGCAGCGAGTAACTGGGTAATCCGCGCACGATCTGGAGCTGGTCGGGGTAGTCGGCCTCCATGCGCTGGAAACCAGCCTGCGTCAGCGCCGACTCCATCGCGGTGGTGGCGGACGGCCGCGACGCTTCGTAATGCTTGTATGCGGCGCATCCGGCGAGTCCGAAAATCCCGTATGATGCGATCCATAGCAGCGCCAGGCATGAACTAATGCGCATCGCGATCCTCGGCAGATGGAACGGCGGACCTCTGCTCGAATGATTCTATCTCCACCCTGCACCCAGAGAAAACCGGCGCTCGGACGCCGTCACGATGCAATCCGGACGCGCGCTTCCGGCCACGGCGCTCGATGACATCGCCGCGCGCGCCGCCATAGTCCACCATTCCGAGCCGGCGCGCTTCGAGCGATGCCATCAAAGATTCCGCTTACGCCGCCGGCCTTGCGATTCGCACCCGCGTATTGGGCGCGGCGCACATGGCCGCGCGCTCAAACGCGCAACCGATTTCGCTCGCGCGAAGAGCAGCATTTCCTCACCAGCCACGCACGGAGCCCCGTATGGACGCGGGGTGGACTCGAACGCGAGACCCCGCGTCCAACGCCGCGTTCAGAATCGCCACGGGGGTTTTCGCCGCGATGGCCGATGAACCGCAAGCACCCGCGCCGAAGCGCGGCGCCTGCTGACAACAGGTTACCGGCGCCCCGCCGCCGGAATCCATCCGCCGAACGACTCGCCCGCTTACGTGGGCGCCGCGAAGCGCGCTCCGCGCCGCCCGGCGGTGACGACGCCGCGGCGCCGGACGCGATGCTCGCGGCCTGGCAGGCGAACGCCGCCCGCCCGCCGCATGCCCGGGAAGACATTGGCCGAGAGCGGTAATTGCGATAATTTGACCGCATCAATCATCAATCAAAGGATACGCCGGGGTGGTGAAATCGGTAGACACAGAGGACTTAAAATCCTCTGGAGGGAAACCTCCATGCGGGTTCGACCCCCGCCCCCGGCACACACAAATACTTAATTAAATCAAAGAGTTAGGAGAGGGCGGGGCTGGAGCAGGCGAGACGGCCGACAGCGGGGAAACGGCAAATTGTACAGGGTTTGTACAGGTCACCTAAAACTGTGGAAATTGCAAATGTCCACGGGGTGGAACGGAGTCACCAGACTCACCACAATCACCGAGGGGTACGGCTTTGCGCCGAATGCGCGCGCCGCGGCCTGCGCCTGTTCGTGCTGCCGCCGCGTTCGCCCAAGCTCAACGGCGCGGTCGAGCGCGCCCAGCGCACCCATACCGAGGAGTTCTATGAGCTTCGTTCCTTCGATACTTGGACGGTCGCCGGCCTCAACCGCTAGGCCCGTGCCTGGGAGCGCGTCTACAACACCGTCCGTCCTCATCAGGCGCTCGGTTATTTCACCCCGCTCCAGTTCCTGCGCGGCCTAGTCGCCACCAGCGCGCCCCGCGCGCCATAAGAGCGCCAAATCCAAATCTGTCACCTATGTACTGAACGAGTACACACACTTTACAAGATGTCAGCGTTCAGTTCTGATTGAGGTGGGCGCTTTCTCCAAGGCGCGCCGCAGAGCTTCTGCCGCCGTTGTCGAATTTCCTGGCATGGCGGTCCTTCACAAAACAGCCTCCACGCCGCGGCGGTTATAGCCGCCCCGATTGGTGGGCCGCGTTAGTTCAGAGTTGAAAAAATTCAGCCTGACGCGCAGAGGTGTTTTCTGGCATCCATAAGGGGAAGAGGCGGCTAATCGGCGGCCGCACGAAATTTATTCACACCGAGAGGAAGCTATGTCGCACTGCCGTTATCATTCGGGTCGGGATGGGGTCATATCGATCGGCCACTACTATTACTGCGCTCAATGCAAAGAGGGAATCGAAGGCGCGAAAAGGACTGTGCATGGTGGCATCCAGCCGCCGGATTGTTTTGTATGGTACATTGGCAACGACAAATGGGAGAAGATTCCTGGCACCGGCTGCGCCCATTTTGTTGCTCACGAACGTGGGATTCGCCAAGGCCGTGACGATGAAAAATGTCTGAAGGGATACACTTTTCGCATTCCTGCTCTGATAGCGGGACGAAGCACGAGATCGTTCGACGGCAAGCGTGTAAGCAGCCGCAGCAATCTTGCCGTCAACGATATCTATGTTACACCCGACAAAAGCCACTGCGGCCTCGTCGTGCGAGTTGAAAAAAGCAGGGAGCCTGGCGGCGGGCGAAAAATTACGATCCGTCACGATTCGAGTCATTTGGGTAGAGTTGCTGATAGCGACTTCGACGAATATTTTCACGGAAGGGGACTCTTCTATTGGTGATGTATAGAACACACTCGGCTCGGTCGCCATCGGATAGGGAAGGACTCGGCCGTGGTGCCGCGATCATCGTGGTGAGCCTCGTTCTCGGCCTCTTATTGCGGTCTGCGACGGCCTCTGCCGGTTCCAACAGTCATCGCAACTGCGTGGCCGACTATTTGATGGGGGCGGAATTGCAGTGCGAGTGTGGGACAAGCGATCAGGGTGACGTGATCAAGCAAGCTCTGACCGATATGCTGAACGAGCCGGTCGAGGCGCTGCGAAAACAGCGATACCGAGATTATCAGTCCCATCCGGACCAATGGACCATCGTTGAGTTGCTGCATCGATATTTTGTTCCCCAGCAGGCGCTACTCGCCAATATGAACGATGTCTGTTTTTTCAATGACCTAAAAAAGCCGCAAGCGCAGAAGGTGATTCGTGCGTGGCTTGAGCAAATGAAACATCCCGGCAGTGGACACCCGGAACCAACGAAGATGCCTCTATGAGCTTGCCATCACCGAGGGCTCGTCATTTCTCCTGCTGTTGTGTGTGGCCACAATCGCCTTTGCGTCATCGGCCATCGCACGCCCCAAGAGTCTGCAAACCGGCCCAGCGGGCCTTTAAGACCAATCGGATGCCCTTCAAAACTTACACATAAATTTACACAGTTTCACAGAATCTATGTAGAAAACTCAATTGTTTCAAAGACTTAGAGTCACATTGAAGGCACTTAAAATCCTTTGGAGCGAAAGCTCCGTGCGGGTTCGAGTCCCGCCCTCGGCAGGATCGGCACCTGCGCGATCGGAGGCTCACCGAATCCAGCCCCTGGAGTAGAGTCGATCGATAATGCTGTCAGAACCCTTTCGCGAA
>Ga0307372_10012037_pt1 | contig 11425 bp, 12 predicted proteins | sample OX1MG_FD_202533 | JGI IMG/M metagenome (GOLD analysis project Ga0307372, IMG submission 202533) | Soil microbial communities from Risofladan, Vaasa, Finland - OX-1 | ecosystem: Environmental > Terrestrial > Soil > Coastal area > Acid sulfate soil | place: Finland: Risofladan, Vaasa | collected...
CGGATGCTCATGGCATTCGCTCCCTTCATCACGTGCGAGAGCCCTTCCGCGACAAGCGCTTCAAAGAGCACGACCGAGGTCGTGGTGCCGTCGCCGGCCGTGTCATTTGTCTTGCTCGCGACTTCCTTCACGATTTCCGCGCCCATATTCTCAAACCGGTCTTTGAATGAAATTTCCTTCGCGATGGAAACGCCGTCGTTCGTGATCCTTGGAGCGCCGTACGACTTCTCAATGACCACGTTGCGCCCTTTGGGACCGAGCGTCACCTTCACCGCGTGCGCGGCCTGCGCGATACCCTTCGCAATCGCCTTGCGCGCGTCTTCGGAAAAAAGAATTTGTTTTGCCATGTTAATTAGGTTAAAGGGGTAAGGTTCAAGGTGTAAGGAGGAAAGGAATTCACTTGCACCTTATTCCTTACCACTTATGACTCCTAAGATGCTGGACTCCGAGAGGATGTAGTACTCCTGCCCGCCTACCTTCACCTCGTCGTAGCCGTACTTACTGAACAGCACCGTATCGCCGACCTTAACCTGCATCGGCACGCGCTTGCCGTCTTCGTATTTGCCGGGGCCGACCGCGACGACCGTACCCTGCGCCGGCTTCTCTTTGTCTACCGTCTCGGGAATGATGATGCCGGACGCGAGCTTCTTCTCCCCCTCCTTCAGGGCGGGCTGTACGACCACGCGGTCTCCAAGCGGCGAAAGCGAAAGCTTCTTTGCCATAGCGTTCTATATAAATGAATAATCGCCCTGTGTGATGAGAGTATAGGTAAACTGCAGTTCACACGCAAGTTGCGCCGATACGCCTGCCCGTGATATACTTCCCGGCAAGATGGAGGCACTCGTATCGGCACTGCCGTACGCGGAAATTATCCTCTCAATACTCCTCATCGTCGGCATCGTGCTCCAGCAGCGCGGAGCGACCCTCGGCGGAGCCTTTGGAGGCGACAACTTCGCGTCGACGTTCTATAAGCGCAGAGGCGCCGAGAAATTCCTATTTGATGCGACAATTGTCATTGCGATCTTGCTCGTGCTCGCAGCAGTGATGAACTTCCTCTTCGTTGGATAATGAACGATGCAAACGGCTCCTTCTGGAAAGAGCGATTGACGCGTTTGCGGAGTATCTCGCCGCTCGATCGTTTGAGTAAGCGCGTAGAAACATTCTCGCCCGGCGACCGTGTCCTATTTTACGCGCTTGCCGCTCTTTTCGGCGTCGCTTCCCTCGCAAGCCTCTACGCGCTTGAACAGGCACTCCTCGTCCAAGTCCCGACCTATGGCGGGAACCTGACCGAAGGTGAGGTCGGGAGCCCGCAATTTATTAATCCGCTCCTTGCTATCAGCGATGCCGATCGTGACCTTTCCGTGCTTACTTATGCCGGACTGATGGGGCTTTCGGGCACTGGCTCTCCCGTACCCGTGCTTGCGGAGAGCTACAGCGTATCTGCTGACGGCAAGTCCTACACGTTTGTTTTGCGCAAGAACGCCGTCTTTTCAGATGGCACGCCTGTCACGGCGAACGATGTTGTCTTTACCGTGCAAAAAGCGCAGGATGCTGCACTCAAGAGCCCGGAGTACGCGGACTGGTCCGGTGTGAACGTTACCGCCGTCGATCAACGCACCGTCCGATTCACTCTGGCAAAGCCGTACGCGCCTTTCCTCGGACTCACAACGCTCGGCATCCTTCCGGCACGTCTCTGGCAAAATATTTCGGATGAAGAATTCCCCTTCTCTACTCTTGAGACGAATCCTGTTGGTGCCGGGCCCTTTAAGGTCGCCAGCATTTCTCGAGATTCATCCGGACTTATCCAGAGCGTCTCGCTTTCCGCAAATCCAGACTTCGTGCTCGGTCGGCCGTATCTCGACGGTATAAACTTTGACTTCTATGCGAGTTCAGAGAACCTTACGAACGCCCTTGCAAGCGGCGCGATAGAGAGTACATACGACGTTCCTTTTCCGCATGTGCTCACCGCACCGTACGCCCGCATCTTTGGCGTATTCTTCAACCCAAGCGTGAATCAAGTCTACGCGCGGCAGGAAGTACGTAAGGCACTTTCGCTTGCAATCGATCGCTCCGCACTTGTCAATACCGTACTCGGCGGATACGCCGCTGCCATCATGGGACCCGTCCCGCCCGGCGGGAGCGTGAAACAAGCTCCGATTCCCCAATCAACAAACCCAACAGAGGATGCGGCTACTGTGCTTGAAGCAGCTGGATGGACCTATGATGGATCAGCACGCGTCTGGAAAAATGCGAGTGCAAAACAGACGCTCGACGCTATTACAATACGCACCTCGAATGTGCTCGAACTAAAGAACGTCGCGAGTGCCGTGAAGGCAGATTGGGAACGGCTCGGCATTCCAGTGGACATCGAGCTCTATGAACCTGGCGATCTTTCGCAAAACATCATCCGCCCGCGTAAGTACGATGCTCTTCTCTACGGAGAAGTCATCGGCCGCGATCAGGATCTTTATGCTTTCTGGGATTCCCAGGAACAGAACGACCCCGGCCTTAATATCGCATTATATGCGAACAAGACGGTCGATGCTCTTCTGGAGGATGCTCGTAGTTCTACCGATCCGCAAGCGCGCGCGGCCGATCTGCAAAAGATCGAAGATACGATTGCCGCGGAATATCCAGCTGCGTTCTTATATGCACCGGACTTCACTTATGCCGTACCAGCTGACCTGCGTGGCGTCATGCTCCCGCAGATCATCACGCCGGCGGACCGTTTTGCAACAGTTGCATCGTGGTATAGAAAAACCGATGCAGTGTGGCCGTTTTTTGTGCATTAGTTCTGTTATCTATTTTTTCGTACGGGTTTGGAGCAGTATTAATTTATAAGCCCGATTATATAACCAACCATCATGAATCAAGCACCAGCACCCGGCCACTCCTCCGAGGGACGACCACATCCCGCGCGACAAATGCGCCATTTTGAACGCGGAAGACGACCGCAAGGTCGGAACGGCCCGCGTCCGGGTAGCGCGTCACGTCGAATCCAACGGATACTCCGCCGCCCCGCATCCAATTCAATGCGTATTAACCGCACCGCCGACTACTTCCCCGAACCTCCGGCGAAAAATGTCGTCCGTATCGTGCCATTGGGCGGTGTCGAGGAGGTCGGCCGCAATATGGTCGCAATTGATGTCAACGATGACATCTTCGTGCTTGACGCAGGGTTCCATTTCAAAGAAGAGGATGACGCGCCTGGTGTCGACTATACGCTCCCGAATACCGCGTATCTCGAGAAGAACAGAGAACGCGTTCGCGCCGTTATCATAACTCACGGCCACCTCGATCATATCGGCGGGATTCCATTCCTGATGACTCGCTTCGGTAATCCTCCTATCTACACCAGGAATCTGACTTCCATCATGATTCAGCGTAGACAAGAAGAATACCCGGACGTACCAAAGCCAGAGATTGTCATTGTTGAACCGGGCCAATCCGTCACTATTGCCCATACAAAAGTGAAGTTCTTCCCGGTCACCCACTCGATTCCCGATTCTATGGGCGTTTCCCTGGAGACCCCTTATGGCAATGTCGTCCTTTCGGGAGACTTGAAGCTCGACCACCAAGACGGCATTCCCTCCGAACGCGAAGTGAGGGTGTGGGGTGAACTTGCGAAAGATACCAATCTCTTCTTTATTGCTGACTCGACGAATGCGGAACGTGATGGATTCTCGATTCCGGAAAAGCGGGTCCAGCAAACGCTTGATGAGATCATAAAAACGGTTTCGAGCCGTCTTATCATTGGCACCTTCGCCTCGCAATTTGAGCGCATGATGAGCATCATTGAGAGCGCAGAAAAATATGGAAAGAAGATAGTCACTGAGGGCCGCTCTATTAAAAACAACATAGAAATTGCGGAACGGGCAGGCCTTCTTACCATCGACAAAGGCACCATCATTTCTGCGCAGGATATTAGCAACTATCCGCCCGATAAGCTTGTCATTCTTTGCACCGGAGCACAGGGAGAAGAATTTGCAGCACTTATGCGCATCGCAACGAAACAGCATAAATATATCCAGTTCAATGAACGCGACACCGTTGTCCTCTCATCGTCAGTCATTCCCGGCAACGAGGTCTCAGTGCAAAGGCTGAAAGATAATCTGTATCGGAACAAGGTAACGATTATTCACTATCGCTCTTCGGATGTCCATTCCACCGGCCACGGTAATACCGGCGAGCTGGTGTGGATCAACAAGCAGGTAAATGCGAAATTCTTCATGCCCGGCTACGGCTATTATTCAATGACCGCCTCCCACGCAAAGGCGGTTGAACAAGCGGGCAGGTCGCGCGAGAGTATCATCCTCGCCGATAACGGGAGCGTTATAGACGTCATTGACGGAAGAACACTGAATGTACACAAGCAGAAGGTGCCCTCGGCACCGCTTATTGTCGACGGATTCACCATCGGAAATCGCCAGGAAGTGGTTATGAGAGACAGGCAGTCGCTCGCCAAGGACGGTATGTTCGTCATCATTGCGAGCGTGAACTCGAAGACTGGCAAGCTGCGCAAGTCACCCGACATTATCAGTCGAGGTTTTATCTATTTGCGCGAGTCCCAGGATCTTCTCAATGAGGCGCGGATTCTCATCAAGAAGACGATCGAGGACTCCACGAACAATATGAATCCCATCGATCTCGATTACGTAAAGAATAATCTGACCGACGTCATGGCCGGATTCCTCTTCGCGCGCACCAACAAAGCACCTATGGTCATCCCAGTTCTCATAGGGATGTAAGGTGGCGTCAAGCGTCTCGAGAAACGCGGCTTGCCACAAGCGAGCCGCGTTTCTCGTATGATATGCTCGGAAATAATGAGCCCGCGCGTTATCCTCTTCGTTGGAAATTTCTTTTTCTCGATGTTCGTCGCTCTGACGACGTACATCTTACTTCCCTATCTCTCAGCTTTCATGCCGGCATCATACACCGGTTTTGTGATCGCTGGCGGCGCACTTGTCGCACTTGCGCTTTTCCCGCTGCAGCCGTTTCTTGTCGCACGTTATGGTGCACAGCAGCTTGCCCTCTTCTTTGCGATTGCAGAAATGATCACGCTGTTTGCGCTCGCAGCGACGCCAGGCGCCATTGCGGCTGCGATACTCGTCGCACTCTCTGTGTCGCTCCAACCATTCCTCTATTACGAGCTCGACCTGCTTCTTGAAGCAACTGTCGCTGAGGAAGGGACGACGGGTCGTGTGCGCAATCTTTTCCTCACCGCATGGAACATCGGCGGGCTTGCTGCGCCGCTTCTTGTGGGCGCGCTGTTGGCAGGCTCCAATGACGCCTACAGCCGCGTATTCCTCGCTGCGGGTGCGGCTCTCGTTCCGTTTGTCGTTCTTTTCGCCGTCCGACGCATTCCGAAAGGGCTCGCACCAAAACTCTCCCATATGCGCGATACGCTCCTTTGCATCATGCGAGACCGCGACCTCGCGGCGGTTAGTATTGGGCACCTTGTTCTGTATCTTTTCTACATCTGGGCGCCACTCTATGTCCCGGTCTATCTACATATAGTGCTCGGCATTCCCTGGTCGAGCCTCGGTTGGATGTTCTCGGTCATGCTTATTCCATACGTCGTCATCCAATATCCGGCGGGATGGGTGGCCGACAAAATACTCGGCGATAAGGAACTCATGTTCGCCGGATTCCTTGTCGCGGGCAGCGCTCTTGCATCGATCAGCTTCCTCACGTCCGCGTCATCGATCGGTCTTATCGTCAGTATTCTCGTCGCTTCACGCATCGGTTCGGCGCTCATCGAGAGCATGACTGAGGGTCATTTCTTCCGCCGCGTCTCGGAAAGAGACATCAATTCTATAAGTATCTTCCGCGGCATCTGGCCCTTGGGAAACCTCATCGGACCACTCATTGGCAGCGGTATTCTCCTTGTCGGCAATTATCAGCTCCTCTTCCTTCTCACGGGGGGATTCGTCATCATTGCCGGCATGATAGCCACACTGCTGATAAAAGATTTCCGTTAAGCACCGAGCGCCACGCGATTCTTCCGAACGCATATAAGTCCCTCGTTCTTGAGTGCACCAAGCGCGATAACAACTTGTGCCCGACGCGAAACGCCAAGTAGATTGACTATCCGCGTACGCGAGGATGTTCCCTTCATAAGTTCGCGCAAGATAGCGCCACGCGCTTCGCGAAGAGAACCTGGAAACTTCGATTGTGCTACGTACGACGTACTCCGCACATTATGTGAGATGCCCGAGCGCTTCAAGTGTGCGCCGTAATCCATAAGTGCGCTATACCATTCTCGCGCCCGCCCATTCGGTATCACCTGCGTTAACACTTTCTCAATCTCCGCGTCAGAGATTTTCTCTTCCCACGGGAAAAAATGGTGGATAACTGCGGTGCGAATGTTCGTTTCAACGAAAATGACATCTTTGTTGTACGCAAATGCCGCGATTGCGCGCGCCGTCGCAGGGCCAACGCCGGGCAATGACTCCAATCTCTCTACGAGATTACGCTGTGCTGCAGACAATGGCATATCTGCGAGTATCGTTGCAGCCTTGTGAAGAAGCTTCGCACGGCGATTGTATCCGAGCCCTTGCCAACTTTTTAAGGCTGCGGAAAGCGGCGCTCGCGCAAGCTTCCGTGCTGTCGGAAACTCCTTAATAAATCTAATATAAAATGGGACCACGCGCTCAACTTGTGTCTGTTGCAACATCACTTCTGAAACAAGTATTCGGTATGGATTGCGGGTCTTTCTCCACGGCAGTTCATGCCTCCCAGATTTTCTATAATGCACCCATACTGCGTCGCGGAAATATTGTACATTCATTTCGTCTTCGGCCAGCAGTTTGCAGCGAGCGGCCAAAGTTTCGTGAGCGGATGCGCTGCACAGTCGTGTGGACGCGCCGGACACACGTAACGGCCGTAAAGAACAAAACCGTTATTTACGTATTTCCAATCCTTCTTTGGAACGAGCTCTTCCAGATCTTTTGATATTTTCGTTGGATCGGTATTGTCGGTAAGATCGAAACGTCGCGCGAATCGCTTCACATGTGTATCAGTCGCGATGCCCTCCCAAACATCATAGAGCTCGCCGAGAATGACGTGCGCCGTTTTGTAGCCGATGCCCGGCAAGGCAATGAGGTCCATTCCCGAACGTGGCACGGTGGAGTTATATCGCACCTCTATTTCCTTTGCCGAACCGATAATGGCCTTTGCTTTATTGCGAAAGAACGGTATTGAGGAGAGTTCTTTCATGAAGCTCGCCGTATCTGCCTTCGCGAAATCGCGCGGAATCTCATATTTATTGAAAAGCGTCGCAGTTACCTTATTTACTGCCATATCCGTACACTGCGCCGAAAGGATGACAGCAGCGACAAATTGGAACGGCGTTCGGTATGCGAGCTCGCTTTTCGGCGCTGGATACGCCTTTTTAAGATATTCAACTATCCGTTCCGCACGTAACGTGCGCTCGGCACGACTCATATCAATTCAGGAGTGTGGCCTTCGTTCGGAAAAGCAACACGGAAGAAAATCTGGAGAAGCGCCCCCGCCGAAAAAACCATAAGCAAGAGAGCGACGATAAGACCGAGTACCGGAACAAGCGCGATGAGCGAGAGTGCGAGCATACCAAATACGCCGTCATGCCACAACACCGCGCCGCGCCGCGCGTAACGACGCACAAATAGACACCCAAGAAGAATACCGGCATAGACAATCGAAAGGAGCACCAGAAGCGCATAGAGAATGAAAAGCAGGAGCGCGAGACCGAGACCGACGAACGTCAGCGAGAGCAAGAGGGTCAAGATCGGCGTAGCAACGAAGACGGCGAAGCCGAGTGACATTGTTAACAGGATAGTCCGTGGTTTCGCATCAGCGCGGTCGGCAACCGCTTCGGCCAGTTTCGGGAACAGGCCGGCGAGAAGGCCGGCGAGAATAAGCGCTCCAAGAATGCGCGCGAAAAGAAAGAATCCTATGCTCACGAATTCGAGAATGCGCGATGTGCCGACATCCGGCAGGTACGAAGCATTGGTGTATTCAATGCCGTTTAGTACCATCGCCGACTCGGGTATGGAAGCGGGTAGCGGCGCCTGGTATGAAAGCTTGCCGCGTATTGTGGTGCTCGCCGCAAGCGAGAGGCGGCCGCTTGCAATAACGGTCACGTTATCGGCAAAATTTCCGGCGAGCGAAACATTATTGCCGTAGATGGTAACCGGGCCAGATGATCCATTTGCAAGTGTCGTGTTCGCTGCAATAATGAATACGTCTCCTCCCGAGCGTCCTGCATCATACACGTCGTACCCGAACGCAATAAGGTCGCCTGCTATCGACTCTTCTATGTCAATATTTCCACCGACCGCGCGGAAATCTCCTCTCACGAGCGCACGAGAATTTATCGAGCCGGCGAGAAACAAATCATCCCCAGAAACCGGCGCAGCGATGATAATAGAGCCTCCTAGCGCAGAAAAGTCACCTGCAACTGGTGCCGTGAGCACGACCGAGACGCCTGCGGCATAGGCGTTCCCGGGAGAAGAACTCGCCGCGAGGAGCGATTGTGCAGCCGAAAAGGACGATGGAATACGAGCGGCAAAAGCGTGCGCCGGCAAGCATACACCCGCCGAAAGGAGTATGAGTGCGGCGAGAAATATCCGTTGCATAGACCCCTATTCAGGCCGTCGGCGGCATCGAAAGATGCGTGGGACGTGCAGGCGGTGTGGAACGCGCACGGCGAATTGGTTCTATGAACCCGGCAAAAATAAGGATGAGGAATGCTATGAGTGCGGAAGTGAGACAATAAATGCAGAAGGCACCGATAAGGAACATCTGGACGAATGAAAAGTAGAGAGAAGCGACGACACCGATGAGCGAAGCTGCTTGAAGCACGCGACGCAGAAGCCGATCAAAGATGACAAGCTCGAGCGCCGCGAGAACGAAGAGGACACCGTAGAACACAACACCGTATTCGGCAAGCGGCACACCGAAGAGGCGCGAGTACTGGCTCGCCGCGACGATGTTGCAGCCCGACAAATTCTGAATATTACAGATGAGCGGCGCACCGCTTATTTCGTGCTGGGCGAGATATGCCGAATCCGCAAGCCCGCAGAAAGCTAGCGCTAAAATGCCGATGACGCCCAGACGCTTCATGCCGACCAGAATACGCGCCTTCTCATTCGTACGCAAATGGGGGAAACGGACTATCCCGCCAAAGCGAAATAATCTGTTTCGGCGAGCACACAACGTCGACGACGTACTATACCGTTTTCGCAAATGGTACTCGCAGACTAAATACCGTTCCCTTCGATATTCCGAAGCTGTCGGTAAGGACGAATGCCCCTACATGCTTCACTACGCACGTTCGTCGAACTTTTTTCGCTCGTTGAGGCAATAGATGGAGCAAAGGACAGTGACGGCGGAACACCGGCGAATCCTCCGCTGATTTCCCAGGTGAACACGAAACAGGCATGGAAAGCGGAACTCGTTGCCGCTGTCGGCACACCAATGACGCGCACGATTCCTCCACGAGTTACGGCTGCTCGATCGGGGTTGTGCAAATCGCTTCCATTAATCTGCCAAATCTGTCCGTTGAAATCTCTGAGTGCAAAAGACGTTCCGGAAGGATCAGTCCGGATTACCTGTCCACCAAGGAGCCCGTCCTGGGGCGCGAGCCACCAAGAACGCTGTGCCGTGAGTGTGGGACGATACAGTGGTGGATGATCGCCGATCATTTCTTCGACCGCACCACCGAAACCAGTCGCATAAAAACTTGCACCGAGAACGAACGATGCGAGCACGGCACCGAGTGCGAGTGTGGTAATCGAGTATCGATAACCATAGTTAGTGGAACGGATATTTGCATATCCGAGAAGAAGAAATAGCGCAAGCGCGATTATCCAAAAAAACGGAGCAGCTGCAAGAAAGAAAGAAAAGGGATCGGGATGAGTCACGATTGAGAATCGCCAGTCAATATTCGCTATCTCAAAGAGGGTCGCCGAGAACGCAAGCGCGGAAAGTGTGACAGCGAGTGCACCAAGACACCAGAAGAAGTAATTCTTGAAGAGAAATTCCCAACGCGGCCGCGGGGCAAGACGTTCATCGACAATACGATTAAGCACTCGCTTCGCGAGATAGTCGCCTTTCGGTGAATCGGAGGTGTTCATGGGTGAAATTGTTCCGGCATGAGCGCATGGAGTGCGCGTTTTGCACGGTGAAGGAGTGTGGAAACCGTACCCAGCGGCACTTCAAGAATATCAGACATCTCGATGTACGAACGGTCCTCAAAAAACCGAAGTGTGAGAACATCGCGATACTGCGTCGGAAGCATCGCAAACGCTTCGGCAAGTTTTTCGTTTGAGATACGGAGTTCCGCGGCGCGTGCTGTATCCGAGTCTTCATCCCGTAGCTCCGTCAGGAGTGCCGCACCCTCTTCAGTCAAGATGACCTGCGGGCGGACGTGTTTTGCGCGGAAGAAACTCATCGCCTCGTTGTGCGTAATGCGGTATATCCACGAAGAAAACGTAAGCGAGAGATCAAAACTGTTGAGATTCGTGTAGGCCTTGATGAAAGTGTTCTGCAGAATATCCTCGCGATCTTCAAAAACGCCGACACCAAGACGTTCAAGATATCGCATAAGCTTCGCCTCATACCGCTCGATGAGAAGTGCGAACGCCTCCGTATCGGAGAGCGTCTGGCGAACGATCTCCTCGTCAGTCAGGTCGGGTGCCATATGCCCCGCCTATTCTACTACGCTCCACCTACCAGGTTCATTTCGTACAGCGGCGAATCTGCTACACTGGAACGGACACATGCATTATTTCCTCTCCAATCTTATCGGCGGTGCTGCCGGCAGCTCGGTGTTTTTGTCGCTCGCAATCATTCTCGGCACATTTATTCTCGAGGATCCAACGACCGTCATTGTCGGAGTACTAGCAGCCGACGGCACTATTGGAGTTCCGATTGCCCTCTTTTCACTGTATGCCGGTATCGTGCTCGGCGATATAGGACTCTACTGCCTCGGCTGGCTTGCGAGCACCCATCCGCGCCTCGCACGCTATGTTGATCACGATTTCATCGCCCCATTCCGTACGTGGCTCGAGACCAGATATGTTCTCACGATCTTTTCGGCTCGTTTTATTCCGGGCTCGCGGCTCCCAACATATACCGCGAGCGGATTCTTCAGGTCACCCTTGTCAACCTTCGTGCTGACCGCGATTGTCGCAACCTCAATTTGGACGTCTATTCTATTTTCTGCGTCCTATTGGTTCGGCAGCTTCACCTCCGCGTGGGAAAACTCTATCCGCTGGAGCATTGCCATCGTTTTTCTCCTCGCTCTCTTCTCAATCGCCCGACATAATCTCCGAACGTATCGTGCTAAACAGAACGAATCGGGTAACGCCGTCGGTACTCATACGACGTAAGCACAAGAAGAGAGAGATCGAAGACAGCGAGTACTTGCAAAAGCATTTCT
>Ga0307372_10012038_pt1 | contig 11424 bp, 10 predicted proteins | sample OX1MG_FD_202533 | JGI IMG/M metagenome (GOLD analysis project Ga0307372, IMG submission 202533) | Soil microbial communities from Risofladan, Vaasa, Finland - OX-1 | ecosystem: Environmental > Terrestrial > Soil > Coastal area > Acid sulfate soil | place: Finland: Risofladan, Vaasa | collected...
TCGTCCCGCAGTCGACCAGATGGATGCCGCGGCCGGACAGGTCTGCCGCTCGGCGGATGTCGTCCCGGTAGTAGGAGTTCCCGCCGTCGATGATCGTGTCCCCCGACTCCATGAGGGAGGCCAGCTGCTCGATGGTCCGGCCGGTGATCTCACCGGCAGGGACCATCACCCAGGCCGCCCGGGGTGGGGACAGCTTCTGGACGAAGTCGGCCATGGAGCCGGCCCCGGTCGCTCCCTCTCCTTCCAGCGCCTTGACGGCCTCGGGATTGACGTCGAAGACCACACAGGTGTGGCCGTCGCTCATCAGACGGCGGACGATGTTCGCACCCATGCGCCCAAGTCCCACCATCCCGAGCTGCATTGGTCTCGTGGTTGTCACGTCTGTCTCCTCGATCGCTCCAGTCCGAGTCGGAGCATGCCAGCCCGGACGGTCCAGAAGTCGGAGAAGACCCGGAGGAGGAGCGCCTGAACCCGGTAGAAGCCTCACCCAACCACGAAGGCCCAGGTCGCTGACCTGGGCATTCACTCACTCTGTGGTGGCGGGGGACGCCGGGACGAGCCGGCGCCTCGGTTGGCCCGGGCCGGGGCCAGCGGTAGAAACGTCTGGATCATTGGCCGGTCGGTAGCCCAGGTGCGGTCCCAGGGCTATTGCTGACCTCGGCCGGGGCTCCTTGGTTGACGGTGTCCTGAGGAGGTGGGATGGCGAGAATACGCAAGGCATAGCTCATGATCCTGGCGGCCACGGGGGCGGCAACAGACCCGCCGTAGATCACGTTCGGATTCGCGAGCCGGACAACCACCGTTAAGGCGGGTTGCTGGGCGGGCACGAATCCCACGAAGGTGGCGTTGAACGCGCCCGGTAGGTAACCGGAGCCACTTGGATCTGGAATCTGAGCGGTCCCTGTCTTTCCCGCCACCGTGTAACCGGGGATGGCCGCCGCGGGAGCCGTGCCCTGGGCCGACACGACCCCTTCAAGCATCCCAACCAGGGTCCGGTCGATCTCTGGGCTGACGATCCGCTTGCCTTTGGGCGCGGGGACCGGATGGCGGCTGCCGTCGGAATCGACGGTCGCTTCGACCAGCCTGGGGGGGACGGAAACACCCTGGTTGGCTATGGCATCGTAAGCGTCTGCGATCTGTAGGAGATCGGCCGCCTCGTTCTGCCCTATGGCCGTGGCCGCCAGGGCCGTTCCGGACCACCTGGACGGTGGCTCGCATAGTTCAAAGACCCTGGGGCCGCTCCAGGTAGACGAGGCGGTCGCTCAGCTCGTCCCCGCCTATCTGCTTGACGGCGGCGACAATGGCCGAGATCCCGGCAGGCCGGCGGGAGAAGCGGGACGAGAGCGCGATCAGGATTCCGGGATGGTGGCCACCGGCCGTCAGACGCTCCCCGGACAGCCGGGCAAAGTCAGACACGTTCTCGGTGAGCACAGTGTGACCTTCACGTGCTGCGAACTCGAGGAGGTCGGAGTCAGAACTGCCGGCCAGTCCGAGCAGCCTTGCCGTGAACGCCTCGATGCCCTCAGCAGTCAGGGTGTCGGCCAGAGCAGCTGGGTACATTTCGTCCAGCAAGATCTTCAAAGCTGCGAAGCCCGATCCGTCTCCGCTCGGTGAAGCTCGATGCGCGCCCGGATCTCATCGGGGTAGGCGGAGCCATAGCGGACGGCCGCCTCGACCTGCGCACGGGTCAGGTCGGACTCCCCAAGCAGGGCGTCCACCGGACCGGCGGCACTGCTCAGATCTTCGAGCCAGAGAAGGACCTCCCAGACATCGGCTCCCCCGACCAGGCCGGCCCGTCGGCCCGTCGGCCCATCCCGGAAGGTGATCAGCGGATGCTCGTCACGGCGGGCACCCTCGTCCGCGTAGCGCCGCAGACGGTCAGACAGGGTCTCCCCGGCCGCTCGGGCCCGCTGCCGGAGCCTTTCCGCTAGTTGTTCCTCCAACCGGACCGAGACGTTGACCGACATGTGGACATTGTACCGCGATGTCAACATAGGTGATAACACAAATGTAGTTACACCGATGGCAAATGTCACAGGAGCTGCCTAGAGTCCGATGCGTGGCGGACGCGGAGCGGCTGAAGCTCTACCGGTACCTCGCAGCCCAGGAGGCCGACGACTACCTGGCCATCATGGGCCGGTTCACTCGAACCGTCCTGGCCGAGTGGTCGCCCCAGGACCTGGCCGACCAGGGGGCGGCCCTGCCCGTCGAGCTGATCGCCGCCCGCTGCCGTTACCTGGCCGACAACGGCAACCTCCTCCTCAGCCCCCGGGAGGTCCGCGTCACCTCCATCGCCGCGTACCAGAGCCAGCCGGTCCGCTACACCGTCTCGGCCCTCGGCGCCCGGCTCCACCGGGAGGTGGAGGCCTTCCTGGCGGTGACCGGCGGGGCACGGGAGGTGCCCCGTGAGCTGTTGGCCCTGGTGGCCGACGGCCTGGCGGGCCTCGACCCTGACGCCGACCCGGAGACACTGGCCGGGTCGGTATCGACGATCTTCGGGCAGTTCCGGACCTTCGCCGACTCGGTGACCGACTTCTACACGTACATCGGCGCCGTCCTCACCCGGGCGGACCTGGACGGGGACGAGTGGGTCGGGTTCAAACACCTCCTCCTCGACTACCTGGAGACGATCGTGGAGAGCGTCCGCCGGCAGACACCGGCCATCACCGCCGCGTTGGAGAGGCTCGGTCCCCAAGTGCCCGCCCTGCTCGACCGCCTGTCGGAGAGCGACCCATCCTTCGCCGCTCTGGAGGCGGCCCGCCCCGGAGGCGAGTCCACCGAGCGGGCCCTGGGCCGGACCAAGGCCGATTGGGAGCAGCTGGAGTCCTGGTTCGTGGGCTCCGGCGCCCGGCAGCTCCGGGACGCGGCCCACCGGGCGGTGGGGGCCCTCCTCAGCAGCCTCAAGCGGATCAACGCGTCGGCTACGCGCGAAGCGTCTCTTCGGCGGCACTTCCTGCGGCTGGCCACGTGGTTCGAGGCCGCCTCGCCGACGGGGGCCCACATCATCGCCACGTCGGCCTTCGGCCTCTATGGCTGTCGCCACCTGGGCATCCCGCTCGACGACGAGACCAGCGAACGTGTTTCCGCCACTGCCAGCTGGTGGCGATCACCGACGGCCCCCGTGCCGGTGACGCTCCGGGAGCGGGGCGACCGTACGCCGCGGGGCCGATCCGCCCCGGCCGCCGACCACTCGCGACAGAAGGAACGCCTCCTGGCCACCCGGACGGCCGAGGCCGACCGGCGGGCCACCGCCTGCGCCGAGCTGCTGGCCGTCGGTCCCCGGCTGTCGGAGGCCCGACTGTCGGCGGCGGCCATGTGGGTGCTGCTCGAGCTGCTGGCCAACGCCACGTCCAGCGGCCAGGCATCACTTCCCGATCACGGGTTGACCCTGTGGGTCACGCCGGCGCCGGGCACTCTGGTCGTCCATTCCGAGGCAGGCAACCTGACCGTGCACGGCCGCGCCCTTTCGCTTGTGCCTCAGCAGGCGGCGGAGGGACTGGCGTGAGCGCCGAGGACATTCGGGACGCCGCCCGCCAGCTCATCCGCACCCCCCTCGTCCTGGCGGGTCACGACCCGGAGGGCCACCATCGGATCCGCCGGAACGCCGACGCTCTGACGGCCCTCTTCCGTGGCTATCTGGGCTACCGGCTGGTCGTCGACGCCCGCATGGCCCGGCTCAGCAAGGCCGGACTGGGGCCGAACGACGGGAGGCCGCTCCTGCGCTCATCCCGGGCCCCGTTCTCGCCCCGCGACTACACCTACCTGGCCCTGTTGTGCTCGGTCCTGCTGACGGGCCGGACCCAGGTGCTCCTGTCATCAGTGGTCTCCGACGTTCGGCAGGCGGCGGCCGAAGTGGATATCGATCTGGGTGCGGACACCCTGAGCGAGCGCCGGGCCCTGGTCCACGCTGTGCGCCAGCTCATCGCCTGGGGCATCGTGACCGAGGACGCCGGCTCGGTGTCCGAGTACGCCGAAGACCCGAGCCAAGAGGCGCTTCTCTTCGTGGAGCGGGAACTGATCCGCCACCTCCTGTCCGTTCCGCTCCGGGAGGTCGAGGACGCCGCCGAGCTGGTCCGGCTGTCGGCCGATCCGGGTCCCGACGCCGTCCGCCATACGGTCCGCCGGAGGATGGTGGAGGCCCCCGTGGTCATGGTCGACGACACGCCCGAGGCTGAGCGGGCGTGGCTGCGGCAGAACCAGCGGCGGGAGGCCCAGGCCCTGGAGGACAACTTCGGGCTCAGTCTGGAGATCCGGGCTGAAGGGGTGGCTGCCTTCGACCGTCGCGAGGAGCTCACCGACGTGGCGTTCCCGAGGGAGGGCTCCCTCGGACAGGCTGCCCTTCTGACCGTGTCCGAGCTCGTCTCCCGGCTGGCGCCTACCGACGCGGCGGCTCCGGTCCCAGACGAGGTGTTCCGGGCGGTGGTGCAGGGGCTCCTGGCCAGACACGGCCGGCGCTGGTCGAAGGACTACACCGACCATCCCGAGCGGCTGGGGCCCGACGTCGAGGACATGCTCGTCGACGTCGGCCTGATGGCCCGCGCCGAGGACGGATCGCTGCGGTTGCGGGCGGTGGCGGCGCGCTACGCACCCCAGCCGGAGGTGGTCGAGACCCCGCCCATGCTCGAACTGGACCAATCGGAGGAAGCATGACTGATCAGCTCTTCGCCCCCCGCGCCGGCGCGGTACCGGTGGCACCCATCGAGAGGTTGGGCCGCTGGGTGCTTCACCGCGCCGGCATAGTCAACGTGTGGCAGTACGACCGGGCGGAGATCGCGTTCGCGGGAGGCAGGGCGCTGCTGAGGGGCAAGAACGGGGCCGGTAAGTCCAAGGCGCTGGAGATGCTCCTGCCTCTCCTCTTCGACGCCGACGTCCGGACCATCGACGCCGCCGGTCGCGACCGGACATCCGTCTACTGGCTGATGACCGACGGCCGGGAGCCCGGCAACCACGTCGGCTACGTGTGGCTCGAGCTACGGCTTACCTCCGAGGACGGCCAGGACCGTTTCTGCACCCTGGGCGCCGGGTTGAAGGCATCGACCTCGACGAGGCAGGCGAGCACCTGGTGGTTCCTGGCCGAGGACGCGCGTGTCGGCGCCGACATCCACCTGGGACCAGAGGTCTCGAGCGACAAGCTGCGCGATCAGCTGGGGCCCGATGTCGTCACCACCGCCGCTGAGCACCGCCGCCGGGTGGGGTCGCGGCTGTTCGGCCTGCACGACGAGGCTCGGTTCGCCAACCTCCTCCACCTGCTGCGTCGTCTACGGGACCCCAACATCGGCAACAAGATCGAAGCCGGGGAGCTGGCGGCCGTGCTCTCCGATGCCCTGCCTCCGCCGTCCGAAGAGGCCTTGGAAAAGGCGGCGGAGCGCTTCGACAGCCTGGATCAGATCAAGGAACAGCTGGAACGGACGCAGAGGACCGCTGCCGCGCTGCAGCGCTTCCTCGACACCTACTCGGGCTATGCCCGCACGGTCGTGCGTCACTGCTCCCAACTGGTGCTCGACGCCGTCTCGGAACGGCGACGGCGGGAGAAGGAGGCCAAGCGTTTGGCCGAGGAGTCGGCGGCCGCCACCGCGGCGCGCCTGGCGGCCGATCAGGAGGCAGCGCAGCTACGGGAGCAGGAGGAGCTCGCCGGGCGGGAGCTCGAGGGACTGCGGGCCAGCGACGCCTACAAGGAGCACCAGCAGCTGGCCGACCGGCGGGCGGCGGTGGAGGCCAAGCGGGCGATGGCGGAGAGCGCCGGACACCATCACGCACAGCTCCAGCGGGTGGCCCAAGAGGCGGCGGCCGAGGAGGCCGGCGCCGTGACCAAGGCCGAGCAGGCCGGGGCAACCGTGGCCGAGCAGCGCCCGGCCCTGGTCCGCCTGGCCGGGGAGGCGTCCATCGACCAGGCAGTGGTGCCGAGCGACGCCGCGGGCATTCCCCACGCCGTAACCGTCGCCGACGGGCGCCGGCGGGCGGCCGAGCAGGTTCGCGCCCTGGCGGCCGAGGCGGCCGAGGCCAAGGCCATCGCCGGCCGGGCTGAGGAGCAGTCCGCCCAATCAGAGCAGGAGCTGACCGACGCGCTGGAGTCCGCCAACGAGGCCAACGCGGCGTGGGTCACCGAGAGCCGCGCCTGGCGGGACGCTGTCCGCACCTGGCCCGGCCCGGCCGGCGAAGGGCTTCCCCGCCCCGACTGGAGCGCCTTGCACCGGAGCCTGGCCGACGGCCCAGCCGGCGCCGACGAGCTGACCGCCGTGCCCGTTCTGGCGTCCGATCTGCTGGCACCCGTCCGCGAGGGCGCTGCCGAGGCGGAGGGGGCGGCCCGGGCCGGGCTGACTGAAGCCCAGTTGGCGCTGGGAAAGAAGGAAGCCGAGCGCGCCGCCCTGGAGGCGCAGGAGGAGGCCCGGCCGCCTGTCTCCCGTTTCCGCACCTCGGAACGGGACGAGCGAGCCGGCGCCCCGTTCTACGAGTTGGTCGACGTGCGCTCGGAGTTGGCAGCGGAAGACCGGGTCGGACTCGAGGCCGCGCTGGAGGCCTCTGGCCTGCTCGATGCCTGGGTGGGCAACGACGGCCTGGTCCTTCACCCCTCGACCGCCGATGTCATCGTGAGGACCGACGCGCCCAGGCTGGCCGAGGGCGTGCCGACGTTGGCCGACGCCCTGGTCACCAACCTGCCGCACGTACAGCGCCTGCTGCGCACCGTAGGCCTCGGGGACCAGGGGGACTTGCCCTGGATCAGCATGGACGGACGCTGGTCTCTCGGGGCCCTGCGGGGTGCCTGGACCAAGCCGGAGAGCGAGTACCTGGGGGCCGGCACCCGCCGGGCGACGCGTGCCCGCCGGCTGGCCGAGCTGGCCCGGCAATGCGACGAGCTGCGGGAGGTCGTGGCGACCCTGAAGCGGGAGGCCGACTCGGCCCGGGAGCGCCGGGAGCGGCTGGACCGGTTGATGGGGACGTTCCCCTCCTCCGAGGGCGTCCGGGCGGCGTCCTCACGGGCCGAGGCGTTGGTGGCCGTGGCCGCTTCGGCCCGGGCCCGCTTCGACGTCGACCGGCGGGCGGCGGAGCTGGCTCGGACGGCGGCGGCCCAGGCGGCCAGCGAGCTCGGGCACGCCGCCGCCGCCGAGAGCTTGCCGACCGCCCTCGCAGCTCTGGACGAGGTCCGCCGGGCGGCGGGGGACCTTGCCCGCGAGCTGCGGGAATGGACAAAGGCGTGGGCGCAGTGGGACGAACGGCGGGCCGCCGCCGCCGCCGCATCCGACCGGCGGGCGCAACGGGAGGAGGCAGCAGCGCGGGCCCGGGCGGAAATGGAGGCACGGCAGTGGGAGCATGAATCGGCCGCCGCCGGGCTGGGCAAGCTGGAGCAGGCGGTCGGTTCGACCGTCGCCGAGGTGCTGGCCGCCATCGCCGAGTCGGAGCGCCGGAGGGAGGCGGCTCGGCTGAGGTTCCCCGCGGCCCAGAAGCGAGCCGTGGACCTGGCCGAGGCGGCCGGCGGCGCGGCTCGGGTAGCGGCGGAGGCCCTGGAGTCGGCGTCCCAGGCGATTGCCGCCGTCGGTGCGGCCGGCCAGGAACTGGGCCGCGTGGTCGTGCTGCCGGGTCTGAGCGAGGCTGCCCTGGGCACTGAGTGGGTGTGGGATCCGGGTGACGCCGAGGGAGCGGCCCGGACGCTGCGGTCCCGGGCGGGGGAGGACGGACCGGTTGGTGATCAGGTGGTGCTCAACCGGCTGCGGGAACTGGAAGAGGCCCTGTCGGGGGGCTACGACGTCGCCATCGGCGAGGAGGGGGGGGTCAAGTTCTTCCACGTAGCCGATGACACCGGGCGCCAGCCGCTGCCCACGGTGACGGCGAGGGTGGTGGCCGAGGCGGCGGCGGCCAAGGAGCGACTGGCGGTCAACGAGCGGGAGATCATCGAGCGGTTCCTGCTCGGGGAGCTGGGCGAGGAGCTGCGGGAGCGGCTGCTGGAGGCAGAGGAGCTGGTCGAATCGGCCAACCGCGCCTTGGGCCCGGTGCGGACCTCGCACGGGAAGGGAGCGCGCCTGGCGTGGCGACTGCAACAGGAGGAGCCGGGCGCGGCCCGTGTGACGTCGGAGCTGCTGAAGCTCTCGCCCCGCTCCGTGGAGGAGGATGTGCGCCTGCGCGAGGCCCTGATGGAGCTCATCGAGGCGCAGCGGGAGAAGGATTCGGCCGCCGGCTATTTCGAGCACCTCCGGGTAGCACTCGACTACCGGCGCTGGTACCGCTTCCAGGTGATGGTGGTGGACGACTCCCGACCCGACTCACAGCGGGCGCTGTCGCCTCGTCTCGGGCTGTCCCAGGGTGAGCAACGGGTGCTGTCATATCTGGCTCTCTTCGCTGGCGCCTCCGCCCACTACGAGGGACTGGGTGCAGAGTGTCCGCGGCTGCTCCTGCTCGACGATGCCTTCGCCAAAGTGGACGAGCCGACGCACGGCAGACTGCTCGCCCTACTGGTGGACCTCGATCTGGACTTCATGCTGACCAGCGAGCGCATGTGGGGCTGCTTCCCGGAAGTGCCGAGCCTCGAGATCTACGAGGCGCTGCGTGAGCCCTCGGTTCCCGGAGTGGCTCTGGTTCACTTCCGGTGGGACGGCAGGCAGCGCCACCTGGTCGGGCTGTAGCTCGGCCGATGCCCGGCCTGGACGATCCGGCGCTCGACCGATTGTGGGACGTGACGGCGGAGCGACTGCAGCGCAACGGCCTGTCACCACGCGGCCGGGTTACGCTGGACGGCCTGACGCGTGACGAGCGCTTCGCTCTGACCGGGCTGGTCGGGCGCAAAGTCGGCGACAGGGCGCGGGTCGACCTGGCGGCCCTGGACGAACGGATACGCGAGGCCGGGGCCGCGCCTGGTTTGGTGGCGGCAGTGAGCGCCCGACGCGGTCCTCTCGTAGACCGGCCTGGCCTCCGGGAGTCTGCCGCGGCATCGAGGAACGCCGTGTGGGCCGCCGCCCGCGCCACGCTGGCTACACACGGCCTGGACTCCGAGCCCTGGGCTGATGCCTGGCTTCAGTCGATCCGCCCCCTGCTGGGCCGACTGCCACCGGCACGGGCCGAGACCGTGGTCACGGCGGCGATTCGCGGCATCACCAGGCTGCCGTGGGACGGCCCGGTCCGAGGCCGGACGGAACTGGCCTTCGCCGCCGGCGGCAGCAGTCACGCACTCGATGACGGATCGATCCTCGGTGCCGCCGTCCTGCGGGCGGTGGCGCTCATGCTCGGTCTGGAACTGCCGACGACGTCGGCCGGCCGCCGTCAGCTCTGGGCCCGAGCCGGCGTCCTGAGCGATGAAGTCTCCACCACGGTCCTGACCCTGGGGCTTCAGCCGGCCGGTGACGGGGTGGTGGACAGGACCGTGCGACACCGTTCTCGAGCCGGCTGCGAGACGCATCTGACGCGGCGCGATCTCCGGCGGATCGGGCGGCTGGTGGAACCGGGGACACTCGTCTCGGCGTGCGAGAACCCCCGGGTACTCGAGGCAGCCATGGATGCCGGCGCCCGAGGTGTGATCGTCTGCATCGCCGGTAACCCGACCTTGGTGGTCACGGACTTGCTGAACCGACTGATGGCCGAAGGAGCGTCGCTGCGCTACCACGGGGACTTCGACTGGCCGGGGCTGGCCATCGCCAACCGGGTGGTCGGGACCTCCGGAGCACGGCCTTGGCGAATGGACTCCGCCGACTACGAGAGCGCCGTCTCCGACGCCCTCGCTGAGGGAGTCGACCCAGCGCCTCTCGAAGGGACTCCCGTCAACGCCGTCTGGGATACCGGGTTGACAGCGGCCATGTCCCGGGCTGGTGTCGCGATCCACGAGGAGTCGCTGTTGGACGTACTCGTGCATGATCTGCTTTGACCCTGGCGGCACAGGTCGACACCGACCCCCTGTGAGCCTCGGGCCTAGGGAGCAGGCACCCTCTCGAACCGCTGCCGGCCGTGGAGTCGGTAGACGTCGAAGTCGTCATCCAGGGTGAAGATCCTCCGCTGCCGGATCTCCTCGGCCAGGGCCACCAGCGTGGCGTCGGCCAGGTCCATCGGCGTGTCGGCGTACTGATCCATGAGCCTTTCACTCCGCTTGATAGCGTCCGCTGAGAGCTCCGCTATCTCCAGACGCCGACTGTCGACGAGACGCCAGAGAGCGCGGTGACCTGGGGCACCGCCCGCCAGGACGACCAGGTACATAGCCTCGGTGAACGCCGGCCAGGTCGTCACGAGAGGCAGGCTGAGGCTCTCGGTAGCTTCGAGGCAGGCGTCGTGGTCGGGCTCGTCTGCGTCGATCAGTGCCACTAGCGGTCCGGCGTCGGTGAGAGTCACGGTTTCGGGCTGCGCCTGGTGAGGACGTCCCGGAACGCCTCCCCGGTCCGCCGGGCCCGGCCACCCCCTCCATGGATGGCGCCGGCCACGTCGGCGAAGCGCTCTCGAACGGTGCCGGCCAGGGTGTCCTCAGCGCGTTCCGCTGCGGCTTGGCGCAGGAATTCCGACACGGACTCGCCCCGGATGGCGGCGGCGCGCCGTACCTTTTCGTCCAAGTCATCGTCCAAGCGAAGGCTGCGCATCGCAAAGTGTATCACGTCGAGGACATTCGTGATACAGAGTTCTCGCACTAGAAGTCATCGGCGGGGTGTTTGGCAGCGCACAGGACGGCTCGGGGATGGGAATGTCATGGTGACCGAAGAGGAGTTGCTCGAGCACATCTCGCTTGACCCGACGATATGCCACGGCCAGCCGTGCATCCGTGGCACCCGGATCATGGTCACGGTGGTCCTCGACGCCCTCGCTGCGGGCATGTCCGAGGCCGAGATCCTGCAGAAGTACCCGACCGTCTCCGCCCAGGGAATCCGGGCGGCGGCCGCCTACGGAGCGTGGCTGGCCCGCCAGGAAGTCCACCCCTTTGCTCCCTCCCGGGGGTGAGGTTCAAGCTCGACGAGAACCTTCCGGGCGTTGGTCAGCATGGGAAGCCAGTCGGTCCCAAGCCCTTCGACAGCCCTTCGACCATGTCGCCCTGTCGCCATGTCGCCCTGTGTCGGACCAGTAAGCCTTCCCGCTGCACGGAGGCCGACCTGATGAGCCGGGCACCGGGTCAGGTCTCTGAACTGGACCTTTGTGGCAGCCCCAACGGGATTCGAACCCGTGTCGCCACCTTGAGAGTGCGCTCAGAGTGGTCAAAGTGATGTCGTAGAGTGATTTCTAGCTACGTTCCAAGGGTGGCACAGTCCGGCCAGTGGCCGTGAAGTCGGCCCGTTTTGGACCGTAGGCTGTAAAACGACTGTAAAACGCGACCCTGAGAGGGGGTGGCGACGGCCCGCCCGGCCATCAAGCGAACCCCCCTCGGAGTTCCTCACGGACCCCGCCTCCTAACGGCACCTTGGGGGCACGTCGCACCTCTACATAGCCGCGTGGTATGGGGCACCATCCTCCGATTGCGGATGGACG
>Ga0307372_10012043_pt1 | contig 11421 bp, 7 predicted proteins | sample OX1MG_FD_202533 | JGI IMG/M metagenome (GOLD analysis project Ga0307372, IMG submission 202533) | Soil microbial communities from Risofladan, Vaasa, Finland - OX-1 | ecosystem: Environmental > Terrestrial > Soil > Coastal area > Acid sulfate soil | place: Finland: Risofladan, Vaasa | collected...
CCACCACCTACGGCAAGACGATCGCGGTGGACGCCAATCATGGTTCCATTCTCTGGGAATACACCCCACCCAAATATCAGTCGTGGGAAGGTTCGCGGCAGATTACCAACAGCACGCCGGTCGCCGATCCCGACCGCCAATATATCTACGCCGCGGCGCCCGATGGCACCGTTCAGAAACTCGCCATCTCTGATGGGCACGTGCTCTGGAGGACCGCGATCACATTGCTGCCGGTACGCGAGAAGATCGCTTCGCCGCTCAGAGAGTTTCGCGGCCATATCGTCGCCGTCACCGGCGGCTATATCGGTGATCAGCCGCCCTACCAGGGCCACGTCGCGATTCTCGACGCCCAAACCGGCAAGCTGCTCCACGTATGGAACTCGCTCTGCAGCAACCGCCCGGGCCTGCTCAATCCCAACTCCTGCCAGGACACCCAATCGGCAATTTGGGGCCGTGCCGGCGCGGTGATCGATTCCAGTGGAAATATTTTTGTGTCCACCGGCAACGGCCCTTACAACGGCAAAACGAGCTGGGGCGACGCCGTCATTGAGCTCAACCCGGACGCCACCGAAATCCTCGGCAACTACACTCCCACAAACAATGCCGAGCTCAACGACCGCGACCTTGACGTGGGATCGACTTCGCCGGTGCTGCTCGGAGGCGATTTCCTGGCGCAAGGCGGCAAGGCCGGAAAGATCCATCTGCTCAGCATTAAGGCTATCGCCGGAGCCGAGGCGCATCAGGGCCACGAAATCCAGACCGTGTCCACGCCGTCGGGCAGCCGCATGCTGACCGCCGCCGCCGTGTGGCGCCATGGGCCCGAGACGTGGATGTTCGCCGCTGACGGCAATGGCACTGCGGCCTGGACTCTTGAAAACGGCAAGCTCGTACAGAAATGGAAGAACAATACCGGCGGAACCAGTCCCTTGGTGGCCGATAGTTTGCTGTTCGTATATGACCCTTCCGGCGGTCTGCGGGTTTACGATCCCGCGCAGGGAACTCTGGTAACCACTCTTGCGTGCGGCAGCGGACACTGGAACAGCCCCATCGTGGTGGACGGCAAGATTGCGCTTCCCGAAGGAAACGCGAATCGACACTTGTCCACCGGCGTGCTGAACATCTGGACTCTGCCTGCCGGACATTGAGTCGCGGCCTTGCTGCGTTCTTCGAGAAACGCGTGTACGCGGATTGCCTCACCAGTATCGGTATAGAGCGACCGCTGCTTTACCGTGGCACACGCAATAGAAACGATCTTCCCGGTAACAGGCCGACGATCTTCCTTTTTCCCCTCGTGCAGCAGCCGCATCGACGGTCTACAATGCCGTGACCATGAATCTTTCGAGGACGGTTCGCCTTCTGCTCGCGCTCGCCTCCGGCGTTGCGCTGGCCCTGGCCTATCCGCTGTACAATTTGCCGCTGCTCGGATGGATGGCCCCGGCAATTTTAATAATCGCGGTTCTGGGCGCGCGGCCGAGGTTTGCCCTGTTGCTGGGATGGCTGCAGGGCGCGGCGTATTACGGGCTCAGCGTGCCGTGGTTTTACAACGTGATGCGCCAGTACGGCCCTCTTCCGGTGATCGAGGCGGGGGCCGTGTTCGCATTGCTGATTTTCGCCACGTCACTGTTCCACGCGGCATTTGCGCTGGTAGTGGCCTGGCTGGGGCGTTCCAGCAAGGCGCGCGCCTGTTTCGTTGCGCCTTTCCTGTGGGTGACCATGGAATTTGCCATGATGCACCTGCCGGACATCGGGTTTCCGTGGGACCTGCTTGGATACGTGGCCTCGGGGAATCTGGCATTCGCGCAGTTGACGGCGATCACCGGAATTTTTGGACTTTCCTTTGTGGTGGCGTCCTATAACGGGTTGGGGGCCTGGGCGGTCCTGCAAGTTTCGCAGCGCAAGCGGACGGGTTTGAAAATATGGATCGGCGCGACGATGGCCTTGCTCGTGATTGGTCTGGCGGGCCCGCGGTTTGTGCCGCAGGCGCATGCCGATCATGTGGCGCACCTGGTGCAGACGAATTTTCCGGTATCCAACGGCTATCCCTCGAATTGGATGCAGACGCACGCCGCCGACATGGACCAACTCGAGCAAATCAGCATTGGCGCGGCACAAAAAGAACCGGGCGTGGTCGTCTGGCCGGAAGTTCCCGCGCCGTTCTCGCTGCAGGACGAAAATTTTCATTCGCGCGCGGAGCGCATTGCGCGCGGCGCGGGCCATGGATTCCTGGTGGGCGTGGTGGATTGGAAGCCGCTGGGTTACGGCAGGATCGGCGCGAACAACAGCGCCGCCCTGCTCGGCCCGGACGGCAAGCTGGATTTTATATACGACAAGATTCACCTCGTGCCGTTCAGCGAGTACGTGCCCTGGCGAAACTGGCTTGGGTTTGCCGGCGATCTCACCGGGCTCATCGGCGATTTTCAGCACGGCACGCAATATAAAGTGGGGCGTATCGCGGGACACCCCTTCAGCGTTTTTATTTGTTACGAGGCGATTTTCCCCAACGAGGTTCGCCGCTTCACCCTGGCGGGCGCGGACGTATTCATCAACATTTCGGACGATGGCTGGTTCGGCGGGTCGGGCGCCCCGGAGCAGCATCTGGCGATGGCGCGCGTGCGAGCCGTGGAAAATCGGCGTTGGCTGTTGCGCGACACCAATAACGGAATCACCGTGTCGGTCGATCCCTACGGGCGCATTGCGGCGCGGCTGGCGCCCGGGATTCGCGGTGAACTCGACGCGCCGTACGGGTTTCGCACGGACCTGACGCCCTACGTCCGGTGGGGCGACTGGTTGCCGTGGCTGTGCGTCATCTTGTGCGTAATCGAGGCTCTCGTGCTACTGTTATTCGACGCGCGAAAGGCTTTCTCTCGCCGTACTCGGGCCACGCACCCATAATCCGACAGGACCTCCATGGACATCGAAGATCTGCAGCGCCGCAAGGACGAACTTCAGAAGCGAATCGAGCTGGTCCGGAGTTATCTTTGACGTCGCACGCAGCCGTGAAACCATCGCCGCGCTGGAATTGAAAATTGCTCACCCCGACTTCTGGCAGGATCAGGAACAGGCGCAGAAGGTGATGCAGCAGCGCAAGGCCGCCGAGGAAATCATCGCTTCCGACACCAGGCTGGCGACCATCCTCAGCGACATCGAAACTTATTTCCATCTCGCCGAGGAAGAGACCGACGTCGCCCAACGCGACGATCTGCTTCGCGACATCCAGCACGAAATCGATGCTGCCGACACTTATGTCTCCGAACTGGAAACCCTCACGCTGCTCTCCGGAGAAAATGACCGCCTGAACGCCATCATGACGATCAAGCCCGGCGCCGGCGGCATGGAGTCGCAGGATTGGGCCGAGATGCTGCTGCGCATGTACCTCCGCTGGGCCGAACAAAAAGGATTTCGCGCCACGGTCATGGACCTGACGCCGGGGGAAGGCGCGGGGCTGAAGTCCGCCACGGTGCGCGTCGAAGGCGAAAATGCCTTCGGCCTTCTATCGACCGAAAGCGGTGTGCACCGGCTGATTCGGATTTCACCGTTCGACCAGGCCGCACGGCGGCACACTTCCTTCGCCTCCGTATTCGTCATTCCCGAAATCGACGATCGAATCGACATCGTCGTAAAGCCCGAGGAAGTGCGCATCGATACCTTCCGCGCGGGCGGCGCGGGCGGCCAGAACGTGAACAAGGTGGAAACCGCGGTTCGCATCACCCACCTGGCCACCGGGATCGTCGTGCAATGCCAGAATGAACGCAGCCAGCACAAGAACCGCGAACTGGCCATGAAATGGCTTCGCTCGCGTCTGTACGAGGCGGAAGTCGAAAAGCGCCAGGCGGAAACCCGCAAGCTGGACGAAACCAAGCGCGACATCAGCTTCGGCAGCCAGATCCGCACCTACACTCTGCAGCCGTACCGCCTGATTAAGGACCACAGGACGAAATTCGAAGTGGGGGACGTGGACCGCGTTCTCAATGGCGATTTGGATCCCTTTATCCGCAGTTATTTGTTGTCGCGGAGAAGAGGGACGCTCGGAAGCGCGGCCGAAGCCGGGGACGACGCATAACTTCATAGACATAAACCATTTGTGGCCGGGGAACGGTACAACCCCGGAATTCTACTATTAACTGATCGTCCTGCGCGTTTGGCCCCATTTCGTTGACACTGTTGGGAGCACATGTTAGCGTCAATTCGCACGAATGTGGCCGCCTCGGGTGAATTTTGTCGGCCCTTCCATGCAGTTTATCTCTGAAGGGGTGCCGGTTTGAGTGAGAACAAGCGCAAATTTCTGTTTACGTCGGAATCGGTGACCGAAGGTCACCCGGACAAGATTGCCGACCAGGTTTCCGACGCAGTGCTGGACGCGGTGCTTACCGTAGATCCTACCGGCCGCGTAGCCTGTGAAACGCTGGTGACGACAGGGTTGGTAATGGTTGCCGGAGAAATTACAACCAAGGCCGTTCTGGACTATTCCGACATCGCCCGCGACGTCATTCGCGACGTCGGCTATACGCGCGCCAAGTTCGGCTTCGATGCGGAAACTTGCGCTGTCATTTCCTCAATCAAGCGTCAGTCCCCGGACATTGCCATGGGCGTGGACACTGGCGGGGCGGGCGACCAGGGCTTGATGTTCGGTTTCGCCTGCGATGAAACCGAGGAATTGATGCCGCTGCCGATCATGCTGGCGCACAAGCTGGTGCAGCGCCTTTCCGAAGTGCGCCGCCAGGGCATCGTGGATTTTCTGCGGCCGGATGGAAAATCGCAGGTTACGGTCGAATATCTGGGTGATCGCCCGGTGCGCGTCGATACCGTCGTGATCTCGACGCAGCATAGCGACTCGGTTTCGAACGCGGACCTGCAGAACGCCATACGCACCGAAGTGATTGACAAAGTGGTTCCCGCCGCATTGATGGACAAGAATACGAAATTTCATATCAACCCGACGGGGCGCTTCGTCGTCGGCGGTCCGATGGGCGACGCGGGCCTCACGGGTCGCAAGATCATTGTGGATACTTACGGCGGCTACAGCCGGCACGGCGGCGGCGCGTTTTCCGGCAAGGACCCTTCGAAGGTCGACCGCTCGGCCTGCTACATGGCTCGGCACGTCGCGAAGAATCTTGTGGCGGCGGGCGTGGCTCGCAAAGTGGAAGTTCAGCTGGCTTACGCCATCGGCGTGGCCGAACCAGTTTCGGTGATGGCCGATACGTTCGGCACCGGGGCGATTCCGGACGAACAGATTACCGACCTGATTCGCGCTACGTTCAAGCTTACGCCGCGCGGCATCATCGAGTCGCTCAATCTTCGCCGGCCGATTTACCGGGCGACCGCATCTTTCGGACATTTTGGACGCTCGGGCCCGGGTTTCACCTGGGAACTGACCGACAAGGCGGAAGCGATTCGCAGCCAGGCGGGGCTCGCCGGCAAAGAAGTGGCGGCGCGCCGCTAGTGGAAGGCCATATTCATACCGATTTCATCAGGTAAAAATCCCACAGGCGGCCTTTCGCTTTGCCTCAGGTTGCCTCAGGGTAAAAAGCCTGTGTTACTTAAAAAACAGGAGAGATTCGCGTGACAAAGACTGCGCAAGGTGTAGCGGGTGATGTTAAGGATCTGGGACTGGCGGAGCCGGGCAAGCGAAAAATCGAATGGGCGAACCAGCAGATGCCCGTTCTGCAATTAATTCGCAAGCGATTCATCAAGGAACAGCCGCTAAAGGGTGTGCGGCTTTCCGCGTGCCTGCATGTGACCAGCGAAACAGCGAACCTGGCCATCACTCTGCGTGACGGCGGGGCCGACTTGGTGCTGTGCGCTTCGAACCCTCTGTCGACGCAGGACGAAGTGGCCGCGTCATTGGTGAAGGATTACTCGATTCCGACCTACGCCATCAAGGGCGAAGACAACCCCACGTACTACGCCCACCTGAACGCCGCCGCCGAACACAAGCCGCAGATCACGATGGACGATGGCGCGGACCTGGTAACCCTGCTGCTGACCAAGTACAAGCAATTCGTGCCGGACGTCATCGGCGGCACCGAAGAAACGACGACGGGCGTGATTCGCCTGCGCGCCATGGCCAAGGACGGAACGCTGAAGTATCCCGTCATCGCCGTGAATGATGCCGAAACCAAGCACTTCTTCGACAACCGCTACGGCACCGGGCAATCCACGATCGACGGCATTATTCGCTCGACGAACCTGCTGATCGCCGGCCTCAACGTGGTGGTCGCGGGGTACGGCTGGTGCGGTAAGGGCGTGGCCATGCGCGCCAAGGGCCTGGGCGCCAACGTGATCGTCACCGAAATCAACGCCGTGCGCGCCATTGAAGCGGTGATGGACGGGTTCCGCGTAATGCCCATGGCGGAAGCCGCGAAGATCGGCGACATTTTTGTCACCGTCACGGGAAATAAATCGGTTCTGGCAGCCGAACATTTCGAGCGCATGAAGGATGGCGCCGTAATCTGCAATTCCGGCCACTTCAACGTGGAAATTGACATTCCGGCGCTGGAGAAAATGGCCGGCGGCAATCACCGCATTGCGCGTCCCTACGTCGAGGAATATTCGGTCAAGAACGGCCGCAGAATTTATTTGCTGGGCGAAGGACGCCTGATCAATCTGACCGCCGCCGAGGGCCACCCGGCGGCCGTGATGTATATGAGCTTTGCCAACCAGGCCCTTTCCGCCGAGTACATGCTCAAGAACGCGGCTGACTTGAAACCGGAAGTCTACGTCGTGCCGGAAGCGATTGACCGGCAGATTGCCAAGCTCAAGCTTGAGTCGATGGGCGTACAGATGGATAAACTCACACCCGAGCAGGAGCATTATCTGGCTTCTTGGTCGGAAGGCACGTAGCAGCGCATTGAATTACCAGTGGCGCGGGTTTCGGCCTGCGGGGCTATGTTTTGCTCATGCAACTTTGCAACCCCGCAGGGCGAAGTCCGCGCCACATTGTTTTTTCAGTTTCCTCTGTCTTTAACCTCATGATGCGCGATTTCGCCAACTGGGCGCTGGAAGCCGCGCGAGCGCGCGGCGCAACTTATGCCGATGCGCGCGTCATGGACATCCGCCTCCGCGATCTTTCCACAAAGAACGGCCAGGTCGGCAATCTATCCGAATCGGAATCGTTCGGCATCGGCATTCGCGTGATTGCGCGCGGGTCGTGGGGCTTTGCCTCCACCGACCGCCTCACGCAGCAGGGAATTGCGGCCTGCGCCGCCCAGGCCGTGGCCATCGCCAGGGCGTCGGCGCTGGTCAAGCGGCACGATGTGAAAATGGTGCCGGTCGAGTCCTATCAGGACACCTGGCAGAATCCATATATCAAGGACCCGTTCCAGATTTCGATCCAGCGGCAGCTCGATCTGCTGCTGGCGGCGGACAAGGAAATGTCGCGCGTCAAGGGCGTGACGCTCACCGAAACTTCCATGGCGTTTCGCCGCATCGAGCAGTTGTTCGCCTCCTCGATTGGCTCGGTGATTCACCAGATCAAGATGCAGTCGGGCGCGGGAATTGTTGCGACCACGTTTGCCGGCAGCGAGATCCAGAAGCGTTCGTATCCAAACAGTTTTGGCGGGCAGCACCAGCTTTCCGGCTACGAACTGGTGGAATCGCTCGACCTGGTGGGCAATGCGCAACGCGTGGCCGAGGAATCGGTCGCGCTGCATTCGGCGGCGCAGGCGCCGGAAGGCACGAAAACGCTGATCCTGGACGGCTCGCAGCTCGGCCTGCAGATTCACGAATCCATCGGCCATCCCATCGAGTTGGACCGCGTGCTGGGCATGGAAGCGAACTTCGCGGGCATGAGTTTCCTCACGCTGGAAAAGCTGGACAAGCTGCGCTACGGTTCCGACATCGTCAACGTCGTGGCCGATGCGCGGCTCGACCACGGCCCCGGCCTCGGCACGTTCGCCTATGACGATGAAGGCGTTCCCGCGCAGTGCACGCCGATCATCACCGGCGGCCTGTTCACCGGATATTTGTCCAATCGCGAAACGGCGATTTCCATCGGTTTGCAGCACTCCGGCGGCACCATGCGGACCGAATCGTGGAATCGCCTGCCGATCATTCGCATGACCAACATCAGTATCCTGCCCGGCGCCTGGAGCTTCGAGGATCTGATCGCCGATACCGACGACGCTGTTCTGATGGAGACCAACCGTTCCTGGTCCATCGACGACCGCCGCTACCATTTTCAGTTCTCCACGGAAATCGGCTGGGAGATTAAGGGCGGGAAGAAAACGCGCATGCTGAAAAATCCCAGCTATAGCGGCATCACCACGGAATTCTGGAACAGCTGCGACGCCATCTGCTCGCGCGACCATTGGACGCTGTGGGGCACGCCCAATTGCGGCAAGGGCCAGCCCATGCAGACCATGGGCACCGGGCACGGTGCTTCGCCCGCGCGTTTTCGCAACATCAAGCTGGGAGCGGCGTTCGCGAAATCATGAGCGGGGCTGGAAACCGTCTCATAGCTGGGCAACGAAACAATCTGGCCCGAACGTCAGGGGTTAAAGCCCACGTTTTTCGAGTATTTGAATGTCGCGGCTGAAACCGCGGCGCTTAAAAGCCCTGCTTTTACGGCCGATATCGTCGGACCGGAAGGTCCGATTCACAAGTCATTTTGCGCATTTGCTGAAGGGTTTATGACTCCAGGCGATAGCAGGTCCAGAAAAAAATCGCGCGGCGCAGCGAGGCGCAAGTCCGGCCCTGCGGTGGCGGCTTTGCATCTGCTTTCCGATGCGGAACTGCGGCGCATCGCGGAGAAAATTTTCAAATACAGCGATGCGGACGAAACCGAAGTGGAAATCGGCGTGATTTCCGACGCCCTGACGCGTTTTGCCAACAACACGATTCATCAGAACGTCGCGGAGCAGTCGCTCACCGTCTCGGTGCGCACCGTGCTGGACGGCCGAACGGCCCGCGCGACCACGAACAAGACGGACGACGATTCGCTGCGCCGCGTCGTGGCCACATCGAAAACCCTGGCGCGCAGCCAGCCGCGCATTCCCGGCCTGCTGCCGATGCCGGGGCCGCAGAAATACGGCCAGGTGTCGCGTTATTTTGAGAACACCGCGCACGCTTCTCCGGCCGATCGCGCCCGCGCCGTCGCCCGCGTCGCGGAAATGGCCGAAAAAAACAGGCAAACGGCCGCGGGCATTTTCACGACGGGAGTGACGCAATCGGCGATTGCCAATACAAACGGGCTTTTCGCATCGCATCGCCAGACGCGCTCCGAATTTTCCATCACCATTCTCGAACCGGATTCTTCCGGCTGGGCCAAGGCCAATGCCTCCGATCTCGACGACATCGATCCAATTGCGCTGGCCCGAAGCGCGAGCGAAAAATCGGCGGCGTCGCGCAATCCCGGCGAAGCCGCGCCGGGAAAGTGGACTGTGATTCTTGAGCCCGCCGCGGCGCTCGACCTGGTCGGGTTTCTTTTCTACGATTTTGCGGGCACGGCGGTGGCGGACCAGCGCTCTTGCTTCAACAAGCGCATGGGCAAGCGCGTATTGGGCGAAAATATCACCCTGCACGACGATGTGTTCCACCCGCTGCAATCCGGAGCGCCCTATGATGGCGAGGGAATGCCGCGCCGGAAAATATTGCTGGTCGACAAGGGCGTTCCGACGAACCTGGTGTACTCGCGCGCCACGGCAAAAAAAATGAAGGCCCGGCCCACGGGCCACGGATTTTCCCTGCCCAATGAATACGGCGAAGCGCCCATGAACCTGGTTTTTGGCGGCGGCAATTGCTCGGTGGATGAAATGGTGCGCTCGACCGGTCACGGCATTCTGGTCACCCGCATGTGGTATATCCGCGACGTCGATCCCTACGAAAAAGTGCTTACCGGCATGACGCGTGACGGCACGTTCCTGGTGCGGGACGGCAAGATCGCCGGCGGCGTCCGGAATTTCCGCTTCAACCAGGGCGTTCTCGAAATGCTTTCGAATGTCGAAGCGATGGGCCCGGCCGTGCGCGCCGCCGGGGAAGAATCGTTTGAAATGGTTGTTCCGCCGATGAAAGTCCGCAACTTCAATTTCTCCGAAGTCACGAAGTTCTAGGTTTTAGTAGGACAGGCTTCAGCCTGTCTGTTTTTCGTATTTGCAGGATCAAACCCGGACTGGCTGAAGCCAGTCCTGTTGGCTCATCCGAGCGCGCTCTTTCTCCGTAGCATCCAAGTAGTGGTACAGTCAAAGGAAGGCCACATGGACCGTCGCAGATTCATTTCGATTGCGGGAGGCGCGGGGTTGGGAATCCTGATCCCCTATGCGGTGTACCGTTCGCTGTCGTACGGATTTGGCGGGTATCACGTCAACGTCAAGAACTATGAGAAATACGGGCCGGAGGCGGCGCTGCGCGCGATAGCCCCGGTTTCGGAGTTTTACATCACATCATCGCACGGCGAGCCGCCGGTGGACGTGAACCAATGGTCGCTGACGATCGATGGCCTGGTCGACGAGCCGCTGCATTTTGACTATGACGACATCCGCAAGCTGGCTCCGTATGAAACGACGCTCACGCTGGAATGCATTTCGAATGAAATTGCGGGCGGACTGATCGACACGGCGAACTGGCGCGGAACCCTGCTGCGGCCTTTGCTGGAACGCGCCGCGCTGAAGTCCAATGCGAAGTACGCGATCCTGTACGCGGCGGAAGGCTACACGACCGGCCACACCACCGAGCGCCTGCTGCGCGACGCAAGTTTTCTGGCGTACGACATGGATGGGGAGCCGCTCAATCGTATTCACGGATTTCCACTGCGCCTGCTGATGCCCGGCACGTACGGCATGAAAATGCCGAAATGGCTGACGCGCATCGAGTTCGTCAACAAAAGTCATCTTGGCTACTGGGAATGGATGGGGTGGTCGAATACGGGCGAGCGGCAATTGCAGTCCGTGATCGACGATCCGTACAACGGCGCGCCGATTTCCGGGCAGAGTTTTGTCGTTACCGGATATGCGATCACAAATGCCGTGGGCGTGGCAAAAGTGGAAATCTCAACCGACGGCGGAGCCACTTGGAGCCCCTGCCAGATTTTCAGCAATCCCATACCATCGCAAGTGTGGGCTTTCTGGCGCTACGTGTGGGCCAACCCGTCGCGTGGGAAACACGAAATTCAGGTGCGCGCCACGGATGCGAATGGCAAGCTGCAGACATCCTCAAGATCCGGCGAATGGCCAAACGGCGCGACCGGATATCACACGGTGACTGTGGACGTGGCGTAGGGAAGTTTTTTTTCGGTTTGTTTTTTTTTGAATGTGGAAAACAAAGGCAAAGGCGAAAAGCAAAGGCAAACAGGCTGAAGCCTGTTCTACTGGTGGACTAATTTACTGCGGGGTGAAGGCGAGGCTGTTTAGGGTTTTTGCGATTACGTTTTCCTGAAACTGGATCAGGTCGGAATTCGCCCAGGTCATTCCCAGCAACGTGAAGGCATTG
>Ga0307372_10012044_pt1 | contig 11420 bp, 10 predicted proteins | sample OX1MG_FD_202533 | JGI IMG/M metagenome (GOLD analysis project Ga0307372, IMG submission 202533) | Soil microbial communities from Risofladan, Vaasa, Finland - OX-1 | ecosystem: Environmental > Terrestrial > Soil > Coastal area > Acid sulfate soil | place: Finland: Risofladan, Vaasa | collected...
CCACCTGCTCATCGCGCTGACTGCCTTCCTGGCCGTGGCCGCCGGGACGCTGCTTGCGGGTTACGCGCTGCGCAGCGGCCTGTCATGGCGAGGCTGGTCCTCACCGCTCATGGCGATCTCGGCACTGCCCATTCTCGATCTTGTGCTGCCCGGCCGCCACGGGTTCGGCGTCCACTTCTACGGAGGCCTGCTGGAGCGGATCTTCCTCGCCGCGGAGCTGCCGTGGTACCTGCTGGCCGCGCTCCGCCTCACCCCAGGCCAGCCCTCCCGCGCCCACGCACCCGCCGGCACCGGGCCAGCCGCCGCCTCCCCCGCCGGGAGCCTGATCCCCGGCACCTCTTGCATGCCATGAATCACTCGCGTCTTCCCTGACCAGGCTGTATACGGCCTGAACAGGCAATACGCTAGCTCAGGCAAGCTGCTACTGGCTCAGACGCGCGCTCGCTAGCACCATTTTGCCCCTCAGACTGCCCCTCGAAATGATCTCCCCGTAGCTGACCGGCCCGCCTGACCGGCCCCGATCGAGCGGGTATTCGACTACCTGGCCAGGAGCATAACCAGAGGCAGGGACGCTCGCTCAACGACTACTTAGGGTGATCGCATCGACAGCGCACCGGCACCAGGGTCAGCGGCAGAGGCCCACTTCACGGGATGAGCGCGTCAGCGAGGCGGCCGAGTTGTTCGAGGGCTTGCTGGAGCTGGATGTATGCCCTGGCTGTGCCGGGTCCGCTGGCGGGCAGCTTGCCCAGCTTGTGTGCGGTGCGGGCCAAGGTGACCAAGACCTCGGGGATGGCTTCCTCCGGAACGCTGCTGACGTGGGCGCCGCGGTAGTTGGACAAGATGGCCTGAATAGCTTTGGGCAGCCTCGCCAGGTCAGGCGTGCCATCGGCAAGAAGGTAGGGCAGGTGCCAGGTCTTCGGGTCGGCGGCACTGCCGACATAGGCAAAGCACACGGCCGGCAGGCGGTATTTCGGGTGAACAAGGCCGGCCAGAGTGCCGTTCCCGGACTCAGGCGTGCTCTCAGGGGCGGGCGGCAGGAGCGACAGCCGCGCGGCCGAGGGGTCTTCCCGGGTCCGGTAGATCCCGTCGGCGCTGAGCCACCACAGATCCACCGGCGCCTGTGGCTCGTCGAGGCGGACGAGCACCCGGTCCCGGTGCCCGCCCGGGACATGATCACGGGCATACAGCATGATTCCATCGCTGACCGCGATGGAATGGACCTTCTGCTCGTCGGCGTACCGGTGCGCTTGCGCCAGCGCGAACCCGACTGACCGCTCGTTCCAGGCCAGCGCCCCGGGACGCTTGACCTCCACGATCAGGAGCTTGACACCAAGCCGGCTCAGCACCAGGTCCGCATAGCCCACCTGGTTGTTTACCTCGGACACGCGCCAATCCAGGACCATCGTGAACAGGTCCTCAAGAATGTTCTCGGCCACCTTCTCCGCGGCCACGCCGAACCGCCGCTGCTGAGCAAGCCGCTCCTCCCGCTTGGCAAGGAAATCCGGCCATGCGGCCGTCAGCCGGTCACAGCAGCGCCGGTAGGAAGCCAGCGACACCACCGCCACGCCCCCCAGCGTCACAACACACCCGCCAAACTGCTATGGACCAACGCCCCGGCAGAGCCCGCCAGCCGTCCGTCCCTGACAGCACCATCGGGGAAATCCGTCTTCGTCATTCAGCCAGCTCCTCCACCATCGCGCACACAGTGCCACCAAGGACGACCAGCCCACCTCCGACGCGTCGCCCCGGTGCCCAGCCGACACCCGTGCCTGATCCCGCCACGCTGCGGCGGGGACGCTCCCTCACATGGTGTGACGCGTAGCGCACCGGAACGGTATACGCAGGGACCCGGATTGCGGCGCGAGCCGTACCTCAGACACACTGTCGGCGGCAGAAGCGGATGAGTGGCAGGCTTCAGGTCAGTCGTCGAAGACGTGCCAGCAGATGGCGCTCCGGCGTTGCTGATCGTCGAGAACCAGTTCGCGGGTAGCGGCAGGGAGGTGCGCCCGCTGCCACTGCCGTTCCCTGGCCCGGGCCCGGGCAGCGTCGCCGGCTGGGACGCATGCGCTGGCCGCCCTGATGGCGTACGCCGCAGCGCCCAGGTCATGGGCGGCGACGTGAGCCACCGCAACCGCCTGGCCCGCCGACAGTGCAGCGAACTTCGCTGGACCGGGCATCCCGCGGGCTGCCGCATTCGCCCGGAAAGCCGCCCGGTGTGCGTCACCCATACGCACCTCACCGCGGATCCAGGCCCGGCCGGCATCGATAACCTCGCGGGGCCGGCTGTCACCTGGCTGATGATCCTCGAACAGATGCAGCACGTGCTCGGCGCACAAGAGGCCCAGTCAGCCAGCAGCCGGTGGTGTTCGTCCGTCAGAGTCCCCCCGCGACGGACGGTGATCAGCCGAGGATCACGCTCTTTCGGGAGGATCGGCACACTCCCATTCCTAGCATGCGCGAAGCGACGTCGCGGAGGGCGGCAGAGTCGGATAGGCCGCCCGGTCGGCGGCAGATAAGGGTATTGCTTGCTATGGATCGTGGTTACGCCGCTGGCCGGGGTGTTATCTACCAACTTGATATGCAGATGCTACAATAAACATAACAGTATTTGGGTTTACATCTCTATGCTTAATTCTATTTTCTTTGAGTGGCTGACTGCGATTAAAAAGCTCTACGTAATTCGTTGCGCCCGGGAGAGCCGGCTGGAGAAACCCGACAGCTACAAATTTCGTGCCCGAGGGATCTATAGAGTACGATGCAATATCTGCTGTTGTATTAGATCCTCCTGGAGTACCTGACGGAATGGGAATGACGAGCATGAACTTCTCGCCAATATGCAGCACTGCCATTCCAAAGTATGCAGAAAAATTGCGGCCTTTAGTATCTGTATACACAAAGGGCTGAGGGTCTTGCCGTATCGCATCGATACTATCACCTGGATTAAATTCTATGCCAATCGGCTGGCCTGACTCAGCAAGACCTGCTAGTTGCTGACGAGTCAATTTCGCAAATTGATCAGGGGTAAGCAAGGAAAATCTAATCGTTTTGCCGTCAATCTGAGTCGCGGAAGGAGTACCTACTTGTAGTTGCACAGGAGATCGGGTGCGTCCGTCGGAGTTACATGTCGCGTTGAAGAGCGCTGCCCTGTGCCTGAGCAAGCTTCGATCAATGGAAATGTAAGCATTGCCCCCGCAACTCCAAGTCCTCCTAGAAATGTTCTTCTTGAAAGAAAATAGCCCGTCATTCACAATACTCCCTTTCCCCTCGCAGAAGCCAAATCCGTGCGAGAGGTTGCCGGTCAATGGCCGGCCCAGCCACCACGGCCGGCACCGACATGCAACCCTTCTCACGCCTTAGTCTGTCGCTAAATCCTAACAGTTCAACCGACCTCAAGGCTCATGACCTGCGGTGTAAGGCAGGGGTTGATGGCCGAACCCGGACGCGACGTGGCTCTTCGCGGCAAAAGAGTGTGTTTAAAGACAGCCTCGCGCCCGCCACGTCGGCGGTTCCACATGCTCATCCAGGTCGCCTCGCCCCGTAGTATTCGTGCAATGCCTTGACCTGCCCCGCCCAGAACTCTAGCTTCTGCATCGCCGACGCTTTCCGCGGAAGCATCCCCAAATCTTGTGCATAGCCGTAGAAGCCGCTGCCCGCATCGTTGGCGTCAAGGTAGCTCACCAGCGCCGAGATCATCAGGCCAGTCACTGGCCGGTTCAGCTCCACGATCAAATAAAGCAAATGGCCCATTGCTGCACGCTCGTCGGCGCGGTTAAAGTCAAAGCCAGGGAGTCCCGTACGCCGCACCAGAGTGGCATTAAGCTCGGTATACGAGGTGAGTTTTCCCAGCCGCGCCCGCTCGACTAGGAACTCCAGCCCCACCCGCGCCAGCTCATCCCAGACCAGATCATCCCGCCCGTACAAAGCCACAGCTACCTCCCCGGCAAGATCAGCAGCACCCCTCAAGGACACCCACCCTCCCGCCACCGTTGACCTACCCTAACTGTGGCAGAAGTGCACGCTGTCGGCAGGTCGTCATGCATAGTCATGCGGCGGATCCGGCCATTCACTGTGCCGGGCAAGAATTGACCAAGCCTATGGCACCGCCGGGGTAGTCCTTCGGCTACGGCCTCGCGGATCGCCGCTTCGCCGGGCATCGCGCTGATCCCGCCCTCGTCCAGCCCAGCGGCGAATCGCGGCCGGCCCTGGACACGGATAGACGGGCGGCCGCCGTGGTCGTGCTTTTCGGCACCCGGCAGGCTGAGCGTGAATTCCCGCAACTGTCCCGCGTCCACACCAGCACGTTACCGGCGGCCGGATGAGAACCGGCCGGAACCTTTGAATGCACCAAGGAGGGCGGTAGGCAGCGCAACCGAAACTCATCTACTGACCCCGGCCGCTAGGGCCTTTGCGGCACCCGTCACGCTCGCACGGCATATCTCAAAATCCGCTTCGGACATCGATTCGATTGGGAATGTATGACGCACCAGAACCATGTCCGCTCCGATAGAAATGCCGCCGCAAGGATGCATCCCTATTCCTTGTACTACAGCATTGATGTCAACTTCGCCGACATTTCCGATGGGCGCTGTCATCTCTGCCCACAGCCCGCCTAGGGGGTGTCGGACTCGCGCAATGATCGCCATGCTGCGCGCTCCGTCGCCGTCGACGCTGACGAGGAAAATGTACCCCTCGCCAGGTTCTTCATACTCGTAATGGGCGCGCACGTAGGCGGATACTTCGTCCCAGGAACGCATATGCAGCTACTTCCAGTTTGGCTCCACGGAAAGGGCGCCGGTCGATCGATACTCTATCGCCCTAATCCACAGACCCGGGTCAACAGACTCATCTCGGCAATGCCGGGCGTCTGCGGCGGCATGAACTGCGCGAGACGCGAACTGGGTCAGGTGCCGGATGCCATGTAGGCGGCCAGGATGTAGTTCGGGTGCCGGTCAAGGTTTTTGCGGGCTCTGTCGTAGCGCATCGTGGTGCGCGGGTCGGCGTGGCGGGCGGCGATCTGGACGTCCCGGAGGTCCACGCCGGCGTCGAGCATGGTGGTGACGAAGGTAATGGCGGAGCATGTGCGGGTGCGGCCTGGTGATCCGTACTCCCCGCGGTTTCAGCGAGGCGGCGCAGGCGCCGGGTGGCGGCGTGGCGGTCCATCCGGGCGCCGCGGCTGTTGATCAGGATCGGCCCGCTGGTCCTGGTGCCGATCGCGCGGTCTATGGCCTGCCCGACGGCTGGTGGCAGCGGTATGAGGGCGATCTTGGTGCCTTTGCCGCACACGCGCAGCACCCGGTGGCCGTGCTCTTCACCCAGGTCACTGATGTCTGCGCCGGTGGCTTCGAAGATGCGCAAGCCGAGCATGGCCACCAGCGCGAAGTCGCATGGGTTTGATGATTCCCGCGCTGCGGTGAGCAGGGCCTCAAACTGCAGGTGGGTGAACCCCAGAGTCGGTGACTCGGCGGGTACTGCGGGACGGCGAACGTGCTCAGCGGGTGAGTGCTCCAGGACGCCGTCGATGACGCAAGTCCGGTAGAAGCCGGCCGTGACCGAGAACCGCCGGGAGATCGTGGAGGGCTTGAACCGGCGGATCTCCTGCATCCACCGGATGTACAGCTCCAGGTGCGGGCGCCGTGCGGCCAGCGGGTCCAGGCCGCGCTCTGCGCACCAGGTGAGGTAGCAGCGCAGGTCTGATTCGGTGTGCTCGCGGGAGGAGCCCTTGAAGCGGGTCAGGTAGGCAGCCACTGCCAGCCGCAGCTGATCAGTGAACGGCACAAGACGATCGGAGGGAGCAGAGGCCATCTCAGCGAAGTTCATCATGCTCTGACACTGCGGCCGTCGTGAGGCCCACGAGGACCTTCAGCGGCGGCAGATCCGGCCGTCCGGGGCAAAGCAGCATCAGTGGCAGACTCTCCGTAATGGAAGCAGGCCTGCCGGAGCTGGATGTGGTGCGGGTGCGGCGCTGGTGCGAGCAGCGCGTCCCCAAGAATGTCCGCGATCAGCTCAAGGTCGAGTGCGACGTCGGGCCCCGGCATCTGACAATCGTGGAGTGCAGGCCGCCCTGGCGGAAGGACATGGGCGCGGAGTGGACGCGGTTCCCGATTGCCCGCCTGCGCTACACCAAGGCGGCTGGGCAATGGTCACTGTACTGGCGTGATCGCCACCTGCGGTTCCACGTCTATGACCGGATCGCGCCGTCGTCTCATATCGACGACCTTCTCCAGGAGATCGACCGCGACCCAACCGCGATCTTCTGGGGATAGGACCGCCGCCCAGCCCCGCCAGCTGGACCAGCACGCTGTGCGGCTATGACCGGGCGATGTCGTGGTTCGCAGGGGGTCGGTGTGCGGGCTGGGTCTGCAGGTTGGGGATCAGTCGGGCGAGCAGGCGGCGGGGGTAGGAGGCTGGCTCGGTCAGGAAGCGCCGCAGGCGCTGACGAGATGGAGTTCCTCCCATCGGGCGGGCGAATGCCCCAGTCATCCAGCCCCAGGATGCTCGCGCCGGGACGGCGGCGACGATGGGTGAATGGGTGGAAACGGGCTTGGGTGAGGTCGCGGAGCATGGCTACCCCCGCATCCCGTGCCGTCAGGGCAGATGCGGACATCGTGCTTGTGGAGCAAGCTGAGCACGCGCCTACACAGGGGTGATCTGTCGGAAAGTAGGAACAGGATCAAGCTCCTAGCGCGAGGAGGCAACCATGGGATGGACCGTGGAGCAAGCTCAGAAGGTTTCCGAGGTAGCGCCTACGCCCAAGGGCAAGGGACTCACCGCAACGATCAAGGTCACAGTCCGCGACTCGGGCGTGACCAAAGTCAATGGCACACCCGTGTGGACCGCTCACCCTGAGACAGGAGTCGCAGAAGCCATTGCGGCCCTCTTGGTTGAGTTCTATAAGAAGGTGGACAATCGGAGGCGCCACCTTCCCCATGGGCAGTGAGCTATCGGCGACGAGCGCAGGCGCAGTCCTGCGCCTGCCGCCCCATTACCAGCCCTGTCGGCGGCATGACCGGATGGTCGCGATGGGCGCAGGCTTACTAACCCGGTGGAGGCCTTGCACGTCAGAATGAGGCAGGACGGGCCCGGGCGCCGGTCCCGCGCGCCAAGTGTTCGATGCGTGTGCGGCTACGGCACTTGCGGGGACAATGATCACATGATGTCGCGCTCTCGATGGCCTGCCCTTGGCCTGGCCATTTGCCTCGCTTCCGGCGGCGCGATTCTCGCGTACGTGCTCGCGGGCGGTCGCTGGGCGGTGGCTGGCGCAGTGATCGGGGCGCTCACGGGCAGCTTCGCGCCATCGGTCTACGAGGGCCTGGTGGGACGTGGCACCCGGCGCGGAGCCTGGCAGCGGGCGATCGAGCGCCCGGTCCCGCGCAGCCGGGCACGGCTGCTTGATCCGCGCCTGGGTCTTGTCGAGTTTGTGGGCCGCGAGGAGGAGCTGCAAGAGCTCAAGTCATGGTGTACCGACGACCGTGCTGGACGGCTGCGCCTGGTGACGGGCCCAGGCGGCGTCGGCAAGACCCGGCTGGCGGTGGAACTATGCTTTCGGATGCGGAACGCTGGCTGGAAAGCCGAACGTGTTGCCGACGGCGCGGAAGGGACGGCTATTTGGGCACTGCGGGCCGCGCACCGCGGGCCTGCGCTGCTGGTGGCCGACTATGCCGAGTCCCGCGCCGGGCTCAGCCAGCTCGTGAACTCCCTGGCCGCAGAACGCGACCACGACACCCGCGTCCTGCTGCTTGCCCGGTCAGCAGGCGAATGGTGGGACCGCCTGGGCATCGAGGACCTCGCCGCATGGGACATGGTCCAGGTGGCACGGCAGTCTGTCATCGAGGTCTCGCCTGTCATATCGGCCGACTTGTCGGACGCCGAGATCGTCGCCCGTGCGGTGCGCTCGTTCGCGCGGGAGCTGCGCATGCCGGAAAGGACTGTCGAAATCCTCGGAGCCACCGGGCGCAAGCGAGTCCTAGACCTGCACGCCGCGGCGCTCGTGGCAATCCTCGACGAGACTCCCGCCCAGATCGTCAAGGTCAATCTCTGGGAGGTGCTCGGTGAGCTGCTCCGCCACGAACAGCACTTCTGGTACGACAGCGCCAAGAGCCTCGGCCTGACGGACGGCCCAGCAGGGGCCACGCAGCGACATCTACGGCAGGTCAACGCCGCCGCCTGCATGCTCGGAGCCGCAAACGAGGGGGAAGCCCAAAGCCTGGCGGCCAGGGTGCCAGGACTGCCGCCTTCGGCCAAGATCGCGGAGTGGCTCCGCGATCTCTACCCGCCTGATCCCGGCGAGGGGGACTGGATCGGAACCCTGCAACCCGATCGGCTGGCCGAACTGCACGCGGTCAGGGAACTGTCCGCCTCGCCAGGGCTGGCCGCCCGGTGCCGGACTAACCTTGGTCCCCATCATGCACTGCGCGCGACGATGCTTCTGGCACGGGCAGCCTCGGACTATCCGGAAGCCGAAGAACTCCTCAGACAACTGCTGCCCGCTGTAGCAGATGTCATCGTGAACATGCCCGCATCAGCGGATGCGCTGGCAGTGATCGTAGGAGCCATCCCCTACCCGACCGTCATCCTCGCACCGGCCGCAGTTGCACTGTGCCAGCGAATCCTGAACGTGCTGTCAGCTGACGCAGACGCGGCAGTCCGGGGCCACTGGCTTGGTCTGCTCGGCAGCTGGCTCTCGGAACTGGGCAGGCCCGCCGAGGCGCTGGCAGCAGTGCAGCAGTCCGTCGCGATCCGCCGCGCGCTTGCCGCCGCAGGCGCGGTCCGGCACTGTGCCGATCTCGCCGCTACGCTGTCCAACCTCGGTAACATGCTCGCCGAGATGGGAAGGCCCGGCGAGGCCCGGCCGCCCGCGCAGGAGGCAGTCGAGATCTACCGCGACCTGGCCGCCGGGAGTACCGACCTGTATGCAGCTGAGTTGGCCAGGGCGCTGGCCAACCTCGGCGTCCGGCTGTCCGAACTCGGCGATCCCGCAGCCGCGCTGACGGCCGAGCAGGAGGCGCTCGCCATCCGCCGCGAGCTTGCCGCCGCCTCCGGCAGGTACAGCGCTGACCTGGCCGGATCGCTCGCTAATTTGGGTGTCACCTTCACGGACCTGGGCCAGCCTGCGGAGGCACTGGCCGTCGAGCGGGAGGCGCTCGCCATCCGCCGCGATCTGGCGGCCGTCAGCCCCGACCAGTACCGCCCCGAGCTGGCAAGGTCGCTCGCCAACCTTGGCGCCACCTTCTCCGAACTCGGCCGCCCGGCCGAAGGGCTCCCCGCCGCTGAGGAAGCCGTCGAGATCTACCGGGAGCTGGCCGCCTACAGCGGCGACCGGTACCGAAGCGACCTGGCGCGGGCCTTGGCCAACCTCGGCGTACGCCTCTCCGAGCTCGGCAAGTTCACAGACGCGCTTGAGGTCGAGCAGGAGGCGGTAGCGATCCGCCGCGAGCTCGCCGCTGCCAACCCCGGCCGACACGGCGCCCACCTGGCCGCCTCCCTGGCCAACCTCGGCAACCGGTTTGCGCAGCTGGACCGCCCCGCCGAAGCCCTGCCGCCTGCCCAGGAGGCCGCCGGCATATACCGAGACCTCGCCGCCGCCAGCCCTGGCAGGTACCGTTATGAACTGGCCAAGTCGCTGTCCAACCTCGGCGCCACCTACTCCGATCTCGGCCGCACGGCCGAAGGCCTTCGCCCGTCGCAGGAAGCCGTCGAGATCTACCGCGGCCTTACCGCAGCCAGCCCCGGCCGGCACCGTGCCCACCTGGCCGCCTCCCTGGTCAACCTCGGCAACCGGTTCTCGCAGCTAGACCGCCCTACCGAAGCCCTGCCGCCTGCCCAGGAGGCTGTCGGCATCTACCGAGACCTAACCGCCGTCAACCCGGAGAGATACCACCCCGAACTGGCCGTCGCGTTGTCCAACCTGGGTGTCACGCACGCCGAGCTAGGCCATCCAGCCGCAGCCTTGGACCGCGCGCAAGAAGCCGTCCAGATCTACCGTGACCTGGCCGCCGTCAACCCCGGCAGGCACCTCCCTGACCTCGCTAGATCGCTAGGCCACCTCGGCGGCATGCTGGCAGGACTGGACCAGCCCGCCGAAGCCCTGCCGCTCGCTCAAGAGTCCGCCTCCATCTACCGTGAACTCGCCACCGCCGAGCCAGAGCAATACGCGGAAGCTCTCGCCAGATCCCTGAACCGAGTGGCCCAGATCACTGGGTGGCTCGACCAGGCGGTCGCCGCCGAGTCCCCGCACGAAGAGGCGGAGCGACCCGACAAGTAGGGATGTCTAGCCAGCCCGCCTGGGCAAGCTTGCAAGGCAACGTGCTGTGCGGCCGACCGTCGACACCAAGCCCCGCCCATACATAACCCGGGATCTGGCCTGGGCAGGCAAGGGTTCCTCGACCGCACGGCGGCAGATGAGGATTGTTCGCGCCACCCCAGTCGCGCCATGGGTCAACGGGCATGGTGGTCAGCAACCTAGCCGATAGAGTCTTCCGAGTGCGGCTTACCGTTCTCGGTGGGTGCGGTGCATGGCCGGAGGCGGGCCAGGCATGCAGCGGCTACCTCGTTGAGCACGACGGGTTCCGGCTGCTCCTCGACGCTGGCTATGCGACCATGCCGCGGCTGCTGCAACGTGTCACTGCAGACCAGGTCGACGCGGTGTTCATCAGCCACGGGCATCCCGATCACTGCGCCGATCTGAACCCGCTGCTGCGGGCGCGGGCGTTGTCTGGTGACCCGCCGGCGCCGCTGCCGGTATACGCGCTGCCGGGCGCGCTGGATGCGGTGTTCGCTCTGGACCGGCCCGGGATGCTGGCCGGCGCCTGCGTCCTGCACGAGTTCACCGCAGGCAGCCGGCTCGGCATCGGCCCGTTCCGCGCGCAGACCCGTCTGCTGCCACACTGGATGCCCAATGCCGGCGTACGCCTGGCTGCCGGTGACCGGGCCTTTGCTTATACCGGTGACTGCGGCCCGAGCCCCGATGTAGTGGAACTGGCGCGCGACGCTGACCTGCTGCTGGCCGAGGCCACCTATGTGGATCAGGTGCCGGAGGACTCGCGGGGCTATCTGTCGAACGCCCGCCAGGCAGGCCGGCAGGCCACCCAGGCCGGGGCCAGGCACCTGCTGCTGACCCACTTGTGGCCGGGCACGGACCCGGCGGCTGCGCGGGCCGCAGCCCTTGACAGCTACGACGGCGAGGTTGGCGTCGCCACCGCCGACCTCGTCCTCGGCCTTCCATAAACCGCATCCCCGGCAACGAGAGCGTCCGCGCCGGATACCTTCCTCCGAGCTGTTCACAACGCGCGCTATGCGGCATGAGTGCGCGGACAGCGCGCTAACTGGGTGTGTCCCTATTCAGTCCTGAGACTCCCCGGCGCCGAGTCCACTTGATCATGAGCGGGGCCTACGAGAGTCAGGCAGGTAAGATCTGGCAGCAG